>LFIK01001315.1_pt1 | contig 19618 bp, 20 predicted proteins | sample 643401 | NCBI WGS metagenome assembly LFIK01 (sample SAMN03777447, study PRJNA286221) | soda lake metagenome | biome: soda lake; feature: Kulunda steppe; material: water; isolation source: sample T5-Br brine of Lake Tanatar-5 | place: Russia: Kulunda steppe | collected 2010-07
AAGGCGGAAGGGCTGTCCGTCTCTGCCCATGGAGGCATGCGTAAGTCCGGCACATCGTCGGCAGCTGCCTGAGAAGTGGGAAGCCTCGCCCGTGGCGCGTCAGCGCTTAGGGCGGGGAGCAGTCACACGGTACAGTAAATGCTTGACCGCCTACCGTGGGTTGGCAGTAACCTCCCCCCATAGACGTGATCTCCCGACTGCTGGTGCGACAGACCGGACTGTGGCCCATCGAGGCATGACGTTCGTGACCGTGATCCTGGCCGGCCTTCTCCTCGACGAGAGGGCCGATTTTCTTGATGTTGCTTTGGCGAGTGGCCCAATGACCCAGGTAAACCTGCCCTTTACCCGAGACGAGTACGCCAGCCGGTTATGGAAGGTGCGCGCCGAGATGGCCAGCCGTGGCATCGACGTGCTGATCATCAGCGACCCCTCCAACATGGCCTGGTTGACCGGCTATGACGGCTGGTCGTTCTACGTGCACCAGTGCGTGCTGCTCGGCCTCGAGGGCGAGCCGGTATGGTACGGTCGGCGCATGGACGCCAACGGGGCGCTGCGGACCTGCTGGATCAACCCGGACAACATCACCTACTACCCGGATTACTACGTCCAGAACCCTGACATGCACCCCATGGACTATCTGGCCCAGTCGATCATGCCCGATCGTGGCTGGCACCTGGGGGTGATCGGCATGGAGATGGACAACTATTATTTTTCCGCCAAGGCTTACCAGAGCCTGCTGCGTGAGCTGCCCCACGCTCGCTTCATGGATGCCAACGCCCTGGTCAACTGGTGTCGTGCCATCAAGTCGCCCCAAGAGGTCGAGTACATGCGCGTCGCGGCGAAGATCGTCGAAGGCATGCATTCGCGAATCCTCGAGGTGATCGAACCCGGACTGCCCAAGAGCAAGCTGGTCTCGGAGATCTACCGGGTGGGCATCGAAGGCTGGCGCGACGAGAACGATCGGGTATTCGGCGGCGACTATCCGGCCATCGTGCCCATGCTGCCCACCGGTAAGGACGCGGCCGCCCCCCACCTGACCTGGGACGACACGCCGTTCCGGAAGGGAGAGGGCACCTTCTTCGAGATTGCCGGCGTCTACAAGCGCTACCATGCGCCCATGTCTCGTACAGTGTTCCTGGGGCGGCCTCCGGCGGAATTCATTCGCGCCGAATCGGCGTTGCTCGAGGGCATCGAAAACGGTCTGGCCGTGGCCAAGCCCGGGAACCGCACCGCAGATATCGCCATGGCGTTGGGCACGGCCATGGACAAGTACGGCTTCGACCGCGGCGGCGCTCGCTGCGGCTACCCTATCGGCATCAGCTACCCACCGGACTGGGGCGAACGCACCATGAGCTTGCGCCCTTCCGACGAGACTATTCTGAAGCCGGGCATGACCTTCCACTTCATGCCGGGCCTGTGGGAAGACGAGTGGGGCCTGGAGATCACCGAGAGCATCCTGATCACCGAGACCGGCTGCGAAACCCTGGCCGATTTTCCGCGCCAGCTCTTCGTGCGTTAAACCTTCGCAGTTTAAGAACAAGGAGCCCAAGACAATGACCAAGCGTCTCAGCCCTATCTCCGCCACCGTGGATTTCGACGCCGATGGCGTTCAGCACGGCTTTCTCAAGCTACCGATCTCCGTGGACGATTCCGCCTGGGGCGCGGTGATGATTCCGGTCACCGTGGTCAAGAACGGCGAGGGGCCCACGGCGCTGCTCACCGGGGGCAACCACGGCGACGAGTACGAGGGCATCACCTCGCTGCTCAAGCTCTCGAGCGCGCTGAAGGCCGAGGAGGTCAATGGTCGGGTGATCATCGTGCCCTGCATGAACGCTCCCGCGGTAATGGCCGGCAAGCGCACCTCGGGGCTCGACAGCGGCAACCTCAACCGCAGCTTTCCCGGCGACCCCGACGGTACGGTGACCGAAAAGATCGCCGACTACTTCACCCGGGTGATGGTGCCCATGTGTGACGTGGTGCTAGACCTGCACTCCGGTGGACGTACCCTGGACATCATTCCCTTCGGCGCCTCCCATGTGCTGGAGGACGCCGAGCAGCAGCGCCAGGCCCTAGAGGGCGCCAAGGCCTTCGGTGCGCCCTACGCCATGATGATGTTCGAACTCGACGCCTCGGCCCTGTTCGACACCGCGGTGGAGAGCCAGGGCAAGGTCTTCGTGGCCACGGAGCTGGGCGGTGGCGGCACCTCCACGCCGGAGAGCATGGCGATCACCGAACGCGGCGTGCGCAATTTCCTGATCCACTATGGCCTGATGGCCGGCAAGGTGGAGATGCCCGATGCCCCCCAGGTGTACCTCGACATGCCCGATGCCCGTTGCTACGTGCAGAGCGAGCACTCCGGCGTGCTCGAGCTGTGCTTCGCTCTGGGCGAGCGGGTGGAGAAGGGGGAAGTGGTGGCTCGGGTCTATGACATGACCCGCAGCGGAACTCCCCCGGTGGCGTATCATGCCGCCCGCAGCGGGGTGCTGGCCGCCCGTCGTCATCCGGCCCTGGTCAACATGGGCGATACCATCGCGGTGATCGCCGACGTGGTGAACTCGCTGGGCTGAACCCTTCACTTGAGAAACCCATGAAGCTCGATCGTTATGACCTGAAGATCCTCGAGATCCTCTCTCGGGATGGCCGTATCACCAAGTCGAAGTTGGCGGAGGCAATCAACCTCTCGGTTAGCCCCTGCTGGGAGCGGGTGCGTCGCCTCGAGAAAGCCGGCATCATCGAGGGCTACAGCGCTTGCATCAACTCGGCGGCACTGGTCAAACGTACGCCGGTATGGGTGCAGATCGAGCTCAAGGCCCACAACGCCGAAAGCTTTACCCGCTTCGAGTCTCTGGTTCACGCCACCCACGAAGTCACCGAATGCGTGGCCGTGGGTGGCGGCGTCGACTATCTGATCAAGGTCGAGGCCGACTCCATCGATGCCTACCAGCGGCTGATTGATACCTGGCTGACCGGTGAGGCGGGCATCGAGCGCTACTTTACCTACATCGTCACCAAGACCGTCAAGAGCCCGGAGTCGGGCTTCTCGGGCAATGATCTCGCTACATGAGTCGGGTCTTCTGATCTTGCTGTCTGCGCTTCGCGATCACAGCGTTGATTGTTCATAAGACCGTGTGGCATAAACTATATCCAATGGTTGAGCAGTAGCTCACCACGCCGGGCGATATTACCGGCATGCTTTAGTCGGTGCCGGTCATGTTCGATAAATAATTGACAGCGCCCTCGAGGTTTCGAGATCGCCTGACGCAGAGAGACCAACATGTCTTACCAAATAGCGCGTAAAGCATCGCCCACTCGGGCGGTGATATAAGCGCGCACCGCGCAGCGGTGCCTGTTGATATCGCCATCACCCCCTGATATTTTCCCAGTATGACGAAACGTGCCTACAAGGAACGCTTTTATCCCACACCAGAGCAGGCCGAGCTGCTGGCGCAGTCGTTCGGCTCTGTCCGTTTCGTCTGGAACAATACACTGGCCTATCGCACCGAGGCGTATCAGACGCACTGACAGTCGATATCGCATTCAGCGGCGGAAAAGCGGCTGATGGCGCTGAAGGCTGAGTATCCCTGGTTGAAGGAAGTTTCCAGCGTGATACTGCAACAAATTCTGCGTGATCAGAAAGCCGCCTTCGACAACTTCTTCAACCCCGCCTTGAAGGCAGGCTATCCGCGCTTCAAGCGTAAGGACGGCCGGCAGTCGATCCGGCTAACCAAGGCCGCGTTCCGCTATCGGGATGGCGAGATCACCATCGCCAAGACAACGACACCGTTACCGATCCGCTGGAGCCGGCCGCTGCCCAGTAACCCCTCAAGCATCACGATATCCAGGGATCGTGCCGGACGTTATTTCATCAGCTGCCTGTGTGAGTTCTCGCCCGAGGCGGGCTGAACGGCCGCAAAGGAAATCTTCCTGTCAGACGGCGGCGGACAAAAAAAAGCGTATCCGTTGAGGCGGCTAACGAAAAGTAACCGCCATCCATCTCCCTTAAGATAATCCCATCGAGCCGCACTGGAGGAGTTCCTTCAGGCGGCTCGAACGTTTCATCGACGCCGGCCTTCAATGCCAACTCGGCCGGCTCGTCAGGGAGATACCGCATGAACCTATCCAGCAAGCTCAGCGATCCGCGCCTGTTCCGCCAGCACGCCTATGTAGACGGTAAATGGACCCACGGCGAGGGGGGGCGCGAAGAGGCCGTGTTCGATCCGGCTACCGGAGATGCCCTCGGGTACATCCCCTGGCTCGAGCCGCACCAGATCCGTGCCGCCGTGGATGCTGCGGAGGCCGCCTTCGTGCACTGGCGCGCGCTGCGTGCCGATGAGCGCTGCGAGCGCCTGCTGGCCTGGTATGATCTGCTTCAGGCCAACCGCGAGGACCTGGCTATCCTCATGACTCTGGAGCAGGGCAAGCCGCTGCCGGACGCACGCGGTGAGGTGGAGTACGGCGCCAGCTTCGTGCGCTGGTTCGCCGAGGAGGGCAAGCGTACCTTCGGCGAAACCATTCCCAGCCACATACCCAACGCCGCCCTGGGTACCCTCAAGGAGCCGGTGGGGATCGCTGCGCTGATCACGCCCTGGAACTTCCCGCTGGCGATGATCACCCGCAAGGCCGCCGCCGCCATGGCTGCCGGCTGTCCGGTGATCGTCAAGCCGGCCGGCGAGACCCCGTTCTCGGCGCTGGCCCTGGCCGAGTTGGCCGAGCGTGCCGGCATTCCGCCGGGTGTGTTCAACGTGGTGCTGGGCGAGCCCGCCGAGGTGTCGCAGCTGCTGTGTGCCGAGCCGCGCGTCAAGGCGCTCTCCTTCACCGGCTCCACCCGCGTCGGTCGCCTGCTGCTGGAGCAGTGCGCCAACACCGTCAAGCGGGTGTCGCTGGAACTGGGTGGCGACGCGCCCTTCATCGTCGGTCCCGACATGGACCCCAAGGAGGCAGCTTTCGCCGCGGTGTCGGCCAAGTTCCAGACCTCCGGACAGGATTGCCTGGCTGCGGACCGCATCCTGGTCCATGAGTCGATTCATGACGAGTTCGTCGAGCACTTCGCCGAGCGCATGGCGGCGCTCACCGTGGGCAACGGCATGGAGAGCGAGGTCGACATGGGGCCGCTGATCCACGCCCAGGCGGTGGGGAAGGCCGCCGGCATCGTCGACGACGCCATCTCCAAGGGCGCGACTCTGGTGGCCGGCGACCAGAGCCAGGCGCCTGGCGAGAACTTCTTCATGCCGGTGCTGTTGACCGGGCTGACCCGCGACATGCGGCTGTGGCAGGAGGAGAGCTTCGCCCCCATCGCCGGTGTCATGGCCTATGCCGATGACGACGAGGCAATTGCCCTGGCCAACGACACCGAATACGGCCTTGCCGCCTACGTCTATACCCACGATATCCGGCGCATCTGGAAGCTGTTGCGGGCCCTGGAGTTCGGCATGGTGTCGGTCAACTCGGTGAAAATGACCGGCCCGCCGGTGCCCTTCGGCGGCGTCAAGCAGTCTGGCCTGGGCCGCGAGGGCGGCATCACCGGTACCGATGAGTTCCTCGAGACCAAGTACTACTGCCTCGGCGCCTTGGGTTCCGTGTCTGGGAGTTGAGCAACAACCATTACCTATCATTCAACCGATGGCCCCTCCCTGGCAGTATGCCGGGGAGCCCCTCAAGAAGAGAAAACACGATGAGCCAGCAGCACCAGGACCTGATCGACCGCGACCGCAAGGTGACCTTTCACGCCTCCAGCCATCTGCGTGACTTCGCCCATGGCGATGCGCCGGGTCGCGTGATCACCGGTGGCAAGGGCATCCATATTCGGGACAAGGATGGCCGCGAGTTCATCGACGCCTTCGCCGGTCTCTACTGCGTCAACATCGGCTATGGTCGCACCGAGGTGGCCGAGGCCATCTATCAGCAGGCCCTGGAGCTCTCCTACTATCACACCTATGTAGGCCACTCCAACGAGCCGCAGATTGCGCTCTCCGAGAAGATCATCGAGCTCGCCGGCCCGGGCATGTCCAAGGTCTATTACGGCATGTCGGGATCCGACGCGAACGAGACTCAGCTCAAGATCGTGCGCTACTACAACAACGTGCTGGGACGCCCCCTGAAGAAGAAGGTCATCTCCCGCCATCGCGGCTACCACGGCTCGGGCCTGGCCACCGGCTCCCTGACCGGCCTCAAGGCGTTCCACGACCAGTTCGACCTGCCCATGGCCGGCATCCTGCACACCGAGGCGCCCTACTACTATCACCGCGCCGCCGAGCAGGAGGGCATGACCGAACGGGAGTTTTCCGCCCACTGCGCCCGCAAGCTCGAGGAGATGATCCTGGCCGAGGGGCCGGAGACCGTGGCTGCCTTCATCGGTGAGCCGATGCTGGGTACCGGCGGCATCGTGCCGCCGCCCGAGGGCTATTGGGAGGCGATCCAATCGGTGCTGGCAAAGTATGATGTGCTGTTGATCGCCGACGAGGTCGTCTGCGGTTTCGGACGTATCGGCGCCGACTTCGGTAGCCATTTCTACGGCATCAAGCCCGATCTGATCACCGTGGCCAAGGGCCTGACCAGCGCCTATCAGCCGCTCTCCGGCGTCATCGTTGGCGAACGCGTCTGGGCGGTGCTGGAAGCCGGCACGATTCAGTACGGCCCCATCGGCCACGGTTGGACCTACTCCGGCCACGCCCTGGGCTGCGCCGCGGCGCTGGCCAACCTGGCGATCATCGAGCGCGAGGGCCTCACCGCCAACGCCGCCGAGACCGGCGGCTACCTGCAGCAGGCCATGGCCACCACTTTCGGCGATCATCCCATCGTCGGCAACGTGCGCGGCGTGGGCATGCTGGCGGCGCTCGAGTTCTCCGTCCAGCCCGAAGCCCGCAAGCACTTCGACCCGGCGCTCAAGGTCGGTCCGCGCATCGCCGCCGCCGCCCTGGACGAGAACCTGATCGCTCGCGCCATGCCCCAGGGCGATATCCTCGGTTTCGCGCCGCCGCTGATCGCCACCCGCGACGAGATCGACGAGATCGTCGCCCGCGCCCGCCGAGCGGTAGACCGGGTCACCGACGAACTGGTGCGCGAAGGCGCCCTCCAGGCCGTACGCGCCTGACACCGATCGGCCGCCGTCCGCGAGAGCGCCGCGAGGAAGACCTCGCGGCGCTCTCGTTTTCGGGACACGTTTTCGGGACACGTTTTCGGGGCGCGTTTTCGGGACGCGTGTGAGGAACAGATGTTCGAGGCTCGAGCGGCTAAGCCTTGAGCCCCGACCCGCTGGGCCTCATGCTCATTCGTCGATACCCCACCAAGGAGAGCGACGATGGCAACGGTACTGGCCTTCGATGTCTACGGCACCCTGATCGACACCCATGGCGTGGTCACCGAGCTGGAAGAGCGGCTCACCGCCAGCGGCAAGGAAACGCTGGCTGCAGAGTTCTCGCGGCGCTGGCGCGACAAGCAGCTGGAGTACAGCTTTCGACGCGGCCTGATGGGCGCCTACGTGCCCTTCAGCCAGTGTACCCGGGAGGCGCTGGAGTTCACCGACCGCGCTCTGCAGACACGCCTGGCCGACGTCGACAAGGAGCACCTGATGGCGGTCTATGCCCGGCTGCCGGCCTTTGCCGAGACGGCCAACGCCCTCGAGCGTCTGACCCGGGCCGGTGTGCGCTGCGTGGCCTTCTCCAACGGCACTCGGGAGGCGGTCGAGGGGCTGCTCGAGCAGGCCGGCATTCGGGGGCACTTCGACGAGGTGGTCAGCGTCGATGAGATCAAGCGATTCAAGCCCGACCCGGCGGTCTATGCGCACCTGCGCAACCGTCTCGAGGTGGCGCCGGGCGACACCTGGCTGATCTCCAGCAACCCGTTCGACGTGATCGGCGCGCGCCACGCCGGCCTTCACGCCGCCTGGGTGCGCCGCAGCCTGGATGCGCCCTTCGACCCCTGGGGCGTCGAGCCGGACATGACCGTCGCCGATCTCGACGCCCTGGCCGAGCGGTTGGGATAGCGCCAGGGTTTCCGTGCCGCAGGTCCGTTACCACGGGCGCAACGCAAGCGCCCCGCGACACTCATACCGCGGGGCGCTTGCGTTCGGGGGAGCGGGTGGCGTCAGTCGACCAGATCGCCCACGCTGACGATGCCGCGATCGGCCAGCTGAATGGGCCGCGCGTCGTCCTGCGTCCACTCGGCCATGGAGCCATCGTACATGGTGGTGTTCTCCAGGCCGCCGAGCTCGCTGAGCTGGAACCAGCCGCTGGCGGCCCAGTGGCCGGTGTTGCAGAAGGCCACGGTGGGCGCCTGTCGATCCAGTCCCAGGGCATCGATATTGGCGTTCAAGCGCTCGGGCTCCAGGTAGAAGGCGCCATTGCGCTCGATTAGGGCGCCATCATGGGGCAGGTTCAGCGAGTCCGGAATGGTGCCGGGCGCCCGTGTCGCGGGCGATTGGATCTCGCCGGTAAAGAACCCCGTCGGGCGGGCATCTACCAGCTGCTGTTCGGCCTGGCGGGCCGCTTCCACCTCCTCGGTGGTCGCCAACAGGTGCTCTTGCAGCGTCGCCGAGAAGTCTGCCGCCTCGGTGGCACTTGCCGAGCCGTCGGCGACCTCGAAGCCCTGCTGCTCCCAGCCGGCGAAGCCGCCGTTAAGGATCGTCACCTCGTCGTGTCCCAGCACCTTGAAGGTCCAATAGATTCTTGCGGCGCTACCAAAATCGGTAGGGCCCGTGCCACCGGCGACAACCACCACCGTGTCGTCGTTGCCGATGCCCAGGCCGCCGATCAGCGCCTCAAGGTCGTCGACATCCGGGAGCATGCCGGCCACGTTGCCGCGTGTTTCGCGCCAGCCGGCATCGGTGTAGCTGCTGTAGCGGCTGCCGGGAATGCGGGCGGCCTCGAAGGCAGCGTGGTCGCCGCCATCATCGATGGCCGAGCGTACGTCGAGCACCACCAGGCCGTCACTGCCCAGCTGGTCGTTCAGCCACTCGGCCTCGACCAGGGGAGAGGGGTGCAGGGCGTGAACAGGGCCGGCGATGGCCAGGGCGCCGGCGGCCAGAATCAGTCGGGATCGCATGTAAAATCTTCCTCGTCGGAAATGAAGTACGACCGCCATCCTGCAACGGGATGGCGCTCCTTCGCCAAGAATGCTTCCTGACACATCTAGTGCAGCTGGTTATATAAAGCCTTTATTTTATCACCCGAATGACTGCCAGCCGGCATCTTCAGCCCTTCCAGGCGTGGCCGGCGAAGGCGTCGTCGAGCTCCGGCTGGTTGACGTGGTTGGCATAGTTGGAGAGTGTCTTCACGGCCAGTGCCAGCACGATCTGTAGCACCTGCTGCTCTTCGAAGCCGGCGCTCAGGAACGCCTTGACGTCTTCTTGAGTCGGCATGCCTCGGGTCTCGAACATCACCCGTGTGAATTCGGCCAGGGCCGCGAGTCGCTCATCCGGGATGGGCTGCCCGTTGCGGATTGCCTCCAGCACTTCGGCGGGGACCTGGGACATCTTGTCGGCCAGCATGCTGTGGGCAGACATGCAGTAGCCGCAGCCGTTGAGCCGGCTGATGGTCAGGAAGACCACCTCCTGCTCGGGCGGAGCGAAACCGGAGTCGCCGCGGAACAGCTCATAGCCGTGCAGATAGGTATCCAGCACGCCCGGGGCCTTGGCCATGCCTTCGTACATGTTGGGCACGAAGCCCAGTTTGGCGTTTGCCTGCTCGAGCAGCGGTTTCGCCTTGGCGTCTGCCGTGTCGAGGGTCTGGGGAGGCAGTTGCATCTTGTAGTCGCCTGTCATGGGGGTGCTCCTTCTTTCGTTGACGAGTGATCGTGGGTGCTGCGGAAGCAGAATATATGGAACGATCGGTCCACATATGGCAAAAAAATGTGTCATCTGCGCAGGGTATCGAGCAGCAGGGCGACGACCTGTCGAGCCTGATCGATGTCCGCGCCACTCTTCAACAGGGTCCTGAGTCCTGCCATGCCCATCGTCAGATAGGTGGCCAGCGCCTCGGCATCCCGTTGCGGTGCGATGTCGCCCTCCGCCTGGGCCTGCCTCACCGCCCGCTGGAAGCAATGATTGATGGCAGTCAGGCTCTGGCGGGCGTGATCCGATGGGGGGTCGTCGCGCTGGCCAAGTTCGCAGGCAGAGTTGAAAATCAGGCAGCCCAGGGCGGCGCGCTCGCTGCCGGCTTCCCCGGCCGTCTCGCCGAACAGGTCGTTCAGGAAGGACATGGCCGAGGGCGCTGCCTCAAGCCGACGGCCGAGCCGGTCGATCAGCGCCTCTCGATAGCGACGCAGGGCCACGAGAAACAGCTGCTCCTTGTTGCCGAAGGCCTGGTAGAGGCTGCTGCGCGAGATATGCATGGCCTCAAGAAGGTCTCGGGTCGAGGCGGCGTCGTAGCCTCGAGCCCAGAAGACCTTCATGGCAGCTCTGGTAGCCTCGTCCGGGCTGAATGCGATGGGGCGTCCTCGTGTCATAACGTTTAATTTAGTACCGATCAGTCCATAAATCAAGTCCGCGACAGATCACGCTCGAGTTGCTATCGATGTAAGGAGCTCGTGCTTTTGACGACACAATCACGAGGGCACACCCCACGACGTGTGCCTTGGCGGAGAGGAGATTACCCGCATGACCAAGCAGCATTCGCCGACAAGGCGCTTCTGGCTGGGTGGCCGAAGGGCCGCGGAGCAGGACCGGTTCTTCCGGGAGGCGCTTGAGCCCCTGGGTTGGGAAGCAGGGGACGAGCATGACTGGGACACCGGATGGATCACCGGCATGCCAGAGTCCGCCCAGTTCCGTCGGGTCTCGCCTAGGCGCCGGCTCAACCACTTTCCCGGCAATGCGGCACTGACCGTCAAGAGCCGGCTCCACGGGAGTCTCTCCACGCTCCGCGAACGCATGGTGGAGAGCCATGGTGCTGACAGCGAGCCCGCGTCGCGGCTGGCGTTCTTTCCACACTCCTGGGTGATGCCCCGCGACTATCACGCCCTTCAGGACACCGCCCTGGCCAATCCCGACCAGCGCTGGATACTCAAGCCCACCAATGCCTCGAAGGGCAAGGGTGTGCGAGTGCTTCGCGATGCCGGCGACGCGCCGCTGGCGACAGATTGGATGGTGCAGGAGTACCTGGCGAATCCCCACACCATCCGCGGGCACAAGTATGTATTGCGTCTCTACGTGCTGATCAGCTCGCTGGAACCGCTGCGCGTCTATCTCTATCGGCAGGGCTTCGCCAAGCTGGCATCGGAGCCCTGGGATCCCGAGGATGCCGACAACCCCTTCAGTCAGCTGACCAACCCCGACATCAACGCCCTCAACGACCGCGCCGACGTCCCGGTGGAATTCATCGATCTCGACCGCTATCGAGCCTGGCTGCGCGACCAGGGGCATGATGACGATCGCCTTTTCGCCCGCATCCACGACCTGGTGGCCCTGACGGCCATCTCGGCGGTGGATGCCATGCGGGGCCGCACCGCCGAGGTGGGGGCAGACCCGCGAGGCTGCTATGAGCTGCTGGGGCTGGACTGTCTGGTGGACGATACCCTCAAGCCCTGGATCCTGGAGTGCAATCTCAGTCCCTCGCTGGGTACCTGCGCCGCCCCGGACAACGGTGGGCGGGTCGAGGAGGCGGTCAAGGGTGGCCTGGTGCGGGACATGGTCGCGCTCCTGGATATCCCCGGCACCGTCGCAACCGAGGGCGAAGAAGAGGTGACCGCTGCACGCCTGGTCGCCGAGGCCGAGGCGGAGCAGGCCCGAGCCGGCGACTTCCTGCGTCTACTGCCGGCCGAGGAGCCGGCCCGCTACCTGCCGTTCTTCACGCTGCCGACCCTGGCCGACCTGCAGCTCGCCGAGGGCCTGTCGGGCCGTCCCATGGCGCGGCCCGGGCTGCGCCGCCGTCAGGTGGCGGAGCTGCTGGAGGATGACCAGCTGGCGCTCTATGACACCCGCAGCGGACGTTATTTCAGGCCCAACGACACGGCGGCGATGATCTGGCTGTTGGCCACGGAGGGGCTGGACCCCGACGCCATCGCCGAGGAGCTGGCCCAGGCCGCCGCCCAGGCGGGAACGTCGCCGGACGTGGCGGCCTTGAGGCGAGATGTCTGGGCTACCCTGGGGGAGTGGTGCCGCGAAGGGCTGCTTTGCCAGCGTGGGGAATCGCTCGTAGCGCGGCCGGTCGAGGCGGCCACGGCAGAGACGGAGCCGGCGGCGGAGCCTGCCGAACGGTCGCGCCTGCAGTTGAGTCACGACGGCCGGAACTGGGCGCTGGAGGTAGGCAGCTCCCCCGCCCTGGCCAGGCTGTCGATGCTGTTGGGGGAGCGACTCTCGCCGCTGGATAACGCGGCAGAAAATGAGCTGCCCCGCCTGGCCGTGCTGGTCGAGCCGGCCGGCTATGCCCTGGTGGCAGGCAGTGAGGTGGTGAGGTCACGACTGACACTGACCCAACTCGGTCCGGCCTTGCTGACCTACCTCGTCGGCCAGGCCGCGCGGCCGGGTCACCCGGTGGTCGATGCCCACCTGCTGGTCACCCGGGAAGGAAGCGGCGTGCTCTGCCTGCTGTCCGACGAGCCAGGGTGTCGGGACAGGCTGCAGCGATTGACAACCCTGGGTGCGACGCTGACCCGCGGCGTGCGGCTGAACCTTTCGGACCTCAATGTGGCCGAGCCGCTTGGCCTGGCGTTGGAGATCCCCGGCGGTGGGATCCGGCAGGTGCCGCCTCCCGGGGTGTCAATCCGTGCGGTGCTGGTGTCTGCCTGCACGGGGGACCTCCTGGCCACCGCCGATGTGCTGGATGTGCTCGGTGTACTGCTGCCATGCTGTGTCTCGGCATCGGGGGAGTCCCTGACGCCTGATCAGGTGGTTGCCCTTGGCGAATGGGTGGCCCGGCTGGAGTGCCTTGGCGTGAGGGATGCCGATCACATGCCTGTTACCGACCCACTGGCCGACTGGCTGGTCGGCCGAGTCGCATCCGACGCAGTGGCCGAGGACCCCGCCATGGCGAGGGGGTGACGGGCAATGCGACGCCAGTTACCTGTCGGTTATCGAGTACCGAGCAGAGGGCGATGCCCGTTCGAGGGGCATCGCCGAGGGGAAGCCAGCCCCGCCACGGAGACTGGCTTCACTGCACGACGGCATGCGTTGGCATGTCGCCTACCGCATCGCGAGATGCACCATCGAGGAGGTCATGACCATGACTCTGCAAGACGAAAAACGCCTTAGCCTGTTGGGGCGGCTTGGGCGCCGGCTGGGCTACACGACCCCGGCGCTGCTGCTGGTCGCCAGCGGTGCTGCCTTCCAGGCGGTAGCCAGCGAAACGGCCACCGAGCCCGCTTATACCAGCGGAGTGGAAGCTCCCCTGATGCTGGCGGAGGCCCACCACGCAGAGCCGGAAGCCGAAGGTGAAGCCGCAGGAGAGGCCGAAGCCGAAGGTGAGGCAGAAGGTGAAGCAGAAGGAGAGGCAGAAGGAGAAGCCGAGGGCGAAGCCGGGAACTGACGCGCCACAGGCGACAGGCGGAAGGCCGGGCCGCGCGCCATGGGCGCCGGTTCGGACTTCCCCGATGCCTTCCCACTCAGGAACCTGGAGAACACCGCCATGACAAGGTCTGTGCCCGGATGTCCCCCCTCCCTGGAGGGGCTTATCGAAGAGAATCGCCTGACGCTTGCCCAGCTGAGAGGCCTGCTGGGTGAGCTGACGCCCACCGTCTATCGGCAGCCTTTCGGTACGGCCGGCCGTCATACCCTGGGCAAGCACGTTCGCCACATCATCGATCACTATACGGTCCTGTTCGGCGGCCTGGAGGGCGGCGAGGAGAGCCTCGACTACGAGCATCGCCGCCGTGACGAGACCCTCGAGGAGTTGCCACGCCGGGCCGCAGAGCGGCTGGTTTCCATCGAGGCCTCGCTGCTGGCGCTGGCCGACCGGCAGCTGCCGCCTCGATTGACCCTGGAATACCCCCTCGATGACGAGCGCCTGACACTCGGTTCCAGTATCGAGCGTGAGCTGGCCTTCCTGACCAGCCACACCATCCACCATATGGCGATTCTTGGGCTGCTGGCCGAGCAGGCCGGTGTTTCACTTCCCGAGTCGTTTGGCGTTCACCCCTCGACCCTGCGTCACTGGCGGCGGGAAGCCATGCTGTCACCCGTTACGGAGGAAGAACCATGATGGCCATTCTGTGTAAGGTCCGCCGGTCCGCTTCAGACCACGAGCTGGCGCGAGTCTCAGGGGCAGTCGGGGGGCTGGGCACTGGCTGAGAAGCCGAGATTCGAGAACCAGGCGGTGGCGTCGACGTCGGCATTGTCACCGTCGCTCATCAGCGCTACACCATCGAGTCGGTCGGCCCGCTCGCCGAAGAGCGTCTCGAAATCCTCCCCGACGTTTCGTACTTCTGCTACCCATTCGCCTACCCGAGACTCGCCACTCTGCAGCGCCAACAGGTGGGCACGCGACGTAAAGGCGTTGGGCCAGTCCGATCCCTTCGGCTGGCTCGAGGCCCAGACATAGTTCACCGACTGGACCTGCCAGGGCAGAATGCCTGTCTTGCGTACCACATAGATCCGGGCCGGATAATCGTCTCCGCCCCGGGTCGTTTCATCCAGCCCATGGTGGACGCCCGAGACCTGCCAGCACCAGTGGAGATAGGGCGTCCTCGCAAGATCGACTTCCTTTTCCAGGTACTTTGCCGAGGCCTTCCCTCTCGATCTGGCCTGCAGCACACGGGTGTCATCTCTATCGACGAGTCGGTATTCCGTTTCCCCCTCGAAGGAGCGCGTTGGCCAGGCCATGATCGCCTCGGGGGAGAAGCTGAGGTCGGCCGCCGCCAGGGGCAGACTGCTTGCCAGTAGAAGCATGCCGGCCGGGAAGTGAAAATTGATCACCGAAGCTTATTCCTGTCGCTTAGACCTGGGTCTGCGGTGTTCCGGTCGTCATCGGCGCCCTCATCGAGGCCGGTCTTGAAGCGCTCTCCTGACCGGTGCAGCAGAGAGAACTGACGGTCGCATTGCCGGCAGGCGCCGCACATCGACAGGTGGAAGCGCAGCGAGAGTCTCTCCTGGAACGTCAGCCGGCGATCCTGCTTGAGCGACATCAGGCGGGTCGCCTCCTTGCACATCATCATGCCATGTCCTCCTTCAGCCAGCCCTGCTGCAGGCAGGTACGCAGTCTCAGCCGGGCGCGATGCAGAATGACCCAGCAGTTGTTTTCCTTGATATCAAGTTCCTTGCAGATCTCTTCGGTGGACAGCCCCATCAGCGCCCGCAAGGAGAAGACCCTGGCGATGTTGTCCGGCAGCGAGATCATGCAGGCATCGAAGACCTGCCAGAAATGCTCGTTCTCGAAGACCTTGTCGGGGTTTCCCCAATTTTCCGGACGGGCATCGTCCTGCCAGCGCCCGTTCTGCTGGAACTGCCGATCGATGGCATCGTCATCGTTCTCGTCATCCAGTGGCTGCAGTCGTCCCTGTCGCTTCTGAAAACGCATCATATCGAGGATCTTGTACTTGAGGATGCCAAACACCCAGGTCTCGTAGCCTGAGCGTTCGGCGAAGCTGGCATCCTTCTCGATAGCAGCCATCATCGCCTCCTGCACGGCATCCTCGGCCAGGGCATTGTTCCTCAGGTGCAGTCGAGCGAAGGAGAGCAGCCGGGGCCTGACCGCCACCAGTCGCTCCATGCGGGTGGGTGAGTCGGCCATGGCGCCATCGCCTTCCGAGCGTTTCTCGTTAGTCATTGTTAGCAGGTTCCAGTCTGCGGGGTGGGTACAGGCGAGAAGTTCGCCTCACTGAGCTGCGCGCCTCGGAATGTCATCACAGATTCAGACCTCTCCTGCCAGTGCAGGATATGACGCCGACAGTCTAGTCAGATCCTCGGGACGGTCGACGTCCCACATCGTGGCGGGACAGGTCAGGCGCCAGCCGAGCGCCGCGATCCGTTCTCGCGTCCTGGCCATCACGCTCCCGGTCCCCCAGGGCATGTCGTCGAACAACCGCGAGTCGGGGTATCGAACGCCGATCAGGCCATAGCCACCATCCTCGGCGGGAAGGCAGACTACGTCGTGGTTACTTAGCGCCTCGGCGCAGGTCCTCAGCAGCCCGGGGGATAGCATGGGACAGTCGCTGCCGATGACCAGGGCGGGCTCGCCTGCCTCTACCAGGGCGTGATGCATACGCTCGCCGAGATCTCCCTCCGGCTGGGCGCGCAGGGCGATACCGTGGCGTTCGGCCAGCTCGAGGAACAGCGGGTGGACAGGGTCCAGTGCCGTCCACAGGGTGACGCGATGGGCCGGCGAAGCGGCCACGGCGATCGTAAGCGTATGGCGCAGCAGCCGCTCGTGGAGTCGTGCGGCGCCTTCGGGCCCGAGGGCCGGGATCAGGCGGGTCTTGGCTCGGCCCGGAATCGGCGCCTTGGCCAGGATGGCCAGGGCAAACTCGGCTGACGGTGCGACCCGGTCATCGGGTCGCTCAGCGCACATGGCGATACTCCCGGGCCAGGCGTTGCGGCGATGCGCCTCGCCAGTAGCGCCAGCGCAGCCGCCACATCAGGCGGATCGTGGTCCAGGCACCCTGCTGCTCCCAGCGGCGGCCGCTGCTGACCACCTTCTGGCGCAGGCAGGCGGGAGAAGAGAGGCGCTTCAGTCGGCTCGATATCTCGACGTCTTCCATCAGCGGCTGGTCGGGAAAGCCCCCGACGGCGTCGAAGGCCTCGCGGGTCATGAAAAGCGCCTGGTCACCGGTGGCGATGCCGGTCAGGCGGGAGCGCAGGTTCATGGCGGTGGCGATGATCGGCAGCAGGCGGTGGTGCCCCGCGAGCCTGATATCGAAGCGACCCCAGCAGTGCCGTCCCGATAGCGCCTCGTCGATCAGACGGTCGGCGCCCCTGGGCAGGCGGGTATCGGCGTGCAGGAAGAGCAGCCTTTCGCCGCTGGCCGCCGCCGCCCCCCGGTTCATCTGCCGGGCGCGGCCGCGGGAGGCCTCGACCACCCGAGTGCAGAGCGGCGCGGCCAGGGCGGCGGTGGCGTCGCGGCTGCCACCGTCGACTACGATCACCTCCATCCCCCGCTGGGTCAGCGGTTGAAGAGAGGCGAGTGTGGCCTCGATGCTGGCGGCTTCATCCAGCACGGGCATGATCAGGCTGAGCATTGGCGCTGTCATCCAGGTCTCTCTCGGACAAGGGAGTGAGCTTGGTCGTCACGCGTCGGCGTACCTTTCAGACCGGAGTCGCGCTTCACCCTGCAGGCGCGCTGAGCGACCGAGTGGCCGCCTGTCTCTGCAAAACAGCCGGGCCCTGTAAGGAAGCTAGGACCGCAGCGACCCAGAAGGCTAGCATACCCGTTCAGATCAACGAGGAATTCAGATGAGATCACGACGCCTGTTGCTGTTGCTGGTGGTGGCCGCCGCAGTGGTGGCATTTTTCCTCTCGGGGGCCAGCGACTTCCTGGCACTCGAGGCCCTGCAGGCCGAGCAGGTGAGGTTTCATGACTGGCTGGCGCGAGAGCCGGTCACCGTGATCGGAGGCTTCTTTCTTCTCTACGTGGTGATAGCGGCGCTCTCCCTGCCCGGCGCGACCCTGATGACCCTGCTGAGTGGTGCCCTGTTCGGACTGGGCTGGGGGCTTCTGATCGTCTCCTTCGCGAGCACTCTGGGCGCCACCCTGGCGGCACTGATCGCGCGCACCCTGCTGCGCGGGCCCCTGGAGCGACGCTACGCCCGGCAACTGGAGCGTATCAATGCCGGCATCCGCCGCGAGGGCGCGCTCTATCTCTTTACGCTGCGCCTGATCCCGCTGTTTCCCTTCTTCGTCATCAATCTGGTGATGGGCCTGACGCGAATGCGGCTGACCACCTTCTACTGGGTTAGTCAGCTGGGGATGCTGCCGGCGACGCTGGTGTTCGTGAATGCCGGCCGAGAGCTTGCCGAGCTGCAGGCCCTGGGCGATATCCTTTCGCCTTCGCTGGTGGCCTCCTTCGCGCTGATTGGCGTCTTCCCCTGGCTGGCCAAGGGGCTGGTGGCGCTGGTCAAGCGCCGCGCCCTGGCCCGGCGCTACGCAAGGCCTTCGCGCTTCGACCGCGATATCGTGGTGATCGGCGCCGGTGCCGCGGGGCTGGTGGCCAGCTATATCGCCGCGGCCGTGCGCGCCAGGGTGACCCTGGTGGAGCGCGAGCGCATGGGCGGCGACTGCCTCAACACCGGCTGTGTCCCCTCCAAGGCGTTGATTCGCGCCGCTCGCTCGATCAGAGAGGTGCGCCGCGCCGGCCAGTATGGCGTGAGAGTCGCCGAGCCGAGCGTGGATTTCCCCGCCGTGATGGGCCATGTGCACGGCGCCATCGAGGCCATTGCGCCCCACGACAGCGTCGAACGCTACCAGGGCCTGGGGGTGGAGGTGCTCAAGGGCGAGGCCAGCCTGGTAAGTCCCTGGCAGGTTCGCGTGGTGACACCCGAGGGGGAGCAGATCCTGTCCACCCGCCATGTGATTATTGCCAGCGGGGCGCGTCCCCGGGTGCCCGAGCTGCCCGGCATCGAGTCGGTAGAGGTGCTCACCTCCGACACCCTGTGGCGGCTCAAGGAGCTGCCCGAGCGTCTGCTGGTGCTCGGCGGGGGGCCGATCGGCTGCGAACTGGGTCAGAGCTTCGCCCTGCTGGGGAGCCGGGTCACCCTGGTGGAGTCGGCCGGCCAGCTGCTGCCCCGCGAGGATGCGGAGGTGGCCGAAGCGCTTCAGGTTGCCATGGGCGAGGACGGCGTTCGGGTCCTGCTGGGTCACCGGGCGCTGGGGGTGGTGGCGGACGCGGCAGGCTCGGCACTGGAGGTGGCGAACGCCGACGGCCACCGCGAGCTCGTTCCCTTCACGCACCTGCTGGTGGCCGTGGGTCGCGAGGCCAACGTCACCGGCATGGGGCTCGAGGCACTTGGCATCGACACTCGCGGCAACGGCACCCTGGACGTGGACGAGACGCTGCGTAGCGTGCTGCCCAACGTCTGGGCCTGCGGTGACGTGGCGGGGCCCTACCAGTTGACCCATGCCGGGGCCCACCAGGCCTGGCATGCCACGGTCAATGCGCTGTTCGGGGAGTTCAAGCGCTTTCGGGTCAGCTACCGGGCGCTGCCGGCGGTGACCTTCACCACTCCCGAAGTGGCGAGGGTGGGGCTCAACGAGAGAGAGGCGCGCTCGCAAGGCACCGACTATGAGGTGACCCGCTATGCGCTGAGCGAGCTCGACCGCGCCCTGGCCGAGGCCGATAGCGGGGGCTTCGTCAAGGTGCTGACGCCTCCGGGGAGCGACCGCATTCTCGGTGCCACCATCGTCGGCGAGGGAGCGGGCGAGATGCTGGCCACCTTCACCCTGGCGATGACCCGCGGAATCGGGCTCAACCGCCTGCTGTCCACCATTCACCCCTATCCCACCCGCAGCGAGGCCGTGAAGGCGACCGCCGGCGTGTGGAAGAATGCCCACAAGCCCGAGCGTCTGCTGGGCTGGCTTGGGCGCTACTTCGCCTGGCGTCGCGGGGCGGGGCGCGTTACTCGAGAGTGATGATCCGACCGCCCGCCGCTGCGGCGTCCTGGTGGTCGTGGGTGACCAGCAGGCTGGGCAGCCCCGCTTCGCGCAGCCTGCTGAACACCAGCTCGCGTATCTCGTGGCGCAGCGCCGTGTCGAGCTTGGAGAAAG
>LFIK01001316.1_pt1 | contig 19609 bp, 21 predicted proteins | sample 643401 | NCBI WGS metagenome assembly LFIK01 (sample SAMN03777447, study PRJNA286221) | soda lake metagenome | biome: soda lake; feature: Kulunda steppe; material: water; isolation source: sample T5-Br brine of Lake Tanatar-5 | place: Russia: Kulunda steppe | collected 2010-07
GATGGTGCGCGAAGGGCGGATCGGCCGCATCCGCCATGCGGTGTGCCAGATGGGCTCGGCGCTCGATGACCTGTTCGCCGGGCAGCCGATGCTGGAAACCGCCGATCACATGTTCCGCCCGCCCGCGTCGACCTGGGCCGACCCGGCGCGCGCGGGCGGCTATGGCTGGGGGCAGATGTCGCACGCGCTGTCCTGGCTGTGCCATGTGGGCGATCTGGCGTTTGCGGACCTGTTCGCCATCACCGGCAAGTCGCCCGCCGGGGTGGATTACTATGACGCCGCCGTGGGCCACACCCGCTGCGGGGCGACCGTGTCGCTGTCGGGGTCCTCGACCGTGCCGAAGCATGTGGGCATGCACATGGATATCCGGATTTACGGGACCGAGGGGTGCCTGTTCTTTTCCAACGCGCCAGCGCGGCTGGAGTTGCGGCGCATGGATGCCGCCGACGAGGTGATCGAAATCAGCGATGAAGACGCCGCCTATGACGGGCGCCTGCCGGTGCACCATTTCGTCCGGCTGTGTGCGGGCGAGAAGATCGACAATGCCGCCGACGGCGAGAACGGCGCCCGCGTGACCGAGGCGCTGGCCGCGCTCTATGCCTCGGCCGAAAGCGGCCGGACCGAGTTCATCAAGGCCCCCGCCCTGACCGGAGAGACGCCATGAAACTGTCGCTGACAAGCTGGTCCATGCCCGCCTGCACCCTGCAGGAATGCGCCGACATTTCCCGCGCGCTGGGGATCGGCGCGCTGGACGTGGGGCTTTTCTACGCCTCGGCGCTGGACCGCGACCAGATCCTTTCGGACCCGGCGGGGGCGGCGGAATGCGTCCGCGCGCTGGGGGTCGAACTGCCCAATTACTACCACCTGTTCGGCGAGGGGCTGGCGGGCCGTAACCTGGCGCTCCCCGGCACGCTGGACGCCAATGCCCGCGATCTGGAGGCGGTCATGCGCTTCGCCGATGCCGCCGGGATCGCCACGGTCTTCATCCTGCCGGGCGTCATCAACCCCGGCCAGTCGCGGGGCGATGCGGCGCGGGTGTCGCGCGAAAGCTTGAAACGGCTGGGCGAGCTGGCGGCGTCCTTCGATGCCAAACTGTGCTTCGAACCGCACGTCCATTCCCTGGCCGAATCCCCGTCGCTGGTGGCTGATCTGGTGGCGGAAACCGGGGTCGGGCTGGCGCTGGACTATTCGCATTTCGCCTGCCTCGGCTACCGGCAGGAGGAGGTCGACACCCTCGCCCCCCACGCCGTCCACGTGCACCTGCGCCAGGCCCGGATGGGCGCGCTGCAGACGAAATACGCCGAAGGCACCCTGAACTTCCCGGCCATGTTCGGCACCCTGCGCGATGCGGGCTACACCGGGGCGCTGGCCATCGAATACGTCCATCAGGACTACATGAACACGCTGTGCGAGGATGTGCTGACCGAAACCGTCACCATGCGCGACGTGTTCCGCAACTGGAAGGAGGCAAGCTGATGCCCGGATATGCCTGGGTGCTGGAAGTCCGCCCCGGATACGAGGAGGAATACAAGCGCCGCCACGATGAAATCTGGCCCGAGATGCTGGAGACCCTGCGCGAGGCGGGCATCCGCAACTACAACATCTTTCGCCACGGGCTGACGCTGTTCGGCTATTTCGAAACCGACGATCTGGCGGCGACGCAGGCGAAGCTGGCGAAAAGCGACGTGAACGCGAAATGGGGGGAGTGGATGGGCCCGATCATGAAGGTCGAGATCGACAGCCAGACCAGTTTCCCCTTCCTGCTGCCGCGCCAGTTCTACATGGAATAGGCCCACGCCGCGCGACCGCCCAAGCGGCCCGCCCGCAGGGCTGCGCCCTTGGGGTGTGCAGGGCGGGCCAGGGTGCCACGTGGCTCCGCGCGGAAAGCGGGGTTGATCCCCCACGATTTGCATCGCGGCTATGGCCGTCTTGGCATGGCAGTTATACTGCAACCTTCCGGGGCTCACCGGAGACTGCCGATCGAGGCACGAGGCGGTGCGCGCGCTGAGACGGCGCTCCCCTCCGCCAGACCGGGACGCAAACATTTCACATGTGAATTCTCGCCCCGCGCGCCTATATCTTGCACAGGACCATGCCCCGGAGTGCCCGCGTGAAGCTCGCCGATCTGATCGACCCGTTCCAGCCCGCCCCGGGGCCACCGCCGCGCAGCCTGTGGCGGTTCATTGGCTGGGGCGTTTCGGGCGCCTGGCCGGTACTGATCGGCGCCGCCCTGCTGTCGGCGCTTGCTGGCGTGACCGAGGCGATGTCGGCGCTGCTGCTGGGCGCGGTGATCGATGCGGCGCTGGCCAGTGGGCCGCAATTGTTCTTTGCCGAAAACACATGGCTGATCGTCGGCTTCGTGCTGTTCTTCGTGGTGCTGCGCCCGGCGGCCTTTGGCCTCTCGTCGGCGGCCAACACCATCGTGGTGCAACCCAACGTCAACGTGCTGGTGCAGGCGCGGCTGAACCGCTGGACGCTGGGCCAGCCGGTGACCTTCTTCGACGATGATTTCGCGGGCCGGATCGCCCAGAAGCAGGTGCAGACCGCCCGCGCCCTGACCGATGTGGCGAACGAGGCCATCAATACCGTCTCCTTCGCGCTGGCCTCCATCGTTGGCTCGGTGGTGCTGCTTCTGGTCATCCATCCGGCGCTGGCGCTGGGACTGGCCGTGTGGATGATCGGCTATTTTGCCCTGATCCGCCATTTCCTCCCCGCCGTGCGCGAACGCTCGGGCGCGCGGGCGGGCGCGCGGGCCATGGTCAGCGGGCAGGTGGTGGACACCATCACCAACATCAAGACGGTGAAGCTTTTCGCCCATGCCGATCACGAGGACCGCGCCGCGCTCAACGCGATGGACGTGTTCCGCGACCGCGCCATCGACTTCGGTCAGGTGCAGGCGGCGTTCCGCTTCTGGCTGATGGCGGTGGCAGGCGTCCTTCCGGTGATGCTGATCGGCGGCGCGGTCTGGCTGTGGTCCCTGGGCGCGACCAGCCCCGGCGACATTGCCGCCGCCGGCGCCGTGTCGATCCGCATCGCGCAGATGACTGGCTGGGTCAGCTTTGTCATCATGACGATCTACGGCAACCTGGGCGAGGTCGAGGACGGGATGAAGACCCTGACCCCCGAACCCACGCTGGTCGATCACCCGGACGCGGTGGACCTGGGCCGGGCCGGGGGCGCGGTGCATTTCGACGGCGTGAACTTCGCCTACGGCCGCCGCTCCGGCGGGGTCGAGGATATCGACCTGAACATCCGCGCGGGCGAGAAGATCGGCATTGTCGGCGCCTCGGGGGCGGGGAAGTCCACGCTGGTGGCGCTTCTGCTGCGGCTTTACGATGTGGAGGGCGGGCGCGTGCTCGTCGATGGCCTTGACGTGCGCAAGATCACGCAGGAAAGCCTGCGCCGCCAGATCGGCATGGTCACGCAGGAAACCGCCATGTTCAACCGCTCGGCGCTGGACAACATCCGCTACGGCCGCCCCGATGCCACGCGGGCCGAGGTGGAGGCCGCCGCCCGCGCCGCCGAAGCGCATGACTTCATCCTGGAGTTGCAGGACCACACCGGGCGGCGGGGCTATGACGCGCACCTGGGCGAACGCGGCGTGCGGCTTTCCGGCGGGCAGCGCCAGCGGATCGCGCTGGCGCGCGCGTTTCTGAAGAACGCGCCGATCCTGGTGCTGGACGAGGCCACCTCGGCGCTCGATTCCGAGGTCGAGGCGGCGGTGCAGGGCTCGCTCGACGCGCTGATGGCGGGCAAGACGGTGCTGGCCATCGCGCACCGGCTGTCGACCATCGCCGCCATGGACCGGATCATCGTGCTGGAGGGCGGGCATATCGTCGAACAGGGCAGCCATGAGGCGCTGCTTGCACGCGGCGGCGTCTACGCCCGATACTGGGGCCGCCAATCGGGCGGATTCATCGGGACGGAGGAAGCGGCGGAGTGAGCGGCGGAGTGACTGGCATGGACCTGGAAACCGTGGCGCCGGAGGTGTTTGGCCGCGCCCTGCGCGGGGTCGGGGTGAACCTGCTGTGCCGGGACGTGCGGACGGTGGCGGGCTTCGCGGCGCAGGTGCTGGGGCTGGCGGTGCATCGGCTGAGCCAAGACTTCGCGCTGCTGGAGCATGACGGCATGCTGATCCAGTTGCATTCCGATGGCAGCTTCGGCGCGCACCCCTTGCTCGCGCTGGTTCCCGAGTCCGGACCGCGCGGCGGGGCGGTGCAGGTTTTCCTCTTCGGGCTGGATCCCGATGCCACCTGCGCCCGGGCCGAGGCCGCGGGCGCCTTGGTGCTGGAGCCACCGCGCGACAAGCCCCACGGGCTGCGCGAGGCGACGCTGCTCTCGCCCGAGGGGCACGCGTTTTCGCCCGCCGTGGCGCTTCCGGAATGATCGCCGTAGAGCGGCTGGACCTGCGCGGCGAGGGCGTGGCCGGGGACCTGCGCATCGCCCGCGCCCTGCCGGGCGAGGTGGTGGAGGGCGAGGCGCAGGACGGGCGCATCGCCGCGCCGCGCATCGTCACCCCGTCGCCCGACCGGGTCCGCGCCCCCTGCCCCCATTACCGCGCCTGCGGCGGCTGCGCGCTGATGCACGCCTCGGACGCCTTCGTGGCGGCGTGGAAGGTGCAGGTGGTGGAACGCGCGCTGGCGGGGCAGGGGCTGGAGGCGCTGTTCGCACCGATGCACACCTCGCCCCCCGGCACGCGGCGGCGTGCGGTGCTGGCCGGGCGGCGGCTGAAGCGCGGTGCGCTGGTGGGGTTTCACGGCCGCGCCAGCGACACCGTGACGGCGATCCCCGACTGCCGGTTGCTGCACCCAGACCTGATGGCCGCGTTGCCGGTGCTGGAGGAGGTGACGGGCCTGGGCGCCCCGCGCGGGCGGGCGCTGGCGCTGACGGTGACCCGCAGCGATGCCGGCGTAGATCTGGCCGTGCGCGGCGGCAAGGCACTGGACGGGCCGTTGCGCGCAGCCCTTGGTGCGCTGGCGGGGCGCGCAGGGCTGGCGCGGCTGGCCTGGGACGGCGAGGTGATCGCGCTGGCCGCCCCGCCCGCGCAGAGCTTTGGCCGCGCGCAGGTGGTCCCGCCGCCCGGCGCCTTCCTGCAAGCCACCGAGGACGGCGAGGCGGCGCTGCTGGCGGCTGTGCGCGGCGCGGTGGGCGAGGCCGCGCGGGTCGCGGACCTGTTCGCCGGTTGCGGCACCTTCGCCTTGCCGCTGGCCGAGCGCGCCGAGGTGCACGCGGTCGAGGGCGACGCGGCGATGGTGGACGCGCTGGACGCGGGCTGGCGCCGCGCGCCGGGGCTGAAGCGGGTGAGCACCGAAGCGCGGGACCTGTTCCGCCGCCCGCTGCTGGCCGACGAGCTTGCGCGCTTCGATGCGGTGGTGATCGACCCGCCGCGCGCCGGGGCGGCGGCACAGGTGGCGGAACTGGGCCGCGCGCGGGTGCCGGAGATTGCCGCCCTGTCCTGCAACCCTGTGACATTCGCCCGCGATGCCCGCACGCTGGTGACGGCCGGATATCGCCTGCAAACCGTGCAGGTGGTGGACCAGTTCCGCTGGTCGGCCCATGTGGAACTTGCGGCGCGGTTCGTGTTTGGCCATATCGCGCAGCAGTGACGGCGCGCGCCATGGAAAGCGCCGGGGGCCAGCCCCCGGACCCCCGGAGTATTTTCAGCAAGATGAAGGCAGGTATGGCGGAGAGGAAGGCAGAGGTGCAGGAGGGCGAGCGGACCGAGGCCGGGCTTGAGCGGGGGGGCGCGCGGGCGAAGGTGGCGGCGTTTCTGGACCTGGCCTGGGTGCGCAACGGGATCATCGGCGTGATCCTGTTCAACGCCGTGATCCTGGGCATGGAGACCTCGGGCGAGATCATGGCGGCGGCGGGACCGCTGATCATCGGGCTGGACCGGCTGTGCCTGTCGATCTTCGTGCTGGAGATCGCGCTGAAGCTCTATGCCTACCGGTTGGGTTTCTTTCGCTCGGGCTGGAACGTTTTCGACTTCATCATCGTGGGGATTTCGCTGGTGCCGGGTGCCGGGGCCTACACGGTGCTGCGCGCGCTGCGCATCCTGCGGCTGTTGCGCGTGGTCTCGGTCACGCCCAGCCTGCGCCGGGTGGTCGAAGGATTCCTGAAGGCGCTCCCGGGGATGGGCTCGGTGTTCCTGCTGATGAGCATGATCTTCTACATCGGCGCGGTGATGGCGACGAAGCTGTTTCAGGAGAGCTTTCCCGAATGGTTCGGCACCATCGGACGGTCGGCCTATTCGCTGTTCCAGATCATGACGCTGGAATCGTGGTCCATGGGGATCGTGCGGCCGGTGATGGAGGTCTACCCCTACGCCTGGGTGTTCTTTGTCCCGTTCATCATGATGACCACATTCGCGGTGGTGAATCTGCTGGTCGGCCTGATCGTCAACTCGATGCAGGACGCCCATGCCGAGGAGAGCAACAAGCTGACCAGCGATTACCGCGACGAGGTGCTGGCGCGGCTGCGCAAGATCGAGGTGCAGCTGGGGGTCGAGGGCGCCGAGAAGGACAAGGCGCCCCCGGAGCGCGAGGACACGTCGAAGTGATCGTCGAAGTGATCGGCGAAGTGATTGGGAGTGGCCGCGCACCCCGGGGCGGTGCGCGGTTTTTGTAGCCCGAGGGCGCGGATTGCGGCAATGTGGCGGAAAAATCGCCTGGGGCAGAGCATGTGGGGCAGAGCATGATTCTTTCGCGTCTCATGGGTGTGTGTGTGGCCTTGCTGATCCTGGCAAGCTGCGGCAGCCCGTCCAAGTTCCGCACCTACAACGGTCCGGAAGTCACCCAGATCCGGGTCTACAAGGCCGAGCGGCGCATGGAGCTTTGGCACAATGACAGGATGCTGCGGGCGTTCCGGGTGCAACTGGGTATCCCGAACGGCCACAAGCATCAGGAAGGTGACCGCCGCACCCCCGAGGGGCGCTATTACATCGACCGGCGCAACCCCAACAGCCGCTTCCACCTGTCGCTCGGCATTTCCTATCCTAATGCCGCGGACAGGGAACGCGCGGCGGCGCGCGGGGTCTCGCCCGGCGGCGATATCTTCATCCACGGGCGCGGGCCACGCTTCCAGAATGCGCGCGGGGACTGGACCGATGGCTGCATCGCCGTGACCGACCGGCAGATGGAGGACATCTATGCCATGGTTCGCAACGGCACGCCCATCGACATCTACGCCTCGCGCGCGGCGGCCCGGGCGCAGAAGGCGCCGATCGTTGTCGCGTCCAATCCGGCACTTGCGGTGCCAATGACGTCGGATGCCGCGGTGGCCGGGTCCGGCACGCCTACGGCGTCTGCTGGCGGCGAAGGGCCGCTGGTGGCCGCCGACTGGCTGACGCAGTTTCAGGAGCCGTGATGACCCCACCCGCGCGGCGCCGTGATCAACCGGTGGTGGAGAATCTGGCCTGTCTGTGGTAGGGAACCGGTATTCGGGAAATGAAAGGGGAAGATCATGACCCAGAGCATTCTTGACCGCGACCGAAAGACCAGCGCACCGCGCACCGCGCCCTATCTGGCGATGGAACGGGGGCAGGGCGCGCCGCATCAGGCGAGCCAGAGCCTCATGCAGCGCCGGCGCGACGAGCCGGCGCGACCAGAGGTGTACACGGCGCTTGACAGCGCCCGGGCGCGCGACGCCAAGCGACCCTGAGCGGTACGCGGCGCCCCTTTGACACGGGCGTGGTGCGCTGCGCATGAGCGGAATCGTCAATCGATAACACCGCCGGGCGCGACGGGCCACGCCCGGAAAGTGCGAAGGGTGAGTCGGGCGCTGAGAGAGAGCTTCACATGCCCGCCAGAGGGGCCTGCGAGCGCGTTCAGGCGCGGACGTGTGCCTCGTAGGCCTGGGCGATGTCGCGGGTCAGTTGGCCGACCTGGAAATGATGCTCGCCAATCTGGCCCACGGGGGTTACCTCGGCCGCGGTGCCGGTCAGCCAGCACTGCTGAAAGCCCGGCAGTTCCTCGGGCATGATGTGGCGTTCGTGCACGGGGACGTTCATGTCGCGCAAGAGCCCGATCACGGTGCGCCGCGTGATGCCGTTCAGGATTGCGTCGGCCAGCGGCGTGTGCACCTCGCCGTCCTTGACGAAGAAGACATTGGCACCCGTCGCCTCGGCCACGTAGCCGCGCCAGTCCATGAACAGCGCGTCCGAGCAGCCCTTGGCCTCGGCGGCGTGCTTGGACATGGTGCAGATCATGTAAAGCCCCGAGGCCTTGGCCGCGGTGGGGATGGTCTCGGGCGAGGGGCGTTTCCAGCGGGCGATGTCCAGCTTCGCGCCCTGCATCTTGGCGTCGCCGTAATAGGCGCCCCATTCCCAGGCCGCCACTGCCACCCGGACCTGGTTGCGCGCCGCAGCGACGCCCATATCCTCTCCGGCGCCGCGCCAGGCGACGGCGCGCACATAGGCGTCGCGCAGGTTGTTGGCGTCCAGCACCGCGGCCTTGGCGGCGTCGATCTCGTCGGCAGTCAGGGGCAGCGGCATGTCCAGGAGCCGCCCCGATTCGATCAGCCGCTCGGAATGCTCGTGCCCCTTGAAGATCTTGCCGCCATAGCAGCGCTCGCCCTCGAACACCGACGAGGCGTAGTGCATGGCATGGGTCAGGATATGCACCTTGGCATCGCGCCAGGGCACCATCTCGCCGTCCATCCAGATGTATCCGTCCCTGTCGTCATAAGCTCCGGCCATGGCGCCACCCCTTGCAGCTTTGCGAATGTTGCGCGAGTCAGGTCCGGATCGGACACAATCTTACGCGAAATCCGCGAATCGCTATCAATTCAACCTTGGAATGTCAACAACGCTGACATAAAATGCGGCACGAAGGCTGTATTTGTGATCTGCGGGAGAACGGGGATATGCCCGAAAACGGTGTCGGCAGGGGTGAAAACCTTCTGTTCCTGACCGATGAGCAATTGCGCAAGGGGATCGAGGCGATGTTCTTCGCCTATCGCGGCTTCACGGCCGATCCAGACCGGATCCTGGCGCAATACAATTATGGCCGCGCCCATCACCGGGCGTTGCATTTCATCAACCGCAGCCACGGGACCACGGTCAACAACCTGCTGTCGGTGCTGGGGGTGACCAAGCAGTCGCTGAACCGGGTGCTGCGCACGCTGATCGAGGACGGCCTGGTGGAGAGCCGCGTGGGCCGCCGCGACCGGCGCGAGCGGCATCTGTATCTGACCGAGGCCGGGCGCGCGCTGGAGGCGGAACTGTCCGAAGCGCAACAGGCGCGGATGCGCGCCGCCTATCGCGCCGCAGGGCCGCAGGCGGTGGCCGGCTTCCGGCAGGTGCTGGAGGCGATGATGGAGGATGATATCCGCCGCCAATACCTGCAACTGCGGGATGGGAAACCATGAGCGGGGGCGTGGACACCGCGCCGGAGCAGGTGCTGGCAACCCATCTGCTGGTGGTCGACGACGATGCGCGCATCCGGGCGCTGCTGCAGAAATATCTGGTCCGGCACGGTTTCATCGTCACGGCGGCGCGCGATGCCGCGCATGCGCGGCGGCTGCTGGCTGGGCTGGAGTTCGATCTGGTGGTGCTGGACGTGATGATGCCGGGCGAGGACGGCATCAGCCTTGCGCGTCATATCCGCGAGATGGGGGCGACGCCGGTGCTGCTGCTCACCGCCCGGGGCGAGGCCGAGGACCGGATCGCCGGGCTGGAGGCGGGGGCGGATGACTATCTGGCCAAACCCTTCGAGCCGCGCGAGTTGCTGCTGCGCATCGCTGCCGTGTTGCGCCGAAGCCCGCCCGCCGAACCGGCGGCGCTGACGCCGCAGATGCTGATGCTGGGGCCGTTGCGCTATGACGTGGAGCGGGGCGAGTTGCGCCGGGGCGAGGAACTGATCCGCCTGACCCAGACCGAGGCCGCGCTCCTGCGCCATTTCGCGCGCACTCCCGGCACCGTGGTCAGCCGCGAGGCGCTGGTGGACCAGCTCGACCGCGAGCGCGGCGCCCATGGCGGCACCATCGCGCAGGAACGCGCCGTGGACGTGCAGGTGACAAGGTTGCGTCGCAAGCTGGAGCCGGACCCCAAGCAGCCGCGCTACCTGCTGACCGTGCGCGGCGAGGGCTACATGCTGTCGGCGGAGTGACCGGCCCGCGCATTGCGGCGCCTCAGCCGTTTTCGCGCAGGATCGCCCCGGCGAGGTAGAGCGACCCGCAGATCAGCACACGCGCCTGCGGGTTCGTCGCCGTAATCGCGGCAAGCGCGGTGGCGACGTTCGGCGCCTCGGTGGCGTCGATCCCCGCGGCGCGGGCGCTGCCGGCGGTTTCAGTGGCGCTCAGGGTCGCGGTTTCGCCGGGGACCGAAACCGCGTGCAGCCTTGTGGCGTGTGCCGCAAGCGGGCGCATGAAGCCCGTCACGTCCTTGGTGTTCAGCATCCCGCAGATCAGATGCGTGTCGCGCGTGGGCATCTTCGCCAGCGTGGCAGCGATGGCGTGTCCCGCGGCGGGGTTGTGCCCGCCATCAAGCCAGAGTTCCGCCTGCGGCGCGGCTTCGGGCAGCGGGCCGGTGCGCAGCCGCTGCATCCGCGCGGGCCATTCGGCGCGGGTGACGGCGGCTTCCGCCCCTTCGCCGCGCCCCAGTGCGCGCAGCGCGGCGAACGCGGCGCCTGCGTTCTGGATCTGATGCGGTCCCGGCAGGTTGGGCAGGGGCAGGTCCAGGAGCCCGGTTTCATCCTGGAATACCAGCCGTCCGCGTTCCTCGGCCACGTGCCAGTGCTGGCCGTGGATCAGAAGCGGCGCGCCCAACCGCTCAGCTCGCTCCTCGATCACGTCGAGCGCCGTGTCCTCCTGCGGGCCGACCACGCAAGTTACGCCGCGCTTGAGGATCCCGGCCTTTTCGGCGGCGATCGCGGCCAGCGTGTCACCGAGGAACTGCTGGTGGTCGATGCTCACCGGGGTGATGATGCAGACTTCGGGGCGGTCGATCACGTTGGTGGCGTCCAGCCGTCCGCCAAGCCCGACCTCGAGCAGGGTATAGTCCGCAGGCGTGCGCGCGAAGGCCAGCAGCGCGGCGCAGGTGGTGATCTCGAAATAGGTGATCGGCGTATCGCCATTGGCGCGCAGGCATTCGTCCAGCACCGCCGACAGCGCGCCCTCGTCGATCAGCCGCCCGCCCAGGCGGATGCGTTCATGAAAGCGCGCCAGATGCGGTGAGGTATAGGCATGAACCCGTGCCCCGGTGGCTTCGAGCCCGGCGCGGAGCATGGCCTGGGTCGAGCCCTTGCCGTTGGTCCCGGCGATGTGGATGACCGGCGGCAGGGTGCGTTCGGGGTGGCCCAGTGCGGCGAGCAGGCGCCAGACCCGGTCCAGGGTCAGGTCGATGACCTTGGGGTGGAAGGTCATCATGCGCTCCAGAAGCGCGTCGGAAGCTTGGGTCATGGGATCAGGATCATGGGGCGCCGGGCTCCGTGGCGGGCGGGGGGCTGTCTGTCTGGCGGGGAAAGGGGGCATTCTGCCCCCTCTGCGCGGCAAGCCGCGCATTCACCCCCTGAGGATATTTTTGCACAGATGATGGATCAGGGGGTTTTCGGATCCGGGCCGGGGGGATGTGCAGAGGCGTTTTCGGGGGCGGGAGGTGTTTCCGACGCTGCCGCGGGGGCGGGCAGTTCGCCATGCACGGCGGGCGGCGCGCCGGTGAGCATCCGCAGGATGGTGACCAGTTCGTCGCGCATCCGCTTGCGCGGGGTGACGCGGTCCAGCATCCCGTGTTCCAGCAGGTATTCGGCGCGCTGGAAGCCTTCGGGCAGTTTTTCGCGGATGGTCTGTTCGATGACCCGGGGCCCGGCGAAACAGATCAGCGCGTTCGGCTCGGCGATCTGCACGTCGCCCAGCATGGCGTAGCTGGCTGTCACCCCGCCGGTGGTGGGGTGGGTCAGAACGACGATGTAGGGCAGCCCGGCCTCGCGCAGCATCTGCACGGCCACCGTGGTGCGCGGCATCTGCATCAGCGAGAGGATCCCTTCCTGCATCCGCGCGCCCCCGGCGGCGGAAAACAGCACCAGCGGGCGGCGGCGCGCCACCGCGCGTTCGCAGGCCGCGATGATGGCGTTGCCGACATACATGCCCATGGAGCCACCCATGAAGCTGAAATCCTGCGCCGCGACCACCACGGGGGTGCGCAGCATCTCGCCCTCGGCGATCAGCATGGCTTCGGACTCGCGCGTGGTCCGTTGGGCGCTGCGCAGCCGGTCGGGGTATTTCTTCTGGTCGCGGAACTGCAGGGGGTCGGCGACGGGTTCGGGGACCGACACTTCGGCGTAGAGGCCATTGTCGAAGAGCTGCGCGAAGCGTTCGCGCGGGCTGATCGGCATGTGGTGGCCGCAGTTGGTGCAGACCTGCAGGCTGTCGGCCAGTTCGCGGTGAAACAGCATGGTCCCGCATTCGGGGCACTTGGTCCACAGGTTCTCGGGCATCTCGCGGCGCGAGAAGATCGAGTTGATGGTGGGCCGGACGTAGTTGGTGATCCAGTTCATCGAAGCCTCAAACCGGGGTCGTGCGCATCTGGCGCGTTGTGCCCAGATACGCCCGGGCGCAGGCAAATGCAATCAGCAGGGGGGCGGCGGTCGGTCTAGCGGGCGCGCAGCGCCAGGCGGCACAGCCCCCAGGCGATGCCGATCAGCGCCATGTCGGCGAGGATCAGCGGGCGCATCACCTCGATGTCATCGGGGCCATAGGGCAGGCGCCCGAGCGCCATGCCGTCCAGCGCGCCCCCGGCGGTGATGAAGAGGATCGCGAAGATGTTGTTGGCGAAATGCAGCCCCCAGGCCAGCCCCAGCGACCCGGTGCGCGCGGTCAGGTCCGCCGCGACCAGCCCGAACACACCGGTGGCCAGCACCACATACCACGCGTTTGCGCCCATCTCGGCGGGTGCATAATGGGCCAGCCCGAACAGGACCGAGGGCAGCACCATCCATACCAGCGGCGAGCGGAAGCGCGCGGCAAGTTGCTGCTGGAGGTAGCCGCGGAAGACAAGTTCCTCGGCCCCGGTCTGAATCAGAAGCCCCACCAGCATCACCGGCAGGAAGCGTATCCAGACTTCGAATGCCAGCCCGGGTTCAAGGTCGACGAACAGCAGCGACGGCAGCCCCGTCACCACCGCCAGCCCGCCCAGGATGCCGAAACCCAGCGCGAAATCGCGCAGCACCACCGGCGCGCGCCCGAAAAGCGAGCCCATGGGCCGCCCGTGCAACAGACGCGCGGCCAGCATCGCGCCGAAGCCCATCCCCGCGAAGGTGAACAGCAGCACCGCCAGGGTCATCGGGTCCGACCCTTGCCCGATATCGGCCAGACGCTGCTCCACCCGGTCCAGCCCGCCGACCATCACCACGCCGCCGCCGACCAGCACCAGCCAGAGCACATAGACCAGCGCGATCAGCAGGAGCCCGAGCAAGAGCCGCCAGACCTGGGGCCGGGCGCGGGCGGGGGCGATATAGGTCTCGTAAACAGGCGAGAATGTCACGGTAAACGGCCCTGAAGGTTATGCTCCGGCATTTGTCCGACGCCGGAGGGACCCTAGCATCGCTGCGCGCCGGGGCAAGCGACAGGTGCTGGCGCACCCCTCAAAGCTGCGCTAGGACGGACAGAGGCCCCGAACGGCGCGCACCCGCCGGGGCGACCCCGAGTCCGGACCGCCGCATGGCCACAGCCCCATGACCCCACCCCAATGAACCCTGCCCAATGACCCTCGCGCTCGTCATCCTTGGCTATGCGCTGCAGCTGTCGATCATCGCCCGGGCGCTGCTGCGGGACGGGCTGGCGCCGACGGTGCGGCTGGGCTGGGTGATGGTGATCTCGGCCCTGCCGGGTGTCGGGGTCGTGGCCTATCTGCTGTTCGGCGAGGTGCGGCTGCACCGTGCCAACCTGCAGCGCATGGCCGAGGTGCGCGCCCGCCTGACCGAGGCCAGCAACGCGGGGCGGTCCCGCGCCGTCACGGTGCAGGGGGCAGATGCGGCGGTCTTTGCCAGTGGCGCGGTGCCCAGCAATTTCGCCCCTGTGGGCGGCAATCGTGCAGAACTTCTGCCCGAGGGCGACGCGATGATGGATGATCCCATCGCCGCCATCGATGCCGCGACCGATCATGTGCATGTGCTGTTCTACATCTGGTTGCCCGATGTCACCGGCATGCGCATGTCCGAGGCGCTGATCCGCGCCGCCGCGCGCGGCGTGGCCTGCCGGGTGCTGGTGGATGACCACGGTTCGCGGCATCTGATCCGCTCGCCGCTCTGGGGGCGGATGGCCGCGGCGGGGGTGCAGGTGGTCAAGGCCTCGCCCGTGGGCAATCCGCTGGTCAGCTTCTTCTATCAGCGGCTGGACCTGCGCAATCACCGCAAGATACTTGTCATCGACAACCGCTTGAGTTGGTGCGGCAGCCGCAACTGCGCCGATGCCGCGTTTCGGATGAAGGCGAAATACGCGCCCTGGATCGATATCCTGTTGCGTCTGGAAGGGCCGGTGGTGCGCCAGCAGCAGGCGGTGTTCCTGCAGGACTGGATGACCTATCACCACGAGGATTTGAGCGCGCTTCTGGCCGCCCCGGTGCCTGAAGGCGGCGCGGGGTTCGTGGCGCAGGTCATCGCCTCGGGGCCCGATGACATGGACACCGGCCCGGCGGACACGATCTGTGCGATGATCTTTACCGCGCGGGAACGCGTCTGGCTGACCACGCCCTACTACGTGCCGAACGAGGCGCTGCACGGCGCCATCTGCGCGGCCGCCAAGCGCGGGGTCGAGGTGGTGCTGATCCTGCCCGCCCGCAACGACAGCTGGGTGATCGGCGCGGCGAGCGAGAGCCTGTACCCCGAGTTGCTGCGGTCCGGCGTAAAGATCATGGCCTTCGAGCCCGGGCTGATCCATTCCAAGATCGTTACCGTGGACGGTCGGTTGGCGCTGGTTGGGTCCAGCAACCTCGACCATCGCAGCTTCGATCTGAATTACGAGAACGTGCTGCTGCTCAGCGATCCGGGTGTGACCGGGGCGCTGGATGCGCGTCAGCGCAGCTACATGGACCGCGCACGCAGCATCGACCTGGCGCAGGTGGCGCGCTGGTCGGTGCTGCGGCGGCTGCGCAACAACACCATCGCGCTGGCGAGCCCGCTGCTGTAAGCGACGCTCTTTCTTGCATTTTCGCCTCGGCGTACGCACATAGGCGTGAACGTATCTGGAAACGGAGAGGATCATGGCCACCCGCAAGACCGACGACCCGAAGGACACCGAACCGAGTGTCGAGGATCTGGCAAAGCAGATCGAGACCCTGCGCGGCGATGTCGAGAAACTGGTCGAGACGCTGGGCGAACTGGGCAAGGCGCAGGGCGCCGAATTCGCCGACGACCTGCGCGCCCGCACCGAGGAGATCCGCCGCAAGAGCGCGGCCCGCGCCGCCGAGGCCGAGGCGCGACTTTCGGAGCTTTCGGAAGAGGCGGCGCTGCTGGCCCGCGACCGGCCCGCGGCGGCCATGGGGCTGGCAGCGGGGATCGGGTTCCTGCTGGGCCTCATGCTGACCCGGCGCTGAAGGCGCGCGCCGTGGCTCCCCTGGGCGGCGTTTCCGGCGTGATCGCGCGCATGCGGGCGCAACTCGCCGCGCAAGTGGCGCACGCGGCCCGGCGCGCGGCGCTGGGCGGCGCCGGGCTGGTCTGCGTGCTGGTGGGTGCGGGGTTCCTGCTGTCGGCGCTGTGGATCGTGCTGGCGCAGGCCTGGGGGGCGCTTGTGGCTTCGGCGGTCATGGGGGCGGTGCTGTTCGGGGCCGGGCTGATCCTGATCGGGCTGGCCGGGCGGGGCGGTGACAAGGCGGCGCAGGCTGCGCCCGGGGCTGTTGGCGAGGAACCCACGCCGGGTGCCGAAGGTCAGGACGACCCGTCCCTGCGCCGCCTGCTCCACGAGTTGGGGCTGAGCGTTCCCCCGCGCGGCACGCCGCCCGCGCTGACCGAGGGGTTTCTGTTCGGCCTGATCCTGGCCATGCGACTCCAGGACGGGCGCGATACAGGGGCGGGTCCAAAGCCCTCTGCAGAAGAGCGTTTCGGCAAGCCCGGGCGGGGCGCAGACCGAACAACAACGCCGCCACCTTCCGGTGACGGGTAGCAGCGCTTGCGGGCACAACCGCCGTGACCTTGCGGAGCGCCCGCGTGCCGCGGGCGCAAGCCTTCTGGCCCTGCGGGCGGATCAGGGGGCATTCTGCCCCCTCTGCGCGGCAGGCCGCGCATTCACCCCCTGAGGATATTTGGGCACAGATGATGGCGGGACCACGGGCCATTTCTCTGGGCTACCGTGGGCACCGCGCGCGGGCTTGCCCGCGCGCCCGGCCCAACGGGATGAGCCCCGGAAGGGGCGAAGACGGGCGGGAGTGCTCCGGTTGCGTGAACGTGTGACCGTTGGGTCAGTCGGGGATGCGCGACGGGTCGCGGTCGCGGGTCAGGACACGGTTGCGGGTTTCGCGCGCGGTCACGGTGAAGCCGTGTTTCTGGTAATTGGCGAGTGCCCGGGGGTGGTCCAGCGTGTTGGTGTTCACGGTCATGCGCGTCACCCCGTCGCGTGCCCAGCCGGTCAGGATCGCGGTGCGCAGGAGCCAGCTTCCCAGGCCTCGCCCGATCACCTGCGGGACCAGCCCGAAATAGGCCAGGTTGCACACCCCCTCCTCGCGCCCGTCGAGCACGAAAAACCCGTGCGGCCAGCCATGCGCCATGAGCGTGTACATGGTGACTACGGGGTCGTGCAGCCAGGCGCGCAGGTCGTCCTCGGCCGCTTCGTGCTGGTCGGTCCAGGCATAATCGCGCCCCACGGCGTCATACATGGCGAGGAAATACCACGGCGGCGGGTCATCGGCGCGCAGGAGCGCCCCCTCCATCCCCGCGGGCGCGGGCGGCCAGGGCCAGATCGGGCGTTCGGTCATCTCCAGATAGGTGATGACGAACTCGACCTTGCTGCCGGCGCGCTGCACGGTCATGGGCCGGTGTCCACCTTCAGGTCCGGATACATGCCCCATTCCGCCCAGGATCCGTCGTAGAGCGCGTGTTTGCGGTGGCCCAGCCGTTCCAGTGCCAGCGACAGCACCGCCGCCGTGATGCCGGACCCGCACGACGTGATGACCGGGCGGGTCAGGTCCACGCCCGCGCCTTCGAAGGACGCGCGCAGACCATCGAGGTCCTTCAGCGTCCCGTCGGGGTTCAGAAGCTGCATGAACGGCAGGTTGCTGGCCCCGGGGATATGCCCTGCGCGCAGACCGGGGCGGGGTTCGGGGGTGTCGCCGCGAAACCGCTCGGGTGGGCGCGCATCGACGATCTGCGCCTCGCCCAGTTTGGAGGCCGCCGCCACCTGGCTCACGTCGCGCACCAGATGCGCCTGGCGATGCACCGTGATGTGGCGGTCGCGCAGCACCGGGGCCATGTCCTCGACCGGGTGGCCCTCGGCCTGCCACTTGGGCAACCCGCCGTCCAGCACCGCCACATCCAGTTTGCCCATCAGCCGGAACAGCCACCACACCCGCGGGGCCGAGAACATGCCCATCCCGTCGTAGACCACCACCTGATGCCCGTCGCCCACCCCCATGGCGCGCATCCGGCTGATGAATTTCTCCACCGGTGGCGCCATGTGCGGCAGTTCCGAGCGGTGGTCGCTGATCTCGTCGATGTCGAAGAAGCGGGCGCCGGGGATATGCGCGGCGTCGTATTCGGCGCGGGCGTCGCGTTCCATGGCGGGCAGGTACCACGATGCGTCCAGCACCCGCAGGTCCGGATCGTCCAGATGCGCCGCCAGCCAGCCGGTCGAAACCAGCGTTCTCGGGTCGTCCGCCGCCATGGTGCCGTGCCTCCATTGGTCCCTGTAGGAGACAAACTGGCACAGCGCGGGGCCAAGCGCAACGCTGCGCGCGGGCGCGCGGAAGGGGCGCGCAGGAGGGGGCGCGCAGGGCTTTCGCGGCGGCGGTCGGCGCGCTATGACGCAGGCCATGGACCTGATCGGCGAATACGATGCGCGTGTCGAGGAGGGCACCCTGCGCCCGGACGCCGCCCAGCGCGGGGCGCTGGCGCTCTTCGACCCGCTGATCGAACACCTGGAGCGCCCGCCACCGCCCACCGGGCTGATGGCGCGCCTCACCCGGCGCCCGCCGCCCCCGCCGCCGGGGCTGTATATTTGGGGCGGGGTGGGGCGCGGCAAGTCGATGCTGATGGACCTGTTCTTCGACCTTGTGCCGGTCGAGGCCAAGCGCCGCGTCCATTTCCACGCCTTCATGCAGGAGATCCACGCCGGCATGCACGCCGCGCGCCAGAAGGGCGCCGAGGATGCCCTCGCCCCGGTGGCCGAGGCGGTGGTGCGCGACCTGCGCCTGCTGGCCTTCGACGAGATGCAGATCACCGACATCACCGACGCGATGATCGTGGGGCGGCTGTTCGAGAAGCTGATCGCGGGGGATGTGGTGATCGTCACCACCTCGAACCGGCCGCCCGATGACCTCTACAAGGACGGGCTGAACCGGGCGCTGTTCCTGCCCTTCATCGCGCTCCTGAAGGAGCGGATGACCGTTCACGCCCTGCAGTCCGAAACCGACTATCGCCGCCAGCGCCTGCGCGGCGCCGAGGTCTGGTTCACCCCCGCCGGTGCCGAGGCCGACGCCGCGATGACCCGCATCTGGGATGACCTAACCGGCCATGACCCCGGCACGCCGCTGGAACTGACCGTGAAGGGGCGCCAGGTGGTGCTGCCCGCCCATCACAACGGGGTCGCGCGGGCGAGTTTCTGGGATCTGTGTGGCCAGCCGCTGGGGCCGGGCGATTACCTGGCCATCGCCGAGGCGGTGCGGGTGCTGATGATCGCGCGCATCCCCATCCTGTCGGCGGCGAATTACAACCAGGCCAAGCGCTTCGTCACCCTGATCGACGCGCTTTACGAGGCGAAGGTGCGGGTCATCGCCTCGGCCGCCGATGCGCCCGAGCAGCTCTATATCGAGGGCACCGGCGCCTTCGAATTCGAACGCACCGCCAGCCGCCTGCGCGAGATGCAGGGGGCGGAGTGGGGGAAGGAGTGAGGGGGGGCGTGGAATGGATGGGGCCCGGAGGCAGCTTCGAGCCCAACAGCGGACGGTCAGTCATGACCGAAGGCGGCAATCAACCCATTCCAATATCTAACTTTTTGTGCACTATGGCTCACAATAGCGCGTCAGGTTTGATTTGGGAGTAATAAGGTGGCTGATCCCATTGCGCTGATTGAATTCGGATTCGCCTTGGCCTGTGCAAAGCACGAGGAAACGCATGACCGTTGGCGAGCGCTGCACCTGAAATTGGAGCGCCTTCGCGGCACCGGGGCCCCCTACGATGCAGGAGACCACGACGGAAGAATTGATTGCCTGCTTCGCGAGATGGAAGATGATCAATTGCGATATATTATCGCGACAGGTAAACGGTGTGCTCACCCTCACTCCCGAACAAAATTACAAATTCAATTATCGCGCTACTGGATTTCGAGCACATATGAACTGCTGCGGACAACCTCTCAAACAATAGGGCAAGAAAGCGAATATTACGAAATTATAAACAAGCATAAGCACATGTTTGCTGCATATCGTGTTCCGATTGCCAAACAAGAGCCCCATAGGATCAGTAAAGAA
>LFIK01001317.1_pt1 | contig 19607 bp, 20 predicted proteins | sample 643401 | NCBI WGS metagenome assembly LFIK01 (sample SAMN03777447, study PRJNA286221) | soda lake metagenome | biome: soda lake; feature: Kulunda steppe; material: water; isolation source: sample T5-Br brine of Lake Tanatar-5 | place: Russia: Kulunda steppe | collected 2010-07
ATCCATCTGGCCGCGCAGGCCGGGGTGCGCTACAGCCTCGAGAACCCGCGCGCCTATATCGATGCCAATATCATCGGCACCTTCAATGTCATGGAGGCCGCGCGCCGCCTGGGCGTGCAGCACCTGCTGATGGCCTCGAGCAGTTCGGTCTATGGCGCCAATGCCGATATGCCGTTTTCCGAGACGGAACAAGCCGACACGCAGCTCAGCCTTTATGGCGCGACGAAAAAGGCCAATGAGAGCATGGCCCATTCCTACGCGCATCTGTGGGATCTGCCAGTCACGATGTTTCGCTTCTTCACGGTTTATGGCCCCTGGGGGCGGCCCGACCTGGCGCTTTACAAATTCGTCGACGCGATCCTCGAGGACCGGCCCATCGATATCTATAATCATGGCGAGATGTATCGCGATTTCACCTATATCGACGATCTGGTGCGCGGCATCCGCCTGCTGATTGATGCCGTGCCCGTGCGTCCCGAGGGTGGCGTGGTCCCCGAGGGCGACAGCCTGTCGCCGGTGGCCCCGTATCGCGTGGTCAATATCGGCAATTCTGACAAGGTGCGGCTTCTGGATTTCGTTGATGCGATCGAGGAGAGCCTCGGGCGCAAGGCACGGCGCAACTACATGGACATGCAGCCCGGCGATGTGCCCGCGACTTGGGCGGATGCAGGGCTGCTGCAGCGCCTGACCGGGTTTTGCCCGCAGACCGATTTCCGTGACGGGATCGAGCGGTTCGTGACATGGTATCGCGACTATTACGGGAAATGAGCCTCTTGCGGGGCAGATCGGCATGACAGGGGTCGGGCTGCTGGTTTTCGGGCGCACCGGGGGCCACGTGCCTGGGGCGGGATGACGCCGATCTGGCCGATCCTGAAAGCTGCGCGCGCGCTTCGCTCTCATGCCCCGCGCGCGGTCATCAATGCGGCCGCCTATACGGCCGTGGACCGCGCCGAGGGTGAAGAAGCACTGGCCACGGTGATCAATGGCGATGCCCTGCCGCCATGGCGCGGGCCTGTGCGGCGCTGCAGATCCCGCTCGCTCATATCTCGACCGATTACGTCTCTGACGGGGCGGGCGATCAGCCTTTCGCGCCTGATCACCCTACAGCACCGCTTGGGGCCTATGGGCGCTCAAAACTGCAAGGTGAAGAGGGCGTGCGCAGGGCAGGGGTGTGCATGTGATCCTGCGCACGAGCTGGGTCAGCTCGGCGCATGGGACAAATTTCGTCAAGACCATGCTGCGTCTTGGTGTGGAGCGCGAGAGCCTGCGCGTGGTGGCCGACCAGATCGGCGGGCCGACCCGGGCAGCAGCGATTGCCGGGGCCTGCCTGCGCATGGGCCAGAGGCTGGCCGCCCGATCGGGTTCGTGGTTCTGATGTGCTCGGCCGGGAAATCATAGAAAGCGAGCAGTTCGTCTCTGTCCTTGACCAGCTTTCCCACGGCCTTCTCATACTTTACGCCGTAGGTGTTCAGTCCCGGCATCTGGTGGATCGGATTGACGATGAATCTGTCTGGCTCTGAAGTCCAGACCTTGCAGATGTATTCATAGGGTTTGAGGCCGTTCAGGGTCTTGAGTCTGCGGGCGAAATTATATGCTGCGATGAAGTCCGCGAGGTGCGTGCGCAGCTGGCCATGGCTGTCGTAGTGGTAGCGCTTGACGGTCGCGTCCTTGATCGTGCGGTTCATCCGCTCGACCTGGCCGTCCCTCGGGAAAACGATCCCCCGGATCGTTTTCTGATCCTCGGAACTCCACGGGTGGTTCGGCTTGGTGAGCCGGTGCTCGATCCCGTTTGCCTCGCAAATCATGTCGAACCGCATTTGCCGAGAGTAAGGCGTGTTACGGTTTCGAGGCTGCTCTGCGAACTGGATGCCATTATCGGTCAGGATCGTGTGGATGCGGTAGGGCACGACGTCCAGAAGATGCTCCAGGAACTCCCAAGCGGTTTTCCTGTTGGCCTTTTCAACCAGCTGAACGACAGCAAATTTGCTGGTGCGGTCACTGGCTACGAAGAGGAAGAGCTTGCCTTCGGCCGTCTGCACCTCGGCGATGTCGATGTGGAAGAATCCGATCGGGTAGCGCTTGAACTTCGCACGCTTGGGCTTGTCCCCGCACACGTCCGGCAGGCGTGAGATGCCATGCCGCTGCAGGCACCGGTGCAGCGCCGACCGGGTCAGATGCGGGATCGAGGGCTGAAGCGCGTAGAGGCAATCGTCCAGCGGCAGCATCGTGTGGCGTCGAAATGCGGCGACCGCTGCCTCCTCTGCCTCTGTCAGGACCGTGGATCGCGGCTCCTTCGGCCCGGTCTTGCGGTCCTCAGATCGCGCTTGCGCCAGGTCTCATACTTCGCCCACCAAGTCGCCTTCAGCCGCGTGATCGCAGAGGATGACAACCCCTCGGCATCTGGACCAGAGCTATGCCCGAAAGTTGACGCGGCGGTAAAATGTATTTGGCGGCGCGTTGGTGGTGCTGGTTTTCGGACTTCTCGGCAGCGACATCGCACCTTGCTCTGTTGCCGGTGCTGGAGGTCAGGGCGAGAGGCTCGGTTTCACGCCTGAACAGCCGCGCATCTGCGGATATTCAGGCCAAGAGCACGCAGATTTACCGTATAGCGCATCGCCGGCATGCCACGGATGCGCAAGTTTGCAAGGTTCATCTGATGCTTCAGTCGTGACATCGTCGCTTCGATCCCGGCGCGCCAGCGGTAGGTCTCGCGGAAGGCATCGCTGCCCTCATGGAGCCGTCGTTTCCGGTTCTCTGCCCGGGCAGGCGTGTATTGGAAGCGAGCGATTTGCCCGTCATGTCTGCCGGCCTGCACCGGGCAGCACTCCCTGCATACGGCAAGATCGAAACGCGCCTGCAGTTTCGCGCGCGAGGCAGAGGTCGAGACCGGTGCGATACCGTTCGGACAGGCTAGCACCAGACTGGCCTCATTAAGGCTGAAATCCTCCAGGGTCAGGCGCCCTGAAGAACCGCCCTTGGCCGTGCGGGCTGGTGCCGTCAGATCAAGGCTGATTTTCTGCGCCAGTGTCATGTTGTCAGCCGACCCGTAATGTGAATCGGCCAGCAGCACCTTTGGCGTGAGCGCCCGCCCGGCAAGATCATCCAGCGCACCCGGCAATCGATGTCCGTCATGCACCGTCATCTTGTGGACCGCCACATGGGTGATCAGGTCGGGCGACCGGGGTGCCGCTTCATCCGTGGCTCCATCATCCTCGGCATAGGTTTCGACGATCTGCGCCATATAGCCCAACCCCCGGTGGGCATTGTAGCTGGCGTCCGGATCGGCAGGGTTGCTGATGCCATCGCAGGGCATGTCCGCAGGTTTGCGCGGCATGGCGAGCGTGTAAGGCGAACCGTCGTCCTCTCCTTCGATGAGCTCGAACTGCTCGTCCAGCACCCGCTCCAGCAACACATATCCGGGCAACTCCGAGGCAGCCGTATTTCTGAACTGCGCCACAAGCTGCAGCAGATCGCGTCCTGCCTCATCAAGCCTGCGCCTGGACGCGCTCGGCGCCGTATTTGCGAAACAACCCGCACCTTCCCGATCGACATATCGCCGGATCAGGTCGCCATCGATCAGCGCGTGCAGTTCAGGATAAACCCGCTCAAGCTCGCGCACAAACTTCGAAATCGTCTCGACGACGATCCCGAGCCGCATCAGGCTGCGCATGGCTGAGCGCGGCGCGGTGGAGTCCATGCGCTGACGGCTCGTGTCCACGTCAAAGGCGCGAACCAGGCGATCGGTCATGCGGCGGAAAAGAACCTCGTCGAGCCCTTGCGCAATGAAAAGACGCCGATAATTCCGTAAGGTCTTCTCGCAGAAATAGCAATCCGCCTCGGAGCGCACATCCAGCGCATGGTGCCAGGTCACGTTGAACGCCAACGCTTCGACCGTGGCCGCATCGCTCAAGTCGTGCAGTTGCTGAAGAAGCAGAGCGCCGATGACGATGTGCAGATCCTTCGAAGGGCGGCCCATTCGCTCATCGAAATGCGGCAACAACTCGTCAATCGGCAGGTCGTCAAGAAGATGGCTGCGGAACACCTCAGCCCAGGACCGATTCAGAAGCCGGCGCCGCTTCTCACCCAATTCCGACCAGCGATCAAACAGATCCCCGGTCCGCCGGTCACGCAATGTAATCATGCCCAAGTATAGCCGGCCCGGAGCGCGACATGAATCGACTTTTTACCGCCGCGTCAACTTTCGAGCATAACTCAGCCATGACTGAGCGCAAGGGTATCATTCTGGCAGGCGGGTCGGGCACAAGGCTTTGGCCGATCACCATGGGCGTGTCGAAACAGCTTCTGCCAGTCTATGACAAGCCGATGATCTATTATCCGCTTTCCGCGCTGATGCTGACGGGCATCCGTGAGATTGCGATCATCACCACAACCGATGACCAAATGCAGTTCCAGCGGCTGATGGGCGATGGCAGCCAATAGGGGCTGGAATTTACATGGATCACCCAGCCAAGCTTCGACGGGCTGGCGCAGGCCTATCTGCTGGCTGAGGATTTTCTGGCGGGCAGCCCGTCGCTGATGGTGCTGAGCGACAATATCTTCTTCGGCCATGTCCTGCCCGAGATGCTTGCGCGCGCTGATGCGCAGCCCGCAGGTGGCACGGTCTTTGGCTACCGCGTGGCGGACCCGGAACGCTACGGGTGGTCGATTTCGACGATCAAGGCCGCGGGCGGGCGATCATAGAAAAACCCGAAGTCGCGCCGTCGAATTACGCGGTCACGGGGCTTTATTGTCTGGATGGCACTGCGCCTGACAAGGCGCGCCAGATCACACCATCGGCGCACGGCGAGCTAGAAATCGTCAGCCTGTTGGAGATGTATCTGGCTGAGGGCACGCTGTCGGTTGAAACCATGGGCCGCGGCTATGCCTGGCTGGACACGGGCACGCATGAAAGCCTGCTTGATGCGTGCAATTTCGTGCGCACGCTGGAGATGCGGCAGGGCTTGCAGATCGGATCCCCTGATGAAATTGCCCATGCCCAAGGCTGGATCGATGACGCAGCGCTTGCAGCGCGTGCGGATATGTGCTTGTCCGCGCTGCGCCTGACGTCTTGGAAATCAGATCTGCGCTGGGTATGGATGCGCATAAGAATGTCGTGTAATGGATTGGTGCTTTCCTTTTCGTCCGCCAACGGAGGTCCTGATGCCGTCCGCGCCCTACGCAGATCATCAAGCCTCACAGCTTGATATACTGATCCCGCATCATGCCAATCCCTCTGGTCTGGAAAAGACACTGGCCTCCGTGGCAGAGCAGAGCTGGAGCCGCGATCCGGGGTGCAGGCTGCGGGTGATCATCGTCGATGACGGATCCTCCGAGGCAGATTTTGCCGCAGTCAACACGATTTGCACCGGATTCCTGCATCAGAGTGGGCAGGCACTTTTGCTTGAACGGCTGGTGGATAATCAGGGACGGCCTTTTGTACGCAACCGATTGCTTGAACTGGCCCAAGCCCCCTATCTGGCCTGGCTGGATGCGGGGGATATCTGGTATCGTGACAAGCTGGCGGTGCAATTTGCGCATCTCGCAGAGTGTATCGCGGCGGGGGACGATCCTGATGATCTTTGGGTCAGCTGTGCCTATGACTGGGAACAGGATGGCCAGCGCGTGGCGCGGCGGCAAAGAATTGCGGGCAATCAGTTCGCCGCCCTGCTGGAGGGCGATCATCTGCGCGGATATCTGTGGACCATGCTGGCCACGCGACAGGCCTTTGCCCGTGCCGGGCGCTTCGATCCCGATCTGCCTCGGCTGCAGGATCTGGATTATTGTCTGGCCTTCCTGTGCGCAGGTGGGCGTATCACGGTGCCGTCCGATCCTGCCCCGCTTTGCTGTTATGTCAAGTCGAAGCTGGGACGGGATGCGCGGCAGGTGGCGGCAGGACATATGCAGATCCTGAAGCGGCATGGTGCGCGTCTTGCCGACTATCCGCGTGCTTTCCGGGCGCAGTTGTACGCCCGTGGTCCTGTTCTGGCTGCGCGTTTCGCCCTGGCCAATAGCGCCTATGCGCTGGCCCTGCGTTATCTTCTGGCTGCGGTCTGGGCCAGTCCGAAACATGCGCTGCGTTTCGCCGCACATGCCGTGACACGACGGCTGCAGCGGATCTTGCCCTTGGCGCAAACCAGTGCCGGTGCAGGCAGATGACCGAGATCAAGGCCCCAGACGCGCCGCGGCCCGCTTTCTTTCAAGGACGCACCGGCATTGTTGCGGGGCTGCGCAAATATGTGAACCGGGCGCTGGGGCGTGTCTCTTATGATGTGCATGTTGTCAATCTGGCGCGCCAATTGACCACGCTGGGTTTTACCGAAGCGCCCTTGCAGGAATTGGCCGAGATGACTGGTACGCTGCGCGACCGTCATGCCCGCGCCAGCGCCTGTCTGGAACTGGCCAAATGGCATCTGCGCGCGCCTGGCCCGGACAGTGTCGTGCAGGCGCTGGCATGGGTTCGCGAAGGGCAGATCCATGCTCGGACCCGCCCGCACCGGCAGCATCTGATGGTTCTGGAGCTTTTGTGCCTTGCGGCGCTGGGGCAGCGCGAAGACGCAGAAACCCTGTTCGCCAAAGCGCGTAAATCTCGTCTCTGGTGGCCCGATCTGGCCTTCGCCGGGGCCAATCTGGCAACGGATCTGCCCACGAGGCTGGAGCGGATCAATCTGGCCCTGGCGTATTTCGAGATAGCACAGGTGACGCTGCGCGACGCCCCTGATCTGCCGCTTTACGACCGGCTGGCCTGTCGCGATGTGCAGCCTGCGCAGACCGGGGGGCCGAAAGTCAGCGTGATCCTTGCCGCCTATCAGGCTGATGACATGCTACGCACCGCGTTGCGTTCGCTGCAGGAGCAGACCTATCGCAATCTCGAAATTCTGGTGGTCGATGATGCCTCGCCCTCGGATCGGGCGGCCCGGATCGCGCAGGAATTCTGCGCCCGCGACCCGCGCTTCCGCTTCATGCGGATGGCGCAGAATGGCGGGGCCTATATCGCGCGCAACCATGCGCTGGACCAGGCCACAGGCGACTATGTCACGCTGCATGATGCTGATGACTGGTCGCATCCGGACAAGATCGCCAGCCAAGTCACCTGCATGCAGGCGCATCCGCAGATTCTGGGCTGCACCTCGCAGCAGGCGCGGGCGACGAATGATCTCGATTTCCTGCGCTGGGGGGACAAGGGGCAGTGCATTTCGCCCAATATCTCATCTTTCATGTTCCGCCGGACCGAGATGCGCGAACATTTCGGCTATTGGGACACTGTGCGTCTGTCCGCCGATAACGAGCTGATCCGCCGGATGCGGACGAAATTCGGCTATCGCATCATCAAGGACAAGGGGACCGGACCGCTGTCCTTTCAGCGCGACACGGACAGCACAGTGACGGCCGACCCGGTTCTGGGCATCAACGGGTTCCGCTACGGGGCGCGGCAGGATTATCTGGAAGCCCAGCGGCTGGTGCATGCGCGCAAATCCGGGCTGCGTTATACGGGCCGGTCGCAGGACCGGCCTTTCCCGGCTCCGGGCAACATGCGCCCTGACCGCGCCGAGATTGCCGCAAGGGCCAATGAGTTCGATGTGATCATGGCGACGGATTTCCGCATGCGCAGTCAGGCCAGCGCGGATATCCTGGCCGATATCGACCAATGTCAGGCCAAAGGGCTGCGCGTGGCCGTGTTCTCGCTCTATCGCTATCTGGGCACAGCGCCCTATCTCTACCGGCTTGAAATGGACAACACGCTGCGCCGGGCGTTCCGGGACAGGGGGTGCCGCATCCTGTGCTATGGCGAGCAGACCCGCACATCCGCCCTTGTGATCCATGATCCGGCCTGCTGCCTGTATCCGCAGCGCTATGTCCCGACGATCAGCGCCGCGCGCGCAGTGCTGGTTCTGCCCGCTGCCGCGCCGCAGATGCAGGCCATGTCCCTGCCTGCGGCCTGCAGCACCATCGCGGCCGGTTTCGCGATCTCTCCGCTGATCTGTCCGCGCGATGCGGCGATCCGGCAGGCACTGGCACCGCTGGCCCCGGATATCAGCCTTGCTGCCGCTGACTGGGACCGCGCGCGCGGCGATCTGCCGGGTCTGGACAGTCTCGGCTGATGGCGGGGTTGCGCATCTGCCTCAGCCCCGGCGGGATCAGCGGGGGCGGGATCGGACAGGTGATGCTGCATCTGGCTGAAGGGCTTCTGGCGCAGGGTCATGCGGTCGATCTGCTGCATATGTATGATCCCGGCGGGCGCCAACCGCCCGAGGGATGCAGGCTTGTGGATCTGGGACCACATGCGCGCCGTGCCCTGCCGCGCGTGCGGCTCTATCTGGCCGGGGCGCGGCCCGATCTGATCATTTCGGCGCGCGATTATGTCAATCTGCTGATGCTGGCCGCGCGGGGCAGTGACCAGGTGCCGCTGGTCTGGACCTATCACACGCATCGCGCCTCGGAAATGACCGGGCAGACGGGGCTGCGCGACCGCGCGGCCGACTGGATGGCGCGGCAGGTGCTGGCGGGGCGCGCGGGCAGGCGGCCAGAGGCGCTGGTCGCAGTCTCGGACCCGGTGGCGCGCGGGCTGGAGGCGGATATGGGGCTGGCACCGGGGGCCGTCCGCGTGATCGAGAACCCGGTCTGGACACAGACCCGCCTAGCGGCGCGTCTGGTCCCCTGTCCGCATCCCTGGCTGGCACCGCGCGCGCCGATGGCCCGGCCCCCGGATGCGCACGCGCCGGTCATTCTGGCAGTGGGGCGGCTGGTGGCGCAGAAGGGTTTCGACAGGCTTGTCGCGGCGCTGCAGCACTGGCCCGACGGGCCGGCGCCGCGGCTGATCATTCTGGGCGAGGGGCCGCTGCGCGCGACGCTGCAGGCGCAGATCGCGCAGGCCGGGCTGAGCGGGCAGGTCGATCTGGCAGGCCATGTGCCCGATGTGCTGCCCTATATGGCGCGCGCCGATCTTTTCGTCATGCCCTCTCGCTGGGAAGGCTTCCCGCTGGTGCTGATCGAGGCTCTGGGCTGCGGCTGTCCGGTCGTGGCCAGTGACTGTCCGGGGGGGCTGCGTGATCTGTTCGGTGCGGATGCGCCGGGCGATGTGGTGGCTGCAGATATGCCCGCAGACCTGGCCCGCGCGATGGCCCGGACGCTGGCGGCACCTGACGATGCCGCCGCCCGCCTTGCGCTGGCGCATCGCTATACATCCGCGCGTGCGGCAGAGCGCTATCTAGCGCTGGCGCATGCCCTGGGCAGCAGCGAGGGGTGAGCATGATCGCGCTCTCGGTCATCGTGCCGGTCTATCGCGAAGGCGCGGGGTTGCAGGTCTTGCTGACAGCACTTCGCGCGCAGACGTTTCATGCGGATCGCTTTGAAGTGATCCTGGTTGATAATGACCCGGACGGGCCTGCGCCGCTGCCGCCGCTGCCCGTGCTGCCCTTTGCCGCGCAGGTCGTGGCCTGCCGCATCCCGGGGTCTTATGCGGCGCGCAATGCTGGTGCCGGGGTCGCGCGCGGGCAGTATCTGGTCTTTACCGATGCCGATTGCCGCCCCGCGCCGGACTGGCTGGCGGCCATGAGCAGGGCCTTGCAGGATCATGAAGGGCAGATTCTGGCCGGGGATGTGCAGCTTGATGCCGGGCCTGACCCGAGTGACTGGGCGATTTTCGACACGGTGCGCGGGATCCCGCAGGCCGTTTTTGTGCGGCGCGGCTACGGGGCGACGGCCAATCTGGCGCTGTCACGGAGCCTGTTCGGGCGACTTGGTGGTTTTGATCCACAGCGCCTGTCGGGCGGGGATGCCGAATTCTGCCGCCGCGCCGGGCGACAGGGGGGGGCGATCCGCTTTGTCGCAGGCGCGGTGGTGCATCATCCGGCGCGCGACACGGCGCAGGCGCTGTGGCTAAAAGCGCGCCGGATCAAGGGCGGGCAGGTGGCCAGCGGCCCGCATGCGCGGCGAATGATCTGGACATTGCGCAGCCTGGCCCCGCCTGTGCGCGAGATGGCGGCCTATGCGGTCAGCCCCCATCCGTGGCGCTGGCGGTTGACGGCCTGTCGGGTGCGGCTCTGGCTCTGGCGGGTGGATCTGGCGGAAATCTGGCGCCTGCTGGTGCTGCGCCATCCGCCCGAGCGGCGCTAAGCGGCCCACTCAGCTGTTCAGCAGATCGCGGTTGAACTGGCGCAACAGCAAAAGACCGATCACCATTGGAATGATGATCCAGCAGCCAAGATAGACATAAGACACATAGCCTGGCGTGTAGAGCGGATAAAACCCGTCGCGCATGATACCTGTCAGATGCAGGATCGGATTATACCACAACACTTTCTGGGCGATTTCCGGCATGTCCTCATAGACGATGATGACCCCGGAAATCAGAAACAGCGGTCGCGTCAGGATGGACCATATCGTCTGCCAGACCGGAAAGCGCGTGAACAGGAAGCAGTTCAGGCAGCCGACCCCCAGCCCCAGTAGCGCGGTCAGACTAACGGCCAGAGCGATTCTGCTCCAGTCCAGTATGGTGCGGATCTCTTCATAGATGATGATCCCGCTGAGAATGAGTGTCATGACAGACAGCACCACCAAAAGGTTCAGGGAAAAGCGGGCAATAATGGCATCCAGCCAGGTCACGCGCGGATAGAACAGGAGTGATTTCGAAAATGTCATCGCATGACCGACCTGATTTCCAAGCGTCGTGAAGGTTTGCAGGATCAGAAAACCTGTGCCCTTGAAGAGCAGAAAGCTTGTTCCCAGACTAGGAGTGCGCGCGATGAGCGACCATGCAAAGGACAGAATGAGGATCATGCCCATGGGTTCCAGAAGCGCCCAGACATACCCCCCCGGTGTGCGTCCGTAACGGGTGGACATTTCGCGCAACACCAATGCCAGGATGCTGCGCATGGCCGCGATCCCGTACTGATTGTCCCGCCGTGCAGGCAGATCGGATGACGCGGGTATGATCATGCGCGCAGAAAACTCCTGTTGATGCGTTTCAAGGTGCCGATTATGAAGAAAAATGCCGAGCGACGCAATTCGCCGATGATACGGAGTTGATCTGCATGCCAGAAGATACATCGGGCGCGTCTCGCGCTTCTGCTGCGGGCACTCAATCGACTGGCAAGAGCGCTGCCAAAACCAAGCCGGCCGCCAGCGCAAAGACGAAAATGCCCCGCGCAAAATCTTCGGCTTCGGGGCCAAAGGCCGTGACCACCGCCCCTATGGCGCGTAAATCGACACTACGCAAAAGACATTATGGGCTGGTGCTGAGTTTGCTGCTGGTCGTGGCTGCGCCGGTTGTTCTGAGCGCGTTTTATCTGTGGAGCTTGGCGCAGGATCAATATGCCTCGACAGTGGGCTTTACGATCCGCCAGGAAGAGACTGGGTCGGCAAGCCAGCTTCTGGGCGGGCTGTCGCAACTGGTTGGCGGCAATACCGGCAACAGTGACCTGCTGTTTGAATTCATCCAAAGCCAGATGATCGTTGAAGAGGTCAATCAGCAAATCGACCTGATCGGGCATTATTCGGCCACTTGGCCCCGCGATCCGGTTTTCTCGATCTGGCCCGGTGCCACGATCGAAGATTTGCACTGGTTCTGGCGGCGCATGGTGCGGATCACGCATGACCGGTCTTCGGGGTTGATCATGATCGAAGCCCGCGCCCGCGATGCACCGACGGCCCAGGCCATTACCAAACAGATCGTCACGCGTAGCGAAAACATGATCAATCTGCTCAATGAAACGGCCAGACGTGATTCCATGGCCAATGCCGAACGCGATCTGGCCGATGCGCTGGATCGGCTGCGCGAGGCGCGCGAGGCGATTGCGGATTTTCGGGCGCGCACCCAGATCATCGACCCGACCGCAGATATTCAGGGGCGCATGGGGGTTCTCAACAATTTGCAGCAGCAGCTCGCACAGGCACTAGTCGATTATGACCTGCTCTTGCAGACAGCAGATGCAAATGATCCCCGTGTCAGAACCACAGAGCGACGCATCGAGGTCATCCGCGAACGGATCGTGCAGGAGCGGCGCAGTTTCGCCGAGCAGGATGTCACGGTCGATGAGACCGATTATCCGCGCCTTCTGACACAATTTGAGAGCCTGCGGGTCGATCAGGAATTCGCACAGGAAAACTACCGAGCAGCCTTGACCGTGCTGGAGGCCGCGCGCTCCAATGCCGAGCGTCAGCAGATCTATCTGGCGAACTTTGTGCGCCCGACACTGGCCGAGCGGGCCGGGTATCCGCAGCGTCTGTTGCTGGTGGCCCTGACGGCGTTTTTTGCCTTCATGGTCTGGGCGGTTCTGGCTCTGGTCTATTACAGCCTGCGGGATCGTGGCTGATCATGCATCACACGGCTATTAGCGGGCGCAGTTGTCACAAGGCCCGGCTTTGACGTCGGGGGCCGGAAACGAGCGCAAACATGATTGAACTGGAAAACGTGTTCAAAGGCTATTGGGTGCGGGGCGAGTACCGGATCGTGATCGACGATCTCAGCATTGTCATCCCGCCCAAGCATTCGCTTGGATTGCTGGGGCGCAACGGGGCAGGCAAATCGACACTTCTGCAACTGATTGCGGGCACGATGCAGCCAAGTTCAGGGCGCGTCATCCGGACAGGGGATATTTCCTGGCCGATCGGCAGCGCGAACAGTTTTCACCGAGACATGACAGGGATGCAGAATACCCGATTTCTGGCGCGGGCCTATGGAGTGGACAGTGATGATCTGGTCGCTTTTGTTGAGGATTTCGCTGATATCGGCAAACATTTTCACATGCCGCTGCGCACCTATTCGTCAGGCATGAAATCCCGCCTGTCCTTTGGCGTGGCCATGGGGATCCCGTTTGACACCTATCTGATCGATGAGGTCACCGGGGCGGGGGATGCAGCCTTTCGCAAGAAAAGCAAAGCCGTGTTCAAGGCGCGGATGGCGCAGGCAGGATCCATCATGATCAGCCATTCCATGGGGGACATGCGCAATTTCTGCGACAGTGGGCTGGTACTGCATGACGGGCGCCTAGAATATTTCGACGACATCGAAGAGGCGATAACCCGCCATCAGGATTTGCTGAAATAGATCCGCAGGCGCCGTTCACCTGCGCCCGCGCCCGAAGCGTAGTGTGATCCATCGCAAGGGGGCGGTGATGCGCCAGGATGTGCTGGCATGGAGATCCGCGATCCGGTCCTGCAATTTCGCTATGTTGCGCTTGAGGCTGCGTATTTCGCTGTTGTCGCGTGCCGGGCGCAGCCGCAGGCGCGCCAGTTCCTGCGCCTGATGATCGAGCGCCTCTTGCAGCAGGGCGCGCTCGGCTTCCAAAGCTGTGATGCGGTCGGGTGAATTGCCCTCCTTTGCGCCCCCAGTCAGATCGGTGGCAGTGTCTTGCGGGACTGTGGCGGGCGGGGGAACCGCGCTGCGCAATGTGTCGATTTCCTGCCTCAGCGCGGCAAGCTCTGCCGTGCGTGCGCGCGCCAGCCGGTCCAGCCGGTCGCGGTCCTGTTCAAGCATGGCAATCCTGTCGGCCATTTCAGCCAGCAACTCTTCTGGCGCAGGGGGGGCAGTCGTTCTTACGGGCGCATGATCTGTCATGACAGGACTATCCTTGATGCAGGGGGCAGCAGGCCAGAACCTGCCCATTGCCTGCTTAGCGTCATTCATGGGGGGCTGCAAATCCCTGTCCCGCTATGCGTGCAACGCGCGCTGCGCTTACCCCGCCTTAGCCGCTCATGGCCTATACCAGCGCGAACGGGTCCCGGACGGAGTATTCCCATGAGTGAAATGTCAGCGCGGCTGTCGCCATCGCGAAACTCCATCCCAATCTGAGTCAGGCGGGAGATCGCAGCTCAGGGCAAAGACTGGAAGGTGGGGGTCAGAACACGCTTACATTGCGGAAGTCTACCGGCCGGGTCGCCACAAAGACCTTCACCGGCCCGCCATGACCGAACACACGATGCTGCAGCCCGTGCTGCCCGGATCGCCCGCGTCAACTGTCCCTCATCGGCATCAGCGCCAGCACGGATCACAACATCACCTACCACGATCTCGAGATCGGACCTTGCGACAGACACCGCCGGCTCGTAACCGCCCGGTTGCAACCGGGCGGTTACGTCCAAATGGACGCCCATTTTGCCGTCTCTCTCCAAATCCAAACCCTCCGCTGCACATGTACGCGGAGAATGCTGGCTTCAGGTCAGAAATGGCAGGAGGGGATCGGCGTCGCGCTTACAGTCAACCGGCTGAGCCTGTCGGCCGAGGCAACGCTGCTCAGCCATGACAGCGCCGGGCATCAGCTCAAGCTCAACAAGGCCGGTGCTGAGAAACGCGCTTTGCTCATGATGCACCAGAAGAGGATGAGGACTGAGATCACCGCCCTGTTCGGCTCAGTGTCTCTGAAGGTTCAGCACTGCCTGCGCATAGTCATAAAACACCCCCAGATAGAGGTCAGTCTGGGCATCGAATTTGTGATACCCGCCGGGTTCGGGTGTCAATTCGCCCACCACCGGGCCGCGATGGGTCTCAAACAGGTCGATCCGGCAGAAAGGCGCGGGCAGATCGCATGAAATCGCGCAGGCCAGATCGACCAGTGCCTGAGGATTGGCGGGCAGGGGCAGGGCATTATCTGTCTCATCGTGATATTTTCCCGTCTGCACAGGGGTCCATGTGCTGTCGTGGAACTTGTAGCGATTGCCATTCGCCCCACGCCGCACTTGCAGGATCAGCGGCACCTGTCCGGCAAAGGCATAGAGCTTGAAATCATCAGGCACCTGATCAGGTCGGTCCGGTGGGGTCAGCAACTCCTCGATCTGCCAGCGGTTGGGGAACATGAAGCGCTGCATCGGGGCGTGCAGCAGGTCTAGCAGGGCCGTGAAACTGTACTCCTTGCCATCGAAAAGGTTTCTCACAGAATGCGGTTCGGTCCGCCGGAAGGGTAGGACGCCCCAGGCATTTGTCGCGTTGACGGGTTTGATGACGCCCGCATCGAGCTTTGCCAGATGCTGCGGAATGTCCTGCAATGGCATAGGGCCTGCCAGATGTGCCGGTGTGGGATGGTCATGCTCTTCCAGCCAGTCAGCCACCCAGCCCCGCCTACGCGCAAGGCGGCTGAACGGATCGCGCCGGAGGATCTTCTCGCTAAGTTGCGCCTGTCGCACGGCATTGTCGAGTTGGGCCTCGAACGAAGCCGGCAGCGGCACGCTGTCAGTGCGCGCCATATGCGGTTTGCTTAACCAGCCCGGCAGGCGCGCTCCTTGCCGCAGCCATTGATGCAGCGGGGGCAACACTTCGACTTGGGCAGGAGGGGCAGGGTGCATCAAAGAGATCCAGTTTCGTGTTTCTGCGTATGGCACAGGCCCGCACGTTCGAGCACGCGCACATAGGTCGGATCGGTCAACAAAGGGCGGTGCATTTGGAACAGGCGTACCTGACTGTAGCTGTTGCCCTCCAACACGACCAGCCCCTCTTCGGTCAGGATCAGGTCGAAGCCACAATAGGCGATATAGGGAATTTGCAGAAACAGTGACTTGACCTCGTTGAGCACATCCGCCCAGCCGGGTACCACTTGTCCGGCAATCGGGGCACCTGTTTCGGGATGGCAATCCCAGGCTTGCCCCTTCGCGGGTCCGGCGGCGGCCAGTGCCGGCCCAAGGCGACCTGTCTTCAGATCGATCTCTGCCGAAAGGCCCCCCATCGAGAAATTGTCGATTGGATAAGAGGCCGATGTTCCGATCCGCTGGACACAGCGCACCACATGTGGCTGCAGGCTGTCAGGGTCGCGCACCACTAACATGCGCAGCGTATTGACTGTCAGCGGGTAGAGCGCCTTGGTAAAGGCGCCCTGCGCGACGAATTCGGTGACCATGAAGGGCACGCGCGCGCCCTCGAATATCCGTTCCAGCTTTGGCAATGGCAGGGTGAAGCGGGGGCGCTCAGGGTCGTTGCTTTCGATCACGGCGCTTTTGCGCCCGACCGAGACGAAAAACACATTCCCGCCGCCGCCGCCGCCCAGCGGCTTGATCACAAGACGTACGGGCGGCGTGTGGGTTTCGCTGACACAGGCCTGCCAAAGCCCGTCATAGGAAATCACCCGGCCATTGCGCCAGATCGCATTGATCGGGGCGACCTTGCAGAAATTCTGGAAAACCTGTGTGAACAGGATCTTGTTGTTGAAGACAATGGTGAAGTCACCATTGACCTCGCGCGTCATCCAGCGCTGCACATCGCTGAGATAGAGGCCGATATCATGGGTTGCGAAATCATAGAGATCCATCTTTTCCGGCAGGAAGCCGCGCGCGCGCAGCCATGCGGCGTCTGGCGGGCTGACATCGGTGGGGTCGGCTGCGAAATCGCACAGAAAGCGGCGCAGATATTTCAGCGCGACCGGATCTTGCAGTGCTTGCATCTGGCGCTGATGATGATCCGCGGGCAAGAGGGGCGTATCACTCATAGGCCGAACTCGCGCAGGAAGGCCCGGGCCTCGGGGCTGGTCATGAGCGGGCCATGTCGCTGATAGGCGGGCGCGTCCAGCTGGTCGGTGGCGTCCACCACGACAGGCCCTTGTGGGGTCAGCACGACATCAAGCTGGAGCACCACACCAATGGGCAGGCGCAGCAGCCCCTCGGTCAGATCGCTCACTAGTCTGGCCCAGGGGCCCAGCACGAAAGCCGGGATCGCGCCTGTATCCTCGCGCTGGCCGGTCTTGCGACAAAAGGCGCGGGCCGGCCCTGCAATCCCACTTGTCAGCGCGATTGGCGCGCTGAAAACCTGCGCTTCGGGATGATCCACATGGTCGGGCGCACCATGCAGAAAGACCGCGCCCAGAAGGGTCGGGCGATCGGCCTGATGGTCATGGATAAAGGCCAGCCGCAGGATTCCGCGCGCGGTGTCGCTGGACTGTGGCCATCCGATCAGCACCAGATCTCCCTGATCGCGGGGCGCATCCTCTGGCCCGGGGTAAAACGCAGGGGGCGGGGCGGGCGCATCGCTCATCAGCGCGCGGGTGAGTACTGGGCCGTCATATGCCCCTTGCAGGTGCAATCTGCCGCCCAGCACCATCCCGGCCATAGGCGCAAGCGGCAACAGATCACGATAAAGCTGCCAGAACAGCCGCCGGTCGCGCAGTGCAACGGCGCAATGCCCGTTCGCCATGGGCAGAAGCCAGGTCAGAAAGTCGCTCAGGTAATCCTCCAGCGCATCATTGGGCAGGCCATAAAGCGTGCCCTTGTCGGGCAAAAATCCATGATTGTGCAGATAGGCCCGCAGCGCGGGATCCGTCAGGGTGTCACAGGCGTGGAAAGCATCGCTGAAGGCGCGGAATGCGGCAAGCGTTTCAGCCCGGTCGATGCGCTTGATCCGGCCCTCATGGGACAGATCCGTGCGGGCGGTGCGATAGACGACCCGCGGTGCGGCCGGAAACACATGGGGGGGCCGCGTCAGCGTTTCGGGCTGATGCGGGAGGAGCTTGTCGGGGCTGTGATCCTGTGCTGGCCCTGTCATGTCATAGCGCTGTCTTGCGCAGCGTTTCGGCCAGAACTGGGTCCCCCAGCAGCGGGCGATGCACCTGCAACACGCTGAGATCGGGATCGGCCGGGCCAAGCAGGGCAAGCGTGCCATCGCGCTGGATCGAGACGTTCAGAAAGGCCAGCCGCAGATAAGAACACTCATCCATCATGCGCTCCAGTGTCGCGCGGTTAGCCGTCCAGCCGGGCAGGCGCAGCCCGTCAATTCTGGCGCCAGTATCGGGGTGTTTGCGATGCGCCACCATCTGCCCATCCGCAAGTCCGAGGGCTGGCCCCAGAACCCCGGTGCTCAGGCTGACCGGGGCGCTGAGCGCGCCATCGCTCAGACGCAGACTGTCTGCCGCAGCGGCGCGCGTGCTGTCAATTACCGCGCAGGCTGCGACAATGCGCGGCGTCCAGTCCTTCAGGTCGCGCGTCAGCAGGATGCTCAGATGGCTGCGGCCACGCGGGAACAGGGGGGCGAGTGCGGCGTCCTGTGGCAGGGTTTCCGAAAACAGATAAGACTGGCCCGAGGCCTTGCTCCAGTCGCGCACGATAGCCGACAGGTGCTCGAGATTGCCACGGGTGCCAAAACCGCTGAACTGCCCGTCACGCAGGCTGACCCTGGCGCTGCGCCCCGGTGCCCCGGCGCGCAGGGGCTGGATCATGATCTCGAGCGGGGGCGCGGCGGGATGCGCATCCGCATGGGCCTGCCATTCTGCCGAGAGCCCGATTTCATTGGCCTTCCAGCCGCGCAGCGCATGGATCTTCGGCACTGTGAAATAGCCTGACAGGGCATGCGACATCAGCATGCGGTCTTCGATGACAGGGGCGTAGAGATCATTGGCCTGGCGCAGAAGGGCGGCCTGCACATCGCTGAGATACAATTCGCAATCGCTGTCATGCAGGGCATAGAGCACCCATTTGTCGCGCAGAAATCCGCGCAGGAACAGGAACTCCATCTGTTCGGGTGGGAGTGCGGCCGTATTCTGCCAGAAATGCTCGCCGAACTGTTTCCAGACCTCGTGGTGCTGCGGTGTATTCAGGGAGGTGATGTAGGATCTGTGACTGACCCGCAGCGGATATTTGGTCTTGCGCACCATGGGGGCCTTGCGTCTTGTGGAAAAGAACTTTGGTATTCCGACTGTCTAGGTTACGGATGCAGCTTTGTCCATCTTGGGCGGAAACGCCCGGCCTGCACAACAGACAGCGGTTCTGGCATAAACGCCCCGGCAGGGCATTGGCTGCCGCCTTTGGATATAGGCTGGAAAAAATTGAAACAGCAAGGAAATGTTATCACGCATTAGCAGCGGCGGCAGGCGTATTTGGGGCGACGCGTGACCAGCACCCGGAACTGAGCTGGGATCACGTCCAGCCGCTCGGACACATCCTCGCCGATCTTCGCCATCTCGCCGCAGCCACAAGGGCAGAGCGTGCTGGCAGGCTCGATCACCCGCTCGACCCGGGGCAGATGCGGCGGCAGATGTCCACGGTTGCGCTTTGGCTTGCGGGGCGTTTCGCCACGAGCCCTTTGCATCGCCGCTTCGGCCTTCTCCTGCGCGGCCTCAAGCACGCCTTGGGCAAATTCTGCGTCTTCCAGGGGAAGGTTGAACTGGTCTGGCGAGAGCTTCTCGGAGCGCTGGCCGAATTTCTCGCGCTGCGCCGCGCGCAGGATATCCTGCAGTCGACGGTTGGCCTCCTGCGTCTCGGCCAGCGTCGCCTCGACCTCGGCGAGACGGGCTTTCAGCATGGCATTTTCGCGTGCAAGATCAGGGGTTTCCATGGCAGGAAGTGAATCACGGAACGCGTCTTTTTTCCAGTAAAAATGGGGATTTCCGGGCTCTTTCCGATTACCCTGCCACCAGCGGACGCCGCGCCCGCTCTGGCCGCACCAGCCGCCAATCCACGCCTTCAAAGATAGCCGAGCTGCGCCGCCGAGACCTGAACGACCTCCCCCGAGCCGCCCGCGGGCCAGATGAACTTTCCAGCCTCGAGCCGTTTCGCATAGAGCGACATGCCGACGCCATCGTGCCAGAGAATCTTCACGAGGTCGCCCTTGCGCCCCCGAAAGCAAAAGAGCTCGCCCGCATGCGGATCGCGCCCGAGGCCCTCCTGAACCTTCAGCGCCAGGCTGTTCATCCCGCAGC
>LFIK01001318.1_pt1 | contig 19597 bp, 17 predicted proteins | sample 643401 | NCBI WGS metagenome assembly LFIK01 (sample SAMN03777447, study PRJNA286221) | soda lake metagenome | biome: soda lake; feature: Kulunda steppe; material: water; isolation source: sample T5-Br brine of Lake Tanatar-5 | place: Russia: Kulunda steppe | collected 2010-07
CGGCAAGCCGATACAGGTCGACATGAAGACAGCGTCGACCAGCGATGTCGTAGGGTTCGATCAGCGTGTAGGTCGGGCTTGGCACCGGCCCATCGTGACCCAGAGCTCGCAACAGACCACGCGCCAGAGTGCTTTTTCCTGCCCCGATCTCACCGGCAAGATACACACATGCGCCGTCTTCATCGAGCGCGCGTGCCAGCGCTGCTCCCAGCGCGGCCGTCACTGATTCGTCGGCGAGCTGCCAGACCGGTTCGGCAGAAGGATCGGCCGCGGCATCAGTTTCGGCATCAGCAGCAACTGCACCGGGCACGTTGACGCAGTCAGTCTCCGGCATGCTCACCCCGACCGGCGGATTGACGGCACGCCGCAGCCACGGCATGAGATCACCCGCGACCATGCCACGTTCACCTCCTGCAGCCGCCACCGCATCGGCGGCGACGGCATGGACGCAGGCGCCCATCACGGCTGCCACCGGCAACGCGACGCGCTGTGCCAGCAAGCCGGCGAGAACGCCGGTCAACACGTCGCCACTGCCGCCGCTGGCAAGCCCCGGGTTGCCGGCATGGCACACAGTGAGACGCTGCCCGTCGGCAATGACACTGCCTGCTCCCTTGAGAATGATTGTCGACTGATAACGGGCGGCCAGCGCCTCGGCAGCCGCCCAGCGATCAGCCTGGACCTCAGCGGTACTCAATCCCAACAGACGCCCGGCCTCGCCGGGGTGTGGAGACAACAACGCCGCGGTGAGCGGTCGAGGGCGAGCCGCCAGCAGATTCAGCGCGTCGGCATCGATCACCATTGGCAAGCCACTGCCGAGTACACGCTCGAACAACGCCTGCCCCCACGCCCCTTGCCCCAGCCCGGGGCCGATCGCAACCACCGACGCACGTGCCAGCAGCGGGTCCAGATCGGTGGCCGACGCGACGCCATGCGCCATGATTTCCGGACGCCGCGCCAGCGCCGCAGCAACATGTTCGTGCCGCGTCGCGAGGCTGACCAGCCCGGCGCCGACGCGTAGCGCCGCCTCGGCTGCGAGCATCCCGGCACCGCCCATGCCGTACTCTCCCCCGACGACCAGCACATGGCCATGATCGCCCTTGTGGGCATCGCGCGGACGCGGCTGCCAGCGGCTCTGCAGCCACTGCGCGTCGACACGCCGCGCAGCCGGTGTTTCGCGTTCAATGACGGCGGTGGGAACGCCCAGCGATTCATACCGTATCTCGCCACACACCGCGGGGCCAGCCGCGGTCAACAGACCCCGTTTCAAAGCGATGAAGCAGACCGTCATGCTGGCTCGCAGCACCGTGCCCATGACCGCGCCGGTATCCCCATGCAACCCGGACGGGATGTCGATTGCGAGCACCGGCCACGCATGCCGAGCTGCGGCAACATTCACGGCGTCGATCAACGCCGCAAGCTCGCCTTCAACCGGTCGATCGAGCCCGGTTCCGAGCAGCGCATCGACCACCACCAACGGCCCCGAAGGCAGTTCGCGACCGGGCTCGACGCATCGACCACCATGCGCCAGATAGCGCCGTGCCGCCGCGCCAGCATCGCCACTCAGTCTGGTCGGGTCACCGGGATGCACCACATCGACATGCAGGCCATCGCTGAGCGCAAGATCGGCAATCAGCCAGCCATCACCGCCATTGTTGCCCGATCCGCACAGGACCAGCAGCCGGCCATGCGTCGGCCAGCGTTCACGCAACCGCCGATAGGCCGCGGTGGCGGCACGCTGCATGAGCAGCCCACCGGGGAGGCCAAATTCACCAATGGCAACGCGATCCATCGCCGCGACCTGCGCAGGGCGATACAATTCAGCCGGCAAAGGGTTCATCATGACACCATCGAATCCTGTCTCGGCAACACGAGCCATGTCCTGTTAATGATGAATGGTAACACGCTGCAACAAATCAAGAACCGCATCGTTCACTGGGGACACGAACTGGGCTTTCAGGGCATCGGCGTTGCCGCAGGGCCGGTCGACGGCGCTGAGCAACGGCTGGAAGACTGGCTGGCTGCGGGGCATCACGGCGACATGGCCTGGATGGCGCGCCACGGCCGCAAGCGCAGCCGCCCGGCGCTGCTCGTACCGGGCACCGTGCGCGTGATCAGCGCACGCATGGACTATCTTCCAGACGCCGCCGACAGCTGGTCAACACTGGCCAGCCCGGAAGACGCCTTCATCGCACGCTACGCGCTCGGTCGCGATTATCATAAAGTGCTGCGGCGTCGGTTGCAGCAGCTGGCCACACGCCTCGACGAGACGGTCGGCCCGATCGGTTATCGGGTCTTCGTCGACAGCGCGCCGGTGCTCGAAAAACCGATTGCGCAGGCCGCTGGGCTCGGGTGGATCGGCAAGCACACGCTGCTCATCAACCGATCAGCCGGCTCGTGGTTCTTCCTCGGCGAGATCTACACCGATCTGCCGCTGCCGGTCGACACGCCAGAGACGGATCACTGCGGCAGCTGCGGAGCCTGTATCGACATCTGCCCGACCGCAGCCATTGTTGCCCCCTACCAGCTCGACGCGCGCCGCTGCATCGCCTATCTGACGATCGAGCATCAGGGCAGCATTCCCGAAGCGCTGCGCCCGCTGATCGGCAACCGCGTGTTCGGCTGTGACGACTGCCAACTGGTCTGCCCCTGGAACAAGTTCGCGCAGCGCAGCGCCGAGGCCGATTTCCAGCCGCGGCACGGACTCGATACGCCAGGCCTGATCACGCTGTTCGGGCTTGACGAGGTCAGTTTTCTGCAACTCACCGAAGGGTCGGCAATTCGCAGGCTCGGTCATGTGCGCTGGCTGCGCAATCTTGCTGTCGGGCTCGGCAATGCACCGCGCTCTGATGCGATCATTGCCGCGCTGACAAAACACCAGGCGCATTCGTCAGAACTGGTTCGCGAGCATGTTGCCTGGGCGCTGGCGCAGCAGACGGATCAACCGCACGACTGATCGCCGCGCGTCACCTCGATGTTGTCGATCAGGCGCGCCGGGCCGAGACGCGCTGCGGCCATAACAACCAGATCACGGTCATCGGCGGTCGGCTCATGCAAATCCTCACGGGCTCGCACACTGACATACTCCGGCTGCATGCCGATGTCGGCAAGCGCCCGCTCGGCAGCGCTTTCCAGCGCTGCGTAACCGGAGTCACCGGCCATGATCCGCCGAGCCATGTCACGCAGGACGCGCTGCAGACCAGCAGCCTGCAGGCGCTGCTCGGCGCTCAGGTAACTGTTGCGTGACGACAACGCCAATCCGTGCTGATCACGCACTGTATCGACACCGCAGACGTCGACCTCCATCGACAGGTCACGCACCATGCGGGCGATGACCAGCAGTTGCTGATAATCCTTTTTACCGAACAGCGCCAAATCCGGACGGATCATGTTGAACAACCGGTTGACCACGGTCGCCACGCCGCCAAAATGGTGAGGACGGCTTCTTGCACACAGGATACCCTCCAGCGCGGGGACCTGGACCCGCGTGCCGAGCCCCGCACCTTCCGGATACATCGTTTCGACATCGGGCATGAACACGAGATCGGCCTGACGTGTGGCAAGCAGGGCAATATCACGCTGTTCGGTCCGTGGATAATTGGCAAAATCCTCGGTCGGCGCAAACTGCGTGGGATTGACGAAGATGCTGACGACGACTCGATCAGCCCGCGCACGTGCAGCATCGACGAGCGCCAGATGACCGTCATGCAGATTTCCCATGGTCGGCACAAGAGCAATACGGCATCCCGCCGATTTCCAGGCGCGTACCCGACCACGAAGGTCTGCGAGATCGGTCACGCAGTCGATTTGTTCCATCTGCGACTGCTCGCGACAGGTCATACGGTTCCCCTCCTGCTTCACTAACGCTTGAAACCGGCGTTGAAATAGTGGCGTCCGGTCGGTTGGCTGCGGATCTGCTCGAGCAGCTCCAGATAGGCCCCGTCGGGCTCGGTCAGATCAATGGCGCCGGCATTGACGATCAGCAGCGGCGAGGCATCGTAGCCATGAAAGAAATCAACGTACGCAGCACTCAACCGACGCAGATAACCGGCACCGATACCTTGTTCGTGACTGATGCCACGACGACGTATACGCCCGATCAACACATCGACCGGCGCTTGCAGGTAAATGACCAGATCCGGCGGCGGCGGATCGAATCGCAGCTCCTCGACAATCCGCCGGTAAAGCGCAAGCTCATCGGTATCGAGCGTCAGCTCGGCAAACAACCGGTCCTTTTCAAACATGAAATCGACAACATGCGGCCCAACGGCCTGCTGCGGGTCATGCAACCAGCGCGCCTGCTCAACCCGCTGCAGCAGAAAATGCAACTGCACCGGCAACGCCAGACCTTCGGGATTTCCGTAGAAGCGCGGCAGAAACGGGTTTTCGGCGGGCGCCTCAGTCAACAAGGCATAATTGAACGACGCCGCCAGACGGCGGGCAAGCGACGTCTTGCCGACACCGATCGGACCCTCGACAACCACCCGATGCGGCAGGCCGGCGATCGCAGCGTCCCCCGGCAGCGTTTGTGGCTCGGTCGGGATCTGCCGATCGACCGGCCTCCAGCCCGGATTCCAGCCCGCTTGCATTATCTGACCTCCCACGCCCCGTCAAGCTGCCAACGCAGGCAGTCGCGTCGCCTGCCATCAGCCATGCCGAGCCGTCTCGACATCCAGCCGCTGCAACGGCATGACAGTGACCCGGGTCGCCAGGTCGACGACCCTGCCAAGACCCGGAATGCGGTACTCAGGCGCAATCTCGGACCATGGAACCAGCACGAACGCCCGTTCAGCAATACCCGGATGTGGCAACGTCAACCGATCGTCAACATAGGTGGCATCATCAACGCTGAGCAGATCAAGATCAAGCGTTCGCGGCCCCCAGCGTTGCAGACGCAGACGATGCTGAGCGTGCTCGATCGCCTGCAGCACATCGAGCAGATCCAGCGGTGACAATGCGGTATCCAGCCAGACCACCGCGTTGATGAAATCAGGCTGATCAGGCGGCCCGAGCGGCGGGCTGCGATACAGTGACGACGACGCGAGCAGCGTTCCAGCCACGCCACCGCGCAGCGCAGCCAACGCGCGTCCGACCTGCTCGATCGGATTGTGCAGATTGCTGCCGAGACCAACAAATGCATGACTCACTGTACGGGCCGCCGGCGCCGTGGGCGCCGCCGGCGCGGCCTGGGAGCAGCGTCATCCGGGGCTGGGGTGTCTGCGTCGATGCCCCGCTCGTGTTGCGCCTGCGTCCACCATGCAGCGGTCCGCGGATCGGCATCACCCACTTCGGCACGCAGCAAGAGGAAATCATACGCTGCGCGAAAACGGGGATGGTTGAGAAACCGAAGGCTACCCTTGCGCTCAGGCCGCTCCAGCCGCGACTGCATCAGATGAATCTCGCGCATTGGCAGACTGAATCGCTTGGGGATCAGGATGCGTTCCAGCTGACGGTCAAGCACATCGGCGCTGGCGTTCTGCAGCGCTTCGGTCTCACCGTGCACACCATCGGCCAGCATCGCAACCTGCCGGTGACGAACCGCCGGCCACAGCAGTGCAGCAAACAGGAAGGCCGGCGCCACAGGTCGGCCGTCGGCGACACGCTGATCGGTACTGGATAGCGCCAGATTCAGAAAACGCGTCCAGGTGACATGCCCGTCGTTGATCGCCGGCACCAGGTCGGGGAAGAGCGCATCGAAGAGACGATAACGACGAACAGCGTCAAACGTCTGCGCGCCGTGCCCGGACATGAACAGCTTCAGCACCTCTTCAAAAAGCCGCGCCTTCGGGACCTGACCAAGCAGGTCGGCCATTGCAGGAATCATGGCCGCAGCGGCGTCGTCGATACGAAACCCGAGTTTGGCGGCAAACCGCACCGCTCGCAGCATCCGGACCGGATCTTCACGGTATCGCTCCTCGGGGGAACCGATCAGCCGGATGACACCGTGCTCGAGGTCATCCATGCCATTGGCAAAATCGACCACGGAAAAATCGGCAATATTGTAGTAGAGGCAATTGATGGTGAAGTCGCGACGCAGCGCGTCCTCTTCAACGCTGCCATAGACGTTGTCGCGCGTCAGCATGCCGGTCTGCTCACCGACCGAGCCGCTGCCCGCGTCAGCGCCGTCATGGTCGGCGCGAAACGTCGCAACCTCGATGATCTCACGACCAAAGTGCACATGCGCCAGCCGAAAACGGCGACCGATCAGACGGCAATTGCGAAACAGCGCTCTCACCTCTTCCGGTCGCGCATCAGTCGCGACGTCGAAATCCTTGGGTTCGCGCCCCAGCGACAGGTCACGCACACACCCACCAACCAGATAGGCGGCATAACCGGCGCCGTGCAGGCGGTTCAGCACCTTCAGGGCGTTGTCGCTGATGTCGGCACGGGAGATCCGATGCTCCGACCGCGAAAAAACGCTGCAAGGCGGAGCCTGCAGCTGCAGTGTCTGTCGTGTCACGGGCAGGTATCTATCGCTGGTTACCCTATTGAGCCTGTTCGATCATCGCGTATACTAACACTTGTCGTCGCACAACGCGCCAGCGTTGCGTGCAAGTTTTGCAAGCAGTCAATGCTCCCTTCGTCTAGCGGTCAGGACGTCGCCCTCTCACGGCGGTAACAGGGGTTCGAATCCCCTAGGGAGCGCCATCCAGGAGCAACTGCCCGCCTCCGGGCATGCGTCTCTCGAACAGGGTCATGCCGAATCTTGATGACGATCAATCAACCAGTGCGGCGTCCGACCGAATGAAGACGGATCTCGAAACCGCCGGCCTCGTCCGCAGATTGCTCGCCATGAGCTACGATCTGATGCTGGTTGTCGCAGTGATCATGATCGGCAGCCTGCTCTTCCTGGTACTGACCGGCGGAGAAGTCGTCGAAGGTTCGATGCGGATTGTCTTCCAGGTCTATCTGTTGCTGCTGACAGTTGGTTTTTTCGGGTTTTTCTGGATACGCGGCGGGCAGACGCTCGGCATGCGCGCCTGGCGCCTGCAGCTGATCAGACCTGACGGCGGGCGGATCGACACACTGCTGGTGGTGCGTCGCCTGGCGGCCGGCATCGTCACGCTGGGGCCCCTCGGGCTGATCACCGTCCCCTTTCACCCTCGCGGTCTGAGCTTGACTGACATGCTTGCCGGCACGTTGATCCGCCAGCAACCAAAACCAGACTGATCGGCCGCGCTGTCCTGTCATCAACGAATGCGCGACGCCGCAATGACAGCGATGGTGAGCACGATCAGCGTTGGTAACAACGCGCTCAGCGCCGGCGGCAGGCCATAGACCAACCCGACGTGATTGAGCAGATTGTTGCCCAGAAAGAACGTGATCCCGATCATCACGCCAATGAAGATGCGCTGCCCGGCATTGACCGAGCGCAGCGAACCGAAGACCAGCGGAATCGTCAGGATCAACATGGTGAGCGTGGCCAGCGGTGTGGCGACCTTGATCCACAGTGCCAGACGGTAACGCTGGCTGTCGAGCGCATTGCGCTCCAGATACGCGATATACGTCAGCAACTCCCCCATCGCCAGCGACTCGGGATCGACAACGACAACCGCCAGCAGGTCCGGGGCAATATCCGACGCCCAGAACGCATCATCGACCGGCTCAACCACTACACGGTCATCGACGAACAGGGTATGAACCACGCCAGTCAACTGCCAGCCGCCCGGCTCATGATGCGCGGTGCGTGCGGTAATGACCCGATCGAGGCGCTTGTCCGAGCCAAACTCGTAGATTGCCAGATCATTGAGAAAGCTGGCTGTGGTTGCCTGCCCGACCTGAACGAAGCGATCCCCGTCACGCGCCCAGAAACCGTCAGGACTGAGGGCGCTCAACCGGGCCGGATCGCCACCACTGCGCACCGTTTTCGACAAACGCTCGGCCGGAGGAGCCAGCCACTCACCGACCGCCGCCGCAACCAGCGCCAGGACGAAACCGGCCATGACCACACTGCGTGCAATCCCGAGAACGGACATCCCGGCAGCGCGCATCACCACCAGCTCGCTGCGCGCGGCAAGCCCGCCCAGCGTCATCAGACTGCCGATCAGCGTTGCAACCGGAAACGACTCGTAGGCACGCTGCGGCACCTGCAGGCCGACGTAGATCAGCGCATCGACAGCGGTATAGTCGGCACTGAAATCACCAACTTCCTCGATGTAACTGAAAATGAAGATCAGCGAGACAAAGACCACCAGCGAGGCAAGCGAACCGGCAATCACCGCGCGGGCGATGTAACCGTCCAGCAGCCCACCCCATGCTGCTGGCCAGACAGGAGCTGACACCGACCCTCTGCTCATCGCCGACTCCGCGATGCCGTTGCTGATCGGGAAGCGCCGGACACAGATACTCCCCAGCGATACTGACGCGCCAGCACGAACAATGCTGCCAGCAACGCCAGCACATGCACCCACCAGACACCGAGACCGGGCGGAATGGCGCCATCCTCGATCCAGCCCTGCGACACCGCGAGCAGGTTTGCGTACACGGCGAACACCAATACCGCGGCGAGCAGCCGCGCGTAGCGCCCCTCGCGTGGCGAACTCTTGCCGAGCGGCACGGCGATCACCGCGAGCACCAGCACCATCAACGGCATCGACATTCGCCACTGCAACTCGGCAATCGCCCCGAGATCATCATGCGCTGCCAATAACTCCTCGGTCCGCATGCCATCACGACGCGTCCGGGGCGCCGACGGCTCACCCTCGGCGATGCGCACACCATGCGACGCGTAGCGCATCTGCCGCCAGGCGCCTTCACCCGGCAGCCCATCGTAGCGACGACCGTCGAGCAGCACCAGATAGCGATCACCCGACTGGGGGTCGACGCGAAGCACCCCGGAGCGGGACGCCAGGATGATCTGCTCATCGCCACGCCGGCTCTGAATGAAGACATCACGCATCTGGTTGGTCGCGGAATCGATGGCTTCGATGTAGAACACGCCGTCGACGCGTGACGACGTCATGAACTGCCCCGGCCGCACGATGGCGATCTCGACATTCTCACGCGCTGCACCTTCGGCAACGCGCCCTTCATGCGCTGCCCACGGGGCGATACTGAGCGACAGCCAGGCCACCACCAGCGCCAGCGGCAGTGCGAGCAACATCACCGATCGATAAATACGCCCGGGACCCACGCCACAGGCACTGAGCGCGGCCATTTCACTATCGCGATAGAACCGGCCCAGCGCCAGAATGATGCCGAGAAACAGGCTTCCCGGAATCACCAGCGGCGTATAGCTGAGGGCCTTGTACCCCATCAGCAGCAGAATGCTGTCGCCGGGGAGCGAGCCACTCGCCGCGTCACCCAGATAGCGAATGAAACGATTGGTGAAGAGCACGGCCACCAGCACGACAGCGACGGCAATCCAGGCCATCGCCATTTCCCGCACCAGGTAGCGATTGACGATGGTGACCGACAACAGCGTCCCCCCCAGAGCATTTCAAGGCATTTTGCCCCGCAGCCGATCCCCAATGTGCGTTACACTGTCGGGCTTGATCGGTGATGACGGTGACAACACCCCGTCTTCATGCACGACCAGAGGCACAACCTCAAGCACAACCACTGACACGGCCCGGAACTTCGCCCGGCAGCATTTGCCGGAGTCTGCCACAACCAACACGGAGCAAGCCATGGACTATACGGTAAATGCAGGCGCACCGCATGAGCAGCAGACCGACTGTCTGATTGTTGGCGTCTTCGAAAAGGGCCGCCCAGGCCCGGGAATGGAGCTGGTCGACAAGGCCAGCAAGGGCCATATCAGCGATCTGGTCGCCAACGGCGATTGCACCGGCCGCATTGGCCAGACCGTGCTGCTGCATGGTGTGCCGGGCATCAAGGCAACGCGGGTGCTGCTGGTCGGGCTCGGTCGCGACGACGCACTGAACCTGCGGTCCTGGCGGAAAGCGCTTGTTGCCGCCTGGAGCGCGCTCGCCGCCAGCGGTGCACGCAGCGCCACCAGCTGCCTGCATCAGCATGCGTTCAAGGAACATGATTCCGACTGGCTGATTCGTGACACGGTTCAGCAATTCATCCATTCCAGCTATCGCTTTACCGCCTGCAAGAGCAAACCCGACGACGAGCCCCCGGCGATCGACCAGCTCGCCATCCTCGTCGACAAGAATGCTGCGCTCAGCAATGCCGAAACGCGCTGCCAGGTCGGCGCCGCCATCGGTCGCGCAGCCAATCTCGCCCGCGAACTCGGGAACCTGCCCGGCAACATCTGCACACCGACCTACCTCGCCGAACAGGCCATCGCGCTGCAGGCGCGTCACCCCGCCGTCGAGCTCGACATTCTGGACGAAACGGCGATGGCCGAACTCGGCATGCAATCGCTGCTGTCGGTCTCCCGAGGCAGCGAGCAGGAGGCACGGTTGATCGTGCTACGACATAACGGCGGGGCCGCGCGTGCGCGGCCGCAGGTGCTGGTCGGCAAGGGCATCACCTTCGACACCGGCGGCATCTCGCTGAAGCCTGGTGCGGCGATGGACGAGATGAAATTCGACATGTGTGGCGCGGCGAGCACGCTCGGCGCATTCCAGGCTGCAGTCGAGCTCGATTTACCGATCAATCTGATCGCCATCGTCGCCAGCGCCGAGAACATGCCCGATGGCCGCGCCACCAAACCCGGCGACATCGTGACCAGCATGTCGGGGAAGACGATCGAAATCCTCAATACCGACGCCGAAGGACGGCTGATCCTGTGTGATGCACTCACCTACGCGGAGCGCTTCAAGCCTGCAGCGGTGGTTGACATGGCCACACTCACCGGTGCCTGCATCATCGCTCTCGGTCACGCCGTGCACGGACTGATGGGCAACAACAGCGGGCTGGTCAATGCCTTGCTCGCTGCCGGTCGCAGCGCCGGGGACCGCGCCTGGGAGCTGCCGCTCGGTGAAGAGTGGGACGAGCAGCTGAAGAGTAACTTTGCCGACATGCAGAACATCGGCGGCCGCGCCGCCGGCACGATCACTGCTGGCTGCTTCCTCGCGCGCTTTGCCGAAAGCTATCGCTGGGCGCATCTCGACATTGCCGGCACCGCCTGGCACAGCGGCGAGCGCAAGGGCGCGACCGGCCGACCAGTCCCGCTGCTGGTACAGTATCTGCTCGACGTGGCGGCGAAGAGCCGCTGAGACGATGGCGGAACCGCAGCAGCGGGTCGACTTCTACGTGCTCGACGCGTCGCGTGGCGAGTCTCGGGAGCAGTTTGCCTGCAGGCTGAGCGAGCGGGCGCTACGCGCCGACTTCCGAGTGTTGATCACCTGCCCGGATGCAACCGCGCTGGACGCGCTCGATCGGCTACTGTGGGAGTTTCGTGACGACGCATTCATTCCGCATGGTCGGCACGACACCGATCACCCCGCGGATCCGCATGACCCGGTCGTGCTCGCGCTGGCATCGACCGCTGCGCCGGTGCGTCACGATCTGCTGATCCACCTTGATGACACACCCCCTCGGCACGGCGTGCTGCCCGGCCGTGTCGCCGAGATCGTCGCCGGCGATGCAACGGCCCGGGCGGCCGCCAGGGAGCGTTTTCGCTGGTATCTTTCACAGGGTATCCGGCCGACCACCCATACCCTGACCTGACAACACCACAGGACACCGATGGACAAGACCTACGACCCTCGCCGCATCGAATCCACCTGGTATGCCCACTGGGAGCGCAACGGCTGCTTCTCGCCCACTGGCGATGGTGACCCCTACAGTATCGTCATTCCCCCGCCAAACGTCACTGGCACGCTGCACATGGGTCATGCGTTCCAGGACACCATCATGGACGTGCTGATCCGCTATCAGCGCATGCGTGGGCGGCGCACACTCTGGCTGCCGGGCACCGACCATGCCGGCATCGCCACGCAGATGGTCGTCGAGCGGCAACTCAACCGCGACGGCAAGAGCCGTCACGACCTCGGTCGCGAGGCATTCATCGAACGGGTCTGGGAGTGGAAAGCCGAGTCTGGCGGAACAATTACCCGGCAGCTGCGTCGGATGGGCGCATCGACCGACTGGCGTCGCGAGCGCTTCACGATGGAGCCGGCGCTCTCCGATGCAGTCACGGAAGTCTTCGTCAGGCTGTACGACGACGCGCTGATCTACCGCGGCAAGCGGCTGGTCAACTGGGACCCGATATTGCTGACGGCGGTCTCCGACCTCGAGGTGGTTTCCGAAGAAGAACAGGGATCGATCTGGCACCTGCGCTATCCGCTCAGTGATGGTGACGGACACCTGGTCGTCGCGACCACCCGGCCGGAAACGTTGCTCGGCGATACCGCTGTCGCCGTCCACCCTGACGATGACAGGTATGCGCACCTGATCGGGCGGCAGGTGCGCTTGCCGTTGTGCGACCGCGAGATTCCGGTCATCGCCGATACGTACGTCGACCCGACGTTCGGTTCTGGCTGTGTGAAGATCACGCCCGCGCATGACTTCAACGACCATGCCGTCGGCGCCCGTCATGACCTGCCGCTGATCAACGTGTTCACGCCGGACGCGCGAATCAACGATGCGGCTCCCGAAGCCTACCGCGGGCTCGATCGCTTTGCTGCTCGGGAACGCATCGTCGCCGATCTGCAGGCGCTCGAACTGATCGAAGCGATCAAGCCGCACACGCTGGTGATTCCGCGCGGCGATCGAACCGGCGCGGTGATCGAGCCGTATCTGACCGACCAGTGGTTCGTTCGTGCCGAACCGCTGGCGCGCCCCGCCATCGAGGCGGTCGAAGACGGGCGCATCCGCTTCGTGCCGGACAACTGGAAGAACACCTACTTCGACTGGATGCATCGCATCGAAGACTGGTGCATCTCCCGCCAGATCTGGTGGGGGCATCGGATACCGGCCTGGTATGACGACGCCGGCAACGTCTTTGTTGGCCGCAATGTAGACGAAGCAGCGGCTCGCGCCGAAGCGTATCACGGCCACCCGGTGGCGCTGCGTCAGGACGAAGACGTGCTCGACACCTGGTTCTCATCAGCGCTATGGCCGTATTCGACACTGGGCTGGCCGGAACAGACCGACGACCTGCAGCGCTACTATCCGACCAGCGTACTGGTAACCGGCTTTGACATCATCTTCTTCTGGGTCGCCAGAATGATCATGTTCGGCCTTCGGTTCATGGATGCCGTGCCGTTCCACGAGGTCTACATTCATGGCCTGGTCCGCGACAGCGAAGGCCGCAAGATGTCGAAATCGAAAGGCAACGTGCTCGACCCGCTCGACATCATCGACGGCATCGAGGCGGATGCGCTGGTCGCCAAGCGCACCAGCGGCCTGATGCAGCCACAGATGGCCAAAGCGATCGAGGCGGCGACGCGCCGCGAGTTTCCGAACGGGATCAAGCCTCACGGTACCGATGCGCTGCGCTTCACCTTCTGCTCGCTGGCAACCACCGGCCGTGACGTGGTGTTCGACATGGGACGTGTCGAGGGCTACCGCAATTTCTGCAACAAGCTGTGGAATGCGGCGCGCTTCGTGCTGATGAACACCGACGGACACGATTGCGGGGTCGACGACGACAGCACCGTCTCGCTCAGCGTTGCCGATCGCTGGATCATCTCCGAGTTGCAGCGCACTGAAGCAGCGGTCTGCCAGCATCTTGACAGCTATCGACTCGATCTCGCGGCGCAGGCGATCTACGAGTTCAGCTGGCATGCGTATTGCGACTGGTACCTCGAGCTGTCGAAGGCGGTTCTGCAGGACACCGACGATCCTGCGGTCCAGCGCGGCACGCGGCGGACGCTGCTGCGGGTGTTGGAAGCCATGCTGCGACTCGCCCACCCGATGATGCCGTTCATCACCGAGGACATTTGGCAGCAGATCGCATCGCTTGCCGGCAAGAGCGGCGACAGCATCATGCGGCAGCCGTATCCGCAGGCAGCACCCGAGCGTCAGGACGTCGCAGCCGAAGCCGACATCGACTGGATCAAGCGCTTCGTACTCGGCGTGCGTCGTATCCGCGGCGAGCTCGACATCGCTCCGGGTAAACCGTTGCAGGTGTTGCTGCAGAACGTCGATGACGATGCGCTGCAACGCCTCGACCTGCATGGCAGCCTGCTCAAGCGGCTGGCCAGGCTTGATGCGATGACAAGACTGGCTGCCGACGACGAAGCGCCTGACTCGGCGATCGCGCTGGTTGACGACATGCAGATTCTGGTCCCGATGGCCGGACTGATCGACCGCGATGCCGAACTGGCGCGTCTCGGCCGCGAACGCGTCAAGCTGCAGAACGACGTCGAACGCGCCAGGCGCAAACTCGACAACCCCGCGTTTCGCGAAAAGGCACCAGCCGCCGTGGTGGCGCAGGAAGAAGAACGGCTGCGCGGCCAGCTGTCAGCGCTGGAACAGCTCGACGCACAAATCAGCCGGATCGAGCAGTTATAAGCACACGGCGCGAGGCGTTGGTACCCGCGAGGGCGGCAATTTTGATCAGTAGCCGCGGAGCGGCTCAACGATGTTCTTGAGCCGTTGTCCGGCCAACCGCCGCGAGAAGTTTTCAAACCAGAAGTCGAGCAAAAATTCGATGTAGCGCGGATCATCACAGGTGATATGCGGCAACACCATCAAATTGGGGACTGTCCATAGCGGCGAGGACGGCGGCAGCGGCTCTGGAGAAAACACGTCGAGGATTGCACCGGAGAGCTTGCCGCTGACCAGCCGCTCACGCAGCGCGTCATAATCCACCACGGCAGCGCGGCCAATGTTCATCAGACCGGCTCCCTCCTTCATGCGGTCGAGCATAGCGCCGTCGATCAACCCGCGGGTCTGAGGCGTCAGTGGGGTTGCCACAACGACAAAATCCGCGCTGCCGATCACCTCCCCAAGCGATGACACAGGAACAACCGAATCGGCGCTGTTCGCCGTTTCCTGCGTCAGCAAGCCGGTTCGCGTCACGGCGATGACGTTGGCCCCGAACTTGCGCGCGCCGCTGCCGACGGCTGCGCCGATATCACCGAAACCCACGACAACTGCCGTCTTGCCGGCAATCGGCGTGGTCAATGCTTGCACCCAGAGGCGATCGCGTTGCGCCGTCATCGCCTGCGGGATGCGAGCGTTGAGCATCAACAGCCCCATGGTTCCGGAATTGTGCGCCTTCGCTGCATGTGCGCCGCTGTTGTTGGTGAGCACAACCCCCTCGGGTAGCCAATCAAGTGGCAGCAATCCGTCCACCCCCGCTCCGCTGGTCTGTATCCACTCCAGCCGCGGAGCCATCGCCCGGAGGTTCTCGCGCGGCGGGTCGGAATTCAGCAGAAAGTCGGCAGTCTGCAAAGCCTCGGCCAACATCGTACGATCGAAACCGACCGTGATTTTCAGCTGTTGCGCCAGTTCCGGATGACGACGGACTGCCGCCTCGACATCATCGTCATGCACCTGAAACTGCCGCGGCTTCAAACTGCTGCTCTCGAAATGAACGTGGAACCTGCCTGACATGGTGAAGTCCTTGTGCGGTTAGAGCGGGATGACGAGCACGGAGTCGATCCGGTTCGAGTCGGTGATGACCAAACGGCTGCGAAACATCGGCAGGTCTCCGCCATCGCCAGCCTCGAAGACAATGTCGTCCAGGTAGCGGCCCGTCGAGAACAGCATCTGCTCGCCGTCATGCATCGTCCGCACACACATGAAATTGGTCTGCGCCTTCACCACAATGCATGCGCCATCCAGACTGCATTCCAGCACCCTGGTCGGCCCGATGATATGGCGATAGGTATGGGGTTCCCAGACATTGACCTTGCGCAGCGAGTAGATGCGGTCGATCATCATGTCGCGATTGTCGCAAAGCAGCATTCCAGCCTCCCAGCCGCGCGCATGGTTCTCCCGACCGGTCACCTGGTAATGGCCATCTTCAGTGAAGAACATCGGCCAGCGTTCGTACTCGCCTTCGTCGATCGCATGGACGTAATCGACCATCAGAGACTCAATGGCACTGCGTTGCTCGGCAGAAACAGCGAGGGTTGGAGCGGACGTGTTGGTCGCGGGCATGATCAGGCACCCATCAGTTCACGATAAGCCTTGTAGAAACCACGCACCGAGGTTTCGGTCGCGCGCGTCGGCTGCCCATCGGCAGTCAATCCACCCATCTCGACGACGGCATGCTTGTCGCGATCGCCCTTGATGCCCTGTTGCACGAAGCCGCCGATTGCACCATCTTCCATCGAAATGTAACCGTGCGGACCAACCAGATTGCTCTGCTTGATTCGAATCGCACGCTGCTCGGGCGTATCCTCTTCGAATGCGACCAACGTCCAGATCAGCTCGCACTGATCCGTGCCGCGAGTCATGATTTGCCGAGTTCCGATCGAGTTCAGGATCTGCTGCAACACGAAACCGGGCATGATGCTCTGCAAGGCATTGGTAATGTTGTCATCGAACTCCATCCACTGGGCTATCAGCGATGGATCATTCAGCCCGAAGTCCGCCTTCATGCTGCGCAGCTTGCCCGGCGAGTATTCCTCATGTCCCTGGTCTGTGAGGCGCTTGGCAAACACCAGATGGTGCCAGTTGGCCGGGTCGTGGCGAATGCCACCCTCGGCGGACAACCGGTTGAGCTTGAACGTCGCAAAGAACGCGTGGAGGAGCGACGGGTGGTGCGTATCGCGACTGTTCTCGATGTACAGCTTCCAGTTGTTCGGCATGATGTGGTTGTAACGGCCGATGATCTGCATCTTTCGGCCTCGGATCGTGCGCCGAATGTGCGCCACCATCGACTCACCGAGGTATTGCTCGAGCGGCGGCGTCTCGTCGCTGAAGGTGCCGAACACCAGCCCCTCGATCACCTCCACCCGCAGTCGCGTCAGCGCGTGCTGCGATTTGTCGAACCCCTCCGGCATGCCGCCGAGACCACTCACCCCTTTCTCGAAGGCAATCCCACGCAGTTGCCCGGACTGGTCGAATGACCAGGCATGGTAGGGGCAGACAAAATTGCGTTTGCCCTCACCCCGCGAGTCGTAGCAGAGCACAGAGCCTTTGTGTGTGCAGCGATTGACGAGGGCGTTGATTCCACCTTCGGCAGTTCGCACCACGATAATCGGTGTGTCCCCCACCCTGGTCAGCACATAATCATTGGGCTTGGGAATCTCGCATTCGAGCGTCAGGAAGCTCCAGGTGGGCCCGCGGAAGATTCGGTCCTGCTCCCAGGCATAGATCTCCCGGTCACCGTAGATATGCAGGGGTATCCGCGACAAGTCATCCGTCGGCCAACGGATGAGCTCACTGACGGGGCGTATGCCGATCGCCTGTGCCATGACAGTTCTCCAGTGTGATGGGAACGACCGGTTGATATCGGATCAGCAACACCGATGTCGACAACGTCCGGAGGTTCAAAAGCAGAGACAACCACGCCAACCGGGGTGAACACGCGGTCAGCGCGTTTATTCAACATAGACCGGATGTCTGCAAAGAGCAACACTGTGAACAGCACAGAAGGCGTCAGGTGAGCAACCGCCAGAACAGCGCAGGAGACATCAGGCGAGCAACCTGAGCAGCTGCGCTCAGGCCGAAGAAAGTCATCAACAACGTCAGTGAGCTGCAATCACACGCCGGCGAGTCGCAGCACCAGGCGCACCAGCAGAATCAGCCCGAGCACCAGCAGCACGGTAAACACCAGGCCGCCGATGATGAAGGGCAATGGCCGCCCCTGGGTAAAATCGCGCTGGCGCGCCGACTCGCTCTGCACGCCAAAGGCCGCTGCGAGGATGCTCTGCACGAGCGACCAGAAACCCGGGCGTCGATCACTCATCGGGTCGGCTCCAATGGCCGCGCCATGACCAGCGCGGGTTCTCGACGTCCATTGCTGGCCGGGTAATACTCAGGACGCAGGCCGATCTCGTTGAACCCCAGCGATTCGTACAACGCGATTGCAGCGGTATTCGAGGGCCTGACCTCGAGAAACACAGAATCTGCGCCCGCCTGCGCCGACTGCCGAAGGCCGAACACCAAAAGCCGCCGGGCATGCCCGCGTCGGCGCGCAGCCGGCTCGACGCACAGGTTGAGGATGTGCGCCTCCCCCGCCGCAATCGACACGATCAGGTGGCCATGCACGCGGCCCGACTCGGCGAGCAGCCAGCCACGGTAGCCAACCCGCAGACAATCGCGAAAGACCCGCTCCGACCAGGGGAATTCGTAGCCAGCGCGTTCGACTCGCAGCACATCGTCAAGATCGCCGACATGCATCGCACGGATCGCTACAGGATCCGGCACCATGTCGATGGAACACCGGCTCATGGCAAGGGCTCCGCCATGGCAGGCGTCGCCGGGTCGGCACGCAGCAGTCGGAGTACGCGCTTGAGGTCCTGCCAGGCGGCCGGTTTGTCGCCTGAATTGTGCAACAACCAATCGGAGGTGAAGGTCACCACCACAGGACAGTCAGTGTCGGGCAGCATGCAGGTTTGTTCACGCCAGTGGTCGACGGTATCCGCGCCACCGAGTAGCGCAGTGGCCACACTGCCGCCGAACAGCAGAACCACCCGGGGCTTGACGCGCTGCAGTTCTCGCAGCAGCGCACCACCGTCGGCAAGCCGTTGCCGGGGATCGGCACCGACCGCCCGCAGCATCGCATCGCGCAGACGGCGAGAAGCCGGCGACGAAGCATCGGCCTCGCCATGAACCACCAGTAACGGCACGCGAGTGGGCGCGGCTGCCGTGACCGTCGAAACTGCCGACACCGGCTCGGTCAGCTCCCCGTCAGTCAGCGCGTCGGACGGCGACGGTTGGCGGCGCTCCCGCCAGACGACAATACCCATCCTCGCCAGATAGCGACGACGTTGTGCGGCTGTCACCCGTCCAGCAGCAGGATACATCGCCATCATCGATCATCACCATCGAGACCGGAGCCGTCATCACCACTGCGCCGGGCACCGACCGGCAGGCGATGCCGGCGCCGCTGGATGACCGTCTGCACCGGGCCGGACAAGGCATAGACAAGAAACGTCAGAAACAGCACCAGCGGCGGATAGAGCGCAAGGAATGCCAGGCCGAGCACCAGAATCACCATGACGATGAAACGCACTCGGTAGCGGAAGTCGAATTCCTTGAAACTGTAATAGCGGACGTTGCTGACCATGAGCATGGCAAGAAGAACGGTAATCACCAGGGCAAACACCCGCATTGCGTCATGATCGAGGCCGAGGTTGAACCCGAACCAGACCAGACTGGCGAGCACGGCGGCGGCAGCCGGCGTGGGCAGCCCCTGGAAGTAGCGCTTGTCGGCAACGCCAGCCTGGGTATTGAAGCGCGCAAGTCGCAATGCTGCACAGGCGGCAAACATGAAACCGGCCAGCCAGCCGAGCTTGCCTAGGCCGGTGCCGAGATCGGCAAGCCCGGCCAGCGCCCACTGGTGAATGACCAGCGCCGGCGCGACGCCGAAACAGACCATGTCCGAGAGGCTGTCGTACTGGACGCCGAAATCGCTCTGAGTATTGGTCAAGCGGGCGACACGGCCGTCAAGGCCGTCCATGACCATGGCCACGAACACGCTGATCGCCGCCAGCGCGAACTGCTCGTTGATCGCCGAGATCATGGCGAGAAAGCCGAACAGCAGCCCGGTGGTGGTGAGCAGGTTGGGCAGCAGATAAATACCGCGGCGCGGCTTGCGCAACAGCGACCTGGGTGATTC
>LFIK01001319.1_pt1 | contig 19594 bp, 16 predicted proteins | sample 643401 | NCBI WGS metagenome assembly LFIK01 (sample SAMN03777447, study PRJNA286221) | soda lake metagenome | biome: soda lake; feature: Kulunda steppe; material: water; isolation source: sample T5-Br brine of Lake Tanatar-5 | place: Russia: Kulunda steppe | collected 2010-07
CGTCAAAATAATATTTTTTCATGATACAATAGGTAACACAACAACAATGGAGCACCAGGGAGGTGTACAGGCTTGGAAAGACACTGCATTTGCTTCTTTGAACGTAGAAGACCTAGTCAGTAGAGTGGCCAAAAGTGTTCCTGGATGGTTTGCAGAGTCCTCCGATACCATCAACGCTCGATGTGGAACCATATGTGACAAAAAGTGATGTCCGCAAGCAAACCTGTGCATGAAGATTGAAGACAACAAAATACATTTCTTCAATCCTTTTGAACTTGTTCGCGGAGATAAGACATGCGGTAAAAACTTTCAAGGCTATCGATACCCTTACATGGTATACGTATGCACCGAAGACAAAGAAAACTAAAGGCAAGCACAATTGCCCATAGATTTACCACCCGAGACGTTCGAATACGTTACCTAACGCTTCAAAATCAATGAGCAAAAGTAACTACATACTTCCGTATGAGTTCATTACAGACATGTATTCAAGTCCCCGAGGAAATTATCCTCAGGGCTCAAGGCGAACCGATTAAATCTGTTAAAACCCGGTTTTTTAGTTCGAAAACAATTCCATGTACTGATCAGCGCGATTGCAGCAGCGTCAAAGGTGTGTTTAGTGTTTGCGCATCTCCGTCCAATACAGACTATATTCCTGTTCAGTATTATTTCAGCGAATTAGGAAGCGAGTATCAATCTGCAGTGTTTGACGCCCTGAAAGAGAACACGACGTTTACACTGGTCGATCCTTCAAGCACAGGAGATGATAAGGTTTGCATGCCGCAAATATCTACGCAGTATTTTGTATTGTTTGATGCACACACGCAGCCTGCGGAGAGCGACATGGTTCTCTTTCCTGTTGCTCGGAAGAGCGACAAAGAACAGGTGTACATGGACGTTTAGGTGCCCGTGTACCGTGGTTCGAAACACATGAGACTGACGAGGTGGGTGTAAGGTTGTGCCATACATAGTTCTAAAGTTCTGAAGCAAATCCGGTGACAACTGTTGACTAAAAATTGTCGTATGATCAATGTGATTGCAAAAACATAAATTCTTAGACGCCGTCTACGTGTGCCGCCTTAAAACAAAGTACGGATCTGTATCTCAACGCAAAGCGCGATGAATGCAACATGTGCTGCTTCCCTTGGGCTTACGAGTCTTCACTTTAAATCTTGCGCATTAGGTTCTCTGTCATGATTCTTTTCTACTGTGTGCGTTTTCCATTTGCGCCTGTGTAAGAACACCATAGTCAACGCCAGTGAAATGCCTGCCACAACTACAAGTGCAAGTGCTATACATACAACTACTATCCACCTACCATGCCTTTTAACAGATGTACCAGACCAGCCCAGCATTTTCTTGTATTGCCTCGTGCTAACATTTTTCCTGTTGCCAATGAGTGTATGCAGGACACGGAGTGGGCCATCTTTATCCCATCCCACTTGTTCGTAGCCACCAGTTCCCCATGTTCCCGTTGCCTCTGTGGGTTTTGTTGTTGGTGAGTCAATCAACACACCTGCTTCGTAAAATGTGTCGCCGCGACACCATTGCATAATGGTTGGCGCGTCAAGAAATAAACTTGTTACAAGGAAGGTCACATTTCTGGCCGGACCACTGGTCATAGTTATTTTCAGTGCAGTTGCATACACGGTATCAGTATTTTTATCAGTGGCTACTTGCGCAATAGTATACGTCCCATCACATTCAGTTACCTTACCAGTATAGTCCGACCGCATGTACGCCTTCATCGTACGGGCCGGTGCTGAAGTTCTCACTGATGGAAGCGTTTTTCCATAATCCGTGTCACGCAGCGTCATTGTCACAGCATTTAAAACACCAGGCATGTCAGGTCCTGCAGGTCCTTGAGAATGAAATTGAAGACCGAGCCATCTCTCATAACCCAATATACCGAATCCACGATCAATTCGTGGAATATATACGCCGACACCAATGGCGGCTTTTGCAACCAGTGAAAACCCGCCGAAAGGCTGCCCAATAGAGCCCCATTGATGGTCGATCCAAAGCTTGGATGGTGTAGCTGATTTGCTTAAAACTAATTCTGGAATGCCATGCACTGAAACACTTGCATCTGCTACATGCATTGCGTCGGCAGAGTAATAGCCGTATGCATTTCCTGAAGCAGCGTCTCCTAGTACACCTTTCCCTCCTTGAAGTAACACATTATTCAAATTTCCCTTTAACAATACCTTTGCTTTAAAATTATCCCCGAATAAATTTAAAATATACTGCGGATTACCCGAATCTCGTTTGAATAGAATCGCTGTTCCAACCTGCAGCGTCATCGGAGATTCTTGAACACGAACACCACCTAGTGCCCCGTGAGCACACCCTTGATGTTGAACATATGTCCCTGTCTGTGAACCCTCGGGACGAACTCCGATACAAGCTTTGTAATCCACAATACGCTCGTAGACCGTGCCCGGTAACCGTTCAGGATGCAGTAAGCGAAAATCCACCAACGCTACGATTTGAACGAAAAAGGTCCGTGGATTCGACGCTGTACATGAATTAGCCTCGACACAACGTACCACACCGGTAAAGAAATACCACTCATCTGCCATATTTGCGTGCAATCCGTGATCTACGGGAAACGCAAGGCAGGGCGGGGGTCCGTGCCTCATACGACACCAGCCGTCTTTTGTATCATACGGCCTCGCCAATCCGGTAAGAGCATCCGCAGCTGTGAGCTGGGGTAAAGACATATTGTTAGCAAATAAACCCTTTGTCGCATCTGCATCAACAATCCTCTCCACGTACTTTTTCCCAAGCCCTTGTTCCATCGTAGATTTTACATCCTGTGCACTGCTTTCGGGATCCACTAATAGATAACGCTGACCCATGCCCTCAACGTGTACTTCGTGTGGCGTACATTTCGGGAGTGAGGGCAAAGCTGCTTTTTGTACAATGTTTTTAGCTAAACAAGGGTCGATCCCAGCATTCACCGACGAACACTGCCAGTTAGCATAGACAGATGGCACCGACATGACGTGTACTAATTACGTTAATCGGTCTTGAGCTTTGTTGGAAACACGAACGGGTGTTGACATATGCCATTGAAAAAAAAACCAAGACAACGTATACGCCTGTTCATTTACAACAGGGTATGGATCTGTATCTCGAAATAAAACCTAAGTTACGCACCATGTCCTGTTTCCGGTTGCTCAAAACGAAAACCTCTGATACAGTTCTTTTTTAAGCGTTAGTATACTGTGGACCTGGCCACCACAAAAGGATTTTACCTGACTTGATCTGATTTAAACTGGCTGACGATTAAGTGACGAACGTGCCGAAAACCGTCGTCCACCACACACTCATGCAACATTCGTATACCGTTTCTAATGACACTTTGTTTGACATCTAATCGGTATGTCCGAGACGACTGAAAAGAATGAGAAAAAACAAACTGGCCGATCGGTCACGGAAGAGATCTGTAAAAAGCTTGGATTGGAAGTGTTGCCCACCACATTAAACATTTTGGGAGACAAACTTGACGAACCGTTTGACGACACATGGCCGGAACTGGAGCAGTTAAGAAACCATGTCAAAAAGCGTTTCCAGTCCATGATCTATCAAATGAAGAAACGACGCGAACGTGAGCATGCTCAAGAAGTGCAAAAACTTCGCGACAAAGGAGAAATCCCAGTCCTGAGCGAAAAGGACAGGGAACGTGCTCTTACTTCGGTGATGGCCAAGCAGCCCATAAGCAGTAACACACCCTCTCTCTTGGAGGCGCAAGAACAACAAAAACCAACAATGAAGGGAAAAGCGAGTATCACACCATCCGAGCGTGCAGCTTTACTTGAAGATCCGAAAAACGTTTTTTATGAGTGGAAGCCAGAAAAGACATACGCGCCCATGTCGTGGAAGGATACTCAGGCCGCGGTGCAGCTGTTTGTTGCTCAGTATCAGGATGCAAGACGTCGGCATCCTGCGCTCGATGATGAGGAGATTCGAACCTTACTGAAAAATCGTTTAAACATCCTGGAGCTGTCTAAGCGATGCCCAATGATGTTTGAGCTCTGCACGAGTAGAAAGTCTGACAAGAAGGTTTTTGAAGGCATACGTCGACTCGTGGCCGCGCGAAAGGCCGTCGAGGAAGGCTACGTCTCAGAACAAGAGGCTTATCCTCAGGTATTTGCGGAACTTGCCGAATTGTGTAAGGCGAATTCATCCGAAAAAGAAGCACCGGATAATCATGCGAATGAGGTTGCACGATTTGCCAACATTGAGGAAGCGCTTGCAATGGGTGCGCAGGGTGTGAATGCTGTTGAATATGCATCGCGACGAAAGCAGATTTCAGACATTCTCTCCAAATAAAGATGCTGACTTATGCCAACAACAGAGCACAATGTTATAAAATACGTGTTACACGACTCTATATTTCCACACATCCTAAGAACTATACTGCAACTACGTATCAAAATACTGCTCTACTATACATAACGCCTGTACAGCCACTTTTTCGTCTGCATGGTATTGAAGTTCTTCAAGCCTTGAGATACCGTTAGATTCGTCTAACAATTCCATATATCGATCCGCTTCATCATTTGCTACACCCGTCGCCAAAATGACTTTTACAGCAGCGAGCACAATAGAAGTAACTTGGATGTCGCATGTCAACATCATTTCGCATAGATATGCAATCCCGCCATCTTCCACGACCCGCATGACATGTTGCGCATTCCCCGTGGTGCATATATTACAAAGTGTCCATGTCGCTTCGTTGCGCACATCCCATGAGCCAAACATTATGAAACTACCAAGAATTTGAACAATATCGTGATTTGCCAGGAGCATGTCGATTTGCGGCAAAGTCCCGGCAGCAATGTTTGAAAGAATCCAACAGACCTCTTTTACCATTGCATAATTGTCGTGCTCTAACAAGGCGAATAATGGACGAAGTATTCCAGCATCCAGAGCCGCTTGCGTTTGTAAGTCAGACCCACAAACAATGTTACCAACCGTTCGTACAGCCGGCATCAGTACCCGGATATCACTGTGCCCCAAAAATCTCACCAGAACGGGTAAAACACCGTTGTGCAAAACATACGCTACCATTGTATTCTCACGGTCTGTCAGATGTGAAAAGGCCCAACACGCGTCCAGACTGACCTCCAGATCGTCTGAACATAAGAGACGTACGAGAACCGGTAAAACACGCTCAAGTATATTGTCAGAAGGCAAAGGCTGTTCGCGGCACATGTTTGATAAGATCCAGGCGACGTTTCGAAGACAAGTAACACTTGACTGGGGCGTTGCGTTGTCAAAAATGCGTGAAAGCACTTCCGGAACAGAAAGAACCTCATCGCGCAAAAAACGACCATCGCCTGTGATGTTTCCAATACACCAACATGCTTGCTCTCGAACACACGGGTAAGGCGAACCCATCAAATGCACGACGATTGGAATCGCACCATGACTCGCAAGTACCTTGGTGTGTTCGGTTGAGGCAATGTTGGTTAATGCCCATAATATCTCAAAAGTCAAATTCCGGTCGCTCGTCAACTGCAGGGCATGAACCAATGTACCGACCAAGCCAGACTGAACTATACGATGGGCAGGTTGTGGATTATCTACAGATAGTAGCATGCGTAGCGCCCTTGCTCCCGCGACCTGGGAGTCTATTGAAGAGGACACAATCTCTTGACATTCACACAAAGGAGGAGATCGACAAAACGTTGTGTATAAAACACGAGGGTGTAGTGGAGCCAGTTAAAAATACGTGCATGGCGTTCATTTAGTATCAAGGATACGTACGAGATTTATAAAACGGCAACTGGCTTAAATCGCACGAAAAGGATACGGTGCTCCCATCTGATACTGAATCAGTGGTTGATGGTAATTTTTCGACCCCTGTGTACTGCAATGTAGCTGTTCTTCTCTTGTTCAAATAAACGCTTTTTTTTTGCTTTCTCAAAGCAATGCTTTTCTCCTGGCGCTTACGACGAGCGTCTTCTGCACAAAACCGTCCTTTGCACTGTGTCCGACGTACAGCATTAACACAGTCCGTCATCGAGTCTCTCGGAAACATTTCTATTACAGCAAAATGCAAAAAAAAAGCACAACTATCAAAGATTTGCTCACGATATGTTAGTTACATTCACAGCGGATAACGAGGTGTGGCTGTCACGGTGTGGTGGATAGGGGTCTACGTCATCATAGCTTCAACTGCCGTTTTCAAGTCATTCAACGACTGCTCCTGAGTGCCTCCGTCACTTTCAGTGAGCTGGGACGTTCCGCGCTTTGTGTCTTTGACGTGCTCGTGCTCAACGTTGATGAGTCGAATCTTTTGTAATTTGAGCTTTGAAATCAGGTTTTTTACGGAATCGCTTAAAACAGGATCCTTGCGTTTTTGCGATGCACCATGCGACGCGTTCTGCAACGCGTGTGCCGCGCCAGCGCGATATACCTTGGAAAGGCGTTGTGCCTTTGTTGCCAACGAATCCGATACTGTTCGTTGTTCTATATCAGCACTAGATGCTGCGTCTCCAACTAGGTCATAAGACTCTGCAAGGGCCTGTTGAATCCACGCTTCGTTAAGCATATCATTTGGCTGGTGTTGTGCAAGCTCATATAAAGCTGCTTCAGAGCAAGACATTGTGTACTTGGTGCTAAAGAGTTTGGACTCCAATTGAACAAGGCATTGCAGAATACATGTTGCTGCATGAGATATTGGTGATCTTTGACGCGAACATCTTTTTATCAAATGACTGAACCAGATTTTCCAATACATTGCATTTGGCCACTCTGCAGCTTCCGAATATTCACTAGCAAGTTTGTCGTCGGACGGAAACTCCCACAGTGTAAATGAGTGATAGCGTATAGTCTCCATATCCTGCGTGCCGCACGCCGTTTCAAAGACTGCCAGGCGGCGCTGTGCTTCGTACAACATAATAAGGCCACAGGCCCCTCGAAACAAGTTCATCTCTGCTGCAAAGGAAAGCGTGTCCCGTGTCGTCGTATCCTGCGGAAATGCTGCGCGTAGTGCTCGTTGTGCCAACAAGAACGGAGCACATTCCGCTACAAAAGGTTCACAGTCCGTCAACGAGGACCCACATTTATGCAAGATACCCGATAGCGACCTTCTATCAAAGCCATGAAACAAGGTGGACGCGCTCGAACTTTCCATCGCGAACGAATTGTAGTTGCTATGGTAGACCTACATCTGCTCCCGAGTCGTTATTTGACGAAAAGCCGATACGATTTTACAAGTTTGGTATATGCGGTATGTGGTACGTAAACAGAGTTGCTACAAGCATTAGCTGGTTATGATAAAATGTTTCTTTTGTATTACTGGAAAACGCGTTGTTTATGCAATAGCGTCTCGTCAGGCAATAATAGTGCCTGTAAATATAAGAGTGTCAGTACGGCATTACTGCCCGGTAAAAGGGTAGCATCCGCAGTTGGGAGCAATGGGTCCTCCTGTCAGACGATACCATCGCTTCGGGCAACAAGGGCACTTTTTACTATCACGCGATTTTCCTTTGCCGCATGGATCCGAGCAAGGTATTGTGTGTCGTGCACCACGGTATTTAGTCGCAAACTGACCGTTACACACGCCTACTTTTAAGGCTCCCTTCGGATGAGGACCTGCTACAAATCGGAATCCTACAACCTGATTACAGCAAACCCGTGGGTACAATCGACAGCGCCATTTAGAAGATGCACAGTACGACTTCTCATTTGCCTTGCCCTTTTTCACGTCCATATACTGTCGGCGGTTCGGTCCACATCGGGACTGAAATGTGGGATACCGTTGTTTGACGTTGAACAAACCAGGAGGGCCACAAAGTTCTTTTTTCATTCTTCAAAAATATACACGACGAGTTGCCGAGTGGGACACAGTTGTGCTAAACAAAGCAAAGTCGTCACCGGATGGACCAAGACAAGCACTCGTTCTTCTATTGAATGCTCGATCTTGCATACCACGCACTGGCAGGTCACGAGGTAATAAAGCTGTAAGTAAATCTATGACGAACATGTACACGTCCGTTCCGCAAGACCGATTCATAGCGCTCGTCATCCAAGGTCCTTGGATTGACTTCAGCCCTGCTGTTTGTCGTCAAAACTAACACGACAAAAGGGTACATGTTTTTTTCAAAATTGTCCAAAAAGCGATTCCAAGATTGCCGATCCTGCGTTTCGATAGGTAAATCCTTGTGTGTAAAGGTTTTTTTCTCGTAGCAGAACGAGCGAAGAACATCGTCCACATCGTCCATCGCGATTACAAGAGGTTTGGTTTTTGAAGGCCGAACCTCACTGTACAAGGTCCACAGGGACTGCCCGGGTGTCCATGGCTGAAATGTGTTAATGTAACATCCTCCCAACTTTTGACAGAGCATCAAAGCGGTCATGCTTTTTCCAGTTCCGGGTGAGCCCCACAAATGACACACACAAAACTGCTTTTCCTGAAAAACACGACACGTCTGTAATATGACGGCCTCCTGATCTACCGAAGGATGTAACACTGGGATAATAACGTTGCGATGTCTATAAAACACATGCGACAAACTCCCGATTGTATGCCAGACGTCTATCGCGTTAATTTTCTTGTCCGAAGAAGCAGACGTGTGTTTGCACGATGCTATACTGTGACCCACAAGCGAGCTATATAGCTGCCGGTATATGGCTTGGGTGCACCAAATGTGGGCATCAAACACTGCAAATCTTGGGTCCACCACTGGAGCAATGTAGCACACAAAACATTTACCATAGCCCCATCCTTGAGGTTTGTCATCAATCGTACGCGATACAGAACGTTTTCCAACCAATCTTTGTAGCCGAGTATATGCTTCTCGGTCACATATGCGATATTCACGTATTCCTAGGCATTCAAAAACAAGCCACAAAAGAGCTTTAGAGTATCCGCTAAACAGGTACCCAAGTACACATAAAACAGAGGCAGTGCCAAACAAATCGCTGCTAAAAAACTCTTTTTGACCGATCATGCAAGTTTAGCAACGTTATTAATAATAAAAAAAAAAGAAAGTGCTTTCTTATTTTAATCGCTCAATAGGCATTATAAGTCTTTGTATTATAATTAAAAAAAAGTCTTTGTATTATATTAGAATTTCATAGTATAGACAAAATGAAGTGCTACAAGAAATCAATTCTTTACAAAAACCATACACTTTTTATGTTTATTAATTCTACACAATAATAATATTCTTTTACAATTATTTCAACTTGCTTCAAAAGTTTTTTCATATGGTTGAAGTCTATGAACTCTATCTTCTTCATATGTAGAAACGATCGTTTCTTTGCCTTCTACTCTTGTAATTGTCATTTTCTATATCATAAAAAGATGTTGTTATATCGAGTTCTTTTTTTTTGCCAAAAAACGCGACGTACAAAATCTCGGCAAAACAATGCATAAGCTATATCACACTGCGCACACGGCTTTTATGAGTTAATGGACAATGCACTCCCTCGATCAATTTCAATAGACCGTCGAGGAAAGCAATGGAGCGTATTCTACTTCTTGATTTAGATAACACTTTAATTCACACAAGCAAACTTCCAAGCAGGGTGCCCGGTCGTTCGCATCCAATGATTCTTGACGGACAACGGTACTACGTACACATACGCCCTTATGCAATAGATCTAATGCAAGAAGCCGTGCAATATGGACTCACTCTCGGTGTTTGGAGCGCGGGGTACATTACATATGTAGATCGGATAGTGCGTATACTTAAAGATGTATGCGAATTAAGGGGCTTTACACTTGACCTGCGCATCGTGGTGTCCCTGGACCATGACAGAGAGATATGGGTTAGACATGTAGATCTTGAAAACATGAAAAAAAGTTTTGCAATCCCCAGCAGAGTCGTACAATCACACATTTTAGTTCCTCAAACTAATCCTAAAAAGGGTTTCCATATAAAGAGTGTACCAGACCTTGCCAAAGTGCATCCATACCTTCGAGATAAACAATGCTCCGTGCTACTTTTAGACGATCGACCCCACGATTTAAAGCACACTTTACTAGTGTGCCCCTTTTATTCAAACAACAGTTTTGACTTGGAACTGCTGTTTCTAAAACATGTGTTGTTTTCAAACATGACAACTTTATGGCGTGTGCGCGCGTTAGACGGAAGCAAGGACTCTCTCACATCGCGGTAGTCACTCTTAATACCAAAACTATTGTTTACGTTTTGTGCAATACTTTGGTATCCTACGCTTCTGAATCGGACAAGGAACACAGCGTGTAGGACAGTTTTGAGGCCACACAGACGATGCTTCAAGGATACGGTTACCTTCCGCGATCAAAAACCGATTCGGCTTGTTCGGGACGGCTTGAATTGCATGTTTGTCGTGCCTACGATTTTTGTTATAGGCCAAAATGACAACCTCGGGAAACGGGTTGGGGTTGGATGGATTTTTAACATCCGTGACAGTAAGCAGCGCACCTGACATTTTACCCTCCAAATCCTTTCCACCTAGTGGAAGATTTTGGGGACGGATAGGTTCAAAAGACACTATAAACGTCCACGCCTGGCGTTGAGTCGGTGCCCCGTTTTGTTGTATTTCGGTATATATCTGTGGTCCTGAAACAAGAATCCGTGACGTGTTTAACGGGACGAGTGATCCCGTAGACGCTCCTCGGAGCACAGGCAGCAATTGAGACCGATTAAATGTCACATTCGTATTTGCAATCAAGGTAACGCGCGCACTGTAGCATGTGTGTAGACGAGCCCGGTCTGTTAGCACAACACATGGCCTGCTGTTATAGATCCCATCTGGATTCAACAACAAGCCCGTAGTATTTTCACACGACGGAGGTTTGTATCCACACTTACTACAACACTCGAGGCCTCGCTGACAACGATGCTTTAAAGGACCTAATCCACAGCTAGAGCAGCCATAAGAGGACGGCATTGATATTGTGCTTTGGTCAAAGGATAGTAATAAAACAGGTATGTTATACCATGACAAACAAATTAGAGGTTTCGACGGTGACACGTTTTCTGAAAATGAAAAAAAAATAACATGCATAAATTTTTTGGAAGGTGCAATAAATGGCGTGTTGTATGCAACCTACTCGTGCGTCAGAACTGATTGTTTCGATCTTAGAGAAAGCGTGCCATGCTACACGAGTCGAACTCTGATGGTGTGCTTGTAAGACATAACCAGAAGCAAGAAACAGGATACAGACCTGCAAGCGCTTTTCGCGGCAAAATTCGACTAATTATGTTTGGCATCAGTCTAGTTGCGGTTCTGTTGTCCATTGGCGTGTTGATTGGCTTTGGTGTCCGACTAGCCATTGTAGAAGCAGACTTTTCAGTGCGTCGCAAAACACACGACTGCGTCAACCCGGGACTACAATATACCTCATTACGCTATTGCACAAGCGCACAGGGTGGCTTACGCATCGTTTCCGTAAACGTGGCTTGTCTGCCACGTCTGCTTGCACTCGAATCATTTCGGCACCGCAGAGCAAGAATGGACGCCTTAAAACGTTTGATCCAGCACGAAAAACCTCACGTAGTGTTTTTTCAAGAAGCCTGGGCACTATCTACAAAATATGTTTCAGAGTGTTTAGGGTTTGAGTACGTTGAACGATGGGCACGTCGCCGTACACAATCGTACTTTACTTTCTTAGGCTCAGGCCTCGTCATTGCATCGAACCTGCCTTTGTGCAACGCACATGACATAAGTTTTTCAGATAGATGCGGCTTTGAAGTTCTTGCGCGCAAGGGCGCCCTCTTTGTAACATGCACTGTACCCAAGGAACACATAGGCAAGGAAAGGCAACAGGTTGTCCTTGCAACAACGCATTTGCAAACCGATGTACTCGAACTGCCGCGTTGTTTCCAAAATGCGAATCGCAACAGGCGTGTGCAGCTTTCCCAGGCAAATCAGCTTCAACAAGCACTTTATGCATATATGAGCAGACAACGCATAGACCGCTATGTTCTTGCAGGAGATTTCAACATAGATTCCATGCGTCCGCCGCAAGCTGGTCGCATTGATTTTCAGCATCTCCAGAAAATTTTCAACGCGAAATGTCCGTTTGAAAAAATAGGGACGTATCCTACGCGTGAGTACGAAACGGCACGACAACCGTCCGATACCCTGGCATTGAACCACTGTTTTACAAACGCGTGTGTCCTGCACGCGCACGTCTCGAGTAATGCTTACAAAATTTCAGACCACAAAGCCATGATACTCGATTTACGGTGGCGTGACAGTATGTGATGCACTGTTTAAGCTGTAAATGGCGATGCATACATCTGCGTGTACAATGTATTTGACAAATGCTTGAAATTATACAACTCCGTTCGGTGAATTCGTTTACACGAGAGCAGAAACGTATCAAAGCAAACTATTCGTACCTTTGCGTACATGGTTATCGGTCCAAAAGCATGTCGACCTCTCTTTTAATTTGCACTGCTGCCTTGTGTTTCGGCCTTTGATAAGTAATGTTAAGCGCGTCACATACACTCTTTAGCACATCCACCTTTAACTTTGTTAACTCGGTCACCTTCGTGTTTGTTAGAATTGATTTGAGCTGCATAAAGCCGGTTTCCTTATCATGTTGTACCCCACTCAACGCCTTTTCAATCTCAGTACTGACATTGTGCTCCAATGCGCCTTGGTAGTTTCGATTGTGCTTTTGCTTCCCCACGGGCATTCGAATAATTTTCACATCTGAGTGCACGTCATCGCTTTCATCGTTTTTGTTTTGGTCTGTCGACGCCGTTGCATCGAGTTCTGTTGTAGATTCCATTTGTTCTGGCTCTTTGCCGTTTGCTTCTGCTGATTGCTCAATGGCTATCCGATGCGTGGGCGATCCATCTTTACAAACGGTTGGGCATTGTGTCTTGTCGCCAATGTCTACGCTTTCAGGTATACATGCTGTTTCTGAAGTAAGACCATCAAACCGTGCACCGTGTGTTTGAATCGTGCATATGTCTGACGAGGTAGGAGTATCATGTTTGGTTGATGTGTTTCTATCGCCATCCTGTGTCGGGTCAGGGACAGTCGTTTTGCACGAGTCTGGCGTATCAAACAATTCATCGTCCCGCTTGTCAGACCCATCACTGGCTTTGCTATCGGGTCCTGCATGTTTTACCAAATGCGAGCAATCGTCTTCAGACATCGAGTACTCCCCTGAATCAACGGATTTATCACGACCGTCACGTTCACAAGAGATGGACGCGTGTTCCTCATGCATTTCACTGGAGCCTGACACAGACGGGTACCCAACCGTTTGCGCTTTATTTTTGACCGAGTCCGACACAGCGAGAGATGTTGTAGTGTCTGCAAACAACACAGTGCCGCATATATCAACAGGCTTTGGGGATCGCAACCCATAATGGGACCACTGCTGCGTGCTTTGAACCTTGTCGTGCTCGCTTGATGCGTTATCTTCATTCTCTTCGTTTACAATCAAGGAAGGCAAATTTTCATACTGGTTTTCAATTGTTTCATCAACATGCACGCAAATGTTTTTTAAGTGTTGATGCGCAAACTCATCCTGACAATTTGAAACGGGTACAAAGGACACGTCAATGAGGCCAGAGGTATCGTACAAGACTTTTGTTAGGCCTTCGGTTTCAGGTTGTTTGCACATGTTGATGATGACAGAACTATATTGTTTTTGGCAGTCAAACAAAATTTGAGGGTATTTTACAGCAAACTCGGTCAGCATCGTTTTTTCTACTTCTTCAAAGCTTTTGCGTGATATACCACACATGCACCCGTTACCCGCAACAAGTCCGATGTACGTATGATTTGTTGGAGATGATACTCCACTCATAACGCCTCCATAATGTGACGTCTCAACATCGTCCGAAAACGCCGTTTGGTGCAGGCCCGCCAATTGTGTGACACATGATCTATCCTTTGCAAATTGATCAGATGGTCTTGACTTGCACAAAAAAGAGATTTCATTTTCAATTTTTTTGTCCTCCTCGCAACTCTGTGCAATAGAACCCTCTAAAGGTTTATCCGACAAGGTTATTGCGCAATGGTGTGACTCCTCCGGTGGCAGTTTCAAATCGTCTGTTAAATTGTCGCACTGGGTCACCGAGGTCAAGACGTTATTAGTCTGGCTGGATTGTGCTTGCTGGAGCTTGGTAAGTTCGCGTTCAAGCTCTTTTATCCTCGATTCCAGCTGTTGAACGCGTTCCCACGGATCGCCGTGTGCTGTTGACGACTGTGTTTGCGTCTCCGAACTCACTGTCCTAGTTCGCTGATCATCGGCAGTGTCAGAGTCTGGTCTCTCACGCTCATTGGATTCTGTCGGTAAAGTCTGACCAAACGACCCAAAATGGCTAAAATGTTCCATTACAGTTTGGGCTTCCTTCACTAGATCGTGTTCTTCATCTTTTGAGAGCGCATCCGAACTTTTCCCTGATCCGAGGGTTTTCAGCAACGTAGATTGTAACTGATTAAGGAAGGCTTCGTGATCTAGTAATGTTTCTTGCGAGTCACTACCTTGAATATGCTCGCCGTTTTCACTTTGTGACTCAAGGTCACCATCTGGCGCATTTGTCGTGATGGATGAGTCCCTGTTGGCAAGCAGCATTTCTCCTTGCTCTTTCAGTGCTTTCATTCTTTCCGGATGTTTGCATTGATCAGGGTCTACTGAGGACACCTGATACTTTTGTAACATGTCATACACATTTTCTATACTCGGTGTTTCCGCAGTGCTCTCCTTAGTTTCTGACGCCTCAGGCTGGGTCATTGTATCCGATTCCGGCATGTCCTTGGATTGGTTTAATAAAGGGGCAATAAGTGTTGCTGGTCCGGTTAATGCAGCTACACCTGCAGCACCCTTCAAGGTTTGAATAGCGGTTGTCCAAATTCGATCTGAAGTCCATTGTGTTTCGTCGGACGCAGCCTTTTGTGTTTGATCATTTTTCTCTAGCGTCGATCGCTGTTTTCCACTGAATTGTTTTTTTTTCACTCTCTTGGGTTTAATGCGCATTCCAACGCCCTTTGCACTGCGCTTACTGTTTACAAGGTCAAGTTGGTGTGCACGCTGCAGCCTGTACGAAGCGCGACCGGCCTTTGTCGAGAGTGGACCTACCTCTGGCAAACCATGTTGCGCACGCGCCCGAGAACCTGGTGCAATTTTAAACATGTGAGAAATGCACAAGGTATCATTAACGTATGACGGTGTAATTGCACGCAAATACGACACGAACGCATCGACGTGTACGAAAGCCGTGTGGTTGAATTGTGTTCAGGTGTGGCCTATATGAGGCAGCTGCCTGAAGGGATTGAATGATTTGCAACACGATTACAACAATTTAGTAGTCGATCAAGTTGTCGACAAACGTTTGAGTGTATAATGCAAGCATCTCGAAAAAGACCTCGAACTAGTGTGGTTTCGCGAACGTCCACGTTGTACAGTGAAGTTGTCCGAGTGGTCGCGCGGGAACACGATCTTGTAACAGCTAACAAAATGGGGCATACCAAACGACCTGCACCCGTGCGCAACATGGACAGCTGTGTATATTGTGGTGCAAAAGCGGATACCCTTGATCACCTTTTTAGCGTAATACAAAATGGTGTACCATCCGGGTACGGGCACTCTGACTGGAATCTAGTGCCCTGTTGCTCTACGTGCAATTCAAAAAAAGGGTCAAAGCACTGGAGGCATTATATGCACAGCCTAAGCAAAGGTCGAGACAAAACACGAGCACAGAGAGCTCGGCACTATGATCGAATAAAACACATCGAGACGTGGATTGCACAATCCGAGGCGACAGGTCAATCCCATGTTACATGCACTAAATTACTACATCCGTTTTTGAAATACGTTCGTAGCAATATTGCACTATACTGCAAAACGCTTGAAAAGGTCACAGTCCAGTGTGTTAAACATCCTCAAGACTGGAGACAACTTGTAAAACTTTTACCTGCATTTGATCCGTCCATAATGTTGGACGAAATCATACAAACTGAGATTAGAGCGTTTCGTCGCGAAATGGCGGGCAAGAACAAAGAATGACACACCAATACATACACAGCTCATACACGAAACAGAAAAGAAAAAAAACTATACATATAATTCACACCGTGTATCTCTCTGTGCCATTAAAAGTAATCGTGTCCTTTAACCCTTTACTCTTTAAACATGCCTTTCATGCAATCACTTGACGATCATCCAAAACGAGCGGAAACTACCAGTCGTGTTTGTAAATCTGTTGTGTACGTCCTTACTCAATCGTAGAGCGACATGTCTTGCATTATTACCAACGTAAGTGCTGCTGTTTACGTATGGACGTTGAATGCTCATTCTACCTCACCCTCGGAACAATGGCATTGGAGCTGAGGTACTATCTCATCCCTGGATCAACATACCGTCAACATTGTCGCAAACGAAATCTTTATAGTCGGGGGTCATTACTTGCGCAAAGATAAAAAAAAGAATAATAAAAAAGTATTCAAGGGTACAGTAATGTATTTCAAAAACCAAGATATAAGCTGACAAGAGCTTTCCCCCCAAATCACAAAATGGCGTCTTTTGTTTCGGTAGTTACAATCCACTACATCGAACGAAATCGGCTTCGTCAAACACAATGAAAAACATTACCTACAACGCTTGAGCGCGTAGTTTTGCACTGGTTTCTTGGTCGCCAAATTTCGGTAATTTAAAACACATGTTGCGTACATACACTCGGACAAAATTGTTAAGATTGCATTTAAGACATCTTCCTGCGTTGTTTGCACGCACGTGTTCCATTGACATTGCAATCCTTAGCTAGACAAAAAGAGGAGTGACGGCAGCAACAGTAGCAAGAACAACAACAAACCCGACGATCCACTTATTTGAATCGATCAAGACAAAATGGACGCACATTGTTGACATCCAATATACATTGTAGGGACATGTATTGAGTGTGCGCGGTCTGGCGTGTTGCCGTCTCGCTTATGTCAACCCCGCCGGATTTGTTTTCCAATTCCATTACAATCACTTTTTGTTTCAGTTGTACAACAACATATGGCGGCTCGAAACACACACGTGCGGTTGGAGTGTGCTGAAAATGATGAAAGCTGCCGTGAGAAAGAGGTGTATCATGAACCCAATAGTCACATCCGCCCGGCAAGGGAAATTGATCATGCCGAGCACACCACATGGCAAAATGATTCGAATGCGCGCTCTATGGCACCTATGGCGATTCAAATGACCCTCGATCTGATCCAACAGGCTCGTGAAGAACGCGACGCCTTCCTGGAGAATGAGGGTTTGTTTTCCGGTGATGATTCGTCTAATAATTCAAGCGAGTCCGAGGATGAAGAGTCGCATAATGATGGAACCATAAACTCCGAGGATGAAGAGGAGTTTGATGGATGGATGTCGTACTTTGGTTCACTTGAGGGTGATTGATCTACGTATTTTGACGAAAACCTACCAAAGTCTCGAGAAAAAGTCGCCTTTATTTTGAGACGATCAAACAGGAAAACCTTTGCTGTAGATGCCTGGGTTCTTGTTTGTGTTTATACTGAAAATCTAAATTAAATGAGCTTTTACGTTTTTGTTCCACATGAGATATCTGTTCTTGTTGAGCTTACCTTAGGACACCTGTCCGTTAAAGGGAAAAGGAAACATACGTCAACCCGGAATAAACTCTTGATGTCGCATTTGCCTTGGAACAACCATTTCACAAACCATTGTGCATGGCTTTGTACTTCCTCGTTAGCGCGTCAAAGCCCCAATTACTTCCATGTGTGTGGTGCAAGGATGGTGATCATGATCGTTTCTCTTTTGATTCCTAACCACAGTCCAAAACCACACTAAGGGTTATACTCCTTTCTTGCTTTTGACCCGTTGGGGTGCAAAGAATGCAAAGGCCGCGGTACACGCCGTCTCAATTGTGCAGACTCAAAGCTTTTCGTTTAAAGCATGGACGGTCACGGAAGCTGATGCTTCCGACCCGGCTTTGTATGGTCAACACCCGTTGCATGCGTACTATCTGTGATTGTGTGTAACCCATGTCCGACTACTTGACGTTTGGCACGATCAAAAGCTCGGGTCTTCCACCCGATAGAGTAAGCGCGTTAAGCCGTCGAGGATTAATTTCGGAAGATAATAATCCAACGATTCGGTCGCAGCACGCAGCAATCGTGTATAATGGATATATTTATATCAGTGGTGGTCGTAGGTTTGACAGTGAAACTTTAGATTACCCAAAAATGTATCAGCCGAATGTGTACAGATCACGAGACGGGATAAAGTGGGAATATGTGACTAACATAAATTCCCCCATACCTTGCGGTGAGGATGACAATAAAGAAAGATTTTTTGTCGACTCTCATGCCATGGCACAACATAAAGGGTCTTTGTACATTATTGGCGGCAATCAGGAATGCGAACCATTTGATCCGGGTCTAAGTGGCTACATAGGAGTTATGGAACTCGATCACACATCCCCTTGCTTTAGTTGGCCCACTAAGAAGAAAGTAACGCGACCTCGTTGGTCAAACATTAATTGGCTCATCCCCAATACCGAAGTCTCTTTTGTAGAGTCGACATCTCTTACTCAAGGCATTGTCACACCATATAGTAGTTACGCATGTTCACGGGAGGGGATTTGCAAGGCGCTCAAGCAAAGACAGTTGCATCAACCTCCTCGTCTTTGGAGCGCCCCTTTTAGTCAAGTGCAGAACGACGGACCACCGCTTGATCCACCAAGGAGCAATGCTGCTGCAATTCATTGCACGCTTTCGGATGACATCCTTGTACTTGGAGGATATAAAGGCCAGAAAACTCTCGGTGACTACGAAGATGCATTTGTCAAAGATATTTACAGATTAGACGATGACAGTAGTTTCAGTAAATGTGGTGAATTGCCAAAAGCATCAAGCGGAATCGCAGCCGTTGCTTTTACGCATTATGACGGAAAAAAGAATGAATGCGCTGATGTTATTGTGATTTTGGGAGGAAAGACGGTGAATCCTAAGAACACTAAATTTACAATGCCTCTCAATACTGTACATATAGCCACGTATCGTCAGGGCAAACTCGAACCATGGACTGCATTGCAAGACATGCCAGGTGAAGTCGAAGACTGTCGCGCGGTTATTTATGAGTGTGCTCAAGGCAGATTCATTTATGTTATCGGGGGTGCGGCAGGAAAAAGCACGTTTTATCGTGGAGCATTACAATACAGTGACTCCTCCGAAACGTGGAGCGTGACATGGGAAGACTTGTGCGCTGGATGTGGTAACCATGAAAACGATTCTGTGTGTAGTATTATTTCTACGGTGTATCAGCATACTGTCAGTATTGTTGACAATCAAATTTTTGTAGTCGGAGGCCATTACTTGCTCGAAGACAGGTCAAAAAAGGACAACAAAAACGTATTCAAGGGTACTATTTTCTGTACAGAGAGTTGCAAAAACGAAGATATATGCTGGGAAAGGCTCCCGCCAGTGAATACTAGCACTGTACAAACCTTAAGCCAATGTTTTTAGGAATTTCTTAATCTACAAATCCTGCTTCATCAAAAAAAGAATCTGGCGCCGTGCTGCTCTACGTGCAATTCAAGAAAAGGGTCAAAACACTGGACGCATTACATGCACAGCCTGAGCAAAGCTCCGGATAAAACAGGCACAC
>LFIK01001321.1_pt1 | contig 19588 bp, 13 predicted proteins | sample 643401 | NCBI WGS metagenome assembly LFIK01 (sample SAMN03777447, study PRJNA286221) | soda lake metagenome | biome: soda lake; feature: Kulunda steppe; material: water; isolation source: sample T5-Br brine of Lake Tanatar-5 | place: Russia: Kulunda steppe | collected 2010-07
CTCCGGCTCCAGCGCTTCAGGGGTCGCCTCCGGCTCCGGCGCTTCAGGGGTCGCCTCCGGCTCCGGCGCTTCAGGGGTCGCCTCCGGCTCCGGCGCTTCAGGGGTCGCTTCCGGCTCCGGCGCTTCGGGCTCGGTCGCGTCCGGCGCGGCCTCGGGTGTGTCGAGTTCCGGTGTTGCCTCCGGTTCTGCTACCTCGGGCTCCAGCGGCTCGGGGTCGGCCAGCGTGTCGGGTGCGTCGACCGCGGGCGCGTCGACCGGGTCCGCCATGAATTCGGTCTCGGGCGGGGTGGAGCGGGTGCCAAGCCAGATCCCGACCCCCGCCACGAGGATCACCAAGCCGATGAGCAAATTCCGTTTCATGGATGCGATCCTTTGTTCGAGAGATGCTGTTGCTCTGGGGGCGGAGGTATGTCCTTCCCCCCTGCGGCTTCAAGACATAAACGGTTCACGTTCCCGGAAGCCGCGCGGATGCGCGCTTTCTTGCTTGAAAGGACCCGCCGCGCGGCGTAATTTGCACGCCTTGAAAGCCGTTATCGAAGGAAGCCCACCATAGCCCGCAGACCGCACAACGCCCCGCCGACCCGTGACACCGGCCCGCGCGTCAACGCCCGCATCCGGGCGCCTGAAATCCGGCTGATCGGCGCCGACGGCGAAAACATCGGTGTCGTCCCGCCCGAACATGGAATGCGGCTGGCCGAGGAGGCCGGGCTGGACCTGGTGGAAATCTCGCCCAATGCGACGCCGCCGGTCTGCAAGATCATGGATTTCGGCAAGTTCAAATACGAACAGCAGAAGCGCGAGGCCGAGGCACGCAAGAAGCAGAAGACGATCGAGGTCAAGGAAGTCAAGTTCCGCCCCGGGACCGACACCCACGACTACGACGTGAAGATGCGCAACGTGATGCGGTTCCTGGAGGCGGGCGACAAGGTCAAGGTGACCCTGCGGTTCCGCGGCCGCGAGATGGCGCACCAGCAGCTGGGCAAGGAATTGCTGGAACGCGTCGCCTCGGATGTGGGCGAGATGGGCAAGGTCGAAAACATGCCCAAGCTCGAAGGCCGGCAGATGGTGATGATGATCGGGCCACGATAAGCGCCCGGTCACGGCACCCGAAGGCTCAGAACGGCACGTCGTCCACCCGGTCGGCGGGCGTCAGGAAGCGCGCGACGATGTGGCGCGGCCCGGTTTTCTCGAACTCCACGAACACCTTGTCGCCGTCGATACTGGCGGCGCGGCCATAACCGAACTTCTTGTGGAATACGCGGTCGCCCTCGGTGAAATCGGGGAGCGCGCGCGCCTCGATCACCGTTTCGCTGGGCGGCGGTGACGGATGGCGCGCGGCGCGGGCCTGCATGCGCCGCCAGCCGGGCGAGTTGTAGACATCCGCGCGCGCGACGCGGTGCTCAAGATCGCTCGCCCCCATCGCCTGCGCCGCCGCGCCGCCATGCAGCCCCGGCGCGGTCAGCACCTCGACATGGGCGGGGGGCAGTTCATCGACAAAGCGCGAAGGCAGCTGCGACTGCCACTGCCCGTAGACGCGGCGGTTGGCGGCGAAGCTGACGGTGCACAGCCGCTCGGCGCGCGTGATGCCGACATAGGCAAGGCGGCGTTCCTCCTCGAGGCCCTTGAGCCCGCTTTCGTCCATCGTGCGCTGCGACGGGAACAGCCCGTCCTCCCATCCCGGCAGGAACACCGCCGGGAACTCCAGCCCCTTGGCGCCGTGCAGCGTCATCAGCGTGACCTTTTCGGTCGCGTCCTCGGACTCGTTGTCCATGATCAGCGCGACGTGTTCCAGAAACCCCTGCAGGTTCTCGAACTCTTCCAGCGCCTTGACCAGCTCCTTGAGGTTCTCCAGCCGGCCCGGCGCTTCGGGCGTCTTGTCGGCCTGCCACATGGCCGTGTAGCCTGATTCGTCGAGGATCCGTTCGGCCAGCTCGATGTGGTTCAGCGTGGGGCCGCTGCCGTCGACGGGTTCGATCAGCGCGTCGCCCGAGGCTGCGGGACCGGCGATCTGCGCATGCCAGCGGTCGATCGCGTCCAGCAGGCGGCGCAGCTCGGTCGCGCCCTTGCCGCCCAGCCCGCCCGCGGCCAGCAGCCGCCGCGCGCCGTCGGTCAGCGGCACGCCCGCCTCGCGCGCGGTGCGCTGGATCTTCTGCTGCGCCTTGTCGCCCAGACCCCGGCGCGGGGTGTTCACGATCCGCTCGAAGGCCAGATCGTCGGCGGGGCTGACGGCGAGCCGGAAATAGGCCATCGCGTCGCGGATCTCGAGCCGCTCGTAGAAGCGCGGCCCGCCGATGACGCGGTAGGGCAGGCCGATCGTCAGGAACCGGTCCTCGAAGGCGCGCATCTGGTGGCTTGCGCGGACCAGAATCGCGATCTGGTCCAGCCCTACAGGGTCCAGTCCGCGACTGCCGCGGGCGAGCGCCTCGATCTCCTCGCCGACCCATCGGGCCTCGTCCTCGCCGTCCCAATGGCCGATCAGGCGGACCTTTTCGCCGTCCTCGGCGTCGGTCCACAGCTCCTTGCCCAGCCGGTCGCGGTTGGCGGCGATCACGCCCCCGGCGGCAGCCAGGATATGCGGGGTCGAGCGGTAATTCTGCTCCAGCCGGATCACCTCGGCGCCCGGGAAATCGCGCTCGAAGCGCAGGATGTTGCCGACCTCGGCGCCGCGCCAGCCATAGATCGACTGGTCGTCATCGCCCACGCAGCAGATGTTGCGATGCCCCGCCGCCAGCAGCCGCAGCCACAGATACTGCGCGACGTTGGTGTCCTGGTATTCATCGACCAGAATATAGCGGAACCAGCGCTGGTATTTCTCCAGCACCTCGGGGTGGCTCTGGAAGATGGTCACGCAGTGCAGCAGCAGGTCGCCGAAATCGCAGGCGTTGAGCGTGCGCAGGCGCTCCTGATACGCGGCATAGAGCGCCGGGCCGCGGGCGTCGAAGGCGTCGGCCTCGGACGCAGGGAGCGTGTCAGGGCGCCAGGCGCGGTTCTTCCAGTTGTCGATGATCCCCGCCAAGAGCCGCGCGGGCCAGCGCTTTTCGTCGATGTTCTCGGCCACGATGAGCTGCTTCATCAGCCGGATCTGGTCATCGGTGTCGAGGATGGTGAACCCCGGCTGCAGCCCCACCAGTTCCGCGTGCCGGCGCAGCAGCTTGACCCCGATCGAATGGAAGGTGCCCATCCAGGGCATGCCCTCGACCGCCTCGCCCAGAAAGCCGCCGACGCGGGTTTTCATCTCGCGCGCGGCCTTGTTGGTGAAGGTCACGGCGAGGATTTCGTTCGGCCGCGCGCGGCCCGTGCCCAGCAGATGCGCGATCCGCGCGGTCAGCGCGCGCGTCTTGCCCGTTCCCGCGCCCGCCAGCATCAGAACCGGGCCATCCAGCGTTTCCACCGCGCGGCGCTGCGCGGGGTTCAGCCCGTCCAGATAGGGCGCGGGCCGCGCCGCCATGGCGCGGGCAGAGAGCGGGACCGGAGCGGCGGCATCATCGAACGAGGTCATCACGCGAGTGTAGCCCAGCCGCGCGCGGATGAAAAGTTGTGTTCCATGAATGTTCCGCGCATCGTCTGCGATTTCGCGACCGCCGCGCGGCTTGTGGCCGAGACGGGGCGGCGGATATAGTCACGGCATGGATCTGGACCTGCGGTATCCCGAACTCGCCGATCTGCGCGCGCGGTGCCGCCGGCGGGTGCCGCATTTCGTCTGGGAATACCTTGACAGCGCCACGGGCCGCGAGAGCGTCAAGGCGGTGAACCGCGCCGCGCTGGACGCCGTGCGCTTCACCCCGGCGATCCTGCGCGGCGAGATCGTGCCCGATCTGCGCGCGTCGTTCCTGGGGGTCGACTACGCCGCGCCGTTCGGGATCGCGCCGGTGGGCATGTCCGGGCTGATCTGGCCCGGCGCCGAGGCCCTGCTTGCGCGGTTCGCGCGCGAAACACCGCTGCCCTATTGCCTGAGCACCGTCGCCACCCGGCTGCCCGAGGAGATCGGGCCGCTTGCGGGCGACATGGGGTGGTTCCAGCTCTACCCGCCCCGCGACCCGGTGATCCGGCGCGACATTCTGGACCGCGCCCGCCGCGCGGGGTTTGCCACGCTGGTGCTGACGGTGGATCTGCCCGGCCCGTCGCGGCGCGAGCGCCAGCGCCGGGCCGATCTGGCGATCCCGCCCAGGCTGACCGCGCGCATGCTGTGGCAGGTCGCGCGGCGACCCGAATGGGCGCTGCGCACGCTGCGCGCCGGCGTGCCCCGGCTGCGGCTGATGGAGGACTACCTGAAGCTCGAGCGCAACGCGCCCTCGACCGCGCATGCGGGCTATCTGCTGCGCGCGGCGCCCGACTGGGAGTATCTGCGCGCGGTGCGCGCCGAATGGCCGGGGCCGCTGATCGTCAAGGGCGTGCTGGACCCTGACGACGCGCCGCGGCTGCGCGACGCGGGCGCCGATGCGATCTGGGTCTCCAACCATGCCGGGCGGCAATTCGACGCCGCCCCCGCCGCGCTGCACCGCCTGCCCGCGATCCGCGCCGCGCTGGGGCCGGGGTTTCCGCTGGTGTACGATTCGGGGGTGGAAACCGGGCTCGACGTGCTGCGCGCGATGGCGCTGGGGGCGGATTTCGTCATGCTGGGCCGGGGCTGGCATTATGCGCTGGGCGCGCTGGGCGCGCGCGGGCCGGCGCATCTGGACCATGTGCTGCGCGCCGACATGACCGCCAACATGCAGCAGATGGGCATCACCCGCCCCGCCGAGGCCGCCGAGCGGGTGATCGTGCCCCCGGACAATCCTTTTGCTGCGCTGCGGAAACCGGATATAAGCAACGCGTGAGCGCCCCCAAAGCGAAGGACACCACCCCATGCCGGCCTTCAGGAAGATCCTTGTCGCCAACCGCGGCGAAATCGCCATCCGCGTGCTGCGCGCGGCCAACGAACTCGGCAAGCGCACCGTCGCTGTCTATGCCGAGGAGGACAAGCTGGGCCTGCACCGCTTCAAGGCCGATGAGGCGTATCGCATCGGCGCGGGGCTGGGGCCGGTGCAGGCGTATCTGTCGATCGACGAGATCATCCGCGTGGCGAAGGAGTCGGGCGCCGACGCGATCCATCCGGGCTACGGGCTGCTGAGCGAGAACCCCGCGCTGGTCGATGCCTGCGTGGCGAACGGGATCACCTTCATCGGCCCCGGCGCGGACACGATGCGCGCGCTCGGCGACAAGGCCAGCGCCCGGCGGGTCGCGATCGAGGCCGGGGTGCCGGTGATCCCCGCCACCGAGGTGCTGGGCGAGGACATGGACGCCATCCGCGCCGAAGCCGAGGCGATCGGCTATCCGATGATGCTCAAGGCCAGCCACGGCGGCGGCGGGCGCGGGATGCGCCCGATCACCGGCCCCGACGAGCTGGAGGCAAAGATCCGCGAGGGCCGCCGCGAGGCCGAAGCCGCCTTCGGCAACGGCGAGGGCTATCTGGAAAAGATGATCCAGCGCGCGCGCCACGTGGAGGTGCAGATCCTCGGCGACGGGCAGGGCAACCTCTATCACCTGTTCGAACGCGACTGCACGGTGCAGCGCCGCAACCAGAAGGTCGTCGAACGCGCCCCCGCCCCCTATCTGAGCGACGCCCAGCGCGCCGAGGTCTGCGAACTGGGCCTGAAGATCGGTCGCGCGGTGGGGTATCAGAACGCGGGCACGGTCGAATTCCTGATGGATATGGACGACGCGCAGTTCTATTTCATCGAGGTCAATCCCCGCATCCAGGTCGAGCACACCGTGACCGAGGAGGTGACGGGCATCGACATCGTCAAGGCGCAGATCCGCATCGCCGAAGGCGCCAGCCTGTCCGAGGCCACCGGCGCGCCCAGCCAGGGGGATGTGACGCTCTCGGGGCACGCGGTGCAGTGCCGCGTGACCACCGAGGACCCGCGCAACAACTTCATTCCCGATTACGGGCGGCTTGCCGCCTACCGCTCGGCCACGGGGATGGGCATCCGGCTTGATGGCGGGACGGCCTATGCCGGCGGGGTCATCACGCGGTATTACGATTCGCTGCTGGTCAAGGTCACCGCCTGGGCCGCCACGCCCGAGGAATCGATCGCACGGATGGACCGCGCGCTGCGCGAGTTCCGCATCCGCGGCGTCAGCACCAACATCGATTTCGTGATCAACCTGCTCAAGCACCCGGCGTTTCTGGATTACAGCTACACCACGCGGTTCATCGACGACACGCCCGAGCTGTTCAACTTCCGCAAGCGCCGCGACCGGGCGACCAAGATCCTGACCTACATCGCCGACATCACCGTCAACGGGCACCCCGAAACCGCCGGCCGTGCCCTGCCGCGCGCCGATCTGAAGCTGCCCACACCCCCGCGCGCGCTGGCCGAGCCCGCCCCCGGCACCCGCACGCTGCTGGACGAACAGGGCCCGCAGGCGGTGGCCGACTGGATGGCGGCGCAGACGCAGCTTCTGATCACCGACACCACCATGCGCGACGGGCATCAGTCGCTGCTGGCCACGCGCATGCGCTCGATCGACATGATCCGCGTCACGCCCGCCTACGCCGCCAACCTGCCGCAGCTGTTCAGCGTCGAATGCTGGGGCGGGGCGACCTTCGACGTGGCCTATCGGTTCCTGCAGGAATGCCCCTGGCAGCGGCTGCGCGACATCCGCGCGCGCCTGCCCAACGTGATGACGCAGATGCTGCTGCGCGGCGCCAACGGCGTGGGCTACACCAATTACCCCGACAACGTGGTGCAGGCCTTCGTGCGTCAGGCCGCCGAGACGGGGATCGACGTGTTCCGCGTGTTCGACAGCCTCAACTGGGTCGAAAACATGCGCCTGTCGATGGATGCGGTGCTGGAGGCGAACAAGGTGCTGGAAGGCACGATCTGCTACACCGGCGATCTGCTGAACCCCGACCGCGCGAAATACGACCTGAAATACTATGTCTCGATGGGCAAGGAGCTGCGCGACGCGGGCGCGCATATCCTGGGGCTGAAGGACATGGCGGGGCTGCTGAAACCCGCCGCCGCGCGCGCGCTGGTCCGCGCGCTGAAGGAGGAGGTCGGCCTGCCCATCCACTTCCACACCCATGACACCAGCGGGCTGGGCGGCGCGTCGATCCTGGCCGCCGCCGAGGCCGGGGTCGATGCGGTCGATGCCGCGATGGACGCGTTTTCGGGCAACACCAGCCAGCCCACGCTGGGCTCGGTGGTCGAGGCGCTGCACCGGACCGAGCGCGACACCGGGCTCGATATCGACGCGATCCGCGCGATCTCGGACTACTGGGAGGATGTGCGCGCGCATTACGCCGCGTTCGAGACCGGCCAGCAGGCGCCCAGCTCCGAGGTCTATCTGCACGAGATGCCGGGCGGGCAGTTCACCAACCTCAAGGCCCAGGCGCGCAGTCTGGGGCTCGAGGATCGCTGGCATGAGGTCGCCCGCACCTACCGCGACGTGAACATGATGTTCGGCGACATCACCAAGGTCACGCCCAGCTCGAAGGTGGTGGGCGACATGGCGCTGATGATGGTCAGCCAGGGCCTGACCCGCGCCGATATCGAGAACCCCGACAAGGAGGTCAGCTTCCCCGATTCGGTGATCGAGCTGATGAGCGGCCAGCTCGGCCAGCCCCCCGGCGGCTGGCCCGAGGCGATCCAGAAGCGCATCCTCAAGGGCCGCCCGGCGATCACCGACCGCCCCGGGCTGCACGCCGCGCCGGTGGACCTTGAAGAGACCCGCGCCGCGGTGTCGCAGGAGCTCGAAGGCCTGAAGGTCGATGACGAGGATCTGTGCGGCTACCTGATGTATCCCAAGGTGTTCATGGATTACATGGGCCGGCACCGCGATTACGGCCCGGTGCGCACCCTGCCGACGCGCACCTTCTTCTACGGGATGGAACCGGGCGAGGAGATCTCGGCCGAGATCGACCCCGGCAAGACGCTGGAAATCCGCCTGATCACCGTCGGCGAAACCCATGACGACGGCGAGGTGCGCGTGTTCTTCGAGCTCAACGGCCAGCCGCGCACCGTCCGCGTGCCCAACCGCGCGGTCAAGGACAGCACCGCCCAGCGCCCGCGCGCCGAGCCGGACAATCCCGCGCATCTGGGCGCGCCGATGCCGGGGGCGGTTGCCTCGATCGCGGTGAAGCCGGGGCAGAAGGTGGCGGCGGGTGATCTGGTGCTGACCATCGAGGCGATGAAGATGGAAACCGGGCTGCACGCCGAACGCGCCGGCACCGTTGCCGCCGTGCATGTCCAGCCCGGCGCCCAGATCGACGCAAAGGACCTGCTGGTCGAATTCGAGGACTGATCCCCGGTCCGGTGGATCGTCTCCGGCGTGTGGCTTTCCTGACATCAAGGCGCTGCGCAGGCGTGACGCGCGCGCGGGACCGGGTGCCGGAAGCACGGCCCGATCGATGCCCGCCATGCGCGGGGCACCGAGAGATTGACATGTGTCAACGACACGCGACGCGGTCCAGGGCATCGTCGCGTATCGATCCGGCGGCCCGTCGCGGCCCGTGACGGGTCGTCGGTGGGCAGGCGACTGCGATGCCGCCCTGCGTCAGCTCGGGGGAGGGGCCATGGCACGGGAAATCGCTTCGGTGCATTCGGGCAAGGGGGACCCGCCCCTCGCGACCGTCTGGGAGGCCGCCAGGGCGCGCCTTGACGGACTGCCCGGCGGCGGGCTGAATATCGCGCATGAGGCGCTGGACCGGCACGTCGCCGCAGGGCACGGCGCGCAACCCGCGCTGATCTGGCTGGGCCGGAACGGGCAGCGGGACGTGCTGACATATGCCGGCCTGGCCGCCGATGCGGCGCGTTTCGCGAATGTCCTGCGCGCGCATGGCATCGAACGGGGCGACCGGCTCTTCCTGCTGTGCAGCCGGGTGCCCGCGCTTTATGCGGCCACGCTGGGCGCGCTCAAGGCCGGGCTGGTGGTCAGCCCGCTCTTCGCCGCCTTCGGCCCCGAGCCGGTGCGCGCGCGGATGGAGATCGGCGAGGCATCGGTGCTGGTGACCACGGCGCAGCACTACAAGCGCAAGGTGGCGCCCTGGCGCGCCGAGATGCCGACGCTGAAGCTGGTGCTGATCGTCGGCCCCGAAACCGACGCCGACGCGCCCGAAGGCTGCGTCGCGCTGGGTCCGGCCATGTCCGCAGCCGCAGACAGCTTCGAGACCGAGCCGACAAGGTCCGAGGACATGGCGCTTCTGCACTTCACCTCGGGCACCACCGGCCTGCCCAAGGGCGTGGTGCATGTCCATCAGGCGGTGGTGGCGCATGCCGAAACCGGGCGTCTGGCGCTGGATCTGCGCCCCGGCGATATCTACTGGTGCACCGCCGACCCCGGCTGGGTGACGGGGATGAGCTATGGCATCATCTCGCCCCTGTGCAACCGCGTGACCCTGGTGGTGGACGAGGCCGAATTCGACCTCGAGCGCTGGTATTCCATTCTGGAACGCGAGCGCGTGCAGGTCTGGTACACCGCCCCCACCGCGATCCGGATGATGATGCGCGCCGGCGCCGAAGCCGCAAAGGGGCGCGATTTCAGCGCGCTGCGCTTTCTGGCATCGGTTGGCGAGCCGCTGAACGCCGAATGCGTGCTCTGGGGGCAGCAGGTCTTCGGGCTGCCGTTCCATGACAACTGGTGGCAGTCGGAAACCGGCGGCATCATGATCGCCAACACGGCGGCGATGGACATCAAGCCCGGCGCGATGGGCAAGCCGCTGCCGGGGATCGAGGCCGGGATCGTGCAGGTCGAGGGCGAGGCCGTCACCGTCCTGCCCGATGGCGAGATCGGCGAACTGGCCCTGCGCCCCGGCTGGCCGTCGATGATGCGCGCCTATCTGGGCCAGCCCCAGCGCTACGCAAGGGTGTTCAAGGGCGGCTGGTATCTGACCGGCGATCTGGCGATGCGCGACAGCGACGGGTATTTCTGGTTCGTGGGCCGGGCCGATGACCTCATCAAGTCCGCAGGCCATCTGATCGGCCCGTTCGAGGTGGAGAGCGCGCTGATCGAACACAAGGCGGTGGCCGAGGCGGCGGTGATCGGTGTGCCCGACGAGACCGCGGGCGAGGTGGTCAAGGCCTTTGTCACGCTGAAGGCGGGCCATGAGCCCGGCGATGCGCTGGAGCGCGAACTCAGGGGCCACGCGCGCAAACGGCTCGGCCCCGCCGTCGCCCCGCGCGAGATCGTGTTCCGCCAGACGCTGCCGCGCACACGATCGGGCAAGATCATGCGCCGCCTGCTGCGCGCGCGCGAACTGGGCCTGCCCGAGGGCGACCTGTCCACGCTCGAGGGGGATGCGACATGAAGTCCAGGGTGAAGCTCGACCACGCCCACGCGCTGGAGCTGTTGCGCGGAATGATCCGCATCCGCCGCTTCGAGCAGAAGTGTTACGAGCTGTACACGCAGGAGCATATCCGCGGCTTCCTGCATCTCTATGACGGTGAGGAAGCGGTCGCCGTGGGCGCCTGCGCGGCGCTCGAGCCGCGCGACCGGGTGGTTTCGACCTACCGCGAACACGGTCACGCGCTGGCCCGCGGGATGAGCATGGAATCGGCACTGGCCGAGATGTATGGCAAGGCCACCGGCTGCGCGGGCGGGCGCGGTGGCTCGATGCACCTGTTCGATCACGAAACCAACCTCTATGGCGGCAACGCCATCGTCGGCGGCGGGCTGCCGCTTGCGGTGGGGCTGGCGTTGGGCGACGCGATGCAGGGGCGCGACCGGGTGTCGGTCTGCTTCTTCGGCGACGGGGCGCTTGCCGAAGGGGTGTTTCATGAATCCATGAACCTGGCCGCGTTGTGGACGCTTCCGGTGCTTTTCGTGCTGGAAAACAACCTCTATGCAATGGGCACCGCGGTCGAGCGCGTGCAGGCCAACACCGATTTCACCGCGCGCGCCGCCGGCTACGGGATGCATGCGGAAACCGTGGACGGGAACGATGTGGTCGCGGTCGAGGCCGCCGCGCGGCGGCTTGTGGCAGCGGCCCGCACCGGCAAGGGGCCGCAATTCCTGCATTGCCAGACCTATCGGACCCGCCCGCATTCCATGTTCGACGCCGAGAAATACCGCGACAAGGCCGAGGTCGCCGAGTGGCGCAAACGCTCGCCGATCACGCGCTATCAGTCGTGGCTGCTGGAAAACGGACTTGTCCGGCAGGAGGAAATCGACGCCATCGAGGACGAGGTCGAGGCGCAGCTTCGAAACGCCGTCGCCGCCTGCGAACAGGCGCCGTGGGAGCCGGTGGAAGACCTGACCCGCCACACCGTGGCCGAAGCGCGCCCCGCGCCACCCGACCCGGTGGAGCCCGGCAATCCGGTGGACAGCACCTATCGCGACTGCTGCCGGGCGGCGATCACCGACGCGCTGTTGCGCGACGAGCGCGTGTTCATGATGGGCGAGGACATCGGCGCCTATGGCGGCTGCTACGCCGTGTCGATGGGGCTGCTGGCCGAATTCGGCGAGGGCCGCATCCGAGACACGCCGCTGGCCGAGGGCGGCTTTACCGGCGCGGGCATCGGCGCGGCGCTGGCGGGAATGCGCCCGATCGTCGAGATCATGACGGTCAATTTCTCGCTGCTGGCGCTTGACCAGATTCTGAACACCGCAGCGACGTTGCGCCACATGTCGGGCGGGCAGTTCGGCGTGCCGCTGGTGATCCGCATGGCCACCGGCGCGGGGCGGCAACTGGCGGCGCAGCATTCGCATTCGCTCGAGGGTTATTACGCCCACATCCCCGGTCTGCGCGTGGTTGCCCCGGCGACGCTGGAAGACGCGCGCGGGATGCTCTGGACCGCGCTGCAGGAGCCCGACCCGGTGATCGTCTTCGAGCATGTGATGCTCTACAACATGGCCGGGCAGATCCCCGAGAATGCCGGTCCGGTGGACATCGACCGCGCCGTGGTGCGCCGCGCGGGGCGCGACGTGACGCTGATCGCCTGGTCGCTGTCGCTGTGGAAGGCGCTGGAAGCCGCCGAGGCGCTGGCCGTGGACGGGATCGAGGCCGAGGTGATCGACCTGCGCAGCCTGCGACCCATTGATGACGAGACCATCATGGCGTCGGTCGCCCGCACGCGCCGCGCGGTGGTTGTGGACGAAAGCTGGCGCACGGGGTCGCTGGCGGGCGAGATCGCGGCGCGGGTGCAGGAGCACTGCTTCTGGCATCTGGACGCGCCGGTGGGGCGGGTCTGCTCGGCCGAGGTGCCGGTGCCGTATCCGAAGCATCTGGAAACCGCGGCGCTGCCGCAGGCGGCCGATATCGTGGCGGCGGTAAAGGCGATGCCGGGGGTGGGGGCATGAGTGTCTTCACCATGCCCTCGCTGGGGGCCGACATGGAAGAGGGCAGGCTGACCGAATGGCTGGTGGCGCCGGGCGATGCCGTGGCGCGCGGCGATATCGTTGCGGTGGTGGAAACCCAGAAGGGCGCCATCGAGATCGAGATCTTCGAGGCTGGTGAGGTGGTGGACCTGATCGCCGCGCCCGGTCAGACGCTGCCCGTGGGCGCGCCGCTGGCGCGACTGCGCAAGCCGGGAGCGCCGGCGCAGGAGACGCCCGAACCGCCGCCGACATCGGCACCAGCGCCGGCGCACGCCGCGGAGCCGACGAAAAGCGCCCCCTCAGCGCCCCGCCCGCCCACCCTTGGCGCTTCGGGGGCGCTGCCCGGCGCAACTGCGCCGGGCGGGGAGGCCGCCGCGATGGCGCGCCTTGCCTCGCCCGCCGCGAAGGCGCGCGCGGCGCAGTCGGGTCTTGATCTCGCCGGGGTGACAGGCTCCGGCCCTGGCGGGGCGGTGCTGCTGGCGGATGTCGACGCGCATCTGCGCAGCGCCGCGGCGCATGCGCCATCGCCGCAGCAGCCCGGCGCCGCGCCCGCCGTCAAGGGCAAGCCCGGGCTCGACATGGCCGAGATGCGCCGCGCCATCGCCGCCGCCATGTCCCGCGCCAAGCGCGACATTCCGCATTATTACCTGTCGCACCGGATCGACCTGCAGGCGGCGCAGGACTGGCTGACCCGCACCAACGCCGAACGCCCACCCGACCGGCGCCTGCTGATGGGCGCGGTGTTGATCCATGCCACGGTGCGGGCGCTGGCCCGGGCACCGGAACTCAATGGTCGCTTCGAGGGCGGCGACTACGCCGCGTCGGACGCGGTCAATTGCGGCATGGCGATTGCCTTGCGCGGTGGCGGGCTGATCGCGCCCGCGATCATGGATGCGCACGACCTGGACCGCGATGGCATCATGGCCGCGATGCGCGATCTGGTGGCCCGCACCCGTTCCGGTCGTCTCAGGAACAGCGAGGTGACCCGGGGCACCATCACCATTTCCAGCCTGGGCGACACCGGTGTGGATGCGCTTTACGGCGTCATCTACCCGCCCCAGGTTGCCCTTGTGGGCTTCGGCGCCCCGCGCCCCGTCGCGATGGTGCAGGACGGCGCCGTGGTGCCCCGCCTGTGCGTGACCGCCACGCTGGCCGCCGACCACCGCGTCAGCGATGGCCGCCGGGGCGCGGCATTCCTTGCCGAAATCGACCGACTGTTGCAGGAGCCAGAAGCACCATGACCCCGGATGACATTCGCGCCGCCTTCATCGAGGACCTGATCGCGGTCGCACCGGACATCGACCCGGATGCGCTGGAGGATGATGCGCACATGCAGGACGATCTGGGGCTGGATTCGATGGATTTCCTGAACCTTGTCAGCGCGCTGCACCAGCGCTTCGGGCTGCCGATCCCGGAGGCGGACTATCCCGAACTGGCCACGACGGCCCGCGCCCTGCGCTATCTGGAAAAGGCCTTGGCGGGCTGACGGATGCGCCCGGCACACGAAACAGCAACGGACCCGGCGCGCGATTGACCCCGCAAACGGGGACAGGTCAGGGGCAAGGACACCCGCCCCGTCACGGGGGAGCGCCATTGACGACGCAGCCAGTCTATCCGGACCTGAAGGGGGCTTCGGTCTTCATCACCGGCGGCGGCTCGGGCATCGGCGCTGCCCTGACCGAGGCGTTCCTGCGCCAGGGCGCGCGCGTGGCCTTCGTGCAGCGCTCGGACGCAACCGCGTTTTGCGACGACATGGAGGCCGCGACCGGGAACCGCCCGCGCTTCACCGCCTGCGACATCACCGACCCGGACGCGCTCACGGCAGCGATCGCCGAGGCAAGCGACGCGTATGGTCGGGTGCAGGTGCTGGTCAACAACGCCGCCAACGACCAGCGCCACACGCTCGACGAGGTCACGCCCGACGTCATGGATTGGTCGCTGGCCATCAATTTCAGATGTTACCTGACCGCCATCCAGGCAGTCGCCCCGGCGATGCGCGCGGCGGGCAAGGGGGTGATCATCAACCTCACCTCGAGCACCCTTGCCGGGCTTGCCGCCGCGCGTGCCCTGATGCCGCGCTCTGCGGCCCATTCCTGAGCGGATCGTCATCCCGCGCGCAGGTGGTGCCGCGTTTCGCGCCCGCGCCGTCAGCCGCCGCCGTCGCGCGATGGCGGAAGGCCGACACCGGCACTGGTGGCCACCGGGTCGGGGCCGTCAATCAGCCGGTCGGGCCTTGCCAGCGCCGTCAGCCGGGCGCGGTCGGTGATGATGACGCGCGCGCCGATGACCTTCACGCCGTCACCCTCGAGCGTCCTGAGCGTCCGTGAGAGGTTCTCCGGCGTCATGCCGAGATACGACGCCAGCAGCCGCTTTTCGACCGGGAGCGTGTAGGATGCCACGCCCTCGGCAAGGGACGACTGGCGCAGCAGATAGGAGGCCACCCGCTCACGCGAGTTGCGCAGCTTCATCGATTTGGCGCTGCGCACCACGGACCGGTAACTCGCGGCAAGCTCGTCGATCACCGCGAGCGCGAACTCGCCGTCGCGCCGGAACATCGCCCGCACATCCGAGGCAGGGATCAGCATGATCCGCGTGCGCTCCAGCGTGCGCGCGCCCATCAGATAGGGCGCGTCGCGGATGCAGGCGGCAAGGATGAAGGTCGACACCGGCTGCACCACCGCCATGGTGCATTCCCGATCCGCCCATTGCCCGAAAAGTTCGACCGAGCCGTCAAGCACGATGTGCAGGAAATCCGCCGGGTCGCCCTGCCGGATGAGTTCGAGCCCCGGTGGAAAGGTCTGGACATAGCTGGCCGTCAGCAACGCATCGAAATGCGCCTGCGCCATGTCGCGGAAGAGGTGAAGGCGTCTGATCCGTGAATCGGTGTCTGGATGCATCGGTCTCTTGACGGGTTGGGGCGTTTGACCTGACGAAAATCAATTCGCCATCCTGAGGGTTTCAAGGCGCATGCTGCGGACGTCAAGCCCGGGACGCAGGAATTTCCACGCACGCATGACATCGCGCAAATCCGTGTCGTTTCCTTGCGCGGTCATGGCGAAGTTTGACCTGCATCAAGTTTATGGCCCCCGAGGCCGTGCGTCTGTCGCCTCGACCGGGCGTGCCGCGCGCCGCCCAGAGCCCTGGAGGCGACCATGCACGTGATGCTGGCCTATGACAATTCCCGAAACGCGCGCATCGCCCTGCATGCGGTGCGTGACCTGTTGGCGGCGCTGAAGCCGCGGCTCACGCTGATCTCGGTGGTCGAGGACGTGGGCAGCTCGACCTCGGGCGCCGATGAGCTTTTCTCGGCACAATACGAGGAACAGAAGCGCGGCACCGAGGCTGCGGCGGCCGAACTGGCCGCGGACGGGATGGAGGTTGCGGTTCTGATCGCCGAGGGCGATGCCCGCAAGATGATCCTGCGCGCCATCGAGGAGCGCAAGCCCGATCTGCTGGTCATGGCGCGCCACAGCCACAAACCCGACGCCGGGCCGTTCAACTTCATCACCAAGCGCCTGGATGCCCTGGTCGAGGAGTTCGACCACATGACCTTTGGCTCCACCAGCGCGTTTCTGGCGCGCCGGGCGTCCTGCCCGCTTCTGATCATCCCGACCCACGCCGAATGACCGCAACCGAGCCTGGCCCCACCGGCGCCGAAAAATCCGAGGACTGACATGCAGGTCAGCGACATTTTCCGCTTCAGGAACGCCGAGATAAAGGCCCTTCATCTGACGTGGATCGCCTTTTTCATCAGCTTTACGTCTGGTTCAACATGGCGCCGCTGGCGTCGTCGATGCTGCGCTCGGTCGAGTGGCTGACGCGCGACGATATCCGCCTGTTCGCCATCGCCAACGTGGCGCTGACCATCCCGGCGCGGATCATCGTGGGCATGGCGCTGGACCGTTTCGGCCCGCGCCGGGTGTTCTCGGTGCTGCTGGTGATCATGTCGTTGCCGACCTTCGTCTTTGCCTTCGGCGACACGCGCGAGGTGCTGTTCGTCTCGCGTCTGGTGATGTCGTCGATCGGCGCGAGCTTCGTCGTGGGCATCCACATGACCGCGCTGTGGTTCAAGCCGCGCGATATCGGCTTTGCCGAGGGGTTCTATGCCGGCTGGGGAAATTTCGGTTCGGCCGCGGCGGCGATCACGCTGCCGACCATCGCGCTGACCATGTATGGCGGCGACGATGGCTGGCGCTGGGCGATTGCCACCTCGGGCGTGGTGATGGCGGCTTACGGCGTGTTCTACTGGTTCGCCATCACCGACGGGCCGACCGCCGACACCCACAAGAAGCCGCGCAAGGCCTCGGCGCTCGAGGTGTCGAGCTGGGGGGAACTGGTGCTGCTGTGCCTGTTCATCGTGCCGATGGTCGGCATTCTGTCGATCCTTGTCTATCGCATCCAGCTGATGGGCTATATCGACGCCATGACCGCGGCGGCGTGCTATCTGGCCATCGCCGTGGTTGTGACCTACCAGGTGATCCAGGCGATCCGGGTCAACGTGCCGATCCTGAAACAGGGCGTGCCCGAGGATGACCGGTATCCCTTCAAGTCCGTCGCGGCGCTGAACGCCACCTACTTCGCCAATTTCGGCGCGGAACTCGCCGTGGTGTCGATGCTTCCGATGTTCTTCGAGGAGACCTGGGGCCTGACCGCCGCCGCCGCCGGCCTGATCGCGGCCTCCTTCGCCTTCGTCAACCTGTTCGCGCGGCCCATGGGCGGGCTGGTGTCCGACCGGTTCGGCAACCGCCGCTTCGTGATGCTGGCCTACATGTTCGGCATCGCCATCGGCTTTGTCCTGATGGGACTGCTGAACAGCAACTGGCCGCTGATCGTCGCCATCGCCTTTACCATCATGTGCTCCTTCTTCGTGCAGGGGGCAGAGGGGGCGACCTTCGGGATCATCCCGTCGATCAAGCGCCGCCTGACGGGGCAGATCGCGGGGATGGCGGGGGCCTACGGCAATGTCGGCGCGGTCTTCTATCTGTTCGTGTTCATGTTCGTCACCCCGTCGCAGTTCTTCTTCATCATCGCGGCGGGCGCCTTCCTCAGCTGGCTGATCTGCTACTTCTGGCTGGTCGAACCCGAGGGCGGGTTCGGGGATGAATACGTGATCTCGTCGGTGGATCGCGCAATCGCCCGCGAGGCCGCCGAGAAGCAGGCGCTCGATGCCGAGCTCGCGCGGATCTTCGACACCTCGGAAAAGGTCGAACTGAACCAGCGCAACGGCGGGCTGCAACTCAAGGCAACCTTCAAGTGCGCCGAGGACCTGCGGGAAGCGCTCGACCGGCTGCCGCGCACCCGATCCCAGCCTGCGGAATAGACACGCTTCGGGCGCAGGCCCCGGTCTTGCGGGCCGCGCCAATCCAGACACGCCACGAAAGGGACATCGACATGTCTGCTGACAACACCGCCCAGGCTGCTTCGGGAACATGGCTTCCCCGCTGGGAGCCCGAGAACACCGCCTTCTGGGAACAGGAAGGCAAGTCCCGCGCCTGGATCACGCTGATCCTGACCACCGCCGCGCTGACCATGGCGTTCATCACCTGGTTTCTGGTGTCGGCGCTGGTGGTGCGCCTGCCGCAGATCGGGTTCCAGTTCACGGCGAGCCAGCTGTTCTGGCTGGCGGCGATGCCGGGGCTGGCGGGCGGGTCGCTGCGGCTGATCCACATGTTCCTGACCCCGATCTACGGCACACGCCATGTCGTCAGCCTGTCGACGCTGTCGCTGCTGATCCCGCTGGTGGGCTGGTTCTACGCCGTCCAGAACCCGGAAACACCCTACTGGGTGCTGATGTTCCTGGCGTTTCTGGCCGGTCTGGGCGGCGGCAACTTCTCCAGCTTCATGCCCTCGACCAGCATGTTCTTTCCGAAGCGCCTGCAGGGAACGGCGCTGGCGGTTCAGGCGGGTGTCGGCAATTTCGGTGTGTCGGTGGTCCAGTTCGTCACGCCGTGGGTGATCGGTTTCGCGCTTCTGGGCGGCATGGCCTGGGTCGGCGAGCCGCAGACGATGATGCGCGGCGGCGAGGAGGTCGAGGTCTATCTGCAGAACGCACCGCTGGTCATGATCCCCTTCGTGGCCGTGTTCGGGATCACCGCCTGGCTGTTCCTCAAGTCGGTTCCGATCAAGTCCAACTTCGCCGAGCAGTTCGACATCTTCAAATCCGGACACACCTGGTCGCAGACGTCGCTCTACATCATGACCTTCGGCGGGTTCTCGGGGTTGGCGGCGACCTTTCCGCTGCTGATCGGGCAGGTCTATGGCCAGTTCGACAATGCGCCCGACCCGCTGGCCTGGGCCTTCTGGGGGCCGCTGGTGGGGTCGGCCAGCCGGGTTGTCGCGGGGCCGATTTCGGACAGGTTCGGCGGCGCGCGGGTGACGCATTGGGCCGGCATCGGCATGTTTCTCTGCACCCTCTATGTGGCCTACAACGTCACCACGGTTACCGGGCTGGAAAGCTTCCACACCTTTGTCGCGGCGATGCTGGCGCTGTTCTTCTTCGCAGGCGTCGGCAATGCGTCGACCTTCAAGCAGATGCCGATGCTGTTCGAACCGCGCCAGGGCGGCGGCGTGATCGGCTTCACCGCAGCGATCGCGGCTTACGGACCGTTCATCTTCGGGATGCTGTTCGCCTGGTCCTTCGCGACCCACGGTTCGGCCGCGCCGGTGTTCTACGGGCTTGCCGTGTTCTTCGCCTTCAACATCGCCCTGAACTGGGTGCTCTACGCGCGCAAGAACGCGCCCTTCCCCTGCTGACCGCGCGCGGGCGCGCGGCATCCTGCGCGCGCCCGACACCCCTTATCCAGGAACGGAGACAGCCATGAGCCATCTTCTCGACAAGCTGAACTTTCTGCGGAGCGTGCGCAAGGACACGTTCGCGGACGGGCACGGCCAGACCACCACCGAAAACCGCGACTGGGAAGATACCTATCGCAGGCGCTGGCAGCACGACAAGGTCGTGCGCTCTACCCACGGGGTGAACTGCACCGGGTCGTGCTCGTGGAAGATCTACGTCAAGTCAGGCATCGTGACCTGGGAAACCCAGCAGACGGATTATCCCCGCACGCGGCCCGACCTGCCCAACCATGAGCCGCGCGGCTGCGCGCGGGGGGCGTCCTACAGCTGGTATCTCTACAGCGCCAACCGCGTGAAGACCCCGCTGGTGCGCGGCGCGCTGATGCGGCTGTGGCGTGAGAAGCGCGCGAGCATGACCCCGGTGCAGGCCTGGGCGGCGATCCAGCAGGACCCCGCCGCGCGCGCCAGCTACACCCGCAAGCGCGGCACGGGTGGC
>LFIK01001322.1_pt1 | contig 19581 bp, 20 predicted proteins | sample 643401 | NCBI WGS metagenome assembly LFIK01 (sample SAMN03777447, study PRJNA286221) | soda lake metagenome | biome: soda lake; feature: Kulunda steppe; material: water; isolation source: sample T5-Br brine of Lake Tanatar-5 | place: Russia: Kulunda steppe | collected 2010-07
ACGCTGGCGGTGTTGACCCGGCCCATGTCCTGATCATCCAGAATGCGCGGGGATGAGATCGCCGGATCGCCCGGGTTTTCCGGCGCAACCGCCCCCGTCACCTGATCGCTGCGCAGGTCGATCCGCCCCTCGAAGCGCCCGAACTCGCTGACCGGAAAGGACAGGGCGTTGCGGATCGAAACATCGCGGGTGCTGAACTCCTCGTTGAAGTCGCTGGTCTCGCGGTAGTTCAGCCCGAAGGTGTAGCGCAGATCACGGTCCAGGAGCGCCGGCTCGGTGAAGTTCAGCCCGATCTCGCGCGAGCCGCGGATGGTGTTGAAGGAGAGCGCGACCTGCTGGCCGCGGCCCAGGAAATTCGCCTCTTCGAAGTTGATCGCAAAGCCGATCCCGGCGCCGACACCGTAGCTGAGGCCGAAGCCCAGCGACCCGGTGGGCTGTTCCTCGACATCCACATCGACGATCGCCTGATCCTGCGAACTGCCCTGGCGCGGCTCGACCAGCACGTCGCTGAAATAGCCCAGCGCGCGGATACGCTCGGCGGCTTCGCGGATTTCGCGCGGGTTCAGCGGGTCGCCTTCGGCGCTGTCGAACTGGCGGCGGATCACCCGGTCAAGCGTGGTCGTGTTGCCCTGAATGTCGATGCGCTCGATCACGATCCGCTCGCCCTCGACCAGCGTAAGTTCCACATCGATGGTCTGGTTGCGGTTGTTGCGCGTCAGGCGCGGCTCCACCCGGACGAAGCGGCGCCCCTCTTGTGTCGCCACCCGTTCCAGCCGCCGGATATTGGTTTCGATCACGGTGGGGGTGAAGACGACACCGCTGCGCAGGCGCACCTGTTGCTCATAGGGTTCCAGCGGAATGCCGTCGATTTCCGAGGCCACCGACACCGAGCCGACGCGGTACTGCAACCCTTCGGAAATATTGAAGGTGATGAAGAACCCGTCCCGCTCGCGCGCCATTTCCGAGGTAACGGAGTTGATGCGGAAATCCACATAGCCGCGCGACAGGTAGAAATCGCGCAGAAGCTCCCGGTCCAGCGCGATCCGGTCTTCGACGAAGGTGTCACGCTGCACGAAGATGCGGAATAGACCCGCCTGCTTGGTGTCCAGCACGCGGCGCAGGCGGTTGTCCGAGAATGCACGGTTGCCGACGAAGCTCAGGCGCTCGATCTCGACCACGTTGCCTTCGCGGATTTCGAACGCGAGGTCGACGCGGTTGTTGCCGCGCGGGATGATTCGGGGCGTCACCTCGGCGGCGAAGCGCCCGCGCTGGCGGTAGAGGTCGGCGATCGCGATGGCGTCGGCCTCGACCTGGCTGGGCGAAAGCACGCGCCCGCCGGTGGTTCCCACCACCTCGCGAATCGCATCGTTGTCGATGCGGCGGTTGCCTTCGAAGTTCACGATGCCGATGAACGGAAGCTCCTGCACCGTGATCGCCAGCGTGTTGCCACGGGGCGTGAATTCGACGCTCTCGAACAGGCCGGAATTGGCCACGCGGCGATAGGCGGCATTCAGTTCGCCCGCCGAGATCGTGGTCGCGCGCGGGATCTGGGCAAGGCCCAGAATCGTTGCATCATCAACGCGCTGGTTGCCGTCGATCTGGAACTGGCTGAAACTGAAGGACTGTGCCTGCGCGGGTGACAACGCCGCGCTCAAAGCCATCGCCATCAAGGTGAGTGTTGCCAGCAGCAGCGGGCGCAGACCGCGCTCCCATACCGTCCGCTGCGGCGCCAGATCCATGGTGGATGCGCGCATGATGCCCCCGTACTACCGCTGATATTCTGTTTTGATCTGCGTAGCCGGTGGAGTGGTCTTTGTCAAAGACCTCTGCCACGTGCTCGGCGGTCCGGCGCGCGGCTGGGTTCCTGCTGTAACACCTTGGGGGAAGGGCGCTGTCGCGGATCGCGTTGCGGGGTCACAAACCGATGGTCGGTTTGACGCCCGAAAGGAGCAGCGCCTGGGCGATCCGGTCGGCCAGAAACAGGCTTAGAATGACGACTGCCACAAAGAACGCCCGGTCTGCACCGAGCACCCAGAGGGTCCGCACGCTGCGAGGGGCAATATTCGCGATAGACATGATCGACTCCTTTCAGAGCCGGTGATGCCGCGAGATGTTGGCCGGAATGTGGCCGGAATTCGCCGCAAAATTGCCCCCGGCACCAAAGATGCGGTGCAACCGGTCTATTCGGCGGCGATGCGCGGGGCTGTGTGCCCGCCATCAAGTTGTGCAAGCAGCTCCTTGCGGCTGGTCGCGGCGCTTTGTGCGTTGGCGTCCTTGACCGGTCCGAAGCCGCGGATCTCCAGCGGCAGGCGCGCCAGGGCGATTACCGTGTCGCGGTTCGCGGGCGTCATCCGCTCCAGTGCGCTGGCCATGTCGGCCTCGTAGTCGCGGATCAGACGGCGCTCCATGCGCCGCTCGGCGGTGTAGCCGAACAGATCGAGCGGCGTGCCGCGCAGCACCTTAAGCTTGGCCAGCAACCCGAAGGCACGCAGGATCCATGGCCCAAAGGCGCGTTTCTGCGGCCGCCCGTCGCTGCCTTTGCGCGACAGCAGCGGCGGGGCCAGGTGGAAGCGCGGTTTCAGATCGCCGTCGAATTCGGCGCGGACCTTTTCCATCGTGTCCAGATGCAGGCGCGCGACCTCGTATTCGTCCTTGTAGGCCAGCAGCTTGTGGTAGCCTACGGCGACCGCCTCCTTGACCTCCGGGTCGTCGATATTGTCCACCAGCTTGCGGTAGCGCTTGGCCAGCCGCTTCGACTGATAGGCGGTCAGGTGATCGGCGCGGAAGGCGATGCGCTCGTCCAGCGACTTCGGCTTGGCCACGACCTTCGGCTGCAGGCGCTTGGCGGCCTCCTCGGGGTGCAGCACGCTCCAGCGCCCGATCTCGAAGGCGTGCCTGTTGCCCTCGACCGCGGCGCCGTTCAGTTCCACCGCCCGCATGATGGAATCGCGCGACAGCGGCACCAGCCCGCGCTGCCAGGCGGCGCCCAGGATCATCATGTTGGAGAAGATCGAGTCGCCCAGCAACGCGCGGGCCAGCTCCGAATAATCGAACAGCGCCACCTGATCCGCGCCCAGCCGTGATTCCAGTGCAAGCTTCAGATCCTCGGACGGGATGCGGAATTCGGTGTTGCGGGTGAAATCGCCGGTCATGATCTCGTGGCTGTTGACCACCGCACCGGTGCGGCCCTGCCGCATCAGCCCCAGCGTGCGCGCGCCGGCGGTGACCACCAGATCGCCGCCGATCACGGCATCGGCTTCGCCCACCGCCACGCGGATGGCGCTGATGTCTTCGGGGCGCTCGGCCAGGCGGCAGTGGATATGCACCGCGCCGCCCTTCTGCGCCAGCCCCGCCATTTCCATCAGCCCCGCGCCCTTGCCGTCGATCTGCGCGGCCTGCGCCAGGATCGCGCCCACCGTCACCACGCCGGTGCCGCCGACGCCGGTGATGACCACGTTGTGCGTGCCGTCGATGGCGGGCAGCACAGGGTCCGGCATTTCGGGCAGGTCCAGGGACTGCGCGGGCGCCTTGCGGACCTTGGCGCCCTCCAGCGTGACGAAGGACGGGCAGAAGCCCTTCAGGCACGAAAAGTCCTTGTTGCAGGCGGACTGGTCGATGGCGCGCTTGCGGCCCAGCTCGGTCTCCTTCGGCACGATGGCGACGCAATTGGACTGCACGCCGCAATCGCCGCAGCCTTCGCAGACATCGGTGTTGATGAAGATGCGCTGATCCGGGTCCGGGAACTGCCCGCGCTTGCGGCGGCGGCGCTTCTCGGCGGCGCAGGTCTGGACATAGACGATGGCCGAGACGCCCTTGTGCTGCGCATAGCGCTTCTGCACCGCCTCCATGTCGGCGCGTTCGTGCCAGTCGATGCCCTTGGGGAAGTCGGCGCGGCGGGGCTCTTCCTTTTCATCATAGACCACGGCGACATGGGGCACGCCCATGGCCTGCAACTCGCGCACGATCCGGTCGGCGCTCAGGTCGCCCTCGTTCTTCTGCCCGCCGGTCATGGCGACGGCATCGTTGTAGAGGATCTTGAAGGTGATGTTGGTGCCCGCAGCGAGCGCGGCCCGGATCGCCTGCACACCCGAGTGGTTGTAGGTCCCGTCACCGAGGTTCTGGAACACATGTTCGCGGGTGGAAAACGGCGCCTCGCCGACCCAGTTCACCCCCTCGCCGCCCATCTGGGTGAAGCCCACGGTGTTGCGATCCATCCACTGCACCATGTAGTGACAGCCGATGCCCGCATAGGCGCGGTGGCCCTCGGGCACCTTGGTCGAGGTGTTGTGCGGGCACCCCGCGCAGTAATAGGGCAGGCGCGCGGCCAGTTCGGGGGCGTTGTCGGCGCGCCGGGCCTCGGCCAGCGATGCCAGCCCGGCCTTGATCCGGTCGGTGCCTCGCCCTTCCTCGATCAGGATATCGCCCAGCTTCTCGGCGATCATGATCGGGTCCAGCGCGTAGCGGGTGGGGAACAGTTCCACCTGGCGGCCGTTTTCCCATGTGTCGCCCTTGTGCCAGCCGTAGACACGGCGGCCCCGGCGATCATCGAAGATCGCTTCCTTGACCTGCACCTCGATCAGCTTGCGCTTTTCCTCGACCACGATGATCAGCTCCAGCCCCTCGGCCCAGTCGTGGAAGCCTGCCATGTCCAGCGGCCAGGGCTGGCCGACCTTGTAGGTGGTCAGACCAAGACGCAGCGCCTCCTCCTCGCCGATGCCCAGCAGGTTCAGCGCGTGCACCAGGTCCAGCCAGTTCTTGCCCGCCGCGACCATGCCGATCTTGGCGCCGGGCTTGCCCCAGACGCGGCGATCCATGCCGTTGGCGCGGGAAAACGCTTCGGCCGCGAAGCGCTTGTAGTCGATCATCCGCGCTTCCTGCGCCACTGGCGTGTCGATCAGGCGGATGTTCAGCCCGCCGTCGGGCATGGTGAAATCGGGGGTGACGAACTGCATCCGCTGCGGATCGCCGTCCACCACCGCCGTGGCCTCGACTGTGTCCTTCATGGTCTTCAGACCCACCCAGACACCCGCGAAGCGCGACAGCGCATAGCCATAGTGGCCGAAATCCAGGATCTCCTGCACGCCGGCGGGCGAGAGGACGGGGATATAGGCGTCCACCATGGCCCAGTCCGACTGGTGCAGCGTGGTGGAGGACTCACCGGTGTGGTCATCGCCCATGGCCACCAGAACGCCACCATTGGGCGCGGTGCCGGCCATGTTGGCATGGCGGAACACATCGCCCGAGCGGTCCACCCCCGGGCCCTTGCCATACCACAGCCCAAAGACGCCGTCATAGCGCCCCTCGCCGCGCAATTCCGTCTGCTGGCTGCCCCAAAGCGCGGTTGCAGCCAGATCCTCGTTCAGCCCTTCCTCGAACCGGACCTGCGCGGCCTCCAGCAGCTTTTTCGCGCGGTTCATCTGCATGTCCACCGCGCCCAGTGGCGAGCCGCGATAGCCGGTGACATAGCCTGCGGTGTTCAGCCCCGCCGCCCGGTCGCGCGCCGCCTGCGCCAGCATCAGCCGCACCATGGCCTGCGTGCCGTTCAGCAGCACGGGGCTTTTTTCCAGATCGAAACGATCGCTCAGCGATATGTCCTGACGTCCCATTCAGCGCCTCCCTGCGGTATGGATGGGTTTGGTCGCATTATGGGTCAAAAAGACTGACCTACAAAGCGCATTTTGCCAATCTTCACTTTTGCGCCACCAAAAGAGCGCATAAGAAAGAAAAGGCACGGGAGAGGGGGCCGCTCTTGAGCGGGTGAAAATGCTGGACTGGGACAAGCTCAGAATCTTTCACGCGGTGGCCGATGCCGGCAGCCTTACCCATGCGGGTGAGACGTTGAATCTGTCGCAATCCGCCGTCAGCCGCCAGATCCGCGCACTGGAAGAGACCCTGGATACCACCCTGTTCCACCGCCACGCGCGCGGCCTGATTCTCACCGAACAGGGCGAGCTTCTGTTCGAGGCCACGCAGTCGATGTCACGCAGGCTGGACGCCGCCGCCGCGCGCATCCGCGACAGCGAGGACGAAGTGTTCGGCGAATTGCGCGTGACCACCACCGTGGGGTTCGGCACGCTCTGGCTGGCCCCGCGCCTGCCTGCGCTTTACGCGAAATACCCGGACCTTAAGATCGACCTGATGCTGGAAGAGCGCGTGCTGGACCTGCCAATGCGCGAGGCTGATGTGGCCATCCGCATGAAGGAGCCCAGCCAGGCCGACCTGATCCGGCGCAAGATGATGTCGGTGCGCATGCGGCTTTACGCGACGCCGGAGTATCTGCGCGCGAACGGTACGCCCGACACGCTGGAGGACATGGTCAATTTCCGCTTGATCTGCCAGAGCGTTTCGGCGCAGCAGGTCAGCGCCGGCGCCATGCTGGTGCGCGAGTTGCTGTCGCACCCGGTGCGGTCGACCTTTACCGTCAACAACTATTTCGGGGTGTTGCAGGCGGTGCTGAACCATCTCGGTGTCGGGCTGCTGCCCGATTACGTGACCGAGGAATTCACACATCTGGTCCGCGTTCTGCCCGAGATCGAGAGCCACGAGATCCCGGTCTACCTCGCCTATCCCGAGGAAGTGCGTCAGTCCAAGCGCGTGGCCGCGTTCCGCGATTTCGTGCTGGATGAAATCACCGCCTATCGCAAGTCGCGGCGGAGTGTTGACGCGGCGGTATGATTCTTCGCGCTCAGGTTGCATGGAGAGGTGAGGTATGTATGCAACGCATGTCGGAGTTGTGCGCGGCGCAGAAACATTTAACTTGCGTAATGCCGGTTTGGACACCTAGATGGTGGTCAGAAGCGCAGAGACTGAGTCTTGAGCTTCTACCTCCCTGTTGGACTTTGGCCGAGCTTTGCTCGGCCTTTTTTTTGGCTGATCGGCAGATGCGCAAAAAATTCGCGCATCTAAGTATGTTGTTGCACTGCCTGCAGGCAGAGGACAAAGCCTGATGATGCGGGGCCCACGCCGCGCCGCCCGTGGCTTGCTCGCCGGGCAGCACGGCATGGGCGCAACCGCTCAAGCGCGGTCGCGCGGTGTGTCGCTGCGCACGCGTGCCAGGCGCTCTTCGACACCGTCGCGCGACAGGGCCGATTTCGGGCCGCCCTTGCGGCGGCGCTCTTCTGTTGCGCGTGCTTCAAGATACGCGAACACCATGACGAAACCGATGGTACCAAACGTCAGAAACCCAAGTGCGATATCCATAACCGTCTCCTTTGGTTGTGATGTGAAGGACTACGCAACCCGGCGGTCGCTGGATGCGATGAGCGCGAGAAAATCTTCTATTTCTCAAAAGCATACCGGTGTATGCTCGGATTTGGCCCTGCGGCAACGCGCCACGCCGAGCGGGTGATTCGGAAGCTAATCCGGGACGTTGTGCCTCGGCGGGAATGACGCGCCGCGCCGCCTCAGCGAATCGTGAGCAGCACTGCTGCAAAATAGAGCATCACGCCGAGGGGGCCGAATTGCCCGGCAAAGAGCGCGAGCAGGAACAGCAGTCCCAGCACGCCCACCGTCACCTCGGCCTGCTGCCGGACGGGCAGTGCCCGCACCTGACGGTCGACGGTTTCGAAATTCCGCCCCGGCCAAAGCTGCGCCACGACCAGCACCGCGGCGTTGCGCGCGCGCAGCGCCAGACTGTTCAGAACACTGTGCCGGGTGTCGGACATGGCTCCCCCCACATCGCGGTATGCAGCTGCACACGCCATACCATGCGCCTGCTGCGTCTTGCAATCGGTCCCTTCCGTTGGGCGCCCCCATTCAGTAAGGAGGAGCCGCAACCGAACGGGACCGCAAGATGACCGAGCCGCAGATCACCCCTGACCTGATTGCCGCCCATGGCCTGACCCCGGACGAATACGACCGCATTCTCGAGATCATCGGCCGCACCCCGAGTTTCACCGAACTGGGCATCTTCTCGGCCATGTGGAATGAACATTGTTCCTACAAGTCGTCCAGGAAATGGCTGCGCACCCTGCCGACCGAGGGGCCGCAGGTGATCTGTGGACCGGGCGAGAACGCGGGCGTGGTGGATATCGGCGACGGGCAGGCTGTGGTCTTCAAGATGGAGAGTCACAATCACCCCAGCTACATCGAACCCTACCAGGGCGCGGCCACCGGGGTGGGCGGCATCCTGCGCGATGTCTTCACCATGGGTGCGCGGCCCATCGCCGCCATGAACGCGCTGAGCTTTGGCGAGCCCGCCCACCCCAAGACCGCGCATCTGGTGCGTGGCGTGGTCGAAGGGATCGGCGGCTACGGCAATTCCTTTGGCGTGCCCACCGTGGGCGGCGAGGTCCGGTTCCATTCCGCCTATAACGGCAACTGCCTGGTCAACGCCTTCGCCGCCGGGCTGGCCGAGGCGGATGCCATCTTCTACTCGGCCGCGAACGGTGTGGGGATGCCCGTGGTCTATCTGGGCGCCAAGACCGGGCGCGACGGTGTCGGCGGCGCCACCATGGCCAGCGCTGAATTCGATGACAGCATCGAGGAAAAGCGCCCCACGGTGCAGGTGGGCGACCCGTTCACCGAAAAGCGCCTGCTGGAGGCCTGTCTGGAACTCATGGCCTCGGGCGCCGTTATCTCCATTCAGGACATGGGCGCGGCGGGGTTGACCTGCTCGGCGGTGGAAATGGGCGACAAGGGGGGCTTGGGTATCCGGCTGGACCTCGACCGCGTGCCCTGCCGCGAGGCCGCCATGACCGCCTACGAGATGATGCTGAGCGAAAGCCAGGAGCGGATGCTCATGGTGCTGAAACCCGAGAAGGAGGCCGAGGCGCGCGCCATCTTCGAGAAATGGGACCTCGATTTCGCCATCGTCGGCGAGACCATCGCCGAAGACCGCTTCCTGATCCTGCACGGCAACGAGACCAGGGCCGACCTGCCGCTTTCCAAACTGTCCTCCGAAGCCCCCGAATACGACCGCCCGTGGGACGAACCCACTCCGCCGCCCGAACTGGCCGATATCCCGCGTGTCGATGCCATCGACGCCCTGCGCGCCCTGATCGGCGCGCCCAGCTACGCGCACAAGGGCTGGGTCTGGGAGCAGTATGATACGCAGGTCATGGGCGACACGGTGCGCACGCCGGGCCTTGGCGCCGGGATCGTCCGTGTCCACGGCACCGACAAGGCGCTGGCCTTCACCGCCGACGTGACGCCCCGCTACGTGCGCGCCAACCCGGTCGAAGGCGGCAAGCAGGCGGTGGCCGAGGCGTTCCGCAACCTTTGCGCCGTGGGGGCGCGTCCGCTGGCGGCCACCGACAACCTGAACTTCGGCAACCCCGAAAAGCCCGAGATCATGGGCCAGCTCGTCGGCGCCATTCGCGGCATCGGCGCGGCCTGCCGCGCGCTGGACATGCCGATCGTGTCCGGCAACGTGAGCCTCTACAATGAAACCGACGGCCAGCCGATCCTGCCCACGCCCACCATCGGCGCCGTGGGGCTGATCGAGAATATGGACGCAATCATCGCCGGGCACCCCCGCGCGGGTGATCTGGCGCTGGTCATCGGCGCCACCCTCGGCCATCTGGGCCAGTCGGCGCTGCTGGCCGAGGTCTTTCACCGCGAGGACGGCGACGCCCCGCCCGTGGACCTCGACGCCGAGGCCCGCCACGGCGCATTTCTGCGCGACAACCGCGCCTATATCGCCGCCGCCACCGACCTGTCGGACGGCGGGCTGGCGCTGGCCGCGTTCGAGATGGCCGAGGCCGCGGGCCTGGGTGTCACGCTGCATGAGGACGACCTCGGCCAGCTTTTCGGCGAAGATCAGGCCCGCTACCTGGTCGCCGCCGACTTCGACTGCGCCGAGGCGCTGATGGTCGCCGCCGGGCAGGCGGGCGTCCCCATCGCCACCGTCGGCCGCTTCGGCGGCGACACGGTGCGGCTGGGCGCGGCACAGGCGCCGCTGGCCGAGCTGTCCTTGCTCTACCGCAGCGCTTTCGCCCGCGCCATCGACGCCGCTTGAACCCGTCTGAGCGCGGGATTACCTTTCATCGACAGAGACAGGGGGCACCCATGGCCATAACCGCGCAACAGTTGGAAACCTTGCTGCGCGAGGGTTTTCCGGACGCGAAGATCACCATCACCGACCTGGCCGGTGACGGGAACCACTACGCCGCCGAGGTGATCGACGAAAGCTTCCGCGGCCAGAACCGCGTGCAGCAGCAGCGCGCCGTCTATGCCGCCCTGAAAGGCAAGATGGACGGCAGCCACGGGGAATTGCACGCCCTCGCCCTGACCACCAAGGCCCCCGACTGAACGTGTCACTTAACAGACAGGACCGACCATGAGCGCCGAAGACCAGATCCGCGAGACCGTCACCAACAATGACGTCGTGCTCTACATGAAGGGCACCAAGACCATGCCGCAATGCGGGTTTTCCAGCCGCGTCGCCGGGGTGCTGAACTTCATGGGCGTGGAATATGCCGACGTGAACGTGCTGGCCGATGAAGCCATCCGACAGGGGATCAAGGATTACTCGGACTGGCCCACCATCCCGCAGCTTTACGTCAAGGGCGAATTCGTCGGCGGCTGCGATATCATCACCGAGATGACGCTGTCCGGCGAACTGGACCAGCTGTTTGAAAGCAACGGCGTCAGCTACGACAAGGACGCCGCCGACAAGATCCGCGAAGCCAACGCCTGACCGCGGACGACGGGCCGCGCGCGCGACCGTCATGCGCGCATCACGCGACTGTCAAGCGCCTGTCACCTTGCGCTGTTAATGGCGAGGGGTCAGAGCGCGAGGCCTGTGATGCGCGATACCGCCCCCCATATCAGCTATGCCGCGTCTGCCGGCAGCATCGGTGCCCGCGCTGCCATCCGTATGATCGAGCACATCACCGGTCGGCAGCGCTTGCTGCGCCGGCTCGATGTGCGGCAGGTCGGCGCGGCACAGGGTCACGCGTTCTGGCGCGATACGATGGACGCCTTCGGCCTGCGTCTGGACCTGCGCCGCGGTTGTCTGGAACACATTCCCGAAGTCGGCCCGCTGGTGGTGGTGTCGAACCACCCTTATGGCATCCTCGATGGACTGGTCATGGGATACCTGCTTTCCGGTACCCGGCGGGATTTCCGCATCCTCGCGCATCAGGTGTTCCGGCAAGCCCCGCAGGTTTCGGGCTGCGTCCTGCCCATCGATTTCTCGGGCACCCGCGCGGCGCTGGACGCCAATCTGCAGACCCGGGCCGAGGCGCTGCGCTACCTCTCCGGTGGCGGGGCCATCGGCATCTTTCCGGGCGGTACGGTCTCCACCGCGCCCACCCCGTTTACCCGGCCGAGCGATCCCGCCTGGCGCGGGTTCAGCGCGCGGCTGATCCAGCGTTCGCGCGCGACCGTCGTGCCGGTCTGGTTCGACGGCCACAATTCGCGGCTGTTCCAGATTGCCAGCCACCTGAACTACACTTTGCGCATGGCGCTGTTGATCCGCGAATTCCGCACCCGCGTCGACCGGCCCGTGCGTATGGCCATCGGCCAGCCCATAGGCCCGGAAACCCTGGCCCGCCATGGCGGCAACGCCAAAGAACTGCTGGATTTCCTGCGCGGCGCAACGTATCAACTGGCCGAGGAGCGGCTCGACCCAACCCATCTTGGCTATGAGTTCGAGGCCGCCTATCGCAACTGAGGGCTGCGGCGAATGGCGGTTGGGGTTTTCGACAGCGGGCTGGGCGGTCTGACGGTGCTGCGCGCGCTGACCGAACGGCTGCCCGATGTGCCCTTCGCCTATCTGGGCGACAACGCGCATACCCCTTACGGCACCCGGGACGCCGAAGATATTTTTGCGCTGACCTGCGCGGGTGTCGAACGGCTCTGGGAGGAAGGCTGCGATCTGGTGATCCTCGCCTGCAACACCGCCAGCGCTGCCGCCCTGCGCCGGATGCAGGAAACGTGGGTGCCTGCGGACAAGCGCGTGCTCGGCGTGTTCGTCCCGCTGATCGAGGCGCTGACCGAACGGCAATGGGGCGACAACTCGCCGCCGCGCGAGGTTGCGGTCAAACACGTCGCCCTCTTCGCCACCCCCGCCACGGTGCAAAGCCGCGCCTTTCAGCGCGAACTCGCCTTCCGCGCCATCGGCGTCGATGTCGAGGCGCAGCCCTGCGCGGGCGTGGTCGATGCCATCGAACAGGGCGACCTGATCCTGGCCGAGGCGCTGGTCCATTCGCATGTCGAGGCGCTTCTGCGCCGGATGCCGCGCCCCGAGGCTGCGGTGCTCGGCTGCACCCATTACCCGCTGATGGAGGACGCCTTTGCCGCCGCGCTGGGCCCCCAGGTCGCCGTCTATTCACAGCCGAACCTGGTCGCCGCCAGCCTGGACGATTACCTGCGCCGCCGCCCCGAAATGCTGGGCGCGGGCACCGAAGGCCGCTTCCTGACCACGGGCGATGCGATCAACGTTTCGCGCAAGGCTACGCAGTTCCTGCGACGACAGGTCCCGTTCGAACCCGCCTGATCTTCATCTTGCCCCAAATACCCCCGCGCGGAGCGCATTCACCGACAGCCGCCCGCGCGAGGTAAGACCAAGGGACCGACCCCCCAATGCCGACTCCGATCCACAAGATCGCCATCCTGGGCGCTTCCGGCTACACCGGCGCCGAACTCGTCCGGCTGATCGCCACCCATCCGCAGCTGGAAACCACCGCCCTCACCGGCGAGCGCAAGGCCGGCCAGCCCATGGCGCAGGTCTTCCCCTTCCTGCGCCATCTGGACCTGCCGGACCTCTGCCGGATCGAGGAGGTGGATTTCTCCGCCATCGATCTGGCCTTCTGCGCGCTCCCGCACGCCACTTCGCAGGCCGTCATCCGGGAGTTGCCGCATGATCTGCGGATCGTCGATCTGAGCGCCGATTTCCGGCTGCGCGACCCGGCGGCCTATGAAAAATGGTATGGCAAACCGCACGCCGCGCCGGAATTGCAGGAGCAGGCCGTCTATGGCCTGACCGAATTCTACCGCGACGACATCCGCACCGCGCGGCTGGTCGCCGGGACCGGGTGCAACGCCGCCACCGGGCAATACGCGCTCAACCCCCTGATCGCCGAAGGCGTGATCGACCTTGACCGCATCATCCTGGACCTGAAATGCGGGGTGTCCGGGGCAGGGCGGTCGCTCAAGGAAAACCTGCTGCACGCGGAAATGTCCGAAGGCTGCAACGCCTATGCCGCGGGCGGCACCCACCGGCATCTGGGCGAGTTCGATCAGGAGTTCGCGCGCCTCGCCGGACGCCCGGTGCAGATACAGTTCACCCCGCATCTGGTGCCCATGAACCGGGGCATCCTGGCCACGGCCTGGCTGGACGGGGAGGCCGCGCGCCTTCACGCGGTTTTGCAGGACGCCTATGCGCGTGAGCCCTTCGTTTCGGTGCTTCCTTTTGGCACACTCCCCTCGACCCATGATGTGCGCGGGTCCAATTACGTGCATATTGGCGTTGTCGGGGATCGCGTGCCGGGCCGGGCGCTGGTGGTGGCGGTTCTGGACAACCTGTGCAAGGGGTCGTCAGGGCAGGCGGTGCAGAACGCCAACCTGATGCTGGGGATGGACGAGACGACGGGGCTGCTGGGCGCGCCGGTGTTCCCGTAAGATGAGGGTGAGATGAAAAGCCTGAAGAAAACACGCCGCATCCAGATTTTCGCCGTCGCCGCCGTGGCGCTCGCGCTGTCTACGGCGCTGATCGGCTATGCCATGCGCGACGGGATCAACTTCTTTCGCTCGCCCTCGGAAGTGCTGGCCGAACCGCCGCATGAAACCGAGGTGTTCCGCATCGGCGGGCTGGTCGAGGAAGGCTCGATCATCCGCGGCCAGTCGGACACCATCATCTTCCGCGTGACCGACGGCCCTGCCTCGGTCGAGGTGCGCTATCGCGGCATCCTGCCGGACCTGTTTTCCGAAAACGAGGGCATGGTCGGCACCGGGCGCTTCGTCAACGGCGTGTTCGAGGCGCATGAGATTCTGGCCAAGCACGACGAGACCTACATGCCGCGCGAGGTGATGGAGGCGCTCAAGGCGCAGGACCACTGGCGCACGCAGGAGCCGGAAAGCTGACTCGGCTTGCCATGCACGTCTCGTCGCTCCGCAGGTCCGCTGCGATGGATCAGGCGCCGGAACGGACCATGCAGATCGTGTTTTCGGTGACCTCCACTGCGACCCGTGCGCCAATGCTGGCGCCATGGCGGGCGGCGAGTGCAAAATGTACGTCCTTGGGTAGCGGGGGCGGTGCGCCGTGCCCCGAAACCAGCCCCTCCCAGAGCGTGTGCTCGACGTTCAGCCGGTCCGCCGATGCCCGCAAGACCCAGCCGCCGTCCTGCATCGTCTCGGCACTGATGGTGCCCCCGCGCGGCAGCGCGCTTTCCAGGCACAACAACAGCAGGAAGCACAGCTTGGCTTCGCGCCGCGACAGGTCCGCGGTCATCCTCCAGTCCATGACGATCCGTGTGCCCAGGAACAGTGCATCGACGATCGACCGCAACTCGGCCGGGTTGATCCGGCGGTCGGCGCTGAATTCCCCGAAGGCGATGCGAAAGAACCGTATCCGCGCCTGCGCGCGGGCCACGCTTTCCGCGATCAGATCCAGTTCCGGGCCTTCGCCCTTGCCCGAAAGCGCCAGCAATTCGACCCCGTTGCCAATGGCGCCCACCGGGCTGATCAGATCATGGCAGATGCGCGACACCACCTGCGCGGCGATGTCGGTGCCCGGACCGGCGTTGTCGGAGCGCTGCATGGCAGCGTTGGCTCTGGCGTTCATGGGCGTTGCCTCTGTTTCAGGTCGGGGGGCGGCATGAGTTTTCCGCCCAGCCTGCTGGAGCCCGGCATGATCGTTGAGAATCCGGCAAGGCCGGATTGGGGGCAGGGGCAGGTGCAATCGCGTGTCGGCACTCTCATCACCGTTAATTTCGAGCATGAAGGTAAATTGACCATTGACGCTGCGGTAGTTTCGTTGATTCCCGCGCCAGACTCATGACAAAAGCGAGTGTTCATGAGAAATGCAACCGAGAGATGAGTCAACCCGCTGGTTGTCTTGAAACGCGTGTATCGTCCGATGTCAGGGTACTTCATGCCGTCCGCCGCCGTTGATGACCGGATCAAGTCCGTCCCACACCCTGCGCCGAGCGTGACGGGCCGGCCATTGCTGCAAACGCGTCTGGCCCGGTCCGAGGCCGACCTGCGCGCGGCGCAGCGGTTGCGCTATGATGTCTTTGTCGCGGAAATGGGCGGCGACGGCGACATGGTGGACCATGCCGCGCGGCTCGAGGCGGACCGCTTCGACCCGTTCTATGACCATCTGCTGCTGATCGACCCGGCGCGCGATCCCGCGCGGCTGGAGCATGTGGTGGGGGTCTATCGGCTGATGCCCGGCACGCGCGCCAAGGCGGCGGGCGGGTTCTATTCGGCGACCGAATACGATCTGACACCGCTTCTGCGTTCGGGGCGGCGGCTGCTGGAACTGGGGCGGTCTTGCATCCACCCGGGGTATCGCGGCAGTGTCGCCATGCTGCACCTGTGGAACGCGGTTGCGGATTACGTGCGCGCCCATGACATTGAGCTTCTGTTCGGCGTGGCGTCCTTTCCCGGTACCGATGTGGATGCGCTTGCCCTGCCGCTGTCGTGGCTGCATCGTCACCACCTGGCGCCTGAGCCGGTGCGGGTGCGGACCTTGCCGCAGGTGCACCAGCCCATGGATCTGATACCCGTCACCCCGGCCGACCGCGCCCGAGCCATGGCCGCCACCCCCGCGCTTATCCGCGCCTATCTGCGGCTGGGGGGATTTGTCGGCGACGGTGCCTTCGTGGATCACCGGTTCCGGACCACGGATGTGTTCCTGATGCTGGACACCGCCGCCATGCCGAACCGCCGCCGCGCGTTTCACACGCGCGCCGCACCGGGGCGCTAGAGGTTGGAAAGCTGGGATTCGCCCGTGCCGCCCCCGGCGTCGGATCTGCGCGGGCGAGCATGGCTTTGGGCGGTATCCCGGCTGGTGGTGTTGGCGGTGGTGATCTTCGGCGGGTTGGCGCTTCTGCTGTCGCTGCGCCTGATCGAACGGCCGCTCTGCGGGCTGCGCCGCCCCGTCACGCCCCATATCACGCAAACGGTCTGCCGGATCACGCTGTGGGTGATGGGGCTGCGGATGGTGGTCCACGGCGCGCCCATGCGCCAGCGCGGCGCACTGGTGGCGAATCACACCTCCTGGCTGGACATCTTCGCGCTGAACGCTGCCGAGCGGGTCTATTTCGTCTCCAAGGACGAGGTGGCGGGCTGGCCCGTCATCGGCTGGCTGGCGCGTGCCACCGGGACCGTGTTCATCCGCCGCCGCGGCCGCGATGCGGCGCGACAGAAGCTGCTGTTCGAGGCCCGCCTGCGCGCCGGGCACCGGCTGCTGTTCTTCCCCGAAGGGACCAGCACCGACGGCCAGCAGGTGCTGGCGTTCAAGAGCACGCTGTTCGCGGCCTTCCTGACCGGGGGGCTGGCCGAGGTGCTGCGTATCCAGCCGGTCAGCGTGATCTATCACGCGCCGCCGGGGGCGGACCCGCGCTGCTATGGTTGGTGGGGGAGCATGGACTTCGGCCCGCATTTTCTGGCCGTGCTGGGCAGATGGCGCGGCGGGCGGGTGGAGGTGGTGTTTCACCCCCCGCTGACCGTGGCGGATTTCGCCGACCGCAAGGCGCTGGCCAAGGCTTGCGAGGCGCAGGTGCGCGCAGGCCACGCCGCGCATGCCCCGGCGGCGCTCACAGCATCCGGATGACGCCCTTGTCGATGGCCAGCACATAGCCCTGCCGGGTGATGTTGCGGATCAGCACCTCGGCCACCAGTTGATTGCCCAGCGTATCGCGCAGCCGTTTGATCCGCGTGGCACCCGAGGCCTCGTCGCAATCGCTCGCATCGCGCCCCGAGATCACCGCCTCGATCTGTGCCCCGGTCAGGATATCGCCGTCCATCCGCGCCTCGGCCAGCACGGCGAGGGTTTCGATGGCGGCCTCGGTCAGCCGGAATTCCATGTCATTGATCGCCACCGTGCGCGTGTCGCGGCTGATGACCAGCGACGAGACCTGGATCCCCGCCTTTTCCACCTGCGCCATGCGGCGGTTGAGCACGATCAGCATGGTCACCAGCACCAGCGAGGTGATCAGCAACGCTGTGGCAAAGACCAGCAGTACGAAGATCACCACCCGGTACGAGGTCAGCGTCTCGGCAAAGGCAGTGCCCGAGAGCGCCAGGATCTCCAGCAGCTTGATCTCGGCTTGCGTGGTCAGGTCCTGTTCGACGAAGATCCGTTCAACGCGCGCGTTGAAGGCCCCGGCATCGGGCAGGTTGAAGAACAGCAGCACCGCCGCCACCAGCAGGATCGCGACGATCGCGGCCATCCCCCAGACGACCGCGCGGCTGCCGGTGCGCGACAGTTCAGTTGCGGAGATGGATTTCTCCTGCACGCGCCCTCCGTTGTTCGAAACCCTCGGGTCCGAAGGTGGACTCGATTTGCAGCAAGGTCCAGCCGTGGCGCGCCAGCACGTCCTCGACATGGCGCGCCGCTGCCGTCCGGTCGTCGCAGGCGGCAGGCGGCAGTTCAACGATCCCGTATTGCAGCCGCAGCGGGTTGTCCTGCTTGGCCTTGTAATCGGCGAAGCACTGCGCCGCCGCCGCGGCGGCGAGGGTAAGCGCGAGCGCGGCAAGCGCGACGGGGCGAAGGATGCGTTTCATGCCGCCAACATGCGGCGGGGGCGACTGTCATGCAATATCACACGCGCGCCTGCGCGGGTCATGGCGCCGGGGCGTGACCCGGGCGCCGCTGTTATCCGATAACCACGCGCCGATATTGCCTGACAGGCAGGGGCGGGCGCAGGGTGAAGCCATACACGAGGCGCGCTGCCGCAGGTCGCTGAGACTCGTGCCGGGGCCTCACGGGGCGCAGCCACTGCGCCGCGCAAACAGCTGATGGAGAGACCGACCATGTCCATTGCAATACGACTGAAGGCGTTCGGCGCGGCTGCGGTTCTTGCGCTCGCCTCGGTGACCACAGCGCCCACGCAGGCGTGGGCCTCGGATGACGAATTGATCCGCTTCCTGCTGGGCGCGGCGGCGGTGGCGGTGATCGTTCACAGCTTCACCGACCGTCCCCGCGAAAGCCGTCCCCGCGACACCGGGCGGCGCTATACCGGCAACGTCCTGCCGGGCCACTGCCTTGAGACCCTGCGCGTGCGGGGCCGCCATGTCGATGTCTACAACGCCCGCTGCCTGCGCCAGGCCGGCGTGACCCGGCTGCCCGGACGCTGCGCCGAGACCATCCCCACCAATCGCGGCCAGCGCCATATCTACCGCGAGCAGTGCCTGCTGAACGCTGGGTTCCGACCCGAGGCCCGGCACTGGCAGGAGGATCGGCGGCACCGTCCGTCGCGCCCGCACCGCGCCGTGCTGCCCGCGCAATGCGAAATCACCTACCGCCACCGGGGCGACCGGATGCGCGGCTATGACGGCGCCTGCCTTTCACGCTCGGGCCTGCGCAGCCTGCCCGAAAGCTGCGCCCTGCGTGCACGGCAGGAGCGGGGCGGCCATCTGACCATCTATAACGCCCGCTGCCTGCATGATGCCGGGTATCGCGCCAGTCGCAGGCACTGAGCGTTAGAACCGAATTCCCCGCCGCCGCGTTCATGGTGCTGTCGGTCCCGAGTGTCGGGCGGGGATGTGTGTGTAACGAGTAACCGATGCCGCATCTTGCGCGGCGGGCGGGGGGCGCAAGCCTCCCGCCTTTTTTCGCTTGTCTCGGGCCGGGGTGTCGGGGCATCTGGTCCCATGACGGACCCCGATTTCACCCTTGAAGCCGCGCATCGTGCCGCCGGGCGGCTGCGCGTCGCGGGGGTTGACGAGGTCGGGCGCGGCCCGCTCTGCGGGCCCGTGACCGCGGCGGCGGTGGTGCTGGATCCTGCGCGCATTCCCCCGGGCCTGCGCGACTCCAAAGCGCTGGGTGCGGCGCAGCGGGTGGCGCTGCATGACGCGATCATGGCCTGCGCCGAGGTCTCGGTGGCCCATGCCAGCGTGGCCGAGATCGACACGCTGAACATCCTGCACGCCAGTCTGCTGGCCATGCGCCGCGCGGTCGAAGGGCTGCGCACCCCGCCCGAGGCCGCGCTGATCGACGGCAATCGTTTGCCCCCCGGGCTGCCCTGTCCGGCGGAAACGGTGGTGAAGGGGGATGCGCGCTGCCTGTCCATCGCCGCCGCCTCCATCGTTGCCAAGGTCACCCGCGACCGCATAATGGCAGATCTGGACCGCCAATACCCCGGTTACGACTGGGCCGCGAACGCGGGCTATCCGACGAAGCGTCACATAAATGCCATAGCGGCGCTGGGTGTGACCCCCGTTCATAGACGTTCATTCAAGCCGATCCGCAATATCTTGTGTAAAGAAATTTAAATAACATCCTGATTCAAAAAGAAATTGACCCCGAATCAGCTTTGACTCATTCTTGCCGTCAACAACAAGGCACGCCGGAACAGGCGGTCGGAACGAGGCAGAGATGACGGTCAAGGCACAGCCAACGGGCGCCCCTGCGCTGCCCCTGGATCAGATATTGCCGGGCGATTGCATCGAGTCGATGCGCGCCCTGCC
>LFIK01001323.1_pt1 | contig 19576 bp, 17 predicted proteins | sample 643401 | NCBI WGS metagenome assembly LFIK01 (sample SAMN03777447, study PRJNA286221) | soda lake metagenome | biome: soda lake; feature: Kulunda steppe; material: water; isolation source: sample T5-Br brine of Lake Tanatar-5 | place: Russia: Kulunda steppe | collected 2010-07
GCGCGAAGCCCGTCACCAGCGTCTCGCCAAAGCGCGGCTTGAACTCGTCGAACCGCGAGCCGTCCACCACCCGCGCGATCACCTCGCGGATATCGAACGGCGTGCTGGCGCTGGCGGGGACGATGCCGAGCAGCTCCTCGGGATCGAATGCCGGCGGCTCGGGCTCTTGCAGCACGACGGTGTCGGGCTTGCGCCGGTTGAGCCCGGCCACCGCGCGGCGGGCGAGCGCAAGCGCGTGGTCGTCATCCTCGGCGAGGTAATCGGCTACCCCCGACAGCCGGGTGTGCACGTCGCCGCCGCCAAGCTCCTCGGCGCTGACCACCTCGCCGGTGGCGGCCTTCACAAGCGGCGGGCCGGCCAGAAAGATCGTGCCCTGCTCGCGCACGATGATCGAGACATCCGACATCGCGGGCACATAGGCCCCGCCCGCCGTGCACGAGCCCATCACCACCGCGATCTGAGCGATGCCCTCGGCGGACATGTTAGCCTGGTTGTAGAAGATGCGGCCGAAATGGTCGCGGTCGGGGAAGACCTCGTCCTGCTGGGGCAGGTTGGCGCCGCCCGAATCCACGAGATACACACAGGGCAGCCGGTTCTCGCGCGCGATCTCCTGCGCGCGCAGGTGTTTCTTGACGGTCATCGGATAGTAGGTGCCGCCTTTCACGGTGGCGTCGTTGCACACCACCATGACCTCGGTGCCGTGCACCCGCCCCACCCCCGCGATCAGCCCCGCGCAGGGCGCCGCGCCCTCATACATGCCGTGCGCCGCCGTCGCGCCGATCTCGAGAAAGGGCGAGCCGGCATCGAGCAGCCCCGCCACCCGCTCGAGCGGGGGCAGCTTGCCGCGCGCGCGGTGCCGGTCGCGGGCGGGCTTGCCGCCGCCCTCGGCCGCTGCCTCGGCGGCGGCGCGGATCTCGGCCAGCGCGGCCTCGTGGTGCGCACGGTTGGCGCGGTAGTCCTGCGAGCCGGTGAGGATCTGCGACGCGAGCCGCATCACTGCCCCCGCAGCGCGATCAGCGCGATGGCGCGCGCGGCGGTATGCTCCATCGTGCAGGCCGCCTCATGCCGGCGCGGCGCGTCCGCGAGCCCCGCGCGCATGGCGCAATCGGCGTTACGATGTTCCACCCAGGCGCTCTGCGCGGCGCGCAGCCGCTCGACATGCGCCCCGTCCGGCGCCCGTGCCTCCAGATCGGCATAGACGTCGCGGATCACCGCGTACCACGCCGCCCGTTCACCGGCGAAACACTGCGCCGCGTCCGGCGACGCCTCACCGGCCGGCGCCTTCATGCACGGCCCCGAGATGATCCCCTTGCAGTTTTCGGGATCGTCCGCCGCCTCGAGGCAGCTTTCGAGCTCGGCCACATGCGCCTCGCCCGGGAACTCCGCAACCGCCGGGGTCGCCACCAGCGCGGCGGCAAGGACGGGCGCAGCACCCCTCACCGCACCGCCCCCATCATCTCGCGCCCGATCAGCCAGCGCCGGATCTCCGAGGTGCCCGCGCCGATCTCCATGAGCTTGGCGTCGCGGAATATCCGGCTGACCGGGTGATCGGCGAGAAAACCGGCCCCGCCCATCGCCTGCACGGCCTGATGCGCGACCTTCATGGCCTCCTCGGAGGCGTAGAGCACGCAGGCCGCCGCGTCCTGGCGCGTGACCTGCCCGCGGTCGCAGGCGCGCGCCACCTCGTAGAGATAGGCCCGCGCGGTGTTCATCGCGGTATACATGTCGGCCATCTTGCCCTGCATGAGCTGAAAGTCCCCCACCGGCTGACCGAACTGCTTGCGCTCGGCCATGTAGGGCATGATCTCGTCGAGGCAGGCGGCCATGATCCCGGTGCCGATCCCCGACAGCACCACGCGCTCATAGTCGAGCCCCGACATCAGCACCCGCACGCCGCCGCCCTCGGCGCCGAGCACGTTCGCCGCCGGCACCTCAGCATTCTCGAAGATCAGCTCGCCGGTGTCCGAGCCGCGCATGCCGAGCTTGTCGAAATGCGCGCTCGCCGAGAAACCGGGCGTGCCGCGCTCGACGATGAAGGCGGTGATCCCCTTCGAGCCCGCCTCCGGGTCGGTCCTGGCATAGACGACGAGCGTATCGGCCACGGGGCCGTTGGTGATCCAGTATTTCGTCCCGTTGAGCAGGTAGACATCGCCCTTGCGCTCGGCGCGCAGCGACATGTTCACCACGTCGCTGCCCGCACCCGCCTCCGACATCGCGAGCGCGCCGACCGCCTCGCCCGAGATCAGCCCGGGCAGGTAGCGCGCCTTCTGCGCGGCGGTGCCATTGAGCCGGATCTGGTTGACGCAGAGATTGGAGTGGGCGCCGTAGGACAGCGCGACGCTCGCCGAGGCGCGCGCGATCTCCTCGATGGCGACGCAATGCGCGAGATACCCCATCCCGGCGCCGCCATCGGCCTCCTCGACGGTGACGCCCAGAAGCCCGAGCGCGCCCATCTCGCGCCAGAGTTCGGGCGGAAAGAGATTGTCGCGGTCGATCGCGGCGGCCATCGGCCCCAGCCGCTCCTGCGCCCAGCGCTGCACCATCTCGCGCAGCGCGGCGACATCCTCGCCCAGATCGAATGACATCGACGCGGTGAACATCGCGACCCTCCCCTGCTCAAGTGCTACGCAGGCGGGGCGCATCGGTCAAGCTGACCGGTCAGATCAGGCGCGCCACCACGGCGTCGAGCCCGTCATAGTGATCGAGGATCGCATCGGGGGCGAGATCCTTGATACCCGCCCCGAGCGGGCCGAACCCCACCAGCGCGACGGGCACGCCCGCCGCGCGCGCGGTGTCGCGGTCGGTGACTGTGTCGCCGATGAGCATCGACGGCCCCGTACCGCCGAGCCGGCGCAGCGTCTCGTGATAGGGCGCGGCGTCGGGCTTGCGCACCGGCAGGCAGCCTGCGCCCACGAGCGCGCCGAAGCACCCGCGCAGGCCGAGCTCCGCGAGCAGCCGCTCGGCCAGCGGCGTCGGCTTGTTGGTGCACACCCCCAGCGCATGCCCCGCCGCCGCGAGCCGCGCCAGCGCGGCCTCGACGCCGGGGTAAAGCCTGGTGTGGCGCGCGATGGCGGCCTCGTAGTGCTCCAGCAGCGCGGCGTATTCCGCCGCGATGCGCGCCGCATCCGCCCCCGTCCCGAGCCGCTCATGCCCGAGCCGCAGCATCGCGCCGCCCCCGGCGAAGGCCGTCGCGGCATCCGCGACCGGATCGAGCGGCGCGCGATGCCCGCCCTCGACGAAGACGGCATTCGCCGCGGCGACGAGGTCGCCGCTCGTGTCGGCCAGCGTGCCGTCGAGATCGAAGATCACCATCGCCATCGGCTCGTCCCCCGGTTGCAACTTGTCCCGCGTGTTACGGCCCGACACCTCTTTTGACCGCCGCCGCCCTTGCCCCGGCGGCACCACTTGATAAACGGGAAGGATATTTCGGTGCTGCCATAGACCACACCGCCGCGCGAGGAAAGCCCGCCCGATGCCCACCGCCCTGATCGTCCTCGCCGCCGGCGCCGGCACGCGGATGCGCTCCGAACGGCCCAAGGTGCTGCACCCGCTCGCCGGGGCGCCGCTGATCGCGCATGCGATCCGCTCCGGCGCCGGGCTCGCGCCCGAGCGCGTCGTCGTCGTCGCCGGGCACGGCGCGGATGCGGTTTCGGCAGCCGCGCGCGAGACGGCCCCGGGCGCCGAGGTCGTCCTGCAGCGCGAACAGCTCGGGACCGCGCATGCCACAATACAGGCCGCGCCCGCGCTCGACGGGTTCACGGGCGATGCGATCGTGCTCTATGGCGACACCCCGCTGATCCGGGGCGAGACGCTCGAAGCGATGGCGGCGGCGCGGGACGCGCACGATATCGTGGTGCTCGGCTTCGAGGCCGCCGATCCGGGCCGCTACGGCCGGCTGGTGATGGAGGGCGACCGGCTGGCGCGCATCGTGGAGTTCAAGGACGCGGACAAGGCCGAGCGCGCCATCACGCTGTGCAACAGCGGCGTGATCTGCGCCGATGCCGCGGTGCTGATGCGCCTTGCGCGTGCCGCGGGCAACGACAATGCCGCCGGGGAGTATTACCTGACCGACATCGTCGCGCTCGCGCGCGCCGCGGGGCTTTCGGCCGGGGTGGTGACCTGCGACGAGGCCGAGACCCTCGGCGTCAACACCCGCGCCCAGCTCGCCGAGGCCGAGGCCGCCTTCCAGGCACGCGCGCGCGCCGACGCGCTCGCCGCCGGCGTGACGATGACCGCGCCCGAGACGGTCTTCCTCGCCCACGACACCGAGCTTGCGGCCGATGTCGAGATCGCACCGCATGTCGTCTTCGGCGCCGGCGTGCGCGTGGCGCCGGGTGCGCGGATCGGGGCGTTCTCGCATCTCGAGGGCTGCACCATCGGCCCCGGCGCGGTGGTCGGCCCGCAGGCGCGGCTGCGCCCCGGCGCGGATGTCGGCGCCGATGCGCGCGTCGGCAATTTCGTCGAGATCAAGAACGCGACCCTCGACGCGGGCGCCAAGGTCAACCATCTGAGCTATGTCGGGGATGCACATCTCGGCGCGGGCGCCAATATCGGCGCGGGGACCGTGACCTGCAATTATGACGGCGTGTCCAAGCACCGCACCGAGATCGGCGCGGGGGCGTTCATCGGCTCGGACACGATGCTGGTCGCGCCGGTGCGCGTGGGCGCGGAGGCGATGACGGGCTCGGGTTCGGTGATCACGCGCGACGTGCCCGACGGCGCGCTCGCCGTGGCCCGCGCACGACAGGACAATAAGCCGGGCTTCGCGCGCAAACTCATGGCGCGGCTGCGCGCGGCCGCCGGCAAGGAGAACTGAGATGTGCGGGATCGTCGGGGTGCTGGGCACCCATGAGGCAGCGCCGATCATCCTCGAGGCCCTCGGGCGGCTCGAGTATCGCGGCTATGACAGCGCAGGCATCGCCACCCTCGACGACGGCCGGCTCGACCGGCGCCGCGCGGTGGGCAAGCTCGTCAACCTGTCCGACGCGCTGGTGCACGAACCGCTGCATGGCAAGGCGGGGATCGGCCATACCCGCTGGGCCACCCATGGCGCACCCACGTTCGAGAACGCGCATCCGCACCGCGCGGGCACGGTCGCCGTGGTCCATAACGGCATCATCGAGAATTTCCGCACGCTGCGCGCCGAGCTCGCCGCCAACGGGCTGGAGACGACGACCGGGACCGATACCGAGACGATCGCGCTTCTGGCGCATCACTACATCACCGCCGGATACACCCCGCGCGACGCGGCCGCCGCGACGCTGGCGCGGCTCGAGGGGGCGTTCGCGCTTTGCCTTCTTTTCGAGGGCGAGGAGGATCTGCTGATCGCGGCGCGCAAGGGCTCGCCGCTGGCGATCGGGCATGGCGACGGCGAGATGTTCGTGGGCTCCGACGCCATCGCGCTCGCGCCGCTGACGGATCGGCTGACCTATCTCGAAGAAGGTGACTGGGCGGTGATAACCCGCGGCGGCGCGGAGATATACGACTCCGCCGGACGGCGCGCCAACCGCGCCATCACCAAGATCTCGGTCGAGGCCGCACGCGTCGACAAGGCCGGACACCGTCACTTCATGGCCAAGGAGATCATGGAACAGCCCAGCATCCTCGGCGATCTCGTCCGCCGCTACGTCGCCGACGATGACAGCGCGGTCACCCTGCCCGAGGCGCTCGATTTCTCCGACTGCGACCGGCTCACGCTCGTGGCCTGCGGCACCGCCTTCTATGCCTGCAGCGTGGCGCGATACTGGTTCGAGCAGATCGCGGGGCTGCCGGTCGATGTCGATATCGCCTCCGAGTTTCGCTATCGCGACCCGGTTCTGTCTCCCGACAGCTGGGCGGTGTTCGTCAGCCAGTCGGGCGAGACGGCGGACACGCTCGCCGCGCTGCGCTATTGCGCGGGGCGGGTGGCGCGCACGCTGTCGGTGGTCAACGTGCCGACGAGTTCGATCGCACGCGAAAGCGGCACCGCGATCGGCATCCATGCCGGTGCCGAGATCGGCGTGGCCTCGACCAAGGCGTTCACCTGCCAGCTCGCGGTGCTGTTGATGATGGCCCTGAAGGCGGGAGCGGATCGCGGCCGGCTTTCGACGGCGGATTATGCCGCGCATCTGGCCGATCTGCGCAACCTGCCCGGCTTCGTCAATCAGGCGCTCGGCCATGACGGCGACATCCGCACCGCCGCGCAGGCGCTGTCGGGCGCGCGGGACGTGCTGTTCCTGGGGCGCGGGACGATGTTTCCGCTTGCGCTCGAAGGGGCGCTGAAGCTCAAGGAAATCAGCTACATCCACGCGGCGGGCTACCCGGCGGGCGAGCTCAAGCACGGCCCCATCGCGCTCATCGACCGCAGCGTGCCGGTGGTGGTCATGGCGCCCCGCGACGGGCTGTTCGACAAGACCGTGTCGAACATGCAGGAAGTGATGGCGCGCGAGGGCCGCGTGATCCTGATCTCGGACGCGGACGGCGTCGCCGAGGGCGGCGAGGGCTGCTGGGGAACGCTGACGATGCCGCGGGTGCCGCCGCTTCTCGCGCCGATGGTCTATGCGGTGCCTGCGCAGCTTCTGGCCTATCACACCGCGGTCGCCAAGGGCACCGATGTCGATCAGCCGCGCAACCTCGCGAAATCCGTGACGGTGGAGTGATCCCGCGCCTGTCGCGCGATAGTGGGACCCGGTTGCGCGCGCCGAGAACATGCGGATCCGGGGGGATCGAGCGCGGCGCGTGAATTTCGGATGACCGCGGCGCGCCTAGGCGAGCTCGGCCGCGCAGTGCCGGCAGAGCGGCGTGTGCGGCAGCGTGTCGAGCCGCGCGAGCAGGATCTCGCCGCCGCATCGGGTGCAGATGCCGTACTCGCCGGCGCGAATCCGCGCGAGGGCGGCGCGGATCATTCGGATCTCGCGCGCGCCCGCCGCGCCGAGATCCTGCAACGCCTCGTCGAATTCGCGTTCCGTCGCGAGATCGTCCCAGTCGCGCTCCTCGTGGGAGTCGAGCTCCGCCTCGATACCGTGCAGACGCGTGTCGAGCTCCTTGAGCCGCGCGAGCAACTGCGCCTTGCGTTCCTCAACCGTTGCCATGCTACCTCCCTTCCGCGATTCCCGCCACTCAATCAGCGCCGCCATCCGGCGCCCTTGATCGGGATCAAGCCCGGGCGAAACTGTGCCGCGCGCGGCGCGATCCGACAATAACATTCATAACTTGAAATATGTATCCGAGTCGTTATGTCTCGCCCATGATGACGGGCCGCGCGGGCGCGGCATTCACGGGAGCGCGGAAATGATCGAAACGGACTGGATACTGGGGCTCGTCGGCGGGCTGATGATCGGCATCGCGGCGGCGGTGTTCCTGCTCGTCAACGGGCGCATCATGGGGGCGAGCGGGCTGATCGGCGGGCTCGCGGACCGCTCCGGATGGGGCAATGCGGGCGAGCGCATCGCCTTTCTCGCCGGGCTGGTGGCGGTGCCGGCGGCTCTGGTGCTGTTGGTGCCGGCCTTCGCGGGCACCACGACCAACATAACCGGCAACATGGCCGCTATCGTCGCGGCGGGGCTGCTCGTCGGGCTCGGCACGCGGCTGGCGAATGGCTGCACGTCGGGGCACGGCGTATGCGGGATCTCGCGGCTGTCGCTGCGTGGCATCGTCGCCACCGTCTTCTACCTGCTCGCCGGCGGCATCTCGGTGGTGCTGTTCAAGCATCTTCTGGGGGTGATCTGATGAACCGCAATATCTTTGCTTTCCTCGCCGGCGGCATCTTCGGCGCGGGGCTGCTCGTGTCCGGAATGACCAACACCGACAAGGTGCAGGGCTGGCTCGACGTGTTCGGCGACTGGGACCCGACGCTGGCCTTCGTGCTCGGCGGCGCGATCATCCCGATGGCGATCGCCTGGCAATTCGCCAACCGGCGCGCACGCTCGGTGCTCGGCACGGATCTGCCGGGGCGGCCCGATCCGCGGCTGGGGCACAACCTCGTCATCGGCTCGGTGCTGTTCGGCGCGGGCTGGGGGCTGGTGGGGCTGTGCCCGGGGCCGGCCATCGCCTCGATCAGCTATGGCGGGCTCGGCGGTCTGGTCTTTCTGATCGCGATGCTGGCGGGTATGCTGGCCGCGCCCCCCGTGCGCAAGGGGATCGACCGCCTGGCCGCAGCCTGAGGAGAGATCATGGACATCCGACCGCTCAGCGACGATTACGCCGTCTCGCCGCAGATCGCCCCCGAGGACGTGCCCGCCATCAAGGCGGCAGGCTACACCACGGTGATCTGCAACCGCCCCGACGGCGAGGTCGGCCCCGAGCATCAGTCCGACGCGATCCGCGCCGCCGCCGAGGCGGCCGGGTTGCGCTTCGTCGCCAACCCCTTCGCGGGCAGCGAGCTGTCAGAGCAGCACGTCACGGCGCAGGGCGAGGCCCTCGATGCGGCGGACGGGCCCGTGCTGGCCTATTGCGCCTCCGGCAATCGCAGCTCGATCGTGTGGGGCCTCGCCCGGGCCGGCACGCAGGACCCCGACGCGATGATCGAGGCGGCGGGGCGGCACGGCTACACCCAGATCGCGCAGTTTCGCGAGGCGATGCAGGCGCTCGCGCGCGAGCGGGGCTGACGCTCAGGGGCGGATGAACACGACGTCGTCCATCGCGGCGATCGCCCTGATGTCGTCCTCGTAGCGCTCGGTGAGCGCCGCGATATGCGATGCGCCCCAGCCCGGCACATCGACCTCGACCTGCAGCGCCTCGGGGCGGGCGAACCGTTCCAGAAACGCCGAGACCGCCTCGCGACGGGCGCTCTCGTCGCTTGGCGGATGCGCCGCGAGGTGGGCGTGCAGTTGGCGCAGACCTTCCTCGCTGAGCAACGTCGCGAGCCGGTCGTCGAGATGGTCGAGCCGCGTCTCGGCGGAATGTCCGGACACCCGGCGCAGCACCTCCGGCCAGATCAGTGGCGTATCCTCGTCGCACCACACCGTGAGCGGGATTTCCGGGTTGGCAGCGCGGATTCGCCGCACCAGATCCGCCCAGCTCAACCGCAACGGATCTGTCTCGGTCACGAGCGCCGCGTAGGACGGCGCGTTGGGACGCGCGAGCAGCATCGGCAGCAGGCTCGCGAGATTGCGGATCGCGAGGAAATAGGCGCTCTGCGAGCCGGGGAAGAGTCGGTCGAACCAGGGGGTCTTCTCCTCGGCCATCGGATAGAGCATGCCCTTGCCGAGCGCGCCCTGCGGCGGGCACAGAAACGACTCCGACGACAGAACGAGCCGCGTCGCATTGTCCTGATCGACGATGCCCGTGAGCATCTCGCGCTCCGTCTCGGGCGGCGCCGGCGCGCCCTGCAGGTTCTCGAGCGTCTGGCGAATCAGCGGGCGGTATCGCCCCGGACCGGGCACCGCGATTCCCTCGCGTACCAGCGCGTCGCGATTCTTGAGCAGGCACCGCACGAGGCTGTCCTCATCGGTGCAGTGCACGCCGAAATGAAACGCTATCCGGCCCATTTCCCCCCACGATCGCGCTGCGCCCCGGCCTCGGCCAGCCGCAAGAGCCCCGCATCACCGCCCGGCGGCCCGATCAGCTGCACCCCCATCGCGAGGCCGCGCGCATCGAAGCCGGCCGGCACGCTGATCGCCGGCACCCCGACAAGCGACGCCGGAACCACGATCTCCATCCAGCGATGATAGGTATCCATCGCCCGCCCCGCCAACGTCTCGGGCCAGCGCCACTCGGCGGGGAAGGCGAAGCACTGCGCGCTCGGCAATGCGAGCGCGTCGTATTGCGCGAAAAGATCCACCAGCGCGCGATACCAGTCCGAGCGCACCACGCTCGCCAGATGCACATCACGCGCCGACAGGCCCAGACCCTGCTCGACCTCCCAGACCGCCTCGGGTTTGAGTTGTGCGCGAAGGGCCGGGTCCGCGTGGATCGCGGCGAGCTTGTTCGACACCGCAAAGCCGCGCAGCGTCAGCCAGGCCTGCCAGAGCGCCGCGGGGTCGAATTCCGGCACCACCGGCTCGACACGGCATCCCGCAGCCTCGAACCGGTCAAGCGCCGCCTCGCACAGCGCCGTGGTCCCCTCCTCGAGCGGGTAATACCCGTCCCAGTCCCCGATCCAGCCGATCCGGGCGCCCGCGAACGGCGCATCCAGCGCATCCGCAAAGCGCCCCTGCGCCGCGCGCGACAGCGGCTGCAACGGATGCGGCCCCGCCATCACGTCGAGCAACCCGGCCAGATCGCGCGGATTGCGCGCCATCGGCCCGTCGGTGGCGAGCTGGTGCAGGAACAGGTCGCCATCGGGCTTGCCGGGCACCAGCCCCCAGCTCGGGCGCAGGCCGTAGACATCGTTCCACGCCGCCGGGTTGCGCAGCGACCCCATCATGTCGGAGCCGTCCGCCACCGACAGCATCCGCGCCGCCAGCGCAACCGCCGCGCCCCCCGAGGAGCCCCCGGCGGATCGCGCGGGATCGAAGGCGTTGAGCGTCGTGCCGTTCACCGGGTTGAAGCTGTGCGAGCCGAGGCCCCATTCGGGCGTGTTGGTCTTGCCGATGATGATCGCCCCGGCGGCGCGCAGCCGGGCGACGAAGGGATCGTCGGCCTCGGGGACGTGGTCGGCGAAAAGCGGCGAGCCATAGGTCGTGCGCAGCCCCGCAGTATCGGCAAGGTCCTTCACCGCCACGGGGATGCCGTGCAACCAGCCGCGGCGCGGCGCGGTGTCGGCGGCCTCGGCCTCGGCCATCAGTTCGGCGCGCGGGCGCAGCGACACGATCGCGTTGAGCGCCGGGTTCACCGCGTCGATCCGCGCCAGCGTCGCCTCCATGAGCGCCGCGGCGGACAACTCCCCGGCGGCGAGCGCGCTCGACAGGGTGCCGGCCGAAAGGGAGGTTGGATCAGTCAGGGACATCGCCGGCTCCGTCACAATTCGCGAAAGCGCTTTTCCTGCCGCGCCGTCCAGCGCACGCGCAGATGGAAGGCGTCCTCGCCCTGGCGCTCCTCCTCGACGACGCCCTGCTCGTGGAGCCAGGCGCGGCGCCGGCCGTCGGAAAAGCCGACATGCAGCCAGCGCTCGGTCTTTTCCTCCTCGAGCTGCGCGGCGATGCGCTCGGCCACCGCCGCCACCCCGTCACCGCGCCGCGCCGAGAGCGTCATCACGTCGTCACGGCGCGCCGCACGGGTCGCGAGGGCATCACGCTCGGCCTCGGGCAGAAGATCGACCTTGTTCCACAGCTCGAGCACCGGCGTCGTCTCGCGCACGCCGAGATCGGCGAGGATGGCGCGCACGTCATCGGCCTGCTCCTCGCTCTCGGGATGGGCGATGTCGCGCACATGCACGATCAGATCGGCTTCGAGCACCTCCTCGAGCGTGGCGCGGAAGGCGGCGACGAGCTGCGTGGGCAGATCCGAGATGAAGCCCACCGTGTCCGACAGGATCACCTTGCGCCCGCCCGCGAGCTCGACGCCGCGCATCGTCGGGTCGAGGGTGGCGAAGAGCATGTCCTCGGCCATCACGCGCGCGCCGGTGAGCCGGTTGAAGAGCGTGGACTTGCCGGCATTGGTGTAGCCCACCAGCGCGACGACGGGAAACGGCACCTTGCGGCGCGCGTCGCGGTGCAGGCCGCGGGTCTTGCGCACCTTTTCGAGCCGGCGGCGCAGGCGCACGATCTGCTCGTCGATGGCGCGCCGGTCGGCCTCGATCTGGGTCTCGCCGGGGCCGCCGACGAAGCCGAGGCCGCCGCGCTGACGCTCGAGGTGGGTCCAGGCGCGCACCAGCCGGGTGCGCTGATAGGCCAGCGCGGCGAGCTCGACCTGAAGCTCGCCCTCGCTGGTCTGGGCGCGCTCGGCGAAGATCTCGAGAATCAGCCCGGTGCGGTCGAGCAGCTTGGCGCCCCACTCACGCTCGAGATTGCGCTGCTGCACCGGGGTGACGGGACCGTCGACGAGCACGAGCTCGATATCCTCGGCCCTGATGCGCGCGCCGATCTCGGCGAGCTTGCCGGACCCGAAGAGCTTGCCCGGCTGCGCGCGCGGCAGCGGCACGATCTCGGCACCGACGATCTCGATGCGCGGCAGCGCCTCCGCGAGCGCGACGGCCTCCTCGAGCGCGCGCGCGGGGTCGCGGCGCTCGGGCTGATCGCGGATGTCAGGATGCAGCACCAGCGCGCGCGTGTTGCGCCCGCCGCCCTCTCCGGAAAGCTCTTCGACCGCGATGCCCAACGGACTCAGCCGTCCCCCTCGTAGAGCTGGATGGACTGGCCCGGCATGATGGTCGAGATCGCATGCTTGTAGACGAGCTGCGACTGCCCGTCGCGGCGCAGCAGGACGCAGAAATTGTCGAACCAGGTGATGACGCCCTGCAGCTTCACCCCGTTGATCAGGAACACCGTCACGGGGACCTTGTTCTTGCGGACATGATTGAGAAAGGCGTCCTGCAGGTTCTGCTTGTCGTTGGCCATGGATTTTTTGCCTTTGTTCTTCGGAATGCACGCTCGGAGCGTATTTGGCAGGCGCAATAAAATTATGGGGTGCGCACGGGCGGGTTTCCACCCCAAAACAACGATCCCGCCGGCGCGATGCAACTCAGCCACGCCACGACTCGGGCAGGACGAGCGCGATCAGCGCCAGGATCTCGAGCCGGCCCAGGATCATCGCCGCCGCCAGAACGACCCGCGCCGTGTCGCCCAGATCCCCGTAGAGGAGCGCCCCCTCCCCGGCGACCCCGGCGAGCGGGCCCGTCGTCGTCAGCGCCGAGATCGCGAAGATGAGCGCGGGCTCGAAGCCGACCCCCGCAAGCGCGAGGAGCGCCAGCACCGCGACCAGCGAGATCACGTAGAGCATGAAATAGACCCAGGCCGCCATCGCCCCCTCGCGGCGCAGCAGGCGCGCATGGCGTCCCTGCCCGGCCACCGAAGCGGGATGCAGGATGCGCTCCATCTCGCGCCCGCCGTGGCGATGGAGCGCGTAGACGCGCAGAAGCTTGAGCCCGCCCGCCGTCGTTGCCACGCCGCCGCCGATGAGCGCGAGGCCCGCCAGGATCAGCCCCGCCGGCCCCAGCCCCGACAGCGCGCCGGCCTCGATCCATCCCGACGCGGTAAAGCCCGTCGTCGTGAGGAACGACGCCGCGGTAAAGACCGAGCCCCAGAACACCCGCAGCGCCGCGACCGGGTCCGGCGCCTCGGCGCCCGCAAACGCCCCGATCATGTGACGCGCGAACAACAGCCCGCCCACCGTCAGGATGATCCAAAGCGCGATGCGGAACTCGGGATCGTCCACGAGGCTGCGCGGCTCGCCGGGCTGTATGCTGCCGGGCATGCTGCGCCGGGTGAGCGCGAAGACGAGAAACACGAGCATCAGCGCCTCCCCAAGCAGACCCGACGCCCCCATGCCCGCGACGGGGGAGATGCCGCTCGTCGCGAGAATCGCCATCGCATGCATCACCGCCACCAGCGGCGCATCCCCCGCGACCAAGAGCCCGATCGCGAGCACCGCGGTCAGCCCGCCATAGATCGGCGCGAGCTGCACCGCGAAGACGAACAGCCGCTGCGCGCCGCTATGGGCGGACGGACGATGCCCGGCCCCGAAATCGCCGCGCCGCCCCGGCCGCCCCGACAGCACTTCGAAGCCGCCCAGATTGCGCGGCGCGAACAGCGCGAGCACCGACAACAGCACGAAGAACCCGCCGAGCCAGCCCACCAGCCCGCGCCAGAGATGCACCGGGTCCGGCACCGTCCCGGGGTCGGCAAACAGCGTCGCGCCCGTCGTGGTGAAGCTCGACACCATCTCGAACCAGGCGTCGAGAAAACGCGCCTCGCCCACCGCCTGCGCCACCGGGATCGCGAGCATGAGCGGCAGCACGACATAGGCGCCAAGCAGCGACAGCACCTGGCTGCGCACCGGGTCGGCGGGCACATAGCGCGCCGTCGCGAGCCCCAGGATCACCACCAGCACCAGCAGCAGCGTCGCGGTGTAGAAGAAGGCGCGCGCCGTCGCATGATCCTCGATCACCAGCGCATGCAGCGCGGGCGGATACATCGCCAGCGCCCCGACCCCCATCAGGATCACCAGAAGCGGCAGATCGACCAGCAGACGCATCTCAGAAATAGTCGATGGAGACCTGCAGCAGGCGCTCCACCTCGGGCACGTCGGCCGACAGCGCGAAGAGCACGATGATGTCGCCCTCGGTGATGCGGGTGCCGCCACGCGGGCGCAGCAGTTCCTCGCCGCGCAGCAGCCCGCCCACGAGCACGCCCTCGGGGAAATCGACATCACGGATGCGCTGCCCGGCGATGGGCGAGGTCGAGAGCACCTGCGCCTCCATGACCTCGGCCTCGGCATCGCCGAGCGAGTAGATCTGGCGCACCCGGCCGTGGCGGACATGGCGCAGGATCGAGGAGACCGTCGTGGCGCGCGGATTGATATAGGCGTCGATGCCGAGCGGCGCCATCAGCGGCGTGAGCCCGGGATCGTTGACCAGCGCCACGGCGAGCTTGCAGCCCGCCGTCTTGGCGCGCACCGAGGCGAGCATGTTGGTCTTGTCGTCGTCGGTCACGGCGAGCACGGCGTCGGCGCGGCGGATGCCGGCCTCCTCGAGAAGCGTCATGTCGAGCCCGTCGCCATTGAGCACGATGGTGCGTTCGAGCGCGTCGGCGGCGATCTCGGCGCGCTTGCGATTGGCCTCGATGACGCGCACGCGGATCCGGCCCGGCCCGCGCTCGAGGGTCTGTGCGACCTCGAGGCCGACATTGCCCGCCCCGATGATCACGACGCGCTCCTGACGCACCACCGTCTTGCCGAAGATCTCGAGCGTGCGATCGACATCATCGGTGTGGGAGAAGACATAGATCCGATCGCCCGGAAACAGCTGATCGCCCATATCGGGCGCGAAGAGCCGCTCGCCCCGGCGCACCCCGAGCACCACCGCCCGCAGCGTCGAGAACAGCTCCGTGAGCTGGCGCAGCGGCGTGTCGATGACCGGGCAGTCCTCCTCGAGCGCGATCCCCAGAAGCCGTGCGCGCCCGCCCAGGAAGTTCTCGATGTCGAACGCCGCGGGCACCATGAGCCGCTGCAGCGTCGCCTCGGCGACCTCGCGCTCGGGGCTGATGACGACATCGACCGGCAGCTGATCGCGGCGGAAAAGGTCCGAATAGCTCGGCCGCAGGTAGCTCTGCGCGCGCAGGCGGGCGATCTTGCGGGTGACGTCGAAGACCGAATGCGCCACCTGGCAGATCACCATGTTGACCTCGTCGGAGTAGGTCGCGGCGATGATCATGTCGGCATCGGGCGCGCCGGCCTGCTCCAGCACGTCGGGATGGCTCGCAAAGCCCACCACCCCCTGCACGTCGAGCGTGTCGGTGGCCCGGCGGACAAGATCGGCATTGTAGTCCACGATGGTGACGTCGTTACGCTCGCCGGAGAGATGGCGCGCGATCTGCCATCCGACCTGCCCCGCGCCGCAGATGATCACCTGCATCCTGTCGCACCCCCGTGCCGCCCGCCCGGCCGCGCCTGGCAGCCCTGCGTGTCAGAACCCCGCCGGGCGGTCAATCGCGCTCACTCACCCGCCTCGGCGGGACGGCCCGCGAGCGCGCCGGTGACCACCCCGAGCGACTTGAGCTTGCGGTGCAGCGCCGAGCGCTCCATGCCGACGAACTGCGCGGTGCGGCTGATATTGCCGCCGAAGCGGTTGATCTGCGTGAGCAGGTATTCGCGCTCGAAGAGTTCGCGCGCCTTGCGCAGCGGCAGCGTCGCCACCGCCCCGGACAGCACGATCCCGGTGCTGTCGCCGCCGGCCTCGGAGTCGCCCTGCAACTCGCGCGCGGTGATCGCGCCGCCAGTCTCGCCCAGAATCAGCACCCGCTCGATGACGTTGCGCAGCTGGCGCACATTGCCCGGCCAGCTCATGGTCTGGAGCATCGCATGCGCCTCGTCCGAGAGCGGCCGGCGCGGCAGGTTCTGGGTGCGGTGGAACATGTCGATGAAATGCGCCGCGAGCTCGGGAATGTCGTCGCGCCGCTCCTCGAGCGACGGCACCGCGACGGGTACCACGTTGAGCCGGTCATAGAGCTCCTGCCGGAAGCTGCCGGCGGCGATCTCGGCCTTGAGGTCGCGCGTCGTCGAGGAGATCACGCGCAGATCGACGCGCACCTTGTCCACGCCGCCCGCGCGGGAGAACTGCTGCTCGATGAGCACGCGCAGGATCTTCGACTGCGTGCCGAGCGGCATGTCGGCCACCTCGTCGAGATAGACCACCCCGCCATGCGCCTGCTCGAGCAGGCCGGGCTCGTGGCCGCGCTCGGCGCTTTCGCGCCCGAAGAGAACCTCCTCCATGCGCTCGGGCTCGATGGCGGCCGCGCTGACGGAGACGAAGGGCGCCTCAGCGCGCGGCGAGTTGGCCTGGATGTAGCGCGCCGCGACCTCCTTGCCCGCCCCGGCCGGCCCCGTGAGCATCACCCGCGCATTGGACCGCGCGAGCTTGTCGAGCTGGCTCTTGAGCGCGCGAAAGGCGCCGGAGCTGCCGATCATCTCGTGGGCGTCCATGTCGCGCTTGCGCAGCTCCTGGTTCTCGCGGCGCAGGCGCGACGCCTCCATAGCGCGGCGGATCACCACCATGAGCTGGTCGATGTTGAAGGGCTTCTCGATGAAGTCGTAGGCGCCCTGCTTGATCGCCGCGACGGCGATCTCGACATTGCCGTGGCCGGAGATGATGACCACCGGGATACCGGGATTGTCGCGCTTGATCGCCATGAGGATGTCGATGCCGTCCATCCGGCTGTCCTTGAGCCAGATGTCGAGGATCACCAGCCCCGGCGGATCGGCGTTGATCGCGGCCATGCAGCCGTCGGAATCGGCGGCGACGCGGGTGGCAAACCCCTCGTCGCCGAGGATGTCCGATATCAGCTCGCGGATGTCGCGCTCGTCGTCGACCACCAGGATGTCACTCATCTCACGCCTCGCTCTTCACTGTCGCCGCATCCGGCCGCTCGGCCGGCGCTTCGTCATGCACACCCAGAAGCGGCAGCCGCACCAGCATGCGCGCGCCCGTATGCGCCCCCTCCGCGAAGGGCGGCGCGTCGAGCAGATCGAGCATGCCGCCATGTTCCTCGATGATCTTCTTGACGATCGGCAGGCCGAGCCCCGTGCCCTTGTCGCGCGTCGTCACATAGGGCTCGACGAGCCGCGCGCGGTCCTCCGGCAGCCCGATGCCATTGTCGGATATCGTGATGCTGACCCCGCCCGCATCCCGCTCGAGCGCGACGCGGACCTCGGGGACGTAATCTTGCGGCGCGCCCGCCGCGCGCAGGCCCTCCGTGGCCTCGGCGGCGTTCTTGATCAGGTTGGTGAAGGCCTGCGACATCATCGTCGCATCGACCTCGAGCGTGACCGGCTCGGCGGGCAAATCGGCCGAAAAGCGAATGTCGGACGCCGCGTTCTCCTGCAGGAGCAGGGCATCGCGCAGGATCTGCGCAAGGTCGTGCGGGCGCCGGTCCGGCTCGGGCATGCGCGCAAAGCGCGAGAACTCGTCCACGATGCGGCGCAGGTCGTTGGTCTGGCGCACGATCACGTCCGTATAGTCCTCGAGCAGCGCGCTGTCCTCCTCGCTCAGCGTGCGACGGAACTTGCGCTTGATGCGCTCGGCCGAAAGCTGGATCGGGGTGAGCGGATTCTTGATCTCATGGGCGATGCGGCGCGCCACGTCGCCCCAGGCGGCCATGCGCTGCGCGCTGACGAGCTCGGTCACGTCGTCGAAGGCGATCACGTAGCCCTCCAGCCGCCCGGCTTCCGACCGGCGCACCGCCATGCGCACCAGCAGGTTCTCGAGCCGGCCGCCGCGGCTGATGCGGATTTCCTCCTGCGTGACCGCGCCGCGGCGCTGGCGCTTGAGCAGCGGCGCGAATTCCGCCACCGCCGCGCCCAGCGCGTGCCCGTGCACCTGGCGCGCATTGATGTCGAGCAGCCGCTCGCCGGCGCGGTTGACGAACTCGATGCGCCCCTCCCCGTCGAGCCCGATCACCCCCGCCGTGATCGAGGACAGGACCGAGTCGAACAGCCGCCGGCGCTCCTCGATCTGGCGGTTGTTCTCGAGCAGGGCCTCGCGCTGGCCCTTGAGCTGACGCGTCATCTGGTTGAAGACGCGGCCGAGCGTGGCGATCTCGTCATCGCCCGTCTGCTCGCGCACCTGCACGTCCATGTCGCCCTGCCCGACGCGCTCGGCCGCCGCCGCGAGCCGGCCCACCGGCTGCGACAGCCGCTCGGCGAGCCACAGCCCGAGCCACACCGCCGCGAGCACCAGCGTCAGCGCGAAGCCCAGATAGAGCAGCCCGAATTCGAACAGAAGCCGCCCGCGATCGCGCTCGAGCTGCTGATAGAGCAGCACCGTCTCCTGTGTCTCGTCGAGCAGGCTCAGCACATCGCCATCCACCGCGCGCGAGACATAGAGCAGCCGGTCGGCATAGGTCGGCAGATTGATCAGCGCGCGGAACTCGTCATGGTCGAGATCCTTGATGATGACCGTCTCGCCGGCCATCGCGCGCTCGATGTCGGCGCGGTCCGGGTCGTCGAAGTCGAACAGGTAGGACCGCTCGCCGCGCGCGCGGATCTCGCCGTCGGTGTCGATGACGTACGCCTCGCGCAGCCCGCGCTGGATCTGTGCCTGCGCCTGGCTGAGCATCTGGCGCAGCTCGCCGTCATCGATGAAGAAGCTCTGCTCGCGCGCGAGACCGAGATACCCGGCGAGCGCCTCGGCATCCTCGATCAGGTCGCGCTCGTGCTCGGCCTCGTAGGCTTCGGCCGCGGCGAGCGAATTGCCCACGACCTGGCGCACCCGATCCGAGAACCAGCCCTCGAGCCCGACATTGATCGTCACCCCTGCAAACAGCGCCACGAGGATCGTCGGCACCAGCGCGATGAGCGCGAACACCCCCGTCAGCCGCAGATGCAGCCGCGACCCCGCCGACTGCGCGCGCCGCGCCGCGATCATGCGCGCCACCCGCATCATCACGAGCGCCGCGATCAACAGCACATAGATCAGATCCGCCAGCAGGACGAGGCGCAGCGCGGGCGTGTCGATCCCCTCGCTCAGCGGGCCGAGCGCGAGAAACGTCGCCGCCGCGAGCACCGGGCCGAGCAGCACCAGCCCCAGCGTCGCCGCGTTCTGCACCCGCCTCTGGCGCCGCAACCGATGCAGCCGGTGCCAGGTCGCGCTCTTGGTCGCCGCTCGCAATCGTCCCGTCCCGGCCGCGTCGCGGCCCCGCCTGTCCGCCCCGTGCTGGCGCATCGGGGTCACGCTGTTGTTGCCTTATTACATCAACTTCCGGCGGCGTGTCACGCGAATATCGAGATCGGTGATCTTCTTGCGCAACGTATTGCGGTTGATCCCGAGCAACTCGGCGCAGCGCGCCTGGTTGCCCGACGTCGCCTCGAGCGCAATTTCGAGCAGCGGCGCCTCCACCTCGCGCATGATGCGCTGATAGAGGCCGGGCGGCGGCAGGGTGCCGCCATGCAGGTCGAAATAGCGGCGCAGATGCCGCGCCACGGAGGCGGCGAGCTTCTCGCCGTCGCCGACATCGCGCAGCGGCTCGGCGGCGGGCTGATTGCCGAGCGCGGCCTGCAGCTCCGC
>LFIK01001324.1_pt1 | contig 19566 bp, 16 predicted proteins | sample 643401 | NCBI WGS metagenome assembly LFIK01 (sample SAMN03777447, study PRJNA286221) | soda lake metagenome | biome: soda lake; feature: Kulunda steppe; material: water; isolation source: sample T5-Br brine of Lake Tanatar-5 | place: Russia: Kulunda steppe | collected 2010-07
GTGGTGGCGCACCGGCTGGCCACGGTGAAACGTGCCGACCGGATCGTGGTCTTCGACCAGGGCCGCATCCTGGCCGAAGGCACGCATGACCAGCTTGTGGCCCAGGGCGGGCTCTATGCCCGGCTGGCGCGGCTGCAGTTCACCGAAGGCCGCGCGGCCTGATCCACCTGTGCGCAGGGAATGCGCGGGCCGTGGCCGCGCGTCATCCGACCTGTTGCGCCCGCAACACCCCCGCCCGCCAATGCAACCGCCCGGCACGCTCTGCCTTGACAGGCCGCCCCGGCATCGACCAGCCTTTTTCAAAACAGAACAAGAAAAACCGAGGCAGATCATGAATGGGCAGTCAATGGCCCCCCTTGCGGGGGCATTTCTTCTTTTGACGGCATGCGCGACCGAACGCGCGGTCGAGGCCGATGCGACGGACCCGCAAACCGGGCCGACATCCGAGGACGCAGGCACCGCTGCAGCACCCGCGATCGGCCTCCCGGTGGAAGCCTCCCGAACGCGCGTGCGGGACCTGAACGCCTTGCCGGCCGGCACCGCCATCTTCCGGTAAGCGCCGCAGCCGCGCCCGGGCGTCGCTTCCTGCAGCGCTCTCAGCGCTTGCCGAACAATACCTGCTGGGCCTTACGGTCCGCCTGCACGCTCTGGCGCTGGTCCGCGGCCACCGCGCGCCCACGCTGCACGGCCTCGCGCGCGCCCACCTCGTCTAGCCAGCGCTTCATGTGGGGCTTGTCCTCCAGCGTCTGTTCCTGCCCCTCCCAGAGACAGGCCCACGGCCAGATCGCCATGTCGGCGATGGAATAAAACTCCCCCGCCACGAAGCGGTTTTTCGCCAGTTGCCGGTCCAGAACGCCGTAGAGCCGCGCGGTTTCGTTGCGGTAACGGTCCTTGGCATAGGGCAGGTCCTGCGGCGGCTCCAGCGCGGGGGCGTATTTCAGGAAATGATGCGCCTGGCCAGCCATCGGGCCAACGCCCCCCATCTGCCACATCAGCCACTGATCCACGGCGATGCGGTCACGCTCGGTCGGGCCGCCGAACTGGCCGGTCTTGCGCGCCAGATATTGCAGGATCGCGCCGGATTCGAAGATCGACACCGGCTTGCCGTCGGGACCATCGGGGTCGATGATCGCGGGCATCCGGTTATTCGGCGCGATCGTCAGGAAGTGGGGCGCGAACTGGTCGCCTGCGCCGATGTTGATCAGGTTGAGGTTATAGGGCAGGCCCATTTCTTCCAGCGCGATGGTGACCTTCCAGCCGTTGGGAGTGGGCCAGTAGTAAAGCTCGATCGGGTCGGACATGCAGGTCGCTCCTTGTTGACCGCTCTGACCTAGGGGCGGGCACCTGCGGTGACAAGTCGCAGACCCCGGGGCGGCCCGCACACGCCCTGTGCGAACCGCGCCTGCGCCGGTGCCAGCACGCGCGGCCAGCATGTCCGGCCAGCGCGCCCGCGCGGCGATCGCGGCTTTACGCCGCCCGTCGCGCCCCCTACCTATGGGTCATGCGGGAAAACCTGGACTGGCACGCCGCGCGCGCGGCGCTTGAATGGCAGATCGAACTGGGCGCGACCGACTGCATCGGCGATGCCCCGTCCGACAGCTTTGCCCTGCCCGCCGAGGCGCCGTGGAAGACCCGCGCCCGCCCTGCCCCGCCGCGCCGCGCTGAAAAACCTGCGCCGACGGAAGCGCCCCCTGCGGCAGTAGCCACCGACCCCACGGTCGACCCGGTCGCCGTGGCGCGCGCCACCGCCGCCGCGGCAACCGACCTCGATACCCTGCACGCCACAATGGCGGCATTCGAGCATTGCGAGTTGAAGAAAGGTGCGCGCAATCTGGTCTTCTGCGACGGCCAGCCCGCCGCAAGGGTGATGATCGTGGGCGAGGCCCCGGGCCGGGACGAGGACCGGCAGGGCAAGCCCTTTGTGGGCCGCGCCGGGCAGCTTCTGGACCGCATGTTCGCCGCCATCGACATGGGCCGAGATGCCCCGGACCCGGCCCGCGCGCTCTACATCACCAACATGCTGCCCTGGCGCCCGCCGCAGAACCGCGACCCCAGCGCGCAGGAACTGGCCATGATGCGCCCCTTCATCGAACGCCACATCGCGCTGGCGGACCCGCAGGTGCTGGTGCTCATGGGCCGAATTTCCACCGGCGCGCTGCTGGAGACGCGCGAAGGGATCACCCGCCTGCGCGGGCAGTGGCGCACCTTGATGGACCGGCCCTGCCTGCCGATGCTGCACCCGGCCTATCTGCTGCGCACGCCTGCCGCGAAGCGCCACGCCTGGTCCGACCTGTTGTCCCTTCAGGCCCGCATGAGGGAGTTGCCATGAGCCGGATCGACGAAAGCAAGGACTTCATCCCGGTGCGCTTTGCCGTGCTGACAGTGTCCGATACGCGCGTCCTGAGCGCCGACAAGTCCGGCGACACGCTGGCCGGGCGGATCGAGGGGGCAGGCCACACGCTGGCCGCCCGTGCCATCGTCCGCGACGAGCGCGCCGAAATTGCCGCGCGCCTGCGCGAGTGGTGCGCCGACCCAGACATCGACGCGGTGCTGAGCACCGGCGGCACCGGGTTGACGGGCCGCGATGTCACGGTCGAAGCGCATCGCGATGTCTACGAGAAGGAGATCGAGGCGTTCGGCACCGTCTTCACCCTTGTATCCATGCAGAAGATCGGCACCTCGGCGGTACAGTCGCGCGCCTGCGCGGGGGTGGCCAATGGAACCTACCTGTTCGCCCTGCCCGGCTCGCCCGGGGCGTGCCGCGATGCTTGGGACGAAATTCTGGGCAGGCAGTTCGATTATCGCCACCGCCCGTGTAACTTTGTCGAGATTTTTCCGCGGCTCGACGAGCATTTGCGTCGGAAGTAGCGGTAGACTGCGTTATCTGAAAGTGAACCGATCCGTTCGGGCGCGCGTATCACCCTCGACCCCGGCTATTTTGACAGGACCAGTCCATGCGTTTTCTGACCCGCAGCCTGCTTGCGCTGTTCCTGACGGCATTGACCTTCGGGCTGCTGGCCTATGCCGGGTATGTGACCGTGTCTTCGGTGCAGGAGCGCGCGGCGCAGGCCGACCGGCCCTCGGGTGCGCGCGAGCGGGCTTTCAACGTGCAGGTGATGTCATTTGAGCCCGGCGACGTCACGCCGATCCTGTCGGCCTTTGGCGAGGTGCGCGCGCGCCGGACGCTGGAGTTGCGCGCCCCGACCGGCGGGCGGGTGATCGAACTGGCCGACGGGTTCGAGGATGGAGCGCGGGTCCGGGATGGGCAGTTGCTGTTGCGGCTGGACCCGGCGGATGCGCGCTCGGCCCGCGACATGGCGCTGTCGGACATGGCCCGCGCCGAGGCGGAGCTGCGCGAGGCCACGCGCGCGCTGGACCTTGCCGCCGAAGACGTGTCCGCCGCCGAAGCGCAGTTCGAACTGCGCGAACGCGCGCTGGAACGCCGCCGTGACCTTGCCGACCGTGGGGTCGGAACCGAAACGCAGATCGAAGAGGCGGAACTCGCGCTGTCTTCGGCCCGGCAATCGCTGGTTTCGCGCCGGCAGGCGATGGCGCAGGCCGAGGCGCGGCGCGATCAGGCCGAAACCGCCCGCGACCGGCAGCGGCTCAGCGTCGAGGAAGCCGAGCGCAGGCTTCGGGACACCGAGCTTTTCGCGGATTTCGGCGGAATCCTGAGCGATGTCGCGGTGGTCGAGGGCGGATTGATCAGCGCCAACGAGCGTCTGGGCAACGTGATCGACCCGGACTCGCTCGAGGTCGCGTTTCGCATCTCCACCGCGCAGTATCTGCGCCTGCTGGACGCCGAGGGCGAGTTGATCGAAGCCCAGGCGCAGGTCCTGCTCGAAGTCTCGGGGACCGAAATCGTCAGCCCGGCGCGCCTGACCCGGGTCGGCGCGGGCACCAGCGACGGGCAGTCCGGACGCCTGATCTTTGCCACCATCGAGGCCCCGCGCGGCTTCCGCCCCGGCGATTTCGTCACCGTGCGCACGGACGAGCCCGCATTGGAGGGCGTGGCGCTGCTGCCCGCCTCGGCGGTGGATGCCGCCGGGCGCGTGTTGGTCGTGGGTGACGACAACCGGCTGGAAACGCACCCGGTCGACGTGCTGCGCCGCCAGGGTGACGATGTGATCGTGCGCGCCAGCGCCGATCTCGCCGGACGCGACGTGGTGCGCGAAACCGGGCCGATGCTGGGCGCGGGCATTCTGGTCAACCCGCAGCGCGCCGACAGTGCGCGCGCGAGCGAAGACGGGTTCGAGACCCCGGAAATGGTGCGGCTGGACCCCGAACGCCGCGCCGAACTGATCGCCCGAATCGAAGGCAACACACAGATGCCCGAACAGGTCCGCGCCCGGCTGATCGCCCAACTGGAACAGGACGAGGTGCCTGCGGAAACGCTCGAACGTCTTGAAGCCGGACCGCGCGGAGGCTGATCCATGGCCCAGATCGCCGAAACCACCCGCAAGCGCCTTCAGGTCAGCGCGCTGGGGATCTTCCGCTATTTCACCCGGCACCGCACGGCGGCGAACCTGCTGCTGGTCCTGATGCTGGCCGCAGGAATCGCCGCGATCCCGAACATGCGCGCGCAGTTCTTCCCCGATGTGGTGGTGGACAGCGTCAACGTCACCATCGGCTGGTCCGGCGCCGGGGCCGAGGATGTGGACGCTGCCATCGTCCAGATCATGGGCCCCACGCTGCAGGCGGTCGAAGGCGTCACCAACATCGAGGCGCGTGCGCGCGAAGGGTCCGCCCGCTTCTCCATGGAGTTCGAAACCGGTTGGGACATGTCACGCGCCACCTCGGACGTGCAGGACGCGGTGGATTCGGTCACCAACCTGCCCGATGACATCGACGAGCCGCAGTTCCGGCGCTCCAACTGGGCCGACCGCGTCACCAATGTGGTGATCACTGGCCCGGTGGCGGTGGAGCAACTGGCGCGCTTCGCCGATGAATTCACCGCACGGCTGTTCGCCGAAGGGATCACGCGCACCACGATCCAGGGCATCGCCTCGCCCGAGGTGACGGTGCAGGTGCCGACCCGCAACCTGATCCAGCATGACATTTCCATGGCCGACATCGCGCAGGCCATCGGGGCCGCGGTCTCAACCGATCCTACGGGCGAAATCGCCTCGGGCGCGGCGCGGGTGCGCGCGGGCGCCGAGCGGCGCAGCGCCGAAGATATCGCTGCCCTGCCTGTCCGTGCCCTGCCGGACGGCACGCAACTGACCGTGGGCGATATCGCCACCGTGACCGAAGGCGCCGTGGACCGCGACCGCGCCTATTTCGTCGGCGAGAACCCGGCCATCGCGGTGCGCGTGGACCGCTCGGAACGGGGCGATGCGATCGATATCCAGAACAAGGTGCAGCGCGTCGCCGACGACATGGTGCTGAACCTGCCGCAGGGCAGCAGCATCGATCTGGTCGGCGCGCGGGCCGAACTGATCTCGGGGCGGCTGCAACTGCTGGTCAAGAACGGGCTGCTGGGTCTGGCGATGGTGGTGGTCCTGCTGTTCCTGTTCCTGAACGCGCGCACGGCGTTCTGGGTGTCGGTGGGGATCCCTGTGGCCATGCTGGCCGCGGTGGGGTTCATGTGGGCGATCGGGCTGAGCTTCAACATGATCTCGCTTTTCGCGCTGATCATCACGCTGGGGATCGTGGTGGACGATGCCATCGTGGTGGCCGAACACGCCGACTGGCGCGCGCGCGAACTGGGTGAAAGTCCCCCCGAAGCCGCCGAAAACGCGGCCACCCGCATGGCGCAGCCGGTGTTCGCGGCCTCCATCACCACGATCCTGGCTTTCGGGGCGCTGATCCTGATCGGCGGGCGGTTCGGCTCGCTGATCTCGGACATTCCGTGGACAGTGATCGCGGTGCTGATCGCCTCGCTGATCGAGTGCTTCCTGATCCTGCCCAACCACATGTATCACGCCATCGCCGGCGGAGCGAAGGAACGCTGGTATGACTGGCCCTCGCGGCAGGTGAACAAGGGCTTCCGCTGGGTGCGCGAAACCCTGTTCCGCCCGTTCATGAACCTGGTGGTGCTGGCACGCTATCCGGTGCTGGCCGGTCTGGTGGCGCTGCTGGCCATTCAGGGTGGCAACCTGATCCGGGGCGATCTGCCGTTCCGCTTCTTCTCGGCGCCCGAGACGGGATCGATTACCGGCAATTTCGCCATGACCAATTCCGCCACGCGCGAGGATACGCTGGCGGTGATGCGCGAGTTGCAGCGCGCGACGGATGTGGTGGTCGAGCGGCTGGAGGCCGAGCATGGCGTGAACCCGCTTCTCTATGCGCTGGCCGAGATCGGCGGCAACTCGGGTCGGTCGCTGGCCGTCGCCGATGAGCGCGAGCCCTTCCAGCTTGGCGCCATTTCCATCGAACTGGTGGACGCCGATGCGCGGCCGTTTTCATCCTTCGAATTCGCCTCGATGCTGCAGGACGAGGTGCGCAACCACCCGCGGCTGGAGGAATTCAGCTTCCGCAGCTGGGGCCAGGGGCCGGGTGGGGACAACCTGTCGGTGGACCTGTCAGGGGCCTCTTCGGCCCGGCTAAAGGAAGCCGCCGAAGCGCTACAGGCCGCGCTGGCGCCCTTTGCCGAGATCACGGGGCTCGAGGACAACCTGCCCTATGACAAGGAAGAACTGATCCTGCGGCTGACGCCCCAGGGCCAGGCGCTGGGCTTCACCGAGGACGGGCTGGCCCGCGTGCTGCGCCACCGGCTGGGCGGGATCGAGGCGGCGACCTTCCCCGACGGGCTGCGCACCGGCTCCATTCGCGTGGAACTGCCCGAGACAGACCGCACGGCGGATTTCCTCGACAGCATGCTGATGCGCGCCTCCTCGGGTCAATACGTGCCGCTGGCCGATATCGTCAGCGTGGAAAGCCGGCAGGGTTTCTCGACCATCCTGCGCGAAAACGGCGTGCGTGTGGTGACCGTGAGCGGCGAATTGTCCGAGGATGACCCCGGCCGCGCCCGCGAGATCACCCGCGAACTGCGCGAGAACATCCTGCCCGATCTGGAATCCGAATTCGGGATCGAAACCCGGCTTTCGGGCCAGGCGGATGACGAGGCCGCCTTCATGTCCGACGCCATGTTCGGGCTGATCCTGTGCCTGCTGCTGATCTATCTGACGCTGGCCTGGGTGTTTTCCAGCTGGCTGCGCCCGCTGGTGGTGATGGCGGTGATTCCCTTCGGCCTGATCGGCGCGTTCTATGGCCATGTGCAGTGGGACATGGCGCTGACGATCTTCTCCATCGTCGGGCTGATCGGCATGGCGGGGATCATCATCAACGACTCCATCGTGCTGGTGACCACGGTGGACCAGTATGCGCGGGATCGCGGGCTGATCCCGTCCATCGTCGATGCCGCCTGTGACCGTCTGCGCCCGGTGCTGCTGACCACGCTGACCACGGTGCTGGGCCTGTCGCCGCTGATGTTCGAGCGCTCCACACAGGCCGAGTTCCTGAAACCCACGGTCATCACGCTGGTCTACGGGCTGGGCTTCGGCATGGTGCTGGTGCTGCTGGTGGTGCCGGCGCTGCTGGCGGTGGGCCATGATCTGGGCCGGCAGGCCCAGTCGCTGCGCCGGGCCTTGCAACTGCCGCGCCGGGCGCGCGGGCTGCTGGCGGTGCCGGTCATGGTGGCCGTGGCGGTGGCGGCGTGGTTCGCGGCGAGCATGGGCCATGTGATGGCCACCGGCAGCCTCTGGGCGCCTGTGGCCGCCCTGCCCCTGCCCGGCGGCACACCGATCCAGCAGGCGTTTGCGGCTTTCGCGGGCGGGCTTGCAGGGCTGGTTGCCCTGGGCTGGGCCGCAGCCGGGATCGGCCTGTGGTTCACGGGACAGGGCGAACGGAACACTGAGGCCCCCGAGGCGTGACGGGCGTCTGACGGAGTGTCGGGCACAGGCAGAGCCGTTTTCCGGTCACCCGAAGAAAACTCTGTCTCGGCGCCCTTCGGCAAAAGCGCCCTAGGGCGGCGCCCACCCACTCACCCGCGCGCCATGGGGGCGCACCCTCGTATCCATACGGGGGACGCTCAGGAACCGCGCAGCAGTGCTTCCAGCTCGATGGGCGCAAGTTCACCCGCCAGCAGCGTGCGATAGACCACCAGCGACTCCGCCACCCGCATGATGTAATTCCGCGTTTCGGCAAAGGGGACGCTTTCCACCCAGTCGACGATATCCACATCACCGTTGCGCGGATCGCCCAGCCGCTCGATCCACGCGCGCGGGCGGCCCGGCCCGGCATTGTAGCCTGCCGCGACCAGCGCCAGCGAGGGGCCGAATTCCTCGGTCAGCACCTGCAGATAGGCCGCGCCCAGCCGCGCGTTCAGGCCCGGGTCGCTGGTCAGGCGGGACGGGTCGAAGCCGTCGATCCCCAACTCCTGCGCCATCATCGCGCCGGTGCCGGGCAGCACCTGCATCAGCCCCCGCGCATCCGCCGGACTGACCACCCTCGGGTCGAATTCGCTTTCCCGCCTGGCAATCGCCAGCACCAGATCGGCGGGCGCGGGCAGGTCCACTTCCTCCAGCCCCGTGAGCGGGAAATAGGCGCGCGGCAGCAGCACCCCCTTCTGCACGGCGATCTTGGCCACGTTCAGCGCCATGTTGGGCTCATCGAGCCCCAGCAGCAATTCCGTCAGCGCGCCCAGTTCGGCCTCTGCCTCCAGTTGCCAGGCCAGGTGCATCACCACCCGCCGCGCCTCGAACCACTCGCCCGCGCTGCGCAGCAGCAGCGCCGCCGAGAGCAGGTCGGACTCCGCCAGCACGGTCTCGTGCCAGTCGGGATAGCGCGCCTCGGCCAACAGCGCCGGGTCCATGCCGATCCCCGCGCGCTCGGCGGCCAGTTGGCCATAGAAGCTGGTGCTATGCTCGGCGGCAAAGGCGAAGGCCGCCTCGGCGCTGATCGGATCGCCCAGCGCCTCATGCGCCAAGCCCTCCCAATAGCCCGCGCGGCCCAGACTTATGGGGCTGGACACCCGCACCCGCAAGGTGCGGAAATGGCGCAGCGCATCCGCCGGCCGGTCCAGATGGCGCAGCGCTATGAACCCGGCCAGCCATTCCAGATCGGCGAATTGCGCGCCATCCTCCAGATGATGCGGTGTCGCCAGCGCATAGGCGCGCGCAGCGTCCCCGTCGGCGAGGGCACCGCGCACCAGGAAGATGCGCCACCGCGCCCAGGCCGACGGATCGCCCAAGGCCGCCGCCCCCTGCGCGGAACGCTCGATCAGCAGATCGCCCGCGCTTTCGGTCAACCCGGCGTGCATCCGCCACTGGAACCGGTCATGGGCCAGCCCGGGATCATCGGCCAGCGCCTCGGGCACCGCGTCGATCAGCGCACTTACCCCTTGCGCGCGCGTTTGCAACGCCAGCCGGGCCTGCGCCAGCCGCGCCTCGCCGCGGCCAACCCGGTCGCGCATCCGGTTGGCCGCGCCACGCACCCCGCGCCACAGCAGCATGTCCATCCGCTCGACGTGCAGCGGGGCCAGCACCTCGCCGAAACGCTCCAGTAATGCGTCCTCCTGTTCCGAGTTCAGCGTGAAATCGCGCCACAGTTGCTGCGCCAGCGCATCCGTCTCGTACCCGTCCGGCAGCGCGCCCAGCAGGGCCAGACCACCCTCGGCGCTCTGCGGCTCACGGTCGGTGAAAAAGGCGCGCACCACGTCGGGCGCGGCGTCGGTCAGATGCTCCTCGGCAGCGCGCTGGATGGTGATCGGCAGCGGCCAGTGCGCGCGCTCACGCAGCCAGCGGTCGACCTCGGCGGGCGTGCCGGCGCCGTTGCGCAGGCGGAACCAGTCGAACACCGCCTGCGCGTCGTCGCCAGCCACGCCGAGGGTCTCTTGCGCGGCGGCCCAGTCGCCCGCCCGGCCCTCGCTTAGCGCCAGCGACAGCAGCCCGGCATCGCGCGAGGGCGGCGGGCGGTCCTGGGCCAGCCCTTGCGCTGCCCCGATCAATACGGGCAGCGCAAGGGCTGCACTCAGCACCAGCGAAAACGAGACGCGACGCAGCATATTCGGTCTTTCGGCTTGAAATGCGTGTCGCGGAAGTCTAAGCGCGCAGGCGCAGGCCGCAACACACAAAGCCGACAGGCCGTGTCCCGGCTGGCAGAAGCCTGCCGATGCCGCGCACACCGGACCCGCGCCCTGCCCGCACAGTGAGGACATGCGCCATGATCCGAGGTTCCATCCCCGCCCTTGTCACGCCGCTGAAGGATGGCAAGGTGGATTTCGAGACCCTGCGCGCGCTGGTGGACTGGCATGTCGACGAAGGCAGCCACGGGCTGGTTCCCGTCGGCACGACCGGCGAAAGCCCCACGCTGAGCCATGAAGAACACGAGGCGGTGATCGAGGAAGTGGTGCGCCGGGCGGCCGGGCGCGTTCCGGTGATTGCAGGCGCGGGGTCCAACAACACGACCGAGGCGATCCGCTTCATGCGTCACGCCGAAGATGTGGGCGCCGATGTCGCGCTGGTGGTCACGCCTTATTACAACAAACCGACACAGGGCGGGCTGATCGCCCATTTCCGGGCGCTGCACGACTGCTGCACCCTGCCGATCATCATCTACAACATTCCGGGCCGGTCCGTGGTGGACATGACGCCCGCGACGATGGGCGAACTGGCCCGCCTGCCGCGCATCATCGGGGTGAAGGACGCCACCGGCAAGCTGGAGCGCGTGAGCCAGCAGCGCGGCGCCTGCGGCAAGGATTTCATCCAGATCTCGGGCGAGGATGCGACCGCGCTGGGCTTCAACGCGCATGGCGGGGTGGGGTGCATATCCGTCACCGCGAATGTGGCGCCGCGGCTCTGTGCCGAGTTCCAGGAGGCGACGCTGGCGGGCGATTATGCCACCGCGCTGGAGTATCAGGACCGGCTGATGCCCCTTCACGAGGCGATCTTCATCGAGCCCGGTCTGGTCGGCGCGAAATACGCGCTTTCGCGCCTGGGCAAATGCACGGACGAGGTGCGCCTGCCGCTGATCGGCCTGACCGAGCCGACCAAGGCGCGCATCGATGCCGCCATGCGTCATGCGGGGCTTCTGAACTGACGGTCGCGCGGGTGCTGGCGCTTGTCACCTATGACGTGTTCACTGACACGCCGTTTCAGGGCAATCCGCTTGCGATCGTGCCAGATGCCGATGGGCTGAGCACCGCGCAGATGCAGACGCTGGCGCGTGAACTGAACCTGTCCGAGACGATCTTTGTCATGCGCCCCGAGAACCCCGCCCACCGCGCGCGGGTCCGGATCTTCTTTCCCACCGACGAGATCCCCTTTGCCGGGCATCCGACCATCGGCTGTGCGATCCACCTGTCCGGGCTGACCGAAACCACCGGGGATGCCGAGGTCGCGATGACCCTCGAGGAAAACGCCGGTCCCGTGCCCGTGACGGTGCGCCGCCGCGATGGGCGCGTATCGGCGGAGTTCACCGCGCCCCTGCTGCCCGAATGCTGCGGAACGGTCGATGACTGCGGCCTGACCGCCCGCGCGCTGGGCCTGTCCCCCGGCGATATCGGCAACGCCATCGCGGCCACCCCCGAGGTCTGGCAGGCCGGGCCGTCCTATCTGCTGATCCCCGTCGCCTCGCGCGCGGCACTGGCGCGCGCCTGGCCCATGGGCGCGGACTGGACGGCGCTGACCGACCGAGCAGGCACCTTCAGCGCCTGGCTCTTTGTTCCCGGTGCGGCGGATGAGGTCCACGCGCGCATGTTCTCGCCCGCCGGGGGCACACCCGAGGATCCGGCCACCGGTTCGGCCGTGGTCACCTTCGCCGGGCTGCTGACCCACCACGGTCACTGCGCCGCGCAGGGGGAAACCGCGCTCAGGGTCATGCAGGGGCTGGAGATGGGGCGCCCCTCCGAAATCGGCGCGCGCATGGTGATGCAGGGCGGCGCGTTGTCGGCGGTGCGGATCGGCGGATCGGCGGTCAAGGTCGCCAGCGGGCGGATACGGGTGCCGTGACGGGCGGCATTCGCGCCGACGCGGCCCCATGGCGATGCGGCGCGTGACATCAGCCACGCCAGCGCGCGCAGGCGCGCCCTGCACAAGCCCGCCCTTTCAGTCTTCCTGGAATTGCAGCGCATGCAGCCGCGCATAATGGGCGCCACGCTCAATCAGCTCGGCATGGCTGCCCTGCTCCACCACCTGCCCGCGATCCATGACCACGATGCGATGCGCCGCCCGCACGGTGGCCAGTCGGTGCGCGATCACCAGGGTCGTGCGCCCGTGCGCCAGTTCCTCCAGCGCCGCCTGAACCAGCGCCTCGGACCGGGCGTCGAGCGCGCTGGTGGCCTCGTCCAGCAGCAGGATCGGCGCGTCGCGCAGGATCGCGCGCGCAATCGCCACGCGCTGGCGCTGCCCGCCCGACAGCGCCGACCCGCGCGGCCCGACCCGCGTGTCCAGCCCATCGGGCAGGGTATCGGCGAACTCGGCGACATGCGCGGCCTCGATCGCGGCGCGCAACCGGGCCTCGGGGACATCGCGCATCCCCATCAGGATATTGTCGCGGATGCTGTCATCGAAAAGCGCCGCGTCCTGGCTGACCACCGAAAAGAGGCCCCGCAACGCGGCCAGGTCCATCTGCGCGATATCGCGCCCGCCGATCAGGATCTGGCCCTGCTGCGGATCGATCAGCCGCCCCAGCAACGCAAAGACCGTGGTCTTGCCGGCGCCCGAGGGCCCCACGATCGCGGTCGTCTGCCCGGCCTCGGCCTCGAGCGTCAGGCCGCGCAGCACCGGTTCGCGCCCATAGGCGAAATGCACGTCCCGCAGCGCGATGCTGCAGGCGTTGCGCGCGGGCACCGGCAGATGCGGCGGCGGCGGCGAGGTGATAGCGGGCTTCACATGCATCAGGTCGCGCACCCGCTCGGCGCTGGCCAGAATGTTCTGCCATTGCGCCGCCAGTCCGCTGAGCTTGCGCACCGGCTCGAACATCAGGGTCACGGCGGTGAAGAAGCTCATGAACTGGCCCACCGTGCGGGTGCCTTCGATGATCTGCATGCCGCCATAGGCCACGACCGTTGCCACCCCGATGGTGGCGGCCACATCCATGACCGTCGGCGTGCCATCCTGTCCGATGGACGCCCGCACCGCCGCGCGGCGATAGCGCGTCAGGACATCGCGGAACCGGGACTGTTCGCGTTTCTCGGTGCCGGACAGCTGGATGGTGGCGATGCCGTGGAACACCTCGTCCAGCCGGTTGGAAATCTCGGCCGCGGTCACGCGAGTTTCGACGCTGCGCTCGCGGATGCGGCGCTGGATCATCTGCATCGGCAGCACCAGCAGCGGCACCCCTACCAGCGCGATCAGCGTCCAGAGCCAGTCCATGTAAAGCGCCACCGCAACCAGACCGATCATCGACGCCCCGTCGCGGCCCAGGCCGACAACAACCGACCGCAGCAGTTCGATTACAGCCCGCGTATCGCCCTGGACACGCTCGATCAGCAGCCCGGGCGACTGGTGCTGATGAAACCCCAGGTCCAGGCGCAGCAGATGCGCCAGCATCTCGTCCTGCATGTCAGCGCGCGTGCGCTCGGCCAGATGCGCAGTGACGACCCGGCTCAACAGTCGCGCGGCCCCGCGCACGATCATAACCGTCGCCATGGCCAGCGCCACCAGCACCACCATATCCGCGCGGCCCGCCACCAGCACATCATCGAAAAGCGGCTGGATCAGGAAGCTGAAGACGCCAAGCATGGCGCCTTCCATGATCAGCAAGGCAAAAGCCGCGGCCAGCCACCAGAGACGCTTGCGGACATATCCCGTCCACAGCCAGTTCAGGATTTCACGATCCCGCGCGCGCTGGGCCCTGCGGTCGGGCGTCCCGGTATCGGAAGGTGGTCTCACGGCGGTGCTGGTCCGGTGCGATGGCGGCTATGGGATCGCCCCCGCTTACCGGGTTTCGCCGCAAGCCGAAACCCTTTGCGCGCGCCTCCTCTGCCGCCGCGCCGCAGGGTCAAAAGCAGCCGGGTCCATGCCCGCCCGCCGCACCAGCGCAACGGTGCGGCGTCAGCAGTTCGCGGACCTGTTGCCGGGCGAGGCGCCGGCGGCAGCCCGAGGGCGCTTACCAGCCATATTGCAGCAGGATACCGGCCTCGCCGCCGCGCTGGATCACACGCGCATCGGCACCGCGCCCGAACTGCAATATGGCCTGGGTGTTGCCCCCGCCGCGCTGGGTCAGGTCGGCGGAATGGTCGGCGCCGCGCTGGCGGATGATGCCAAGGTTGTTGCCCCCGGACTGGCGCAGGGCGGCGGCTTGGTTGCGCCCCGCCTGCCGCACATCGGCGCCCGAGCGGATATCGCGGTGGATGGCATAGGCGGTGACCAGCGCACCCAGCACGCGGGCCTCCTGCGCGTTGCCGGGATTGATGGAGATGCTGAGCGAATTCGCACTGGCGGGCGCCAGCGGCAGGGCCAGTGCGGCGGCGAGGGTCAGGGCGGAAAGGGTCAGACGGGACATGGCAGGGTCCTTTCAGGATGCGATGGGACAGGGCTTCCGGGTCAGGGAAGCGGGCGCGTCACAGATCGGCGCTGTGGCAGCGGCGCGTGATCTTGCCCGAGGTCAGGGTCAGCTCGGCCTCGATACTGCGGCGGGGGCCGCCCAACGTGGTCTCGGCCAGCAGCACGGGCTTGCCCGGTGCGGCCTCGAACTCCCCCGACTGGCGGATGGTGGCCGAGCCCCCGCCACCACGCTGGCGGATGTCCAGCGCATAGGTGCCTTCCAGCGCGCGGCTGGCATGGGCGCGGGCGACCAGCTCGGTGCCCGTCCGGGTTTCGGTGATCTGCAATTCGCAAACCAGGGGCGCGTCGGCCTTGGGAACCGATCGCGCGGGCGCGATGACGGTGGAGGCGCAGGCGGCGCCGGTGATGATCAGGGCCGTGGCGGCCAACAGGATGCGGGGCATGGATCCCTCCCTTGGTTGGTGGGGGCTGGTTGGCAGGGGCGGGTGGCCCGCCCCTGCGGGTGAAGGCGCGGCATCAGTCCTGGATGATCAGCAGCACGTTGCCGTGGCCGTGCTGCGTGGCCGTCGCGGTCTGGCCGCGCCCGTTCTGGATCACGCCGACAGCGTTGCGGCTACCGCCCTGGGTGACGGTGGCGTCGTTGCGGCAGCCCATCTGGGCCACGCCCACGATGTTGCGCCGCCCGCTCTGGTCCAGGTCGGCCACGTTGCGGCACCCGGTCTGCCCGACCGAGATGCGGTTGCGCGCGCCGTCCTGGGTGCTGAGCGTCAGGTTTCCGCGCCCGCGCTGGGTCACGGCAAGCCGCTGGCGGTGACCGCCCTGGGCGCTGGCGGCTTCATTGGCGCTGCCCCACTGGCGGACATCGACCGAGGACCCGGCGGCGGCGGGCGCACCGGTCAGCGCAAGCGCGAGCATCAGCGCGGCGGACAGTGCGGTCAGGGCGGGGCGGGGGCGATATGGGATCATGGTGCGTCTCCTGTTGAATGCGGTGATGCGGACCGCCGCTCGGGTCTCTGGCAGCGCGGCCGATCCACGCCGATGACCCTGCAGCCCGCCCGGATTGCCGCGCAATATCGCCGCCCTGTCAGGCGATGACGGCCCCCTTGTCATCCGATAACCGCAGGCGCAGCACCTTCGCCGACTGCCTGCAAACCATGCAGTTTCGCCTTCCCCCCCGTCGCCCGATGCTCTAGATTCAGACCCATGAGCACCGCCCTGATCCATCACCCCGACGCCGCCCAGCACATCACGCCGCAAGGCCACCCCGAACGCGTTGCGCGGATCGAAGCGGTGGCGCAGGTGCTGGCAGCGGCGGAATTCGACGGGCTGCAGCGGCACGAGGCGCCGCTGGCCGACGAATCCGAGGTGCTGCGCTGCCACCCGCCCGAATATCTCGAGCGGGTGCGCAAGGCGATCCCCGCCGCCGGGGGCTATCAGCTGGACGCGGACACCCATGTCTCGCCCGGTTCGTGGCGGGCGGTGATGCGCGGCGTGGGCGGCACCTGCCGGGCCGTCGATCTGGTGCTGGGGGGCGATGCGCGCAACGCCTTTGTCGCCATGCGTCCGCCGGGCCATCACGCCGAGACCAGCACGCCGATGGGCTTCTGTCTGTTCGGCAACGCGGCCATCGGCGCCAAGCGGGCGCTGGACCATCACGGGCTGAAGCGCGTGGCGGTGGTGGATTTCGATGTCCATCACGGCAACGGCACGCAGGACCTGCTGTGGGACGAATCGCGCGCGCTGTTCGTCTCCAGCCACCAGATGCCGCTGTTTCCGGGATCCGGTGCGCCGGGCGAGCGGGGCGCGCATGACAACATCCTGAACCTGCCCCTGCAGCCGGGCAGCGGCGGCGATGAATTCCGCGCCGCCTGGGAGAGCCACGCCTTTCCGCGCCTGCGCGCCTTCGCGCCGGCACTGATCATCGTCTCCGCAGGATTCGATGGCCACCGCGCCGACCCGCTGGCCAATCTGGCGCTGGTGGAGGAGGATTTCGCCTGGATCACCGGCGCGCTCTGCGACATCGCCGCCGAGGTCTGCGAGGGGCGGGTGGTCTCGGTGCTCGAAGGCGGCTACGATCTGGACGCGCTGTCGGCCTCCGTGCGGGCGCATGTGCTGATGCTGATGGACAAGAGCCAATGAGCGAACCCAAGGTCGAGGACATGAGCTTCGAGGACGCGCTCAAGGCGCTCGAGGAAATCGTGACCAAGCTCGAAAGCGCCGAGGTCTCGCTCGAGGACTCGATCACGCTTTACGAGCGCGGCGCCGCGTTGCGCGCACATTGCGAGGCGCGGCTGAACGCGGCGCAGGAACGGGTCGAGAAGATCAGGCTCGCGCAGTCCGGCGAGCCCGCCGGGACCGAACCTTTCGATCCCGCATGAGGCCCGCATGAGTTTCGCCGAACGTCTGGCGCAGGCTGCGGCAGCGACTGGGGCGCATCTGCGGGCGGCGATCCTGGACCTTCCGGAAAGCGCGGTGCGCGATGCCATGGTGCACGCCTGCGACGGCGGCAAGGGGCTGCGCGGGTTCCTGGTGCTGGAATCGGCGCGGCTGCATGGGCTGAGCGACCCGCAGGCGCTGGACGCGGCAGCGGCGCTCGAGGCGGTGCACGCCTATTCGCTGGTCCATGACGACCTGCCCTGCATGGACGACGACGACCTGCGCCGGGGCCAGCCCACGGTGCATGTGCAATGGGACGAGGCCACCGCCGTGCTGGCCGGGGACGCGCTGCAGGCGCTGGCCTTCGAGGTGCTGGCCCGCCCCACAGCAGCGCCCACCGACGCGGCGCGGCGGCTGCTGGTGGCCACGCTGGCGCAAGCCGCAGGCGCGCGTGGCATGGTGCTGGGCCAGGCGCTGGACATCGCCGCCGAAACCGCCGACCAGCCCCTGACGCTGGACCAGATCACCGAATTGCAGGCGGGCAAGACCGGGGCGCTCTTCGGCTGGGCGGCCTGCGCGGGGCCCCGGCTGGCGGGCGCCGACCCGGCCCCCATGGCCGCTTATGCCGCAGCGCTGGGCCTTGCCTTTCAGATCGCGGATGACATTCTTGATGTGGAGGGTGACGCTGCAGCCACCGGCAAGCGCGTGGGCAAGGACGCGGCGGCGGGCAAGGCGACATTCGTGTCGCTGCTGGGACTGGATGGCGCGCGGGCGCGGGCGGCGGACCTGGTGGCCGAGGCCGAGTCGGCGCTGGATGGCCATGGCGAGGCTGCCGAGAGTTTGCGGGCGCTGGCCCGGTTCATCATCGCGCGCGACACCTGACGCGCCACAAGAGGGGTCCGGATGACCGACCGACCGAAGACACCGCTGCTGGACCGGGTGCGCACGCCCGCCGACATGAAGGGGCTGAGCGATAACCAGTTGCGGCAGCTTGCCGACGAATTGCGGGCTGAAACCATCAGCGCAGTGTCCGAAACCGGCGGTCATCTGGGCGCTGGGCTGGGGGTGGTGGAACTGACCGTGGCACTGCACGCGGTGTTCGACACGCCGCGCGACCGGCTGATCTGGGACGTCTCGCACCAGTGCTACCCACACAAGATCCTGACCGGACGGCGCGACCGTATCCGCACGTTGCGGATGAAGGACGGGCTGTCGGGTTTCACCAAGCGGTCCGAGTCGCCCTACGACCCGTTCGGCGCCGCGCATAGCTCCACCAGCATCTCGGCCGCGCTGGGGTTTACGATGGCGCGCGAACTGGGCGGGGCACCGGACCCGGCCCTGGGCGACGCCATCGCCGTGATCGGCGACGGGGCGATCAGCGCCGGCATGGCCTATGAGGCGCTGAACAACGCGGGCCATCTGGGACGGCGGTTGATCGTGATCCTGAACGACAACGAAATGTCCATCGCGCCGCCCACCGGCGCCATGTCCAGCTACCTTTCGCGGCTCTATGCCGAAGCGCCGTTCCAGGACCTCAAGGCCGCCGCCAAAGGCGCGCTGGAATTCCTGCCACCCCCGCTGCAGGAAGGCGCGCGCCGGGCCAAGGACCTGCTGAAACACGCCACGGTCGGCGGCACGCTGTTCGAGGAACTGGGCTTTTCCTACCTCGGCCCCATCGACGGGCATGACCTGGACCAGCTTCTGCCGATCCTGCGCACCGTGCGGGCACGGGCCACCGGCCCGGTGCTGATCCATGCAGTGACGAAAAAGGGCAAGGGCTACCGCTTCGCCGAGGATTCGCCCGACCGCGGCCACGCGCGGGCAAAATTCGACGTGGTCTCGGGCAAGCAGAAGAAGGCACCGTCCAACGCGCCCAGCTACACGAGTGTCTTTGCCAAAGCGCTGATCGACGAGGCCGGGCGCGACGAGCGCATCGTCGCCATCACCGCCGCCATGCCCGACGGCACCGGGCTGGACAAGTTCGCGGACCACTTCCCCAAGCGCATGTTCGACGTGGCGATTGCCGAACAGCATGGCGTGACCTTCTGCGCGGGTCTGGCGGCGGGGGGGATGAAGCCGTTCTGCGCGATGTATTCCACCTTCCTGCAACGCGGCTATGACCAGGTGGTGCATGACGTGGCGATCCAGCGCCTGCCGGTGCGCTTCGCCATCGACCGCGCGGGACTGGTCGGTGCGGACGGGGCCACGCACGCGGGGGCGTTTGATATAACCTATCTGGCCACACTGCCGGGGTTCGTGGTCATGGCCGCGGCGGACGAGGCCGAGCTTGTCCACATGGTCGCCACCGCCGCCGCGCATGACGACGGGCCCATCGCCTTCCGCTTCCCGCGTGGCGAAGGGGTCGGTGTGGAGATGCCCGAACGCGGGCGGGTGCTGGAAATCGGTCGCGGTCGGATGATCCAGCAGGGCAAGCGCGTGGCGATCCTGTCCTTTGGCGCGCGGCTTCAGGAAGTGCTGAAGGCCACCGAAGCGCTGGCCGCGCGCGGCATCACCCCCACCGTGGCCGACGCCCGTTTCGCCAAGCCGCTGGACCGCGACCTGATCCTGGAACTGGCCGCCGGGCACGAGGCGCTGATCACCATCGAGGAAGGCTCCATCGGCGGTTTCGGCAGCCATGTGGCGCAGCTTCTGGCCGAGGAAGGCGTGTTCGACCGTGGCCTGAAATTCCGCTCCATGGTGCTGCCGGACACGTTCATCGATCAGGCCAGCCCAAGCGACA
>LFIK01001325.1_pt1 | contig 19556 bp, 20 predicted proteins | sample 643401 | NCBI WGS metagenome assembly LFIK01 (sample SAMN03777447, study PRJNA286221) | soda lake metagenome | biome: soda lake; feature: Kulunda steppe; material: water; isolation source: sample T5-Br brine of Lake Tanatar-5 | place: Russia: Kulunda steppe | collected 2010-07
CCACCCATCACGACGCTGATGGTGTGATTCTGTCACACCCGACCGACGGAACCTACGAACCAGAACACGAAAAGCACCAGCCACCTAGGCTCTGTCTATGCGCCGACCGATCCCCGCCCCCGTCCGTCGGGGAGCAGGTGTGCTCCTCGGGGCGCTTCCGTCACGACGCCTGCTGAGGCACTCAAAGTCCTTGCGCGGGGCCGGCCTCACCTTTCTCTGGCACCGTGTGCGACCTGACGGCCCCGCTCCCCACGACGTCGTCCTCACCGTCCGTGCCGAGCTGTTCCGACAGCAACTCGAAGCTCTGGGCGAGCTGGGGGACATCGTTTCCCTGGCCGACCTCGACCGACCTGACCCCTCCGCCCGGCCTCGGTTCGCCCTCACCTTCGACGACGATGATTACGGTCACGCCCGCTACACCCTGCCGATCCTTCGCGAGTTCGGAGTACCGGCAACCTTCTTTCTCTCAGGACGATGGATCCACCACCTCGGACCCTACTGGTGGGAGGTCTTGGAGGAGCAGATCGCAGCTCGAGGGCTCACCGAGACCACCCGCCGACTTGGTGTCCGTGCAGCCTCCGTCGGCGAACTCGCAGCGCGCATCGAAGGGTCACCCGCAGCATCTCGGCTGGGTGACCTCGGCGACCGCGCGAACCGCACAGATCGCACGAGCATGATGACCTCTGACCACGCGGAACAACTCCGGCAAGCCGGGATGGAGATCGGTTTCCACACGGTCGATCATCCCGTTCTTCCGCTCCTGGATGTTGGGGCGCTGCAGGATGCCGTCAGCCGCGGCCGTGCGGAACTCGAAACAGCACTGGATGCCTCGATCGTCCGCTTCGCCTATCCCCACGGACGTCACGATGCACGCGTACGAACAGCAGCGTGTCGAGCGGGTTATGCAAGCGCTTGGACCACCTCTGAACTCGTCGCCCGAGCAGAGGACGATCCGTTCTCCCGGGGTCGCTGGGAGCCCGGCAGCCGGGATCCGGACGCGCTTGTCGCCGGCACTCTGCGACGACTTCTCGCCCGTTCAGCCCGCCCGTGAGCGCCACCCTAACCGCCCCTGCTTCCTGGCCGAAGCGCCGGAAGCGACCGCCCCTACGTTATGGCCTTGCGGCCCAAAGAGGCACTCAGCGGCTTGCATACGACCGCCCCGACGAGCAGTGGATAGGCGGTGTCGCGCGGATCCAGGTACCGCACGCCCAGTTCCTCCGCCGCGATGCCATGGAGGAACGCCAATGAACTCGGCAGGTTGCCGAAACCGACAACATCGAAGGATCCTGGCGGAAGCAGACGTGATAGCTCGATCTCGAATCCCGCCGGCGTCCAACGCCATAGGTCGTTGACCGCTTCCACGACGATGCTCACGGTCGGAACCGTGATAAGCAGCGTCCCGCCAGGGGCGAGGGCCCCCCAGCAGTTGCGCAGAGCCGCCGCGTAATCGGGTACGAGTTGGAGTGTCTGATTCAGCAGGATGCAATCGAACCGGTCGCGAGGGAGAGCGTTTGGTGCTCCGAGATCCGCGACGATCGTGGCATGCGGGTTCGTCGCGTCGATGTCCAGAACATCAGCGACCACCACACGGTCGCCCCCGAACGCTCGCGTGTAGTCACTGTCCTTCACCTCCAGCACGCGACCCACGAGGGCGTCCGCATGGTCAGCGATGAATCGCTCGATGAAGACGCGATCGACGGGCGTCCCGCGGTCGAGGCCGTAGTTGTCGCTGAGGGGACGTCGCCGACGCAGGTTGCCCCACCGGGCCCGGGGCCAGCGCTTCAGGTGGCGCAGTCGCCGTACGACGCTCACCGGCAGGCCTTTTCGAAGTGCTGTGCGCAGCCCCATGATCCACATCTCGGAGGTCCCCATCTCGCGCTGCAGACCCCGTACGCTACTAGCCTGAGAGGGTCAGTGGAGAGGCGAAGGGCCGGATGACCAGCGAGCGACTGCACGTCGACCGTGGTATCTCGGTCATCATTCCCACCCTGGGTCGTCCCACGTTGCGGGACTGCCTCACACACCTGCAGCGCGGAACCATGATCCCCTTCGAGGTGCTCGTGGTTCACCAGGGCGATGACACGACCACGCAAGAGACGTGCACCGAGTTCGACCTCTTCGGGATGCCGTGCCGGTACCTACCGTTTCCGCACCAGCGAGGTGCCGGTAGCGCCAGGAACCGAGGGATCGAACGATGCAGGACGAGGCTGCTCGCCACTATCGACGATGACTGTCTCGCCGACGAACAGTGGCTGGCGACGTTGTCCCAGCGGCTCACAGCGCACCCAGCGTCAGTGATCAGTGGTCAGGTTCGCTCCGGCACGGGAGGCAACGCCCCTTCGCTCATCGAAGCGCCTGCCCCCCGGGTGTACACGGCTCCAACGCGGGACCGTGATGTCCTGTACACGGGGTGCATGGGTAGCAGCCTCGACGTATTCGAACGTGTGGGCCTCTTCAGCGAGGCCCGTGCCCTGCTGCCGGCCGCTGAGGATAACGAGTGGGCCTACCGTGTCCTTTCCGCCGGCGTCCCAATCCGCTACGAACCGACCGCCCGGGTCACGCACGTCGACTGGCGCTCCGCTGCCGAGGACGCCGACGTAGACCATCGGTATGCAGCAGGACAGGGAGGGTTCTATGGGCTCTACCTCCGGCGCCTCGACGGCTTCGTGGCGCGGCGCGCTCTACGCGATCTGATGCGAAGTGTGCTCGACGGACTGGTCGGCCTTCGGCGACGCGACATACCGCGGGCAAAGGCAGGCCTCCAGCGGTTCGTGCATCTGGTCCGCGGGATCTTCGCCGGACTGACCGAGCGAACAGTGCATCCCCTTCCGGGACCGGTGGTGCCCCCGAGCGACTAGCCTGCAGGCGTCGGCCTCGATGGAGTCAGGATCTGCCGTGGCGCCAGACGTGACCGTGGTTATCCCCACACGGGATCGGCCTCAGTTGCTCGCACAGACGCTTCGCAGCGTCCTGCGCCAGGAAGGGGTGGTGACAGAGGTCATCGTCGTCGATGACGGTTCTAAAGACCCAGCAGCCATCACTGCTCTGCCCGAGGTAGCGTCGCCGAGCGTCTCCATCCTCCGTAACGATATCTCCACCGGTGTCGCAGCCGCGCGCAACCGAGGCATCGAGCGGGCGGGGGCGGAGTGGGTGGCGACCCTCGACGATGACGACCTCTGGTCGCCTCACAAGCTGCGCCTACAGCTGCGCGCCGTGGAGACGACCGGCCGAGCATGGGCCTTCGGCGGGGCCGTCCACTTCCTGCCCGGTCCGAGGCCCTGGCTGCTTGCACAGCCTCCGGCAGCCGAACAGGTCGCGCAGCGCCTGCCGCACGACAACCTCGTACCAGCCGGCTCCTCGAACGTCCTGATGAGACGCGATGCCATCGAGGGTCTTGGGGGCTTCGACGTCACACTTCGCCACCTGGCTGACTGGGATGTGTGGTGCAAGTTGCTGAGGCTCAGCGCTCCCGCCACTATCGCTGACTTCGTCGTGGCCTACCGCCTGCACGATGCCAATATGGTGCTGCAGTCGTCCGAGGGTTTCCTCGATGAGGCCGACGTGATCGAGCGGCGCACCGAGGACCTGCGCAACGGCGAGCCCATGAACCGGTCCGCGCTCCACCGGTGGGTCGCGACTATGCACATGCGAGCAGGTCGACGTGCCGAAGCCCGACGTGCCTACCGGCAGGCGTTCCACGAGGGAGACAGAGCCGCGATCCTGCGGGTGGCACGAACGTTCGTCCCCATCACGCAGATCCGCCGGACGCTCCTACGCGAGCCTCCCCCTGCATGGCCGCCGGTGTTCGACCAGGCGTTCTGGTCGGCACTGGGGGATCCGGGCGCGCCGCGATCGAACAGCGCTGGCTGACGGATCCATGAGCGGAGCGAGCAGTTAGTCATCGTGGCGGCACATGCCGGTACGCCGCGGGCGTAGAGCTGTTCGCGGGTGGAGTGGGTCGCTGTGCACGGACGCATCGTCACGATGCTGCAAGGGCTTTTCGCACTCCATCGGCGAAGCGGTTGACCATCTCCTCGATGGAGTAGCGCTCGCTCGCAAGACCGCATCCGGTGACCAGGCGCTGATGTAGCTGGTCATCGGTCAGGGCGGCGATCACACCGGCCGCATACACCCGGGGGTCGCCGGCGTCGTCGACAACCAAGCCGTTGACCCCGTGCTCCACGTACGAGAGCTCAGGAGGGTGGGGGTTTCCAGCACTCACCACCACGGGTACGCCTCCCGCGAACGCATCGAGCACCACCAAGCCTGCCCATGCCGGGACGGCAACGACGCGCGCAGCTTTGAGCCACACCGCCTTCTCCCGCCCGAAGCGAGCACCAACCCGGTGCGCCCACGGGCGGGTAGCAGTCCACGCTTCCACGATCGGAGCCTCCGGGCCGTCGCCCACGACCACGAGATGCACGTCAGAAACCGCCGCACGTACATGCTCGAGTGCCTCGAACAGGAACTCAAGTCGCTTGTTGCTGGACAGCCCACCAATGAACATCACGACACGTCCGGGTGTCGCCCCCAAGGTCGCGTACAGCTGGTCGAGCTCCGCCGTTGTGACGTCGTCGACCAACCGCGCCAGGCCGCGCGTGTCGACGGCGTTCTGGACCACGGTGATGCGTTCCGGCGGGAACCCGGCAGCGGCCACGAGCTGCGACGTCTGCTCGGTGTAGGCGAACCACCAGTGGGCAACGCGGATGAACTTGGCCTTGATCCACTCACCGGTTTTCGATCGTCGCTCGGGGTGTAGGTTGCGTCCGTGCCCCCATAAGGCCAGGTGGCGCCTCCCGAGCACCTGCTCCACAGCCAGCAGGTAGTTGAGGAGGTGTCGACTGCCCTGCTCGACGACCACGAGATCGCTTCCCGACAGCGCCTCACGACAGGACTGCCACACAAGCTCGCTGCCACCCACCCGCAGCCACCGAGACCGCACGCGTCGTGCCCAGGGCAGATCCACGGCATCGCCGCGCAGATCCTCCGGCGGCTCAGGATTACTGTGCACGACGGTGAGCGCTATGCCCTCGGCTGCAAGGACGCTGCGCAAGCCTTCATAGAAGGGGACCCTGTACTGCAGCACCACCTCCTGCACGATTACTACATGCATCGCCTCTACTCTCGAAATTGGACACGGAAGCCGTCAGACTGCAGTCGAGTCGGTGAACAGGGCCGTCGGCACGAGCGTTCTGTGTCCTTCTTCAGCGCGGGCAAGACTACAGAGAAGGGCGGTGAGCGACCGTGCAACAGGCCAGACGGATCAGCGATCGGCACGGACAAAGAACTACTGTCGCCTCTGGAGAACCGGCGAGCCGTCAGTGCGTACGACCTTGCTCCAGCGCACGCTGGATGCCATCAACGAACCGCTCCACCATGCCTTCCACGGTGTAGCGCTCGGCAGCCGCCGCACATCCTGCCACGAGTCGATCGTGGAGTTGCTCATCTCGCAGGACCGCAGCAACCGCCGAAGCGTAACGCTCAGGCTCTCCGAAATCGTCGATCATGAGGCCACTTACCCCATGCTCGATATAGCTGACCTCTGGCGGGTGGTCCATGCTGCCGCTCGCGCACAGTGGAACGCCAGCGGCGAAGCTGTCGACGACGATAAGGCCCGCCCACCCAGGGACCAGCAGCACCTTCGCAACCGCCAAAGCCTCTGCGAGTTCGTCACCGGCGAGTTGACCGAGCCCGCGCACGTGACTCCGCTCGCGCGCAGCGGAGTGCACGAGCGATCGGCATTCACCGTCGCCAACGATCAGTAGGCGGAACCCGTCGATCGATGCAGCCAGAAGATCCGCCGATGCCAGCAGGAAATCGAGCCTCTTGGCCGGGCTGAGGTTGCCGACGAACAAGGCGATTGGCCCATCCCCGAGATCGTGCTCCCGCCGGAACTGCTCCTGTCGCACTCGTCCGATCGTCCGCATCCGCTTCTGGAGTTGACGGGTGTCCGTGCTGTTGTTCACGACTGTCAGGCGCTCCGCGGGGAAGCCTGTCTCACGCACGACGTCTGCTGCCAAATCGTTGTAAGCGAACCACCAGTCCGGATCAGGTAGCAGGCTGCGCTTCGCCCACTCGCCGACGCGGGAACGGCGATCAGGGGCATCGAAGCTTCGGCCGTGACCCCACAGGGCGACCTGGGGGCCGCCTGGGCGCGAGAGGAGAGCAAGGTTGGAGATCAGGCGTGTGGCCTGCTCGACGATGACGAGGTCAGCGGAGCCCAGCTCTCGCCCTATCGGTTGCCACAGCAACTCCCTTCCCCTCAAACGAACGGATCGTGCCGGGCGGTCAACCATCCACGGAAGCTCCGCCTGATCCGCACGGTCGTAGCCCATCCGCGGACCGGATCGCACCAGAGCAAGGCGGATCCCACGCTGGCCGAGCGCCGCGCGCAGTTGCTCGAAGAATGCCACGCGGTACTGCAGGACGGAGCGCTGCATCACCACAACGAGCGGCCCACTGCCGGTTGCTGCCATCGTGACATCTGCCCTTTGCTGGCGATCGGGTCCTGGCCTAGGTTGCGTTAGGAGGTCCAGTAGACCTGGTCCGTTCAAGGTGCCGGGATCATAGGACAGCCGGATCACGGCGGGCATCGCACAGCGACGTTGGTGGGCGAACCGCAGTGGTGCGACCACGCTACGCTGCCGCGTCGAGCCCCCTTTCCCTGGGAACGCTTCATGCCCGAAGTTTCCGTCATCATCACGACCTTTAATCGCGTCCGCTTGCTCAGCCAGGCTGTGTGGAGCGCCCTCGGACAGCAGAACGTCGACCACGAGGTCATCGTCGTCGACAACGGCTCGACCGACGGAACCGCTGACCTGCTGGCGGGTATCGACGATCCTCGGCTCCGGGTACGGCACAACGAGGTGTCACTGGGCAGCGTCGGCGGGCGCAACACCGGACTTGCGATTGCCAGCGGTGACTGGGTCGGCTGCCTGGATGACGATGATCTATGGGCACCCCACAAGCTTGCTCAGCAACTGGCCGCTGCCCGTCGGAGCCCAGCGAGGTGGGTCTACGCCGGTTGCGTGCACATCGACGCTGACGGGCGTGTGCTGAGTGGTCGCCCCCCGGCCCCACCAGCCAGGATCATGGCGGAACTCCCCGCGCGCTTCCTCGTCCCCGGTGGCATGTCCAACGTACTGTGGCAGCGTGAGGCGCTGGACGAAGGGGGTCTCCTCGACCCCGAGTTGCCCTTTCCAGCGGACTGGGACGTGTGCCTACGGCTCGCGCGCTCAGGTCCCCCCGCTGGCGTCAAGGCGCCACTGATCGGTTACCGCCAACACGGATCCAACATGTCGGCCAACTCGGCGCGCTTACAGGCAGAGTTGCGACGACTTGCGGAGAAACACCTTCCACAGTCCGGCTACACCGCGATCGACTGGGGGGCGCAGGCCCGGTTCGTCGCTTCCGAAGAGTTGCGGCGCGGTGATCGCAGGAGCGCACTGAGGGCGTACGGGCAAGCGATGCGACACGGTGACCTCGCCTCGGCGCCCCGCGCCGCTGCCGCGGCGCTCCCTCGTGCCGCACACCGATGGTTGCACGTCAATGCGCTCTCCGACCGGAAGTGGGTGCAGGCCGGGGAGGCTTGGCTGCAAGACGTACCGGGCATCGCAAAGGCTGCAGCACGGTGAGGCGGCCGCTGGTGTCCGTAGTCTTGCAGAGCACCACGCCGAGACCGCCGCGCCAGCTCCATCGATCCGCGCGTCTGCCTGCCCTCCAAGGATTCAAGCCTGAGCATCATCCAGTCCGAGTGGGCGATCTGGTGTCCAACGGGGTCGGCTCTTCCCCTTCGACTTCGACGAAATGTGGCCACGTCAGGCGCAAGCTCCATAGACCGTACACGCCATGCGGCGAGCCCCTCGCTCACCCCTCGGTGCGGTAGTCACAGAAGCAGGGCGACCGAGCAAAGGCCATTCCTGTGGAGAAGTCACCGTTCACTCAAGCCGGATTGGACACTGCGCTCGCTACGTCCTTCTGGCGGGATCGGAAGGTCCTCGTCACCGGGCACACCGGCTTCAAGGGTGCCTGGCTCACTCTCTGGCTCGAGGAGATGGGCGCACAGGTGACGGCCCTCTCCCTCGCACCTGAGAGCCCTGATGGCGCCTTCTCGCGACTCTCTCCATGGCGGACGCACTCGGTGATAGCCGATCTGCGAGACCTCGACGCAGTACGTGATGTCGTCAAGCGAGCCGCCCCGTCAGTCATCTTCCATCTTGCCGCCGAGGCCATCGTGCGACGAGCCTACGCCGCGCCCCTCGACACCTTCGAAACGAATGTCATGGGTACCGCCAACCTCTTGGAGGCAGTTCGCGCTTCGAGCGGGGTGGACGCGGTACTTGTCGTGACGAGCGACAAGGTGTACGAGAACGCGACTCTCGAGCCCGCACGGGAGGGTGACCCCCTCGGGCACGTTGATCCCTACAGCAGCTCGAAAGCGTGTGTCGAGCTCCTTGTTCGCGCGTGGCGATCGAGCTATCTCGACGAAGATGGCGTGAGGGTGTGCACCGCTCGCGCCGGGAACGTGATCGGTGGAGGCGATGCCGCGCCTGACAGACTCATACCGGATGTCCTGCGCGCCGACCTCGCCGCAAAGGCGGTCGTGATCCGAAACCCTGGGGCCGTACGACCTTGGCAGCACACCCTCGACCCGCTGCACGGCTATCTCCTGTTCGCACAGCAGATGGTCCTTCACCCCGGAGACGTACCCAGTGCGCTGAACTTCGGCCCCGACGGGACCACGTGGACGGTCCTTGACGTCATCACTCGGCTCCAGGAACTACTCGGAGATGGTCGGATAGAGATCGCGGGCAACCATGGACCTCACGAAGCCCCGGCGCTACTGCTCGATTCACAGCTCGCGAAGGACTCGCTCGGTTGGCGACCACTCCTTTCGACCGAGGACGCACTGCGGTGGACCGTCGATTGGCATCACGCCCTGAAGGAAGGCGCCGACCTTCGGGCCCTCACGATCGGGCAGATACGGGCGTACCGGGAACGAGCCTCGGCTCACGGCAGTTCTGCGTCCGCGATCAGCGGCAGCGACTGATCCCGCTCAGAGATGCTGGTTACGGGCAGCGGCCAGGCGATCCCCAGCGACGGGTCCGCATGGTGAACTCCGCCCTCATGGTCCGGCTCATGGGCAACGCTGACCTGGTAGAGGACCGTCGTGTCATCGACGAGGGTTTGCAGTCCGTGCGCGAAGCCGCGGGGGACGAGCAACGCGTTACCCTCCGCCTCCGACAGTTCGATCCCGAACCAGTGACCGAAACTCTCCGATCCAGCGCGCATGTCAACCGCCACGTCGTAGACAGCGCCGCGGATGCACCGAATCAGCTTCGTCTCGGATGCTGGGGAACGTTGGTAATGCAGCCCTCGAACCGTCCCAGCGAGCACGCTCGTCGAGAGGTTCACCTGCTCGATGTGGTTCACGAGTCCACGAGACGAGAATTCTTCGGCACAGAACGCTCGTGCGAACGAGCCTCGGTCGTCGAGGTGCGGTTCCAGTTCGACGACGAAGAGACCCTGAAGACCCGACTCGACGAACCTCATCCCGCCTCCGTGTCTCGCGTGCCGCGCTGACTGCACAGCATGAGTGTGTGCTTTGTCCCCAACGGCAGGGTAGGTGAACGTGGCACTCTCTCGCAGTGCCGATCGTCGAGGGAGTCGGGTCTCACGAACACGTCCTGCCCGAGTGGACGTGACGAAGAAACCGCGTCAGGCGAAGTAGGGACACTCAACTTCTGCCAGCAACGGCAGCTGGGCATCCTTCGGCGAGACGTTGCGTGGCGGCAGCGGCCAACGGAGGCCGACCGCGTCGTCGGCGTGGTGCACGCCGCGCTCCTGCTCCGGCGCGTAGGGGTGCGAGACCTGGTACAGCACCCGGGCGCCGTCGGTCAGCGCCTGGTAGCCGTGCGCGCACCCGGTGGGGACGTACAAGGCCTCCCCCTCCTCGGCTGACAACTCACGACCCGCCCACTGCCCGAAGGTCGGCGAACCGCGGCGCACGTCGAGCACCACGTCGAAGATGCGGCCCGCCACACAGCGCACGAGCTTGGCTTCCTGGGCCGGCGGCAACTGGTAGTGCAGTCCGCGGACGGTGCCAGCCTCAACGGTGGCGGCGAGGTTGACCTGGCTGACGTGCCCCTCGAGCCCCGCCTCCGCGAACCGCTCAGCGCAGAAGACCCGGGCGAACCAGCCGCGGTCGTCGCCTCGGCGCTCCGGGCGTACCAGGTAGGCCCCGGCGACCGTCAGCTCCTCGAACCGCATGCGATCATCCGTCCCTGTGCTCGGCGGAGGTCCGCGCAGCCTGCACCAGCCGCACCAGCGGGTCCTCCTCGTCGAGCTCGACGTCGGCCAGAGCCACGGGATGGTCGGCTGACACCGGGCGTAGCAGCGTCGCGGACGCCGCCAGACCGATCGGCAGGAGATCCTCCCCGTCAACCTCGGTGATGGCGACGCCGTAGCAGTCGTCGCCGCCGATCCCGTCGAGGGCCTGACCGGGTGACAGGTCCCGCTTCGCGAGGGCAGCACAGCGAGCCACCGGCGTCTTCTGCCGCCGCCCGAGCCCCGCCCCACCAGCGGCGACCTGCTCGATGGTCGTGGCCACCTCCATGTGGATGAGGTGATAGGGCCGGAACAGTGGGTACCAGGGCCCATCCCCGAGCTTGCTGTACCGCAGATACGGCGCGTCGAACTCAGGGTCCTCGGAGCGTGCCAACACGAGCACGCCACCGCCGAAGTCCCCGCCGAGGGTGAAGTGCACACTGCCCTCGGGTATGCCTGCAGCGCGAACGTCGTCGGCGACCTGCTCCAGGGTGGTGCGGACACCCGGGGACCCCAAAGGAGGCGGCGTGAGCCCGCTGAGGTTCGCGACCACGACGTTCTCGATGTGCATCTTCGTGCCGTCGCCGAAGGCGGTGGTCATCGCCACGCTGGTGCCATCGCGATCGGCGTAGGGCTGGCTGGCCGCACGGTCCTGACGGACGTTGAGGTTGCGCTTGCAGTTCAGAGCCACTGCCGGTGCCAGACCGAGCTGGTGGGTCTCGTCGAGCAGGCGCAGCAGCACGCCCGGCTGGTCACCATCAGCGATGGAGTATGTGACCCCGCTTCGGGCAGCGACCGCATCGAGGTGATGTCCGAGCAGCGCGTCGGCCTCCGCGTTCATCGAGACCACGTGCCGGCCGCCCTCAAGCGCTGCCAACATCACAGCAACCCCGTGCTGGAGGGCACCGGTCGCCTCGATCACCACCTCGATACCGGTCAGTTCGGGCAGCAGTTGGGCGTCCGTGACGATGGCGGTGCGTCCCTCAGCGATCGCCGCCGAGGCCTCGACGGGGTCATCGCTCTCGACCACCTGCTCCGTGGTCACGCCCGCGGCCGCCAGCGCCGTCCGCGCCCGTGTTGCGCTCCGGTTGGCAACACACGCGAGGCTGATGCCGGGATGCCGATGGAGTCGGTGTGCGATCCCACGTCCGACGAAGCCGGCACCGACGAGGGCGACCGGGATCGGTCGTGTCGGGTCGAGAGGTTGACGGGCAAGGGTCATCTCAGTCTGCCTCGCGTCGTGGTGGTCAGCGCCGGTCGCTCACAGCTCGTCGAGGCGCCACGGGGCCCACGGCGCATCGCCACGAGCCCACAACGACTCGAGCAGGTGCTTGTCACGCAGGGTGTCCATCGGCTGCCAGAAGCCGTAGTGACGGAAAGCCGCAAGCTGCCGCTCGCGAGCGAACCGCTCGAGAGGCTCTCGTTCCCACACCGTAGCGTCACCGCTGATGTGGTCCAGCGCTGCGGGCTCCACGACGAAGAAGCCACCGTTGATCCAGGCCTCGTCCTCGGCTTCGGCACCCGTGGGCTTCTCGAGGAAGCTCGTGATCAGGTCCTCACCAGGGTGCAACGTGAGCGCGCCGAAGCGACCGGGCGGCTGGACCGCGGTCAGGGTCACCAGGGCGTCCTGCCGCCGGTGGAAGGCGACAAGGTTGGAGATGGAGATATCGGAGACCCCGTCGCCGTAGGTGAGGCAGAAGGTCTCGTCGCCGAGGTAGGGCCGCACGCGCCGGACCCGTCCACCGGTCATGGTCTCCAGCCCGGTGTCGACCAGGGTCACCCGCCACGGCTCCGAGGACGAGCGATGGACCGTGACGTCGCCGCTCTCCAGGTCGACGGTGAGGTCGCCCTGCAACCGGCTCTGGTTCAGGAAGTACTCCTTGAGAATCTCACCCTTGTAGCCGCAGCACACGACGAAGTCCGTGATGCCGTGGGCGGCGTACGAGCGCATGATGTGCCAGATGATGGGTCGACCGCCGATCTCGACCATGGGCTTCGGTCGGACCGTCGTCTCCTCGCTCAATCGGGTCCCGTAGCCCCCGGCCAGGATGACGGCCTTCATACGGAATCCTCCATCGATCGGCGGCGTTCACTGGCAGCGAGAGAGCACCGGGCTCCCGCTCCGAGCCGCACTCAACGTCCCCGCGCCTCGCGGTCGAGGCCCAGCGCCGCGGGCAGCGTGCGTGCCAGGATCACCAGGTCGATCCACAGCGACACGCGCTGGATGTAGTGCAGGTCGACGTCGACGTGGAGATGCATCGGTTCACCACTGCCTCGCTTGGTGACCTGCCACAGGCCGGTGATCCCAGGACGCACGTCGTGGCGGGCGTGCTGCCAAGGCTCGTAGGTGGCCACCACCTCCGGCAGCTCCGGACGGGGTCCGACCAGGCTCAGTTCACCGCGCAGCACGTTCACCAGCTGCGGCAGCTCGTCGAGGCTGGTGGCACGGAGTGTCCGCCCGAGCCGGGTGTGCCGAGGGTCGTGCTCGCTCTTGTGATCGCGCCGCCTCCCTGCCTCCTCCCGCCGACGCTCGCCGGTTCGGCGGTCGCCACCCCGCCGACGCTCGGGACCATCGAAGGCCACCTGCTGCTGGCGCCGGTCGATGCCGGAGCGCGACTCCCGGTAGTCGCGGCGGTCGATGCGCGCCTCGCCGTTGCCGTCCCGCCGCCGATCAGGATGCATCGTGCGGAACTTGAGCATGGCGAACGGCTGGCCTTGCACACCGATCCGCTGCTGTCGGTAGATGATGCCTGGCCCGAGCTTGACGCGCACGAGCAGGGCGATCAGCAGCAGCAGCGGTGAGAGGACGAGCAGCAGTACGGCGGCGACAACCCGATCGAGTACGGGCTTGCACCGTCGGTAGTAGAAGGAGCGTGGTGCGACATCCTCGTGCTTGGCGCTGCTCACCCGAGCGCCATGATCGCGTACCGCGATCGTGCGTTCCTGGCCGATCATGTCCCCAGACCTTCCCCAGAGCGGTCCTGTGCGGTCATCCGCACCCTCCTCGGCGGCAGCCTCACTCCGAACATCGTCGCACGCGGGGAGAGCTGTACCAACTGCGGAGGGTTCCCGTCACGTCGACCACGCAGCGTGGCGGAGAGGGTACGCCCTCAGGGCCGTACGCGGAAGCCTGGGCTTCGACGATGCGCGGTGCGTGCTTGTGATTCCGCTCCATGTCGCCTCGTCCCGGGGAGCCGGTCGAAGCCCCGAGCGAGCCCCGGTACCACCCGTGGTAGTCGTCCTCCGCCATCGTCATGCCAACCCCCGCACGGGCCCTGAAACCCACTACACACGCGCCCGCTCGCTCCGAGCCGCCTCTCGCCGCTCCATCAAGGTAGGGGGAGAAGGCCGCTCTGTGAACGGACCCAGGTCGACGATCCTCCCGGGACCGCAGTCCCGTCCATCCTCGTGCTGCCACGGAGCTACGCTCGCGAGTCCCCGCGCGCCGCACCCTTACGGCGGGTGGTCGGATGTTCGCCCGCGCGGACTCACCGACCGCCTAGCGCACGAGCAGGGAACGGCATCACCAGCCGCGAGGAACCGCGACAGGCAGCCGAGGAGCCGCCGTGGACGGAGTCCAGTCGAACAACGACGCGTCAGGGCCGGACACCGGAGCACAACGGACCGGACGCCGGCGCGTGGTCGTGCTCGCAGTCGGTGCACTCCTCGTGGTGCTGATCGCCTGGGCAGCGTACGCAGCGAGCCTCGCCTTCGAGGGTCGGGACCATCTGCACCGCGCCGAGGAGCGCGTCCCGGCTGTCCGCGCAGCGGCTGCCGAAACCGACCTCGATGCCGCCACGGGGTTGTTGGCAGCCACGCGCGAGGATCTGTCAACGGCCTCCCGCGCCCTCGGGCACCCGGCACTGGCGCCGGCCCGAGCGCTACCCATGATCGGCGTCGATCTGCGGATCGCGCGAGCGCTGGCCGAAGGTGGCCTCCAGGTGATGACCGACGTCACGCGACTCATCGAGGAACTGGGTGACGACGCGGGAGGGCTGGGTGCGCTCACGCCACAGGATGGCGCGCTGCCCGTTACCACCCTCGCGGAGCTCGGGGCATCCCTGCGGGGTACCGCGGACAACCTGCACAGCCTGCTGGACGATCTTGAGGGGCTCCAGCCCTCCGGCTATGTCGACGAGGTCACCGCGGCGCACGAACGGGTGATGGGGCTGCTCTCGCCGCTCGCCGAGCAGGCCGACACCGCGGCGACCCTGGTGTACGAACTGGCCCGTTTCCTCGGAGCCGAGGGCACGCGGACCTACCTCCTTGGGGCCTCCACCCCAGCCGAGCTGCGCGGCACGGGCGGGTTCATCGGATCGATCGCGCCGCTCCAGGTCGATGACGGCGAGCTGTCGATCGGGGAGTTCGCGGCGAGCAGCGATCTACCCGTGCTGCCAGCGACCGAACTGCCACCGCCGAACGCGGAGGACGCGGGCCGGTGGCGTCGCTACGGCGGGACGGGGTTGTGGGTCAACCTCAACTACACCGCGGACTTCCCCTCAGCCGCGGATGCGATGCTCCGGCATCTACATGCGAGTCGCGACGAGGAGTACGACGGCATGATCGTCGTCGACCCCTTCACCTTGGAAGCGCTGCTCGCCCTGTCCGGACCAGCCGACGTCCCGGGTTACGACGTTACGCTGACCAGCGACACGGTCGTGGATTTCGTCCTGAACGAGGCCTACGCCATCTTCGAGGACCCCGAGGAACGCAAGGCGGTGCTCGGCGCGGTCTCGGCAACGACGCTGGGACGGTTCCTCGAGGGCGGTGCGGACGAGCTGTCACCGCGCGTCGCACTGGATCGATTCGGCAGCCTCGCCCGGGGCGGGCACGTGCTGCTCTACAGCCGCGACGACGCGACGCAAGATGCCTTCGCCGCTGCTGGCCTCGACGGCTCCCTGGGCCTACAACCTGATGACCCGGCGCGGGACCTCGTCACGGTCGCGCTCAACAACGGCTCGGCGAACAAGCTGGACTTCTACGCCGAGCGCCGTGTGCGCATCGAGACGACCCTGCTGGACGACGGCTCGGCACGCAGCGAACTCGCACTCGAACTCCACAACGCTGCACCGACCGAGGGACAGCCCGCGTACGTCATCGGGCCGAACTCCCCCGGCCTCACTGCCGGCGAGGCACGCAGCAACGTGCGCGTCTACCTGGCGCCAGGCGCCCGCTTCGAGGACCTGCCGCCGGACGATGGCTCGCTCGCGTGGACCGAGCGCGAACTGGACCACCCCGTCCACGAGCGCTGGGTCCGCCTGGAAGCCGGCGAGACCGTCGAGGAGCATTACCGGTGGCGGACTCCCGATGCCTGGTGGTCCACCCCCGATGGCCGCATCCACTACGAACTGGCCCTCCAAGGACAGACCGTCGTCCGCCCCACCGAGGTGGAGATCGCCCTCCGCATCCCGGAGGGCACCACGGTGGTCAGCGAACTGCCGGACGGGGCTGCCCTCAGTGACAGGTTCGCCGTGTGGGAGGGCTCGGTGCGCGGCGAGGAGGTGCGCTTACCCGTGACGATCGCCCGCACAGGCGAAGAGGAGGATGACGCACAGTAGTGCCAAGGGCACGTTCCGCTGCGCCTTGGGCAGGTCACATGACGCCACGGCCACGGGGTGTTACGTTCGTAACGTTTGGCACCGCGACACAGCCACGCCGATACATCCAAGGGGAACCGACATGCGCACCAAACTGATCGCTGGGCTGGCCGCTGCGCTGCTCGCACTCCCGATGGCTGCAGCCGCGGACGAAGTAGCCGACATCTGCTACGCGGACCCGGAAGCGCCGGAGTGCGTCGTCGATGGCGAGGTCGATGTCCTCGGGGACACGGGTGACGCAGACGCGGACGTCGACCAGGAAGAGAGCGAGGAGCTGACGGGCGAGACGGAGCGTCTCTCCGTGACTGAGGACGCTGACGACGAGCGACAGTCTGCCGCCGCCATGGTCGCAACCGGCGTCGACTCCACGGTGCTCCTCGGCCTCGCGCTCGCCCTCCTGCTGGGCGGGTCGGCCCTTCTGCTCGGGATGCGACGCAGGGCATCGCGGACCAACTGAGGCGCAGCCGTCGATGGACTGGCGTCAACACCGCCAGCCTATAGGCCTGTCAGAAGGACGCCCCCCGCCGCGGAGGGGCGTCCTTCTGCGTTACGCAGGAGGACTCGGCGTATCAGGGCCGCGTCCGCCCTGCAGCCGTCTCTGGCCCCGGGCCGAACAACCCGAGCGCGATCCGCGCCGCCAATTCGACGCAGCGTTCCCCGAGGTGGTCGTACGCCCCCTGGCCCTGCCTGGCGGGGTCGGTGACCTCGAGCGCGCCGCGCCGGTGCCGCCACCACCCCGGGCGGTGTCCGTCTGCCAACTCGACAACCCACTTGATCCGCTCCACCGCAGCGATGCGGTCCTCCGGTCGCCCACAGGGGAGCCGTTCGGCCACGTGCGGGTCCGCGATTACGTGGGCCAGCTCCGAGGCGGTGAAGATCCGCCCGGCCAGGTACGGCACGGCGCTGGTGACCACCTGGGTCTGCGCCCGCTCCATGGTGAGCACGAGGTCCTGGGCGCCGGCATCGGCCTGGACCAGCGGGGTCGAACGGTGGTCGTCCAGGTCCAGCCCCCACCGCTCGGCGACGACGCGGGAACCCGGAGCCATGGGTAGGCCTATCAGCGTGTCAACGCCGGCCGAGCCGACCTCCACCGCCCCGTCGAGCTGGCGCGCAGCGATCTCCAGCCGCAACCGCGCGGCCAGCAGCGGGCTGCGGGCCACGTTCGCCCGGCACAGGACCAGGATCCGTGCGACCACTCAGCCATCCCGCCGGTCGACATCTTCGTCGGGCGCAACCGACGCGTCGAAACGCACCATGGTGGCGTGTCCGTCGAGGGACACACCCTCCCGCCGCACCATCACCTGCAGGGTCCGCAGCAGGATGCGCAGGTCCAGCCACAGGCTGCGGTGATCGACGTACCACACGTCCTGGGCCAGCTTGTCCGGCCAGGACATGTCGTTGCGGCCGTGCACCTGGGCCCAGCCGGTGATACCGGGCCGCACCTCGTGGCGGCGCGCCTGCTCGGGGGTGTAGTGGTCGAGGTAGGCCACAAGCAGCGGCCGCGGCCCTACCAGCGACATCTCCCCGCGCAGCACGTTCCACATCTCCGGCAGCTCGTCCAGCGAGGTGGAGCGCAGCCACCGACCGAAGGCGGTCAGGCGCTGCTCGTCGGGTAGCAGGCGGCACTCGGAATCGCGGTCGTCGGTCATGGTGAGGAACTTGCGCAGCTCGAACACCTCACCCTCAACTCCAGGTCGAGGCTGGCGGAACAGCACCGGTGCGCCGAACTCCCGCCGCACGCGCCAGGCCAGCACGACGAACACCGGCGCGAGGAGCACCACCCCGATCGAGGTCAGCATCACGTCGACGAACCGCTTGGCCCGGTCCGTGCGTACCAGCTGCTCCGGGCTCCGCGGGGCCCGCGCCCGCGTCGGAACGCCGCGCTGCCCCCGGCCGCGTCGCCTCACGCCACTCCGCCTGCTGCGCCGCCTGGCGCTGCGCCGCCTCACGCCCTCCCCCGCCGATCGGCCGCGCCGGCACCCCGACCACGGTGCTGTCGGGTGCCACGTCACGTATCACCACCGTCCCCGCACCGACCACCGCGCGCTCGCCGATGCGCACCCCCTGGATCACCGACGCGCCGATGCCGACGTCGGCGCGCTCGCCGACGGTGACGTTGCCGGCCAGGTGGGCACCGGGCGCCAGGAACACCGCATCGCCCACCACCCCGTCGTGGCCCACCATCGCGCCGTAGTTCACGATCAGCGCCCGCCCGAGGGTCACGTCGCAGGTCAGCACCGCCCCGGGGCAGACGATGGCACCCTCCCTCACCTCACAGCGGGGGCCGATGGACGCGCTCGGGTGCACCACCGTCGCCATCCGGACACCGTGGGCATCGAGGTGGTCGACCACCCCGGCCCGGGCAGCGGGGCCGCCCAGGGCCACCACCACCTCGACGTCGGCGCTGTCGTCCTCCTCGAGCCACTGTCGTCCGCCGAGTACCGGCAACCCGGCCACCTGCGTCCTGTGGGTAGCCACATCGTCGTCGAGGAAGCCGAGCACGGCAGCGCCCAGGCCGGCGTCGGCGAGCCAGGCGGCGGCCTCCCGGCCCATCCCCCCGGTCCCGACGATCACGATCCCTGCCACGCTGCTCCTGTCACCGGCGTCCGTACCCGGGTGGTTGCGCAGACGTTAGGCGTCCGGTCCCTGGGATATCGCCCAGGAACCGGCCAGGCCAGGGCTGCTGGGACCCCCGGACCCCGACGCTCGTGGTCAGGACCTGGGACAGCGCCCAGGGATCGACCAGCTGGTGCGGCTCGCGCTCGCTGGCGTCCGGCCACACCACACCCACGGATCGGCGCCTACGCGAGCCTCGCATCGGTGGCCACCAGCGGGACCCGTCGCTCCTGCGCCAGCGCGACGTACAGCCCAGCCAGCACCCGGATGTGTGGAGGGCGATCATCGCTCGCACTTGTCACGCACCACTGCCATCAACGTCGAGGTGAAGCTCCTATGGATGTCAAGCTCGGCATCGGTGCGAGCGGAGCGGTCGCGCACACCCCGGGTCCAGTCAGCGTTCGGGTCACGCTCGATCTACCGCTCGATCGCCGCCTGGGTCGGGGCTGACAGTGGAAGGCCCAGATCTCGCGCGCGTCGGTAGAGCTCAGCGGGGAGGGAGACGCTCACCTTGGGCACGGGCGCCTCCACGAGACGATGGGCGGTGCACGGTCCCACCTAGCCCGAGTTTCCTGGCTAGCGGTCGGTGGGTGGGTATAGCCCCAGCCCAGGGCGGGTTTGTGGCTGGGTCGGGTGAATTTCCCATACGGCGTTATCGGCGTGGCGCGTAGCGGTCGAGGTCGAAGAGGTCGTAGAGGCGCTGGCCGGTGGGTGTGATGTCGGTGAGCATGCGGCGGGCGCGGGGTCGGCCGCGGTCGGCTTGGTAGAGCAGCACGGTCTCTTCGATGGCGGCGAGTTCTGCGACGAGTCCGCGGACGGAGAGGTTGAGGTCGGCCTGGTGGGCCTGGCGGCGCATGAGGTGGGCGATCTGCAGGGCGAGGACGCAGTAGGCGGCCACGCGTGCTCGTACACCCCGGCGAACCCGTCATCGAAGGTCAGCACCACCGACGGCGAGGTGGAACCACGATCGAGCGCATCCAGCGCGGCGTCCAGGGACAGCACGGGCTGCGCTGCGAG
>LFIK01001326.1_pt1 | contig 19539 bp, 15 predicted proteins | sample 643401 | NCBI WGS metagenome assembly LFIK01 (sample SAMN03777447, study PRJNA286221) | soda lake metagenome | biome: soda lake; feature: Kulunda steppe; material: water; isolation source: sample T5-Br brine of Lake Tanatar-5 | place: Russia: Kulunda steppe | collected 2010-07
CTACGATGCCGACGCATCGATCCAACCTCGGTTCACGGAACGGTTAGCGCAAATGCGAGCGGATCTCGCCCGTCTCGGCCCCATCCGGGATGGGCGTGTCGTTTTCGCCCCCTCTCTCGACGAGGCTGCCGAGGGTGTCGCGTTTGTCCAGGAATGCGGGCCCGAAGCGGTTGCCCTGAAACGGTCCCTTCTGGCAGACATCCTGGCGGCGACGGCCCGCCATCCGGCCTCCCGTAGATGCCCAGTCGTTTCCTCGACCTCGGCCCTGCCCCATGCGGCGTTGATCGAGACTCTATCGGCTGATGACGCCCGGCGTATTGCCATCGGCCATCCATTCAATCCGCCCCATCTTGTCCCGTTGGTCGAGATATTCTCTCCAGACGATGAGATAGCCACCGCTCTTGTCGGCTTTTACCGTTCGCTGGGGCGCCAGCCCGTGCGGCTCAGACGGTCCCTGCCCGCCCACGGCGCCAATCGTTTGGCGGCGGCGCTTTGGCGTGAGGCCGTCCATTTGGTGGCCGAGGGCGTAGCCGACGTCGAAGAGGTGGACAATCTCCTTCGCCATGGCCCCGGCTTTCGATGGCAGGTGATGGGGCCGTTCTTGACCTATCATCTCGGCGGCGGCGACGGCGGCCTCCAGGCCTATCTCGACCATCTTGGCGACAGCCAGGAGGCGCGCTGGAAAACTCTTGGATCTCCCAGCCTTGACGCTGAAACACGGCGAAAGCTGGTCGACGGCATGTCCCGGGCCGTCCATGGCCGCAGCGTGCAGGAGCTTCAGGCCGAGCGGGATGAAGCATTCATCGAATTGTTGCGCCACACTCCCCGCACAGCATCCTCGCCGCCGATCGGACGCGACGGAACCGATTAGTCCTCCAGTACCGGCCGCCTTTGGCAGGTCGGCTAACGGAACCGGGACGGCGCGACCCAGGACGGGTCAAAGCCGGCTTTGAGGATGCTTTGCGGCAAGGCGCGATGGTATATCAATGCGGCGGCCAGTTCACCCGCGGCCGGGGCCGTCTGGATGCCGTAGCCGCCCTGCCCGGCGAGCCAGAAAAATCCCTCGACATCCGGATCGTATCCGATAACCAGGCTGCCATCCGGCGAGAATGTCCGCAAACCGGCCCAGCTGTGGTCGACACGCCGGACGGCGATGTCCAGGTCGGTTTGTATCCGGTCGATGGCCGTGGCTATATCCAGTTCGTCCGGTGCAGCATCGCAGGGCGGGCTCGGCGTTGCGTCGACCGGCGAGACAAGCAGCTTTGTGCCCGCTTCGGGCCGTGCATACCAGCCATCGCTTGCATCATTGATCATCGGCCATTCGGCAATCCGATGATCCGACGGTCCGTCGATGATAACGGCTGTCCGCCGCTTGGGTACGAACCCGATAGTAGGCACGCCGCACGCTTTTGCAATCTCGTCGGCCCAAGCCCCGGCAGCATTGACGATAATCGGGGCCGAGATCGGGCCGTCCGGCGTTTCTACTGTCCATGCCGTGTCCCGGCCCACCCGCGTGATTCTGGCGTTCAGATGCACCGTCGCGCCTTGTCTGCGGGCTTGCCTTATAAACCCCTGATGGAGAGCCGCGACGTCGATGTCCTGCGCGTCCGGCTCATAATTGGCCGCCGAGACGCGATTCGGCCGCAGGATGGGGACGAGCTCACGGGCTTCGGCGGCCGTCAATCGATGGACAGCGCCGGATGCGTTCGCCGATAATTTGTCGAGCCGCGTTTCTTCGCCGGGCGGGGCAAATACCAGGACACCGCGTTTATGAATCAAACCCGCTTCGCCAAAGCCGTCAGGCGGATCGCGGAAGAAATCCCCGCCCGCAAGTGTCAGCCGTCGGATATCCGCTGGGCCGTAATTGGTGATATACATCGCGGCGGACCGGCCGGTGCTGTGATAGCCGGGCTGTGTCTCCCCTTCGATCAAGGCGACTGACGCGTCCCTGGCAAGCGCGGCTGTCGTAGACGCCCCGGCGATCCCCGCCCCAATTACGATGATATCTACTGTCTGCATGGCCGACGACGCCTCTTGATTTTCTGTTGGCCCAAACTTTGCAGATATCATGTGCCATTGGCAACCCGAGCGTACGGCGTACCGGCAACAACGGAATGTGGTAGAAACAACCAAAGACTATGCTGGCCCCAATTGCGAAGGTCCGAAACTTCATGCCCAACGACAGGCCCCCATCCCCGTTCGACGACGACCCATTGCGTCGCTTGTTGGCGATCATGGACCGATTGCGTGACCCGGAACACGGATGCCCCTGGGATCTTGAGCAAGACTTTGCGTCCATCGCTCCCCATACCATCGAAGAGGCATACGAGGTTGCCGACGCCATCGACAGCGCCTCAATGGCCGACTTGCGCGACGAACTCGGCGATCTGTTATTTCAGGTGGTCTTCCACAGTCGGATGGCCGCCGAAATCGGCGCCTTCGACTTTGACGATGTTGTCCGCACCATCGCCGATAAGATGATCGCCCGCCATCCTCATATTTTTGGGCCGGTCACGGTCGAGTCCGCCGATGCGATGTCCGGCCTTTGGGAGCGACTGAAGGAGGCGGAACGCCAGGAGAAGGCACCCGATGGCCAAGCGCGTGTCCTGGACGGTGTCACCAAAGGACTTCCCGCCCTCACCCGCGCCGTCAAGCTGCAGAAGCGCGCCGCTCGGGTCGGGTTCGACTGGGACACGGCACCACCGATTCTGGAAAAACTGCGCGAGGAACTCAACGAGTTGTGCGATGCGGTCGAAGCTGGCTCGGTCGATGCAAGCGCCGAGGAGATCGGTGACCTGTTGTTTACGATAGCCAATCTCGGCCGGCATCTCGATATCGATCCGGAGGCGGCGCTGCGAGGCGCGAATGCCAAATTCGAACGCCGATTCAACTATATCGAGGATTGTCTTGCGCAGATCGGACTGACGCCGTTAGAGGTCGATCTGGAGACGATGGACGAATACTGGAACCAGGCGCGGGCGCACGACAAGTCCGGAATTACCGACTAGACAAGGCAGAAAAAAACGGAGGCACCGTTTGGTGCCCCCGCTTTTTTTGGTCCAAGGCGTACCGGGAGGTACGGCCGAGCATTGGCTGGCTGGCTTAGAAGCCCATGCCACCCATGCCGCCCATTCCACCCATACCGCCGCCCATGCCGCCACCGCCAGCGCCGGCATTGTCGTCTTCCTTTTGCGGATGATCGGCAACCATCGCTTCGGTGGTGACGAGCAGGCCAGCGACCGAGGCCGCGTTCTGGAGGGCGGCACGAACGACCTTGGTCGGATCGATAACGCCGGCCTTAATCAGGTCTTCGTAGGTTTCCGTGGCGGCGTTGTAGCCGAACGACGCTTCCTTTTGCTCCATCAGCTTGCCGACCACGATCGAGCCGTCGACACCGGCATTGGTGGCGATCTGACGGATCGGTGCTTCAAGGGCGCGGCGGATGATGTCCATGCCGACGCGCTGGTCGTCGTTCTCGGGCTTCAGAGAAGCCAGCGTACGGGACGCATAGAGCAAGGCAACGCCACCGCCTGGAACGATGCCTTCTTCCACGGCCGCACGGGTCGCATGCATCGCATCGTCAACGCGGTCTTTCTTCTCCTTAACCTCGACTTCAGAGGCACCGCCGACACGAATGACCGCAACGCCACCGGCGAGCTTGGCCAGCCGCTCTTGCAGTTTTTCACGGTCGTAATCGGACGTCGTCTCTTCGGCCTGGGCACGGATCTGGCCGCAACGGGCTTCGATGTCGGCCTTATTACCGGCGCCGTCGACGATGGTGGTGTCGTCCTTGGTGATGGTCACCTTCTTGGCCGAGCCGAGCATGTCGAGATTGACGTTCTCAAGCTTGATGCCGACGTCTTCGGAAACGACCTGACCGCCGGTCAGGATCGCCATGTCTTCCATCATCGCCTTGCGACGGTCGCCAAAGCCCGGCGCCTTGACGGCGGCGATCTTCAGACCGCCACGCAGCTTGTTGACGACCAGCGTGGCCAAAGCTTCGCCTTCGACATCCTCCGCGATGATCAGAAGCGGACGGCTCGACTGGACGACCGATTCCAGAACTGGAAGCAGCGCCTGCAGATTGGACAGCTTCTTTTCGTGGAACAGGATGTAGGGGTTTTCCAACTCCGCCTGCATCTTCTCGGAGTTGGTCACGAAATACGGGCTGAGATAGCCGCGGTCGAACTGCATACCCTCAACGACTTCGAGTTCGGTGTGCAAGCCCTTGGCTTCTTCGACGGTGATGACACCCTCGTTACCGACCCGCTCCATCGCCTGAGCGATCATTTCGCCGACTTCACGCTCGCCGTTGGCGGAAATCGTGCCGACCTGAGCGATTTCGCTGTTCGTCTCTACCTTGCGCGACCGTGACTGGATGTCTTTGACCACGGCTTCGACGGCGGAATCGATGCCGCGCTTCAGATCCATCGGGTTCATACCCGCTGCGACGGCGCGAACACCTTCGCGGACGATAGCCTGAGCCAGAACGGTGGCCGTGCTCGTGCCGTCACCCGCCAGATCGTTGGTCTTGGATGCGACTTCACGCAGCATCTGCGCGCCCATGTTCTCGAACTTGTCGGTCAGTTCGATTTCCTTGGCGACGGTGACGCCGTCCTTGGTGGTGCGCGGTGCACCGAAGCTCTTGTCGATGACAACGTTGCGGCCTTTGGGACCCAAGGTCACCTTGACCGAATTCGCCAAAATGTCGACGCCACGCTGCATGCGGTCACGCGCGTCGATGCCGAACTTAATGTCTTTTGCGCTCATAGTCGTTCTCTCTTCTGTCTTGTTCCGAAAATCCCGTTAAGGACGATGGGCAGCCGTCAATTATTCGAGAACGCCCATCAGATCGGATTCGCGCATAATCAGGTAATCGGCGCCGTCCATCTTCACTTCCGTGCCGGACCACTTGCCGTACATAACCCGGTCGCCGGGCTTCACATCCAGAGGGTTCACCTTGCCGTGATCGTCGCGGGCACCGGGACCAACGGCGATAACCTCGCCCTGCATGGGCTTTTCCTTGGCGGTATCGGGAATGATGATGCCGCCCTTGGTTACTTCGTCTTGTTCGGTCGGCTTGACCATTACGCGATCGTGGAGAGGCCTGAAAGCCATGCGGTATCGCTCCCTTGGTTGGGTTGGACTGACTGATACATTCGCGGATGCTATTAGCACTCACCCGCGGTGAGTGCCAGGGAGATAATCAAATGGGTTCGGCAGTTCAACCCAGAATCTCAACTGAATCGCCAAAAGATTTTTCGAACCGGGCCCGATCCGGGAACGACAGGCGTGCGGTCAACGAAATCCTATCGTCTTCGTCCTGACGCTCGAGAACATCGCCATTGCGATAAAGCCAAGCCATGGCCTCGCCGGCCGTGGGCGGCATGGCAACCGAAATGGTCGTTCGCGAGCGGTCGAGCCGCTCTCTTATTGTGGCCAGAAGCCGGTCGACCCCCTCGCCGGTCAAGGCGGACATGGCAAGGCCCGGATACGGACCCCGCAGCATCTCGTCCCGGGCAACCGGATCGATCAGGTCGCTCTTGTTCAGAACCTCGACAATCCTGGGATCGGACTCTGTCTCTAAGCCCATCGACGCCAAAACCGCATGCACGTCTTGGCGCTGGGCCTCGGTATCCGGGTGCGACGCATCGCGGACATGAACGATGATATCGGCGGCATCCACCTCTTCCAACGTCGCCCGAAACGCAGCAACAAGCTGGGTCGGCAAGTTCGATACGAATCCAACCGTGTCGGACACGATCGCCTTATGACCGCCGCCGAGCTCGATCTGGCGCATCGTCGGGTCGAGAGTCGCGAAAAGCAGATCCTTGGCGAAGACATCGGATTGGGTCAGCCGGTTGAACAAAGTTGATTTGCCGGCATTGGTATATCCAACGAAGGCCACCACGGGATACGGCACCCGTTCGCGAGACTTTCGATGCAATCCACGGGTGCGCCTAACCTCGTCGAGATCGCGTTTCAATCGAACGATGCGATCGTCGATCTGACGACGGTCAAGCTCGATCTGGCGTTCCCCGGGCCCTCCCATGAAACCGGCCCCGCCGCGCTGACGTTCGAGGTGGGTCCAGGACCGAACCAACCGGGAACGCTGATAGGACAAATGCGCCAGTTCGACTTGGAGCATGCCTTCCTTGGTTCGGGCCCGCTCGCCGAATATTTCCAGGATCAATCCTGTTCGATCGATGACCTTGGTGCCCCAGGCCCGCTCAAGATTCCGTTGCTGAATCGGTGACAATTCGTGATCGATAATCACGATCTCAGGATGAGCATCGTGTATTTCGGTCGCCAGATCGGCTACCGCCCCGCCGCCGAGCAAGGTTCCGGGCACGACCTTGTTGACACGAATGATGCGGGCGACGACGACCGTCAAATCAATGGCCGCCGCCAGTCCGGTCGCCTCTTCCAAACAGGCTTCCGGGCTGCGCAGGACGCCACGCCCGCCGCGCACGGCATCCGCCCGCCCCTCTCCTCGGATCTCGGGATGCAGTACAAAGGCCGTTCCGGGGATGGCCGGCAAATGGTCATCGCTTTCCGGTAAAGCGCCATCCTGCGGCGCTGCGGTGGCGGGGTGTTTGTCGGAAAGCGTCATATCGTTTGTCAGGCCTCTTCCTCTTCCTTGGCAGTCTCGAACAGCTGAATTGGGTGAGCGGGCATAACGGTCGATATTGCGTGCTTATACACCAATTGCGAATGAGCATCCCGCCGCAGAAGTACCGAGAAATTATCGAACCACGTTATAATTCCCTGAAGTTTGACGCCATTCACGAGAAAAATGGTCACCGGTGTCTTTTGCTTTCGGCAATAATTAAGGAATACGTCTTGCACGTTCTGATTTTTTTCTGACATCAGTTGACCCCGATGGTTTGTAGTGGGTGACCTGCCGTTCGTCACCCTCTGGTTGTTAGCCGGTTTGGCGGACCGGTTCAAATTGAAACGACCCATTTCCAAAGCGATATGGTGTCGAAATCGCTTAACGCCAAGGGCATATTACCCTCGGCGCTGCGGCAGACGCATAAGAGACACATCAAAGGGATGAACCTATCCCCGGAAAGGCCGATTCAATTTGCCCTATCCGGCGACATAGCGTTCCGCACGGTCGGATTCGGCAAACGTGACATAGTGTCCACGCAAGCTCGATGACAAGCTGCCCGGATGGCCATTGCCGATGGATTTGCCGTCGACACGAGTTATTGGCTTCACATAGGTGGTTGCGCTGGTCAGAAAGGCTTCGCGCGCGTCCAGGGCCTCGGCGACCGTGAATGGACGCTCCTCAAAGCCATATCCTTCCCGCTCGGCGATGGCCAAGATCGACTGCCTCGTAATCCCGTTCAAAATATCGTTGGTGGCTGGCCGCGTGACCAATACGCCTTCCTTGGTCACGATCCAGGCGTTGGACGAGCACCCCTCGGTCACATAGCCATCATCGTCGACCTGCCAAGCCTCGAAGGCGCCGGCGTCGGCGGCCTTTTGTTTGCCCAGTGCCTGCGGCAGCAAAGCGACAGTCTTGATGTCGCGCCGTTTCCAGCGAATATCGGGAATGGTGATCACGCTGACACCGTCGTCGTCGCTAAGCGTAGCGGACGCCGCGCCCGCAATCCGGCGGGTGGTCATGACCAGAGTCGGCGCCGTGTCCTTGGGGAATTTAAAGTCCCGAGGAGCAACGCCCCGTGTAATCTGAAGGTAAATGAGGCCGTTTCGAACGCGGTTGCGTCGGATCAACTCCCGCATGACCAGGGACAATGCCCGGCGCGACATCGGCGCGTCGAGGCGCAACTCACCAAGCGATCGCTGCAGACGATCGAGATGACCTGCTTCGTCGACCAAGCGTCCTTGATGGATACTGACTACCTCATAGACGCCGTCGGCGAATTGGAAGCCCCGATCCTCGATATGGACGGCGGCGTCTCCATGGGGAACGTAACGGCCGTTGACATAGGCATAGCGTGGCATGGCTTTTAAAGCTCCCTTTCGACGGGACGGTGTCGCGGCACAGGGATGTGCCGATAAATCGATACGATACTCAATAGTGTTTAGCCGGAGTGGTCAGAAGAATTCCAGTCGGACGGCGAACATCTTCTCGATTTTTTTCACCGACGCGCTGGCAGAAAGAAGGATGACGCGGTCATGGGGGAGAATAACGGTCTTGGGTCTGCCGACGATCACCTCGCTGCCCCGCACCACCGCCCCGATGATAACCCCGCTCGGCAGATTGATGTCCTTGATCGGCAAATTGACCAGGCTGGATGTATCAAGCGCCTCGGCCTCGATGATTTCGGCGAAACCGTCACGCAGCGAATGCACGGCCTTGATACGCCCGCGCCGGACATGCTGAAGGATTCCCGATGCCGTGATGGCGCGCGGACTGACCACCGCATCGACACCCAGTCCGGTCACGAGTGAACCATAGACTTCGGTGTTGTTAACCAGGGTGATGGCCCTTTGGCTGCCATGTTTTTTGGCCAAAAGCGACGCCAGGATATTGACCTCGTCGTCGTTGGTGACCGCCACGACGGTCTCTGTGACGCCGATATTCGCCTCGTCCAGCAGATCGGTGTCGAGGCCGTCGCCCGTCAAGACCAGGGTGCGCGACAGTGTTTCGGCGATGTAGGTGGCCCGGTCTTCGTTTTCTTCGACGATCCGGGCCGTAACACCGGGATAGTGGGCCTCGATCTCCTGTGCCAGGAACAAACCGATATTGCCGCCACCGATAATGACGATCCGCCGAGCCTCGGGTTCTTCATGGCCGAAAGCCGCCATTGCCCGTCCGACATGGCGCGAATCAGCGACGAAATACACTTCGTCCCCGGCGAACATCTGATCATTGGAATCGGGTATGATTGGACGATTGCCGCGCATAATCGCGACGACCTCGATATTCAGATCGGGAAACAAGCTGGTCAATTGCCGCAACGGCGTGTTGATGATCGGGCAATCATCGGCGCAGAGAACGCCGAGGACCCGGACCATACCGTCGGCCAGCGGAATCATTTCAAAGGCGCCGGGTACCTGCAGCCGCCGTGCGATCGCCCGGGCGACTTCGATCTCCGGTGAAATCACGTGATCGATGGGAATATTCTCGCGGCTGAACAAATCCGCCCAAATCGGCGTCAGATAGGCCTGATTGCGGATCCGGGCGATTTTGGTCGGAACGCTGAACAATGAATGGGCGACCTGACAGGCGACCATATTCACCTCGTCGCTCTGCGTCACCGCGACCAGAAGATCGGCATCGGCCGCGCCCGCCCGCTCGAGGATCTCAGGACTGGACGCATGACCGACAAGGGCTTGGACATCAAGAGTATCGGAAATCTTCTTGGTTAAACGCGATTCCCGGTCGATCACCGTCACATCATTGTTTTCTGTGGCCAAGTACCGCGCAATATTCGCACCCACTTGACCAGCGCCACAAATCAAAACCTTCATGAAACCCTGCCTCCGGCTTGTGCCAAAGCCGCAGGGCGCGTAGGGGCGATCGGCCCAGCCATCATATCACACACGCTCGTCGGAATGGTCGGACAGGGCCGGCGGCGGGACCGATCCTGGCGGTGCCGCCGCCACATTGGCGGGATTGACACCCAGGCTCTTCAGTTTTCGATGCAAGGCGGAGCGTTCCATACCAACGAATTCCGCCGTTCGGCTGACATTGCCGTTGAAACGCGTAATTTGCGCCAACAGGTACTCCCGCTCGAACACTTCGCGCGCCTCGCGCAGCGCCAACCCCATGATTTCGCCGCCCTTCTCCCACTTCAGGACATCGGGCGCGATGGCGCCGATTTCCGGCGGCAGCATGTCGGCACGGATCGGCCCCGACCCTTCCGGGCCAGCCATGATCAAAAGCCAATCCATGACGTTACGCAACTGCCGGACATTGCCGGGCCATCCATAGGATCGCAGGGCCGCCATGGCATCTTCCCCGATATCGCGCGGAGGCAGTCCCTGCATTTCCGCATTTCGGGTCATGAAATGCCGGGCAAGTGCCGGGATATCTTCTTTGCGCTCGATCAGCGGCGGCACATGAATGGGCACAACGTTCAAGCGATAGTAAAGATCTTCCCGAAAGGTGCCGTCCTTGATCGCCTCGGCCAAATCGCGGTTCGATGACGCGATCACCCGGACATCGACCTCGACGACCTGAATGCCGCCGACACGGGTGAAGCTCCGTTCCTGAAGCATCCGTACGATCTTGCCCTGCGTGACCAACGGCATGTCCGCCACCTCGTCCAGCAGCAAGGTGCCGCCATGGGCCGATTCCAGGGTCCCGGCGCGGCGCCGGTCATCTTGCTCGCTGCCGAAAAGCTCTTCTTCCAGCCTGTCGGGGTGAAGCGCAGCGCAGTTCAAAACCACGAACGGACCGTCGCGACGCTTCGAATAGTGATGAAGCTGGCGTGCAACCACTTCCTTGCCTGTGCCGGCGGGTCCCGTGATCAACACCCGGCTGCCCGTCGGGGCAACACGCGCGATCTGATGTTTTAACTGAGTAATGACCGCCGACTCGCCGATCAGCTCGCCGTCCTTGCCGGACCGAAGTCGCAATTCGGCGTTTTCGCGGCGCAGCCGGGCCGCCTCGATCGCCCGATCGACCAGCAAAAGGAGCCGATCGGTCTTGAACGGTTTTTCGATGAAATCATACGCCCCGCGCTTAATGGCATCGACGGCCATCTCAATATTGCCGTGACCGCTGATCATGACGACAGGAACTTGTGGATAGTCGGTTCGGATCCGATCGAGAATGTCCAACCCATCCAGGTCGCTGCCTTGAAGCCAGACATCCAGAATGACCAGGGTGGGCTGGCGGGCCGCCAGTTGTTTGAGGGCAAGGCCCGAGGTGCCTGCTTCCCTCGCTGCATACCCTTCATCCTCAAGAATGCCCGAGATGAGCATGCGAATATCCGCTTCGTCGTCGACGACGAGAATATCATGCGCCATTTGACATCCATTCTTCATCTCGAAGGCATGCTGTCCGGAGACGGTCGAGGGTCTCTAGTCGCGCCGACTCCGCATTGATACCCGGCTTGGCGGCCCCGTCCTCAGCGATCATGGTCCGGCTTCCCGTTTGGATCATCGTTGTCCAGAGCATGGTTTTCGCCATTCCCGCCTTCGTCCTCCGCAATGGAACCTTCAATTTCACGCATCGGCGCCGGGGTTTCAACCCGGGGAAACATCATCCGCACGATCGCACCGGTCTCGTCGGGATTATCCTCCAATACCAGCCGGCCGCCATGGTCTTCCATGATCTTCTTCACAATCGCAAGACCAAGGCCGGTCCCCTTGTCGCGAGTCGTGACATAAGGTTCCGTCAGGCGGTCCCTCTCGTCGGTTGGCAATCCACGGCCGTTGTCGATAATCGAGACCGCAATGGCATCGGGTCCATCGGACACGACAATCCGAATTCTGGCGGCTACAGCGCCCGCCTCGGGCTCGGCCTCGAGCCGGGAATCGATGGCATCGATCGCGTTCTGCAACAGATTGGTCATCGCCTGCGAAATCTGACGGGAATCGCACGCAATCGTGATCGACTGCTCATTCGTTTCGATATCGAAATCGATATCGGGTCGCGCTGTCCTTTGCAGAAAGACCGCTTGACCCGTCAGATCAACCACATCCACCGGCTCGATCACCGGGGCCGGCATTCGGGCGAAAGATGAAAACTCATCAACCATCCGGCCGATATCGCCGACATGACGCACAATCGTCTCGATACAGCGTGAAAAAGTTTCGGGATCGTTATGAATTTGTTTGAGGTATCGACGCTTGAGCCGTTCGGCCGAAAGTTGGATCGGCGTCAACGGGTTCTTGATTTCATGAGCGATCCGCCGTGCGACGTCAGCCCAAGCCGCCTTGCGCTGGGCGGCCAACAATTCGGTGATGTCATCGAACGTCACCACATAGCCGCGCACGCGCCCGTCCAGCCGGTCGGCGGCGATTCGGACCAGCAGCGTCCTCACTTCTCCCTGCCGATATATCCGGATATTCCCTTCGGCAAGGCGGTTCTGGCGCTTGGCCGCCGCCAGCAACTCGTCGATATCGGGAACGATATCGGTCAAGCTGGCCCCAAGGATGCTATCGAGATCGAGACCAAGAAGCTCGGTCGCCGAGCGGTTGGGCAGATTGACGACACCGTTTTCATCGACGCCAAGGACCCCGGCGGACACCCCGGACAGGACCGTTTCCGTGAATCGCCGGCGCGTATCGAGTTGGCGATTGGCCTCGATCAGCTCTGAACGCTGGCTTTCGAGCTGGCTGGTCATACGATTGAAGGCCCGACCAAGGTCCGACAACTCGTCGCCGCTGGCGGTCGGATTCACCCGCGCGGCAAGATCGCCGCTCCGGACCCGTTCGGCGGCGACGATCAGGGCGCTGACCGGCGCCACCAGCCGATCCGCGAAGACGAGCGCCAGCCAAACTGCCACCATAAGCAGCAACAGTGATACGACGGCATAGATCAGGGTAAAGGTTATCTGGAGGGTCGATCGCCGCCCTTCCAGCTCGCGATATTCCGCCACCGCCGTCTCGGCCCGCTCCATATGGCCGATGACGCTGGCCTCGACCAGGCGTCCTACAAGCAAATAGGCATCGTCGAACCGATCCAGCCGAATGAGAGCCCGCACCCGGTCATCGCTCTCGGTTGGCATAAGCCGGACATCGCCGTTGCGCGCATCCCTTAGTATGTCGGCCGGGATCGGTTCGAACTGAAGCGCGAAGGTCAGATTTGACCGTGCCAACGTGTCGCCGGTGCCATCGAATACAAGGGCTTCCGTCAGGTTGCGCAATATCGCCTGGGTCGTGACGAACTGGTTGAAAAAGGCCGGATCGACAGACAAACGCCCGGATTCGCGGTTTATGTCGTTGGCCATGGACAATGCGTCCGCCCGCAGGGTCTGCTGATGCTCCTCCAGATAGGCCTGAGCCACGGAAAGGCTTTCGTTCACCGCTGTCGAGACCCGATCCGAAAACCAGGACTGGAGGCCGGCATGAAAGAACAGCAAAGAGAAGCTCGCCATTAGAATGGCGGGCGCAACAGCCACGACGCTGAACAGCGCCACCACACGGACATGAAGCCGGGATCCGGCCATCCCCTGCCGGCGCTGTCCCCACAAAATGGCCACCCTGCGCGCAATGACCGCGCCGAGCAGCAATAGAATGAACAGATCCAGATTAAGCAGAAAATTGATGGTATCGGTATCGCGGTCGAGGGGCGTTCCTTCGGTAAGGGCGCCATACGTCGCCAACCCGGCCAAGACCGCGGCCACCATCAAGGCAAGCGCGAACTTATTGCCCAGACCGATCCGCGAGGACCAGCGCACGAGATCGCGCCATGCAAGACGCAAGGAGTGCCCCTGCGGCACGCGCTTGTCGGTATCGGCGCCAGTCACCATGGAAAAACTCTTTCCAAAACCTGAACCCGAATTCAGGGCTCACAACAGTCGTCGGACGTTCGTCAAGGCCGCCGACGCCGGACGGTTGGGAGCGCCCCTCTGGGTCGCCGCCTCCTTGGTGCCGGCTGCGCGGTTGTGACGACGCCCCCTGCCCCGTTCCAACAGCGATCTTTGTGGATACCCGTCCGGCGCAAGCGGTGCAACGCTATTTCAGACCCCGCACAACTTGGATGTCCATCTCCCTTATCTTCTTTCTCAATGTGTTTCGATTGAGGCCGAGAAGCTGGGCCGCTCTGATCTGATTGCCCTTGGTGGCCGACAAGCACAGCGTAATCAACGGTCGCTCGATCTCCAACAGCACCCGGTCGTAGAGACCATCGGCCGGCAATTCTCCCTCATGGGCCGCGAAGTAGTCCCGCAGATGGCGGTCCACGGCACCGGACAAACCCTCGCCGGATGCGGGCGAGCCGTCCGGTTCCGGCGGCGGCGGCGCATCGGCGAGCTCCATCTCAATCACGTCGGCGCCGATGATCTCTTGATTGTAGAGGGCGGAGAGCCGTCGAATGACATTCTCGAGTTCCCGGACATTGCCCGGCCAACGGTATTGCTTCAGCCGGTCCATGGCCGGCGGGTCGATGCTCTTGTTGGGCAGACCCTCATCGGTGGCGTTATTCAAAAAGTGACGCACCAGGGCCGGTATATCTTCAACCCGTTCGCGCAGGGGCGGCAGGCGGATCGGCACGACGTTGAGCCGATAGAACAGATCCTCGCGGAAATCGCCTTGACGAATGGCATGGCGCAAATCCCTATGGGTTGCAGCGACGATGCGGACATCGGCGCGGATCGGCGTGCGCCCGCCCACCGTTGTGTATTCCCCTTCCTGCAAGACCCGCAGGAGCCGGGTCTGGGCCTCCATCGGCATGTCGCCGATCTCATCCAGAAAGAGCGTCCCACCCTGCGCCTGCTCGAACCGGCCGGTCGACCGGACCGTCGCCCCGGTGAATGCCCCTTTCTCGTGGCCAAACAGTTCCGACTCGATCAAATCACGAGGAATCGCAGCCATATTGATGGCAACGAACGGCCCAAGCCGCCGTTTGCCGTAATCATGCAGCGCCCGTGCGACCAACTCTTTGCCGGTCCCGCTCTCCCCGGTAATCATCACGGTCAGGTCGGTCCCCATGAGCCGGGCCATGACACGGTAGATCTCTTGCATCGCCGACGACCGGCCGATCAGCGGCAACTGCTCTTCTTCCTCGCGGGCGCCCGCCGCAGAGGCTGCGATCGCGGTCGCGGGTGACTTCAGCGCCCTGCTGACGACATTGACCAGTTCTCCAAGATCGAACGGCTTTGGCAGATACTCGAAGGCTCCCCGCTCGGTTGCCTTGACGGCCGTCAGCAACGTGTTTTGAGCACTCATGACGATGACACGGAGATCAGGCCGGATCCGTTTGATCCTGGGTATCAGGTCGAGGCCGTTTTCGTCGGGCATGACCACATCGGTAATGACGAGATCGCCTTCACCGTCCTCCACCCACCGCCAAAGCGTGGCCGCATTGCCGGTTGTCCGGACATCATAGCCGTGCCGGTTCAAGGCCTGAACCAAGACGGTTCTGATCGCCTTGTCGTCATCGGCCACAAGGATCGTAGAAGTCGCCATCGATCAACTCTCCTCGGATAGCGTCGTTCGTCCGGATTCGCCGGCCGATTGCACGCCGCGCCCGGTTTCGATCGCTTTGCCGGTATGGTGGCGCTGCCTCGAATACATAGGCAGGAAAACACGGAAGGTCGTCCGGCGCTCCTTTCCGTCCAGCTCGATCACGCCGCCATGGTCGTCGACGATCTTGGCGACCAGCGCCAAACCCAGGCCGGTACCGTTCGTCCGTGTGGTGACAAAGGGATCGAAAAGATGCGGCCGAATGTCTTCAGCGATACCGTCCTCGCCGTTGTCCTGGACTGACACGACCAACGGCAATTGCATGCGGCTGCCAGTCCCCGGTACGACGATACTGACACCGTGCTGAAAGGCCGTCGTCAGCGTGACCTCGCCACCCATGGCCGGAGCCGCCTCACACGCGTTCTTGACCAGATTGAGAAAAACCTGGACCAACTGATCGTGATTGCCGTGAACCGGCGGCAGCGAGGGGTCGTACCGCTCGACAAACCGGATGCCGCGTCCGAACCCGTTCTGGGCGACACCGCGTGCCCGCTCCAGCACCGCATGAATGTTGACCGCCGAACGCTCGACCGGGCGGCCGTCGGCAAAAACTTCCATCCGGTCGACGAGAGCGACGATTCGATCGGCTTCGTCGCAGATCAGGCGCGTCAGCGAGCGGTCTTCGTCGGAAGCCGTCGACTCGAGAAGTTGCGCAGCGCCCCGGATGCCCGACAACGGGTTCTTGACCTCATGGGCCAACATGGCAGCCATTGCCGTGACCGAGCGTGCGGCGCCGCGATGGGTCAATTGATTGTCGATCCGTCTGGCGATCGACGCGCTGTGAATCAGCACCACGGCGGTGTTGCGGACAACGTCCTTGCGGCTCCCACCGCCGGTAGCCACCTCGATCGGTCCCACCGTGATCGTCGTATCGTGCCGGCCAATCCGCGGACTTTCCAGCGTGACGCCGTATTCAGAGACGCTACCGCCGTCATTCACCGCTTGCCGGATAAGGCTGAAAAGCGGGTTATCCTCAGGCAGCCAATGGCCAAGCGTCTGGCCGGTCATGTACGCGCTGCTGGCATCGAAGAAGTGCTGTGCCGCGAAATTGACGAACCGGACACGAAAGTCCAGGTCGACCACAAGGACCGGCTCAGGCAGTGAATTCAGGATCGACAGCGACGAAATCGCGCCGTCCGACCCCACAATGACACGCTCCTCAGATTCGACACCGGTCGGACGGCCGGTCGTTCGGGCTGAGTCAAAATCAGATCCGGCATTCATGCTGCTTTACCTGCCCTGTCGAAATCCGGACAATTCCCGATCTCGAACAAATTCGTTACCGCCCGCCGGACAGCGACCGGGTCGTCCAGGGTATTGATAAATTGGCGGCCCGCCGCAGCTCCCGGCAGGCCATTTATGTACCAACCCAAGTGCTTACGGCCAATTCTTAGTCCTTTGCTGGAACCGTAATGGGTCAGGATCGCGTCATAGTGTTCAAGTACCACATCAAGGCGGTCGCCCAACTCGGGCTCCGGCGGCCAAGAACCGGTCCGAAGATATTCGCCGATCTGTGCCGGCCGCCACGGTCGCCCCTGAACCGCTCGGCCGACCATGACACCGGCGGCACCACTTGCTTCCAAGGATCGCTCTACCGATTCCGGCCCGTCGATATCGCCGTTCACGATTACCGGGACGCCCACAGCCTCGACGACCGGGCGAATGGCAGCCCAATCGGCTGTCCCGGTATAGAACTGACAGCGTGTTCGGCCATGAACGGTGATCAACCGGGCGCCCGCAAGTTCGCACCGGCGGGCAAGGTCCGGCGCATTGAGATCGTCGCCGTCCCATCCAAGCCGCATCTTTACCGTGACCGGCACCTCGACGGCCCGCGCCACGGATTCAACGATCCGGGCGGCCAAATCCGGATCGCGCATCAGGGCGGATCCACAGAGTTTGGTCACAACCTTTCGCGCCGGGCAGCCGAAATTGATGTCGATGATTGCCGCGCCCCGATCGACATTGAGCCGGGCGGCCTCGGCCATGATCGCGGGATCGTAGCCGGCAAGTTGGACCGCCATCGGATACTCGTCCGAACAATCGGTGCTGGTCCGCATGCTCGCCCTCGCCGCCTTGACCATTTCGTGGCTGGCGATCATCTCGGAAATGACCAGACCGGCTCCCATGCGTTTGACGATCCGGCGAAACGGCTGGTCGGTGACACCGGACATCGGCGCCAGAAAAACCGGCGGATCGACAGCCAAATCGCCGATCCAAACCGGCGCAACACCCGTGATTGCGCGTATAGTGCCCATCAATTAGGCAGTCCCTATCAGTGCCCCAAAATTAGGCAAAGTTAGCAGGCTTTCCAACAGAATCAAGGGAGAATCGGGGCGATAAACGGGAGGAGCGACCCGCCCGCATCGGTCCGCCCCTTGTAACCAGAGGAAGGCCGGGCTATTCCGGGCATGATGAATTCCCTGTCTGTCGGCCATTTCTGCCGCATGATCGAAAACCACGATGGTACCGCCATGAGCACCCGCATTGACGGCCAAGCAGACGAAAATGACATCAAGTCCTGGGCGGCGGTGATCGTTGCGGCCGGTCGCGGCAGCCGGTTCGGCGGTGCACTGCCCAAGCAATTCCGCGATCTATGCGGCAGACCGATCCTGCGCCGTGCCGTCGAGGCATTCCTGCCGGTCGGCAAGCTTGACCGTATCGTTGTGGTGGTTGACCCAGCCAACCAGGACATGGCGGCAATGGCATTGGACGGCCTTGGAACCGAAGAAAAGTCGATCACCATCGTTCCGGGCCGGTCCGATCGGCAAGGGTCGGTTCTCGCCGGACTGGAGGCCCTCGCTGCACTTCCAAACCCTCCCCATGGGGGGGTTTTGATCCATGATGGCGTTCGGCCATTGGTTCAGCTCTCCACCATCGAAGCGGTCATAGCGGCGATTGCGGGGGGCATGGACGGCGCCATTGCTGCCTTGCCGGTCAACGACACCTTGAAAGGGGTGTCCAGCTCCGGCGCCATAGACCGGACCGTCGACCGGACAGGCCTGTATCGGGCCCAGACGCCGCAAGGATTTCGGTTCGATCGGATACTAAGCGCCCATCGGCAAGCGGCCGGCCGGCAACTGACCGACGATGCCGCCGTTGCCGAAGCGGCAGGAATCCAGGTCGGGGTCGTCGCCGACCGCGCCGACAACGTTAAGATAACGGTTGAAGACGATCTGGCCATGGCTGAACTTTTTGTTCGCCATTCAAATAACTTATCGCCGAGTATCAATCGAGAATGTGAGCACTCGGACCGAACCCCGGCAAGACGGTACGGGCAAGGTTTCGACGTTCACAGAACCTGTCCGGGACAGTCGATAACGCTCTGTGGCATAACGATTCCGGCGCCATTCTCACTTTCAGGACATTCGGATGCCGATGTCGCCCTGCACGCGATCACGGATGCGGTTCTGGGCGCGATCGCCGATGGTGATATCGGCAGTCACTTTCCGCCGACCGATCCACGTTGGAAGGGCATGGACAGCGCGGTCTTTCTGAAACATGCCGCCGGCCGGACCAACGAAAAGGGTTTTCGACTTTGCCAAATCGACCTGACCCTGATCTGCGAGCGTCCTAAGATCGGCCCGCATCGAGAGGCTTTCCGCCGCCGATTGGCCGACCTCACGGGTGCCGACCTGGATCGGGTTGCGGTCAAGGCCACGACGTCCGAGCGATTGGGCTTTACGGGCCGTGGTGAGGGCATTGCGGCCATGGCTCTGGTCGTTCTGGAGGGCACCGTTACCCGTAAAGAACGCAGGTCGCGATGACCAGACGCTACGCCCCATTCCTGAAACCGGTTCCCGGCGGTATGCCCTTTTCGAACGCCTGGGTCTTGCTGGCGACCGTTGGCGGCATCGGCTTGTGGCGCTGGGGACCGGGAACGGCCGCCTCTCTGGCCGCCCTGCCGCTGGCATGGCTCGTGCTCGGCATCGGCGGAATGACGGCCCTGCTCTTCGCGACGATTGCCGTTTCTGTCCTGGGTGTTCCTGCCGGCGACTATGTCGAGACCCATGGCGGCGGGAAAGACCCCGGATCGGTCGTGATCGACGAGGTGGCCGGTCAATGGCTCACCCTATGGCTGACCCTTGCCATTTTGACCGGCTTGCCGAATATAGATGGTCCGGTCGTAGAAGGTGCTGCGGGACCGGTCGGTTTGGCGCTTTCCTTCGCGGCGTTCCGGCTGTTCGATATTACCAAACCATGGCCGTGCAGCTGGGCTGACCGCCGCATGCAAGGCGGTCTCGGGATTATGGCCGACGATCTGATCGCAGCCGTATATGCCGGTGTCGCGGTTGCCATGATCTATGTCCTGGTCCCAGCCCTACACAGCGCCTGATGCCCGCGACGGGAATACGCCAATGACCACTGCTCAATCCAAAGAACCGCCGTCCGTCATCGCTAGCCGAGTCTTGGACATGGGTCGTCGGC
>LFIK01001327.1_pt1 | contig 19539 bp, 19 predicted proteins | sample 643401 | NCBI WGS metagenome assembly LFIK01 (sample SAMN03777447, study PRJNA286221) | soda lake metagenome | biome: soda lake; feature: Kulunda steppe; material: water; isolation source: sample T5-Br brine of Lake Tanatar-5 | place: Russia: Kulunda steppe | collected 2010-07
CCCGACACGCGCTCTTTCCCCTCGGCCCCGACACCACCCCCTATCGCAAGCTCACCAGCGAGGGCGTCACGGTGGAGAAGATGGGTGAGCGCGAGATGATCGTGGTGGAGCCCGAGGCCATGCGGCTCCTCGCCGAACAGGCGATGATGGACATCAACCACCTGCTGCGCCCCGGCCATCTGGCCCAGTTGCGCAAGATCCTGGAAGATCCCGAAGCGACGCCGAATGACCGTTTCGTCGCCTATGACCTCCTGAAGAACGCCAATATCGCGGCGGGCGGCGTGCTGCCCATGTGTCAGGATACCGGCACCGCCATCGTCATGGGCAAGAAGGGCCGTTTCGTATGGACCGAGGGCGGCGACGAGGACGCCATCGCACAGGGCATTCGCGACGCCTATGACAAGAAGAACCTGCGCTACTCGCAGCTCGCGGCGCTCTCCATGTTCGAGGAGAAGAACACCAAGAACAATCTCCCCGCCCAGATCGAGCTCTATGCCGAGGGCGAGGACGCCTACAAGTTCCTCTTCGTGGCCAAGGGCGGCGGCTCGGCGAACAAGACCTTCCTCTATCAGGCGACCCCCTCGGTGCTGACCAAGGACCGGCTGATGACCTTCCTGAAGGAGAAGATCCTCACGCTCGGCACCGCCGCCTGCCCGCCCTACCACCTCGCCATCGTCATCGGCGGCACCAGCGCCGAGCTCAATCTGAAGACCGTGAAGCTCGCCTCCACGCGCTATCTCGACGCCCTGCCCACCGAGGGCGGCGAAGAGGGGCACGCCTTCCGCGACCTCGCCATGGAGGAGGAAGTTCATAAGATGACGCAGAGCCTGGGCGTCGGCGCCCAGTTCGGCGGCAAGTATTTCTGCCATGACGTGCGCGTCATCCGCCTGCCGCGCCACGGCGCCTCGCTGCCGATCGGGCTCGGCGTCTCCTGCTCGGCGGATCGTCAGGCGCTCGGCAAGATCACCCGCGAGGGCGTCTTCCTCGAACAGCTCGAGACGCATCCGGCGGATTACCTGCCGGAGGTGGACGAGGCGAGCCTCGGCGGCGATGTCGTGCGCATCGATCTCAACCAGCCGATGTCGGATATTCTCGGCGCGCTCTCCAAGCACCCGATCCGCACCCGGGTGTCGCTGTCGGGGCCGATGATCGTGGCGCGCGATCTCGCCCATGCGAAGATCCGCGAGCGGCTCGATCGCGGCGAGCCGATGCCGGATTATTTCAAGAACCACCCGGTCTATTATGCCGGCCCGGCCAAGACGCCCGAAGGCTTCGCCTCCGGCTCTTTCGGGCCGACCACGGCGGGGCGGATGGATTCCTATGTCGATCAGTTCCAGGCCGCCGGCGGCTCCATGGTGATGTTGGCCAAGGGCAACCGCTCCTCGCAGGTGCGCCAGGCCTGCCAGGCCCATGGCGGCTTCTATCTCGGCTCGATCGGTGGCCCGGCGGCGCGGCTGGCGCAGGATTGCATCAAGAAGGTCGAGGTTCTGGAATATCCCGAGCTCGGCATGGAGGCGATCTGGAAGATCGAGGTCGAGGATTTCCCCGCCTTCATCGTCATCGACGACAAGGGCAACGACTTCTTCCGCGAGCTCAATCTGGGCTGACGCGCGGGCTGGCCGTTTCTGGCGTGATCACGGCTCACGCCGTGACGGCGACGAAGGCGCGCCCCTGGCGATCCTCGATCTCGACCAGCCAGAGATCGGGATCGAAGCGGATTTCGCGCCGGATGCGCTCCTCGACATCCGCGGGAGAGGCTGCCTGCATGATCGGCGTGAACAGGCGGTCATCCCCCGTATCCTCGTCCACGAGGCTCTGCGGCGCGGGCCCGTAGAGATCGGCGCTGCCGTCGAGCCGATCCACCTTGACGAAGATCGCCCCGGCCTCCGCAGCGCCGCGCCGGCGCAGAACCGCGACGACGTCCTCGACGCCACAGCGCCGGATCAGGGCCGATGTGAAGAAATCGGAACGCAGGCGCAAGCGGAAATCCTTTCGCCGCAGCCGGCGGCAGACGGGCACGCGCCGGTCGGTCAGTCGAGTGCGATGCCCGAGGCCCGGGCGAGGGCATGCAGTGTATCCGCGTCGAGCGCGCCATCGGGATCGAGGCCCTGGTCGCGTTCGAAGCGGATGATCGCATCCCGCGTCATGGGGCCCATCAGGCCATCTTCCGTCAAGTCCCCGTAGCCGATCGCGTTCAGCGCCTTCTGGGCACGCAGCACGCGCTGATCGATCCCGGGTGCCGTCTGCGGATTGGTCGAGCCGGTGACCGAAGGCCCGTCCTCGTTGCGCAGCAGCGCGCCGATCGGATCGCCCTGATCGATGGAATCGGGGCGTGCCGGCGGAAGCGGTGCGTCGATCAGGTCGTTGATCGATTGCGGGCCCGCGGCGGTCTCCTGCTGCTGTTGCGCCGGTGCGGCCTGTTCGTGATGCGCCGGCGCCTGCGTATTCGCCGGGCGCTGCGGCGCCGTCTCGCGTGATGGTGGGCTCGCGGAGACGGACGGCGCGGAATCGCTGCTCGCGAAGAGCGGGGCAGGGTGCGGGGCATCCTGGAGCGTGAGGGCATTGACGCTGATTGCCCCGGCTGCGCCGAGGAAGATCAGGGCCGTGAGAACGCCGCCGGGATGACGCATCAGCCAGGCTCCGGCCAGCCCCGCGAGGGAGGGCCGGGCAGAGGTTCGGGCCGCGCGGTGAGCCTGGCGACCGCCCTTGCGCCCGCGCCCGCCTCCCGTTCCTGATCCGTATGCCGCGTCATGATCACGTCCCCGCATCGCTTTGCCTGCCATCGCCTCACGCACTGCGCCTCAACTCCCCACTGGTCTCGTCGTCATCTCCGGCCACCCGTCCTTGGGCGGCTCGGGTGATCCCCGTCTGTCCCTTGCGGGCCGCAATCCGGATCGGGATGGGCGCACGCAGGGCGTCCTGATCATCGGCGCATTCGAGCGGGAGTTCCACACTCACCGTGGTGCCGACCCCGCGCGCGCTCTCGATCGCGAGATCGCCGCCATGCAGACCCACGAGCCCACGCACCACCGAAAGACCGAGGCCGGTTCCCTCATGCGCGCGGTCGTAAGCCGCAGCGGCCTGGAAGAAGGGACTGCCCAGCTTGGCCAGATCCTCTTCCCCGACCCCGACCCCGGTATCGGCGATGGTCATGATCATGCGCTTGCGCTCGGCGCGCAGGGCGAGGCGGACGGACCCGCCCGCCGGGGTGAACTTGACGGCGTTCGACAAGAGATTGATGACGATCTGCCGGCAGGCACGCTGGTCGCCCGTGATGGCGGGAAGATCCGGCTCCATTTCGGTCTCGAGCCGGACGCCCTGCTCCTCGGCGCGCAGGCGCATCAGCTCGATGCAGCCCTCGACCATCGGCTTCATCTCGAAACGGGAGGGGGAGAAGTCGAAATTTCCGCTCTCGATCTTCGAGATGTCGAGCAGGGAATTCACGACATCGAGCAGATGGTGCCCGGATTCGTGGATGATGCGGGCATATTCGCGCCGCTGCTCGGCGCTGAGATAGCTCATCGATTCCGCCGACAGGATTTCCGAGAAGCCGATGATCGCATTCAGCGGGGTGCGCAATTCATGGCTCACCGTGGCAAGGAATCGGCCTTTCAGCGCATCGGCCTTTTCAGCCCGCAAACGCGCATTTTCGAGTTCTTCCTCATGACGCTTCTGGCGGGAAATGTCGCGCAGCAGGGCGATGACGCTGTATTCGCCGGCATCTTCCCCGCCATGCGGATAAGCGCGCATCTCCGCCCAGACCACCTGCCCGCCGGTCCCGGCCAGCGCATCGCCGTAATGGATGCGCAGTTGAACAGTGACCGGGCGCCCGTCCGTCGCGGCATCGCTGAGGGCCTTGAGATAGGCCGGACGATCCTGGATGTGGATGCGCGCCAAAAGGCCGCGCTCCTCCAGGGCGGAAGCGGGAGCGCCGAGAAGCTTCATCGCCCCGGCACTCGCCTTGACGACGTGACCATTCGCATCATGCCAGGTCACGAGATCGTCGATGACTCGCAGAAGATAGCGGTCCTGGGCCTCATGCCGGGCGATGGTGCGCCGGTCATCGGCATCCTTGCGCGAAACCGTCACGGCCAGCGCACCGGCATGGGCGATCGCGACCAGGGCGAAGACCGGGGTGACCAGGGCGGAATCCCATACCGGGCTGCCGGTTCCGGCGAGCGCCTGCGCGCCCGTGCTCGCGGCGTGAGCGTCGAGACCGGCGATCGTCACCAGAGCCGCGAGCGCGATCAGCGTGGCGGCCACCGCCGAACGGCGCGACCCCGAGACCAGCGCTTCGAGGGGGACCGTCACCAGCCAGATCGTGGCCGGGGAGGTGATGCCGCCGGTGACGGCGGCGATCGCGACGATCAGACCCGAGAAGGAAAGTGCGGATATGCCGTGGGCGAGGGGCAGCGAGCCGGTACGCGACAGCGAGAGCGCCGCGAAGAGCGGCCCGATCAGGCAGGCGAAGACGACGTATTCGGCGAGGCTCGCGGGCGCCCCGCGCATGGCGACATAGACGGGAAGGCAGGCGAGGGCGAGCACGCCGATGAGCAGGCGTGCCGTGATGAAACGCCGGTGACGCAGCGCCTCCTGCACATCCGGGCGGACACGCTCGTGGACGAGCTCGCCGAGGCGGTGTTCCAGCAATGTGACCCTGTCTGTCGTATGCACTGTCGAACGCGTAATTGGCCGCGCTCCCTGTCTGTCGATTACGGGGATAGTGGCGGCAGGGGTTTAAGCGAAAGCTAAGGCAGGGCATTGCCCGGGTGCGGTCGCCGGTTATGGCGAACCGTTGGTTAACGGCCTCGGGGCATGGCCGTATCCGCGCGGGACAGGCGGGTTCGGCGCTGCTTAACCATGAATCCGGATGGGTTCGTCGCGGAAACGGGATCTTCACCGGCGCGCGCAATCGTCGAAGCCGGGACCGGAGGCCGCAGAAGCAGATGTTCTTCCTGATCCGATTCATCGCCATCGTGGGCGTGATCTTCCATTTCTCACCCGAGCGCGATCGCCCGGATGGCCGAGATATGAGCGCCCAGGCGCTGTTCGAGATGCCGTTGCGGCTCGGCATGGCGGGGGGCGGGCCGTCCGACGCGCACACGCAACCCCGATCCTCGGTCAGCATGGATCAGGATCCGGCAGACCCGGATGCAGCGGCGATCTGGCGCGCCATTCCCGATGCCGCGCGCGACCGGCTCACCCGGGAAATCGCGCGGCAGCTGGTCGAAGAGGGGATCGGCCTGCGGGCGACGCTCGGTGTGGGTGAGGAAAGCGCTGGCATGCCGCATGAGGATGCGCGATAGATTGCGCACGAGACCCTTGCGAAACCCGCTTTCAGGACCATCATTATCACCATGTTGCCCAGCTACGACGAAATCCTCGCCAATTTCGAATTCATCGACGATTGGGAGGAGCGCTATCGCTACATCATCGAACTCGGGAAGCTGATGCCGAAGCTTCCCGAGGAGGCCTATTGCGAGACCAACAAGGTGCAGGGCTGCGCCAGTCAGGTCTGGCTCGAAACCGATGTGCGCAAGGACGATTCCGCGCCGCGCCTCGTGCTGCGCGGGGACAGTGATGCGCATATCGTTCGTGGTCTGGTGGCGCTCCTGATCGCGCTGTATTCCAACCGCACGGCGGATGAGATCCTGAAGACGGATGCGGCGGAAATCTTTGAATCGCTTGGATTATCCGAGCATCTGACGCCGCAGCGCTCCAACGGTGTGCGGGCCATGGTCCAGCGTATTCAGCGCGACGCCAAGGCCGCATTGGCCGCCTGAGGCGCCGGGCGCCCCCCCCGGCGACCTCGCAAGGTGCCGGGTTGCCAGGCATTGGATAGTCAGGCGCTTGCGCGGGTCTCGCGGCGATGCGCGGTCTGCTGGAAGAACAGCGCCTGGCTGATCACCGCCGAGACATTCGCGGGCTGGAAGGGCTTGGCGATCAGGAAAGCCGGCTCCGGGCGTTCGCCGGTGAGGAACCGCTCGGGATAGGCCGTGATAAAGATCACCGGCGCCTGGAACGTCGCCAACAGATCGTTCACCGCATCCAGCCCCGACGACCCGTCAGCCAGCTGGATATCGGCGAGGATCAGGCCCGGGCGTTTGCTTCCCGCGAGCGCGACCGCCTCGTCCCGGGTGCGCGCAATGCCGGTGACACTGTGCCCCAGACTTTCCACCAGCGCTTCCAGATCCATGGCGATCAGAGGCTCGTCCTCGATGATCATGATCTCGGTGGCAATATCCTCGGCGAGTTCGCGCCCCGCTTCGTCCACGAGACGGCGGACATCGTCGATGCCGGTGCCGAGAATGTGCGCGCTTTCCTCCTCGCTGAAGCCCTCAAGGCAGGAAAGCAGAAAGGCTTGCCGGGGCAGGGGGGTGATCTCGGCGAGGCGCGCCTCGGCAGGCAGATCCTTCTCGACGGTCTCCCGACGCTCGTTCACGGCCAGCGAATTCCAGATCACGGTGAACACGCGAAACAGTGCAAGCCGCGGATTGGGGGCGTCACCCAATTGCTGCGGATCGTTGACCAGGGCCTCGAGGGTCGCTGCCACATAGGCGTCCCCCGCCGCTTGTGAGCCGGTGAGGGCACGGGCGTAACGTCTCAGATACGGCAATTGCGGGGCGACGAGCTCGGCTGTCGACATCAGGGAACGTTCCTTTCGTGACTATGTGCACACGCATGATAACCGTAGCACTAACGTGTCGCATACGCGAAAGTTCCCGCGTGGCGCAGGCCGGCTTTCGGGAGGAGGATTGCTGCGGGCGAGAAATCGCTCCGGGCAAGGCGGGAACCTTTTGCATACAACAGCGTTTGTTCTCGTCGAAGGTTGAGGGCTGAGGCCCGGAGCCAACGGTCACCGCATCGTCGAGAAGGCTTGCGGGGCGCGACGCAGGCTGTAAGGGAAGATCGGCATGAATGGTCCCTTGAAAAAGACGGAATTGCGGTCTCTGGAACGCAAGCCGGACAATGGGGATGCAACGGGCGCGCAGGCGCTGATGGAACGGGGGCGTTTCAAGATGGGGGGCAAAGATGAGGATGACGCTTTGCAAAGAGCCGGAAACGTGAGCAGGGCTGGTTTGAAACGGGATGAGCCGTTGCGGGAGCAGGCTTCCGCAGAGCCTGTTCCCGGGCCGCAACTCGACAAGGCGACACAGACGCGTATTGGTGACCAATTGCGCTCGATGTATAATGAATTGATGGATCAGCCGGTCCCGGACAGGTTCAAGAGCCTGCTCGAGCAGCTCGATCAGCCGCGTGACGCGGCGGCTGAAGACGCTATGCGTGATCCCGAGATGCGTGATCCCGACACGAAGCGGGAGAGCTGAGCATGAGCATCGAACCGGAATTGCGAGACGAATTGCTCGCCGCCGTCCCGAGTCTGCGCGCTTTCGCGATTTCGCTCTGCGGGCAGGTCGATCGTGCCGACGATCTCGTGCAGGATACGCTCATGCGTGCTCTGGCGAATATCCATCGTTTCCAGCGTGGCACGAATCTGAATGCGTGGCTCTTCACCATCCTGCGCAATCTGTTCCATTCCGAATTTCGCAAGCGCAAGCGCGAGGTGGAGGATCCGGATGGCAATTATGCCGCCAATCTGACCTCGCTGCCCGAGCAGGCCGCCCACCTTGACTTCGAGGATTTCCGCTCCGCTCTGGCGCAATTGCCGGACGACCAGCGCGAGGCTCTGCTGCTCGTCGGGGCATCGGGTTTCTCTTACGAAGAGGCTGCGGAAATCTGTGAATGTGCCGTGGGGACCATCAAGAGCCGGGTCAACCGGGCGCGGACGCGGCTGGCGGAGATGCTCGATCTCGCCGATGACGGGGAGATGGGCCCTGACGAGATGACCCGCGCCGCCCTTCAGCAGGCCGCGAGCTGAACCGCCCCGGCTCCGGCGAGCCGGGTGCCGCTTTGCGCAAAACCGCCTTCGGTACCCGCGTGCTTCCTGCACGCGGGGCTTTCCTGCTAGAACGCATCCCGACTCGACGAAGTCGGGCCGCGCTCAGAACACTGGTCGATGCGTCATTTTCCGCCAGCCGATACCCGCCCGACGGAATGATGCATCAGGTCGGTGAGCAGATCAGGGAGGATGCGGGATGGCTGCGGACGAGCATGAGCGCGACGGGGCGAAGGCGAATCTGGACAAGACGGGCCTGCGCAAGGGGCTGACGAGCTACGGTGATGCCGGGTTCTCGCTGTTTCTGCGCAAGGCCTTCATCAAGGCGGCGGGCTTTTCCGACGATGCGCTCGACCGGCCCATCATCGGAATCACCAACACGTTTTCCGATTTCAACCCCTGTCACGGCAACGTGCCGCGCCTGATCGAGGCGGTGAAGCGCGGTGTCATGCTGGCCGGCGGGTTGCCGATGGAATTTCCCACCATCTCGATCCACGAGAGCTTTTCCAACCCCACCTCCATGTTCCTGCGCAATCTCATGGCCATGGAGACCGAGGAGATGGTGCGGGCCCAGCCGATGGATGCGGTGGTGATGATCGGCGGCTGCGACAAGACCGTCCCGGCCCAGCTGATGGCGGCGGCGAGCGCGGACATCCCCGCGATCCAGCTGATTACCGGGCCGATGCTCGTCGGCCATCACAAGGGCGAGGTGCTCGGCGCCTGTACCGATTGCCGCCGCCTCTGGGCGCAGCATCGCGCCGGCGAGATCGACGAGGCGGAGATCGAGGCGGTGAGCGAGCGGCTCGCACCGACCCAGGGCACCTGCATGGTGATGGGCACCGCGAGCACGATGGGCTGCCTCGTCGAGGCGATGGGCATCGCCCTGTCGGGCACCGGCACCATCCCCGCGACCCATGCCGACCGGATCCGCTCGGCGGAAGCCAGCGGCCGGCAGGCCGTGGCGCTCGCGAAAGCCGGGACGCGCCCGACGCAGATCCTCGGCAAATCCGCCTTCCACAATGCGATGGTGGTGCTGCAGGCGATCGGCGGCTCGACCAATGGCGTCGTGCATCTCGCCGCGATCGCCGGGCGGCTCGGCTTCGATTTCGATCTCGAGGAGCTCGACCGGCTCGGGCGCGAGGTGCCGGTTCTGATCGATCTCAAGCCCTCGGGCGCGCATTACATGGAGCATTTCCACTGGGCCGGCGGCATGCCGGCGCTCCTGCGCGAATTGCGCGATCATCTGATGCTGGAGGCGCCCACCGTCGATGGCGTGAGCCTTGGTGAGGTGATCACCCGCGCCGAGGACATCCCCGGCCAGAGCATCATCCGCAGCCGCGACAACCCTTTGAAGAGTGGCGGCGCGACGGCGGTCCTGCGCGGCAATCTCGCCCCCGACGGCGCCATCATCAAGCAATCGGCGGCCTCGCCCGAGCTCCTGCGCCATACCGGGCGCGCGGTGGTGTTCGATTCGGTGGAGGACATGACCAACCGCATCGACGATCCTGATCTCGATGTGCGCGCCGACGATATCCTCGTCCTGCGCAATGCCGGCCCGAAGGGTGCGCCGGGCATGCCGGAAGCGGGCTACCTGCCGATTCCGCGCAAGCTCGCCAGGCAGGGTGTGAAGGATATGGTGCGGATTTCCGATGCGCGCATGAGCGGTACGGCCTTCGGCACGATCGTGCTCCACATCGCGCCGGAAGCCGCGATCGGCGGCCCGCTCGGCCTCGTGCGCGACGGTGATACGATCAGCCTCGATGTCGAGGCGCGCCGGATCGATCTCGCCGTCGCCGAAGACGAACTCGCCCGTCGTCGTGCAGAATTCACCCCGCCGCCCCATATGGCCGGCCCGCAGCGCGGCTATCGCGGCCTGTACCTTGCGCAGGTGAACCAGGCCGGACAGGGCTGTGATTTCGAGTTCCTGCGCAAGGACGGCGAGATCTGAGGAGCGGCTTGATTCAGCCGATTCGCCAGTGAGCGGGCTGGTTTCTGGGCGGGCCGAGACTGTTGCGCAGTTTTTCCCGGGCGCGGGAGAGGCGTGAGCGGAACGTGCCGACGGGCATCCCGGCGGCTTGCGCATTCTCCTCATAGGAGTGCTCGGGGCGCAGGGCCAGATTGACGGCGCGGCGCTGCTCGGGGGGCAGTTCAGCCATGGCGTGGGCGATATCGCGGCAGGCGAGGCGCTCTTCCTGGCGCGGCGGCGAGGCTGTCGCAAGGGCGCCGTCGAGGACGATATCGGCTTCCTCGCGGCGCGGGCGGGCACGGCGATTGGCGAAGACGGTGAAGACGATCCGCCGCAGCCATGCCGCGAGACTGCCCCCGCGCCAGCTGTGCCGCTTGCGCAACGCCCGTTCCAGCGCGTCCTGGACGAGATCCTCCGCATCCTCCGCATTACGCTCCAGCCTGCGGGCATAGCGGCGCATGCCGGGCATCTGCTGCGCGATCATCTCCGGCAATGCCGCGTCCTGGGCGCTTTCCGGCGCCGAAGGCATGGCGGGGTCGTGATCCGGATGATCGGTACGGGTGGTCAACATGTCCTGCATGGAGTTGGTCTCGGCCTCCTTGGTTTCGTGCCCGGGAGCTCGCTCCCGGACACCATCTCTTCGAAGGGCTGTCCCTTCGGAGCCCCCCAAGGGAGCCGCACGAAGCGACCAAAAAGTGACGAGGGCAAAAAAAATTTGCCGCACTGGAACGATCGGTCCCCGCTCGCTGTCTTTCAAAGTAATGCGCCGTGTCTCGTATGCAAGGCCGCGCTTTGCCGGTTGCTGTTTGCAAGCGATCCGGCGAGCAGGTCGGGCTGCGGCTGGCGTGCCGATCGATCGGAAACTGTAAAGAGGAATGCAATATGCAATTCGCCCGTACGACCCTCGCCGCCGTTGCTGCTCTTGGTATGGCATTTGGTGCAGCTTCCCTTACGGGAACTAGCGTCAGCAGCCCCGCCGCCGCGCAGCAGGCGCCCGCGCCGGGTCAGGCGCCTGCAGTCGATGAGGACACGCTGCGCTCCTTCGCCGTAGCCACGCTGGAGATCCAGGAGATCACTGAGGCCTACACGCCGCAGCTCGAGGCGGCGGACAGCCCTGAGGAGCAGCAGGAAATCGCCCAGACGGCCAATGAAGAGATGGTCCAGGCCGTCGAAGCCGTGCCCGGCATCGATGTGGATCAGTACAACGCGATCTCCGAGGCCGCGCAGCAGGATCCGCAGATGATGCAGCAGATCAACGCGGCCATCGCGGAAGAGGCGGCGCGCTGATCCGCGGGCCTCGCATGTGATGCATCAGTGATGCGAACGAGAAAACCCCCTTTCCGCTCGGCGGGAAGGGGGTTTTCGATTCCGGTCCGGCTGGACGGTGGCCCGGGTGGTCCGGGATGGCCTGGCCGATATGTCAGCTCATCCCGAGTGCCTGCATATACAGTTCGAGGACGGCCTCCTGCTCCTGCCGCTCGGTATGATCCTGCTTGCGCAGGCGAACGATCTGGCGGACCGCCTTGGTGTCGAAGCCGCGCCCCTTCAGTTCGGCATAGACATCCTTGATGTCGCTGGCGATGCCGGCTTTTTCTTCCTCGAGGCGTTCGATGCGCTCCACGAACTGACGCAATTCGTCAGCGGCGACGCCGGAATCGGCAATATCGGCTACCATGATCTCATCCCCGTCGAAGACGTCATGAAAGGCTTTGCCGCGTTCGGCGCGGCAGGCGAAAACGTGGCGTCCCCGATAGGCCTTCCCGGCCCGCCTGTCCAGATGTTACCGGCGCGTGGATGTGGATGGCGCAGGAAAAACGGCGCGGGCCCACCCGGGTCAATGGGAAGGCTTGTTCGCCTCGAAGGCGGCCTGCTGTTCGGCGCTGGCCGGGGCCTGATGCTGCGCCTTCCAATCCGCGTAGGGCATGCCGTAGACGTGTTCGCGCGCATCCTCCTTGCCGATTCCGAGATCGCGCTCGTCTGCGGCGTCCTTGAGCCAGTTGGACAGGCAATTGCGGCAGAAGCCGGTGAGGTTCATCATGTCGATATTCTGCACGTCGGTGCGGTTGCGCAGATGCGACACAAGCCTGCGAAAGGCTGCGGCTTCGAGTTCGATGCGGGTTTGCGGGTCGAGATTCTTCATCGGCGTTTCCTCTGCGCTCGATCAGGCACGAACCCCTACGATGGGCTCCGCCCGCCTCCGGCGCAAGGGGACGGGACGCGGCGGGGACGGTCCGGATCGCTTCGGTAGCATGTGCAGCGCAACACGCATAAGGCATTGTTAAAACAGCTGTGGTTGTATAGCGCTGCAGCACGCGGGTGTGGATCGGGACTTTCCCCCGGGGCGGGTCTCGGCTAAAGCTAACGCGCGTTCGCATTCGCAGGACAACATTTCTTCAGGTGAATCATGGCGGAAAATTCGGCGCAGCAGGCTGCAAACGGCATCCTCGCGGGCAAACGCGGCCTCATCATGGGTGTCGCCAACAATCGATCGATCGCCTGGGGCATTGCCCGTGCGGCGCGTGCCCAGGGGGCCGAACTCGCCTTCACCTATCAGGGCGACGCGCTGAAGAAGCGCGTCGGCCCGCTCGCCGAGCAGCTCGGCGCCATTCTCGTCGGCCATTGCGACGTCACCGACGGGGCGAGCATCGATGCGGTCTTCGCCGAGGTCGAGAAGCAGTGGGGCAAGCTCGACTTCATCGTCCATTGCATCGCCTTCTCCGACAAGGACGAGCTGACCGGGCGCTATATCGAGACCAGCGAGGAGAACTTCAATCGCTCGCTGAACATCTCCTGCTATTCCTTCACGGCCGTTGCCCAGCGCGCCGAGAAGCTGATGCATGACGGCGGCTCGATGCTGACGCTGACCTATTACGGCGCCGAGAAATGGATGCCCCATTACAATGTGATGGGCGTGGCCAAGGCGGCCCTGGAAGCCTCCGTGCGCTATCTCGCCGCCGATCTCGGCCCGAGCCAGATCCGCGTCAACGCGATTTCCGCCGGCCCGATCAAGACGCTCGCGGCCTCCGGCATCGGCGATTTCCGCTATATCCTGAAGTGGAACGAGTACAATGCGCCCCTGCGCCGGACCGTGACCATCGATGAAGTGGGCGAGACGGCCGCCTTCCTGCTCTCGGATCTCTCGCGCGGCATGACCGGCGAGGTGCTGCATGTCGATGCCGGGTATCATGTCGTCGGCATGAAGAACCCGGAAGCGCCGGACATGTCCCTCGATCACGACTGAACCCGCTTTCGCGCAGAACCCTGAAACACATTCGACGAGCCGGCGCCCGTGCCAACCATCTTCTTCATCCGCCACGGCGAAACGGACTGGAACGCCGAGGGCCGGCTCCAGGGTCAACGCGACATCGATCTCAACCCCCGCGGGGAGGCGCAGGCCTCCCAGGCCGGGCGTATCCTGCGCCGGCTGGCGCCGCATGCCGGGGAACTCGGCTTTCTGACGAGCCCGCTGACGCGCACCCGCCGGACCATGGCGCTGGCCCGCGAGGCGGCGGGGCTCGCTCCGTTCGATTTCGCAGAGGATCCGAGGCTGATGGAGATCAGCTTCGGCGCCTGGGAGGGGCTCACCTGGCCCGAATTGACGGCGCGTGATCCCGAGGGCGCCGCCGGTCGCGAGGCGGACAAATGGGGCTACCAGCCTCCTGGTGGCGAGAGCTACGACATGCTGGTGGCGCGTATTCGCCCGGTTTTCGAAAGCCTGACGCGCGACAGCGTGATCGTCTCGCATGGCGGCGTGGCACGGGCGATGCTCTCGCTGTTATGCGGCGTTGCGCCTGAGCGCGCCCCGCATCTGGATATCTGGCAGGGTCGCGTTATCGTAGTCGAGAACGGCAGCTATCGCTGGGTCTGAGGGCAGGGCCCCGCCCGGCGACGGCGCCTTGCGTCTGCTTGCAAAAACGAGATCCCGAGAACCGATGGCCGCCCGCTCCACCACCGCCGATATCGCCGTCACCGAGCTCACCGAGCGCCAGGCGCGCAACGAGTACAAGCGCCTCTCGCAGGAGATCGCCAAGCATGACGAGCTCTATCATGGCGAGGATGCACCTCAGATCTCGGATGCGGAATATGACGCGCTGCGCAAGCGGCTGGTCGATCTGGAGAATGCGCATCCCGAGCTGATCGGCGGCGATTCGCCGGGTGTGGGCGCCAAGCCCTCCGAGAAATTCGCCAAGGTGCGCCACAGCGTGCCGATGCTCTCCCTCGACAATGCCTTCAACGACGAGGAGGTGCAGGATTTCGTCGCGCGGGTGCGCCGCTTCCTCAATCTCGGTGACAAGCCGCTGACCTTCACCGCCGAGCCGAAGATCGACGGGCTCTCGCTCGCCCTGCGCTATGAAGACGGCAAGCTCGTCACCGCCGCCACGCGCGGCGACGGCAGCGAGGGCGAGGACGTCACCGCCAATGCCCGCACGGTCGGCGATATTCCGCAGGAGATCCCGGCGAAGGGCGTCGTCGAGATCCGGGGCGAGATCTATCTCTCGCATGCCGATTTCGCGGCGATCAATGCGCGTCAGGAGGAGGCCGGGAAGGCGGTCTTCGCGAATCCGCGCAACGCGGCGGCGGGCTCGCTGCGCCAGCTCGATTCGCGCATCACCGCGCAGCGCCCGCTCAAATTCTTCGCCTATGCCTGGGGCGCGATGGATGCGCTGCCGGCGCAGACGCAGTTCGAGGTGGTCAAGACTTTCGAGCAATGGGGCTTTGCCACCAACCCCCATATGAAACGCTGCGAGAGCGCGCAGGAGATGCTGGCGCATTACCATTTCATCGAGGAGGAGCGCGCCTCGCTCGGCTACGATATCGACGGCGTCGTCTACAAGGTCGACGATCTCAGCCTGCAGGAGCGCCTCGGCTATGTCTCGCGCGCCCCGCGCTGGGCGCTCGCCCACAAATTCCCCGCCCAGCAGGCCTTCACCGTGCTGGAGGATATCGAGATCAATGTCGGTCGCACCGGCACCCTCAACCCCATCGCCCGCCTGCGCCCGGTGACGGTGGGCGGCGTCGTGGTCTCGAATGCGACGTTGCATAATGAGGATTACATCAAGGGTATCGGCGGCAATGGCGAGGAGATTCGCGAGGGGCGCGATATCCGCATCGGCGATACCGTGATCGTCCTGCGCGCCGGCGACGTCATCCCCAAAGTGCTCGACGTCGTGATCGACAAGCGGCCCGACGATGCCAAGCCCTATGAATTCCCCACCACCTGCCCGGCCTGCGGCAGCCATGCCGTGCGGGACGTCAATCCACGCACCGGCAAGGAGGATGCGGCGCGGCGCTGTACCGGCGGGCTGATCTGCCCGGCCCAGGCGCGCGAGCGGCTCAAGCATTTCGTCTCGCGCAACGCCATGGATATCGAGGGGCTGGGCGGGCGCAGCATCGAGAGTTTCTACGATGACGGCCTCGTCAAGGCGCCGCAGGACATCTTCACTCTGGAGGCGCGTAACGAGAATTCCCTGGTCCGTCTCGAAGCGCGCGAGGGCTGGGGCCGGCAGAGCGTGCGCAACCTGTTCGATGCGATCAACGAGCGCCGCGAGGTGCCATTGAACCGCTTCATCTTCGCGCTCGGCATCCGCCATGTCGGTGAGACCGGAGGCAAGCTGCTGGCACGCCATTTCGCCGATTTCGACAGTCTGCGCGAGACGGCGCTGAAGGCCGGGGAGGGGGATGCGGAGGCCCGCGCGGCCATCGCCGATATCGACGGGATGGGGCCGGTCGTCACCGATGCGATCGTCGAATTCTTCCGCGAGGAGCATAACCGCGAGATACTCGACGCGCTGCTCGAACATGTCGCCCCGCAGCCGCTCACCGAGACCATCGACCAGTCCTCGCCCATCGCCGGCAAGACCATTGTCTTCACCGGGTCGCTGGAGCAGCTCACGCGGGACGAGGCCAAGGCGCTGGGCGAGCGGCTCGGGGCGAAGGTGGCGGGGTCGGTATCGAAGAAGACCGATCTTGTGGTGGCGGGGCCCGGCGCGGGCTCGAAGCTCGCCAAGGCGACGGAGCTCGGCATCGAGACGCTGACGGAAGCAGAATTCCTGCAACGGGTCGGGCGCGGCTGAACCGCCGCGCGGCGAAATTCCGCGGGGTCAACGCATGAACTGGTCAGCGCTTGGCAGGGTCAACGCCTGGCCTGTGTCTCCGGCTCCGGGCCGCTGAAGGCTTCGAGCAGGAAGGGGCGGAACGCGTCCATCCGCACCAGGGCCGCATCGCCGCCTTCCGGCTCGGGCGGCGGCATGATGCCTCCGGTGAAACCGAGCTCGGCAAACGGCTCCAGCACCTCCGCGTCGCGCGAGAAGACATGCACGGGCACCGCACGCGAGGCGTCCGGCCCGGTAATGATCGGTGCGGGCTGATGGTCGCCGAGAACGATGACGAGCGCATCGTCCGCCACGCGATCGGCAAGGAACTTGGCGACCACGTCGAGGGAATGCGCGATCGACAGGGCGAATTGCGTGCGCACATCGTCCGGATTGCGCCAGACCACCCGCGCTTCCGGCGCGTCGCGTGTCCAGCGCTCATAGACCGTGCCGTCTCCCAGCTCGTCCCAGGGCACCACGTCGGGTACGGGGAGCCAGGGCGCGTGGCTGGAGATCAGGGCGATGCTGGCAAAGACCGGCGGGCGTGGCGTGGGTTCGAGCTCGGTGCGCGCGAAGAAATCGAGGGCGAACTGGTCCGGCACGATGCCCCAGTAGAATTCCGGGCCTTCATAGCCCATATCCGCCGCCTCCCAGGTCGCCTGATAGCCCAGCCGCTCGCCTTCCGGCCAGGGCATGGTGATGGCCGGCTTGACCTGTACACTGCGCCGACCCGTCGCCTCGAAATCATGCACCAGCGTGCGCGGCTTCTCGGACAGGAACAGGGCATAGAGCGTCTGGTCGTCGATCCAGCGCCCCGATGACAGGGCGGCATGGTTGAGCCAGCTCTGTCCGCCGACGGAGGCCGCGACCATGCGGCCACTCGTTTTCGAGAAACCCGCATTGCGGGCCGCCTCCCCGAGCGCTTCCATGCGGGGCACGATCACCTCTGCATAGCCTGGCTCGTCGATGGCGGTGACGCCGTAGCTCTCGACATAGACGATCAGCACATCCCGCTCGCCGAGCCCGGTGAGCATGGCATCAGGTTCGATCGCATCTGCGGGATCTTCCGCGAGATCAGCGATAAAGGCGGCCCGTCGGACCAGAGTGGAGACGAGGCGCTCGCTCTGTTGCTGGGCGACGAGGCTGGCGGAGGCGGCGAAGGGGCGCCATCCCGAAACCTCGGCGAAGACGGTGCGCTGAGCCGTGAAGACGGCGAGCCCCGCCATCGCGAAGACGGCGAAGGCGCGGCGCGTCTGTCGAAAAGCGAAATTGCGCGCGGCCAGCCGGAAGGCGACGAGGGCGAGCCAGTAGAATCCGACGAGCAGCCCGGTAATGCCGGCCACCGCCGCAACCGCGCTCGCGCGCCCCAGAAGCGTCACCGCCACGTCCCACAGGGCCGGCAACAGGCTAACATCGAGAAACATGTTCAGCGGACGATTGACCACGGATTGCGCCGTCATATCCGCGAGCCGCAGGGCCAGCAGGAAGACCGCCGCTCCCGCAAAGAAATGCGGCACCCATTCCGGAACCGCTCCGCGACGGGCCTGAAGCAGCGCGATCACGGCGAAGGCGAAGCCGATTTCGAGGGCAAAGCTCCAGTGGAACACGCCGAACAGCGCGTCGAGAAACGGCGGCAGCCCGACGAACAGGCTCAGCCCCATCCACAGATTGAGAATGACGAAAAGCGAAGAGAGTACCGCCATGAAAAGAAGTTCTCGTAAAGTGAGTACAAGTTGTCGCACCTGGTCAGATGCAGGTGATCGTTAGACGGCATACGTTTGCGTCAGAAATGCGGATTGGTTGCGAACCCTCAAGCGCAGGCTCGTTTATCACTGGAAAAATGCTATCAAAGGTATATATCTTGTTCGGGTTACGTTGCGCTGCGGCGCGTTTTCCTTCAGGCCGGAACGGGTAGAAAGATGAAAGAGAATATCGAGGCTGCGACCGATTCCGATACGAAATCCGAAAGCCTGGAATCCAAGCGCGATGTCGTGCTCTACACCGGGCCGATGGCGCGGGGCGCGGACTTGGATTTCATGAACTTCATTGCTGAAAACAAGAGCAATAACGCGTTGACACTGGTTCTCTGCACCCGGGGCGGTTCACCGGATGCGGCATACAAGATTGGGCGATATCTGCAGCATCGCTACAGCGACGTCGCCGTTCTTGTGCCGGGCCTGTGCAAAAGCGCAGGTACATTGTTGGCGATTGCGGCCAAGGAAGTCGTTTTCGCACCGTTCGGTGAATTGGGCCCGCTCGATGTTCAAATGGCCAGCCCCGACAAGCTCACCTCTTTCAACAGCGGCCTCAACATGACGGAGACGTTTTTGGCTCTCGAAGAACGTTCGCGAGAGACGTTTCATAAATTGGTCGAAGAGATACTTCATGCGAGCAACGGGATCGTTTCATTCCCGACTGCGTGCCGTGCTGCGACCGACCTGGTGAGCGCCCTGTATGGGCCGATTTCCGAGAAGATTGACCCCGAGGAGGTCGGGTCGCGTGCAAGGGCTATGCGCATCGGCGAATATTACGGGCACCGGTTGGACGTGACCTTCAAAAACCTGAGGAGCGATGCACTCCACCGTCTCTCACATGTTTATCCGTCGCATGGTTTCGTCATCGATATGGACGAAGCACGCGTCTTGTTCAAGAGAGTCCGGGAAGCGACGCCGGAGGAAAAGGAGTTGATCGAACTTGCTGGGGTCAATGCAAGATTGCCGGCCTCTGATCCGTACTTCGAGAAACTTCCTCCGATTTTCATGGAACTTTCGGGATCTGCGCCATATAATCCGAACACGGAGAATGAGAGCGATGACCAACACGACCAAAAAACCGACAAGAGCGCGTGACGTGCCGGTCGAGCCTGCGGCTGCGCGCTCCGATGAAGCGGTGTCCCAGACCTCGCAGGAGATGGTGCGTCGTCGGGAACGGGTGGTTGCGGCGTTCGAGGAAATCCTCCGGAGCGAGGAATCCGGCAACATCTTTCGCCCGGCCCGCTCGCATTTCCGGCCTGCCAGGTCGAGTTTCGGCATGCGGGGCACGACCACCGACGGATGATGCCGAGCGCAGGGCGGGCATGCGCGTGGCTTCGCCACAAACGTCGCGATGTCCCGCTGCTATGTGTCCATCGCTGAAAACGCCTTTACGCACCAGTTGCTCTTCCCCATTGCGGCCACACGGGTTATGAGGCTCGCACGCTCGGAGGGCGCTCAGCGTTCTCCGCCCCGTTTTCGACTGTGCATTCACGAGGGAAGAGATGGCGAAAATCAAAGTCGCAAATCCCGTCGTCGAGCTCGACGGCGACGAGATGACCCGGATCATCTGGGACTTCATCAAGCAGAAGCTGATCCACCCCTATCTGGACATCGATCTGAAATATTACGATCTCTCCGTCCAGAGCCGCGACGCCACCGACGATCAGATCACGATCGACGCCGCCAACGCGATCAAGCAATACGGCGTGGGCGTGAAATGCGCCACCATCACCCCCGATGAAGCGCGCGTCGAGGAATTCGGCCTCAAGCAGATGTGGCGTTCGCCCAACGGCACGATCCGCAACATCCTCGGCGGCGTGATCTTCCGCG
>LFIK01001329.1_pt1 | contig 19535 bp, 24 predicted proteins | sample 643401 | NCBI WGS metagenome assembly LFIK01 (sample SAMN03777447, study PRJNA286221) | soda lake metagenome | biome: soda lake; feature: Kulunda steppe; material: water; isolation source: sample T5-Br brine of Lake Tanatar-5 | place: Russia: Kulunda steppe | collected 2010-07
CGCCGGAGCCCTACAAGGGCAAGGGCATCCGCTACAAGGACGAGTATATCTTCCGCAAGGAAGGCAAGAAGAAGTAGGGGCGCGACATGGCGAACAGCAAGAGAAAGACGTTCGAGAAGCGCCGCCTGCGCGTGCGCAGCCGGCTGCGCAAGCTGGCCGGCGGTCGGCCGCGGCTGTCGGTGCACCGCTCGAACAAGAATATCAGCGTGCAGCTCATCGATGATGCCGGGGGCCGGACGCTCGCCGCCGCGTCGACCGTCGAGACCGATCTCGGGCATGTCGGGCGCAACAATCTCGAGGCCGCGAGCGCGATCGGCGCCAAGATCGCCGAGCGCGCGAAGGCCGCGGGCGTCGAGGAGTGCTACTTCGACCGGGGTGGGTATCTCTACCACGGCAAGATCAAGGCGCTCGCAGAGGCGGCCCGCGAGGGCGGCCTGAAGTTCTAGGAGGCGATCATGGCACGAGACGACAACCGCCGGGGCCGCGACGAGTCCCCCGAATTCGCCGATCGCCTGGTCGCGATCAACCGGGTGTCCAAGACCGTGAAGGGCGGCAAGCGCTTCGGCTTTGCAGCCCTCGTGGTGGTGGGTGATCAGAAGGGCCGCGTGGGCTTTGGCAAGGGTAAGGCCAAGGAGGTGCCCGAGGCGATCCGCAAGGCGACCGAGCAGGCCCGGCGCAACCTGATCCGCGTGCCGCTGCGCGAGGGGCGCACGCTGCATCACGATATCGAGGGCCATCATGGCGCCGGTCGGGTGGTGCTTCGCGCCGCGCGCCCGGGCACCGGGATCATCGCGGGCGGTCCGATCCGGGCCGTCTTCGAGATGCTCGGGGTTCAGGACGTGGTCGCCAAGTCGGTGGGCACGCAGAACCCCTACAACATGATCCGCGCCGTGCTCGACGGGCTGAAGAGCACCTCGAGCCCGCGGATGGTCGCACAGCGGCGTGGCAAGAAGGTTTCGGACATCCTGCGCAAGCCGGAATCCGAACCGGCCGAAGCCTGAGGAGAGGGACCATGGCAAAGACCATCGTCGTCAAGCAGATCGGCTCGCCGATCCGCCGACCGGCCGAGCAGCGCCAGACGCTGATCGGGCTCGGTCTCAACAAGATGCATCGCACCCGCGAGCTCGAGGACACGCCCGCAGTGCGCGGCATGGTGCGCAAGATCCCGCATCTCGTGGAGATCGTCGAGGAGCGCGGCTGAGCCGCGCCCATCTGCACAGCGCGCCGCGGCGCGCGTCAACCGCGTTGATGCCGGGCGTCGCTTCCCGGCATCCATCCGGCAAGGGAGCAAGCGACATGAAACTGAACGATCTGCGTGACAATCCGGGCGCGACCCCGCGCAAGCAGCGCGTCGGCCGGGGTGCCGGCTCGGGCCGCGGCAAGACCGCCGGGCGCGGCATCAAGGGTCAGAAATCGCGCTCGGGCGTGGCCATCAAGGGCTTCGAGGGCGGCCAGATGCCGATCTATCAGCGCCTGCCCAAGCGCGGCTTCAACAACCCGGGCCGCAAGGACTGGGCGGTGGTGAATCTGGGACTGATCCAGAAATTCATCGAGGCCGGCAAGATCGATACCGCCCAGCCGATTACCGAGGAGGCGCTCGTCGCCTCAGGTCTCGTGCGCCGCAAGCGCGACGGCATCCGGGTCCTCGCCAAGGGCGATTTCAGCGCGAAGGTCGAGATTCGCGTCTCCGGCGCCTCGCGCCCGGCGATCGCGGCGGTCGAGGCCGCGGGCGGCTCGTTGACGGTCACGTCTGCGACAGCCTCCGGGTCGGCGTCCGAATAAACGGTTGTCCGCTGCGGTCGGGCCGCTTAAACCTGCCGCACGGTTTTTCCGCGCCGCCGTCCGGAAACCGGGCCGGCGGCGCCGTCACGAAAGAGACATGGCATGGCATCTGCTGCAGAGCAAATGGCCGCGAACACCAGCTGGGGTGCGCTGGTCAAGGCGACCGATCTGCGTCGCCGCATCGTCTTCGCGCTCGGGCTTCTGATCGTCTACCGGATGGGGACCTATATCCCCGTCCCCGGCATCGACGGCGTCGCGCTTCAGGATTTCATGGAGGATGCGCAGGCCGGCATCGGCGGCATGCTCAACATGTTCACCGGCGGCGCGATCGGTCGGATGGGAATCTTCGCGCTCGGCATCATGCCCTATATCTCGGCGGCGATCATCATGCAGCTGCTCGCCGCGATGGTGCCCTCGCTGCAGCAGCTCAAGAAAGAGGGCGAGCAGGGCCGCAAGAAGATCAACCAGTACACCCGCTACGGCACGGTGCTTCTGGCGACGATGCAGGCCTGGGGACTCGCGATCAGCCTCGAATCGGGCGATCTCGTGACGGAACCGGGGATGTTCTTCAGGCTCGCCTGCGTCATCACGTTGGTGGGCGGGACGATGTTCCTGATGTGGCTCGGCGAACAGATCACCGCGCGCGGTATCGGTAACGGCATTTCGCTGATCATCTTCGTCGGCATCATCGCCGAGGTGCCCGCCGCGCTGGCGCAGTTCCTGAGCCAGGGCCGCACCGGCGCGATCAGCCCGGCGGTGATCATCGGGGTGTTCGCGATGGTCGTGGCCGTGCTGACCTTCGTGGTGTTCATGGAGCGCGCGCTGCGCAAGATCCACATCCAGTATCCGCGTCGCCAGGTCGGTCAGAAGATGTTCGACGGCGGCGCCTCCCATCTGCCCGTCAAGGTCAACCCCGCCGGCGTGATCCCGGCGATCTTCGCCTCTTCGCTGCTGTTGCTGCCGACGACGCTCGCGACCTTCTCGGGCCAGCAGACGAGCCCGACCATGTCGCTGGTGCTGGCCTATTTCGGCCCCGGGCAGCCGCTCTACCTGCTGTTCTTCACGGCGATGATCGTCTTCTTCACCTTCTTCTACACGTTCAACGTCTCCTTCAAGACCGAGGACGTGGCGGAGAACCTGAAGAACCAGAACGGTTTCATCCCCGGTATCCGGCCCGGCAAGCGCACCGAGGAATATCTCGACTACGTCGTCAACCGGATCGTGACGCTCGGCGCGACCTATCTCGCGGCGGTGTGTCTTCTGCCCGAGATCCTGCGCGGCCAGCTTGCGATCCCGTTCTATTTCGGCGGCACCTCGGTCCTCATCGTGGTTGCGGTGACGATGGACACGATCAACCAGGTCCAGTCGCATCTGCTCGCGCATCAGTATGAGGGGCTGCTGGAGAAATCGCAGCTGCGCGGCAAGAAGCGCGGCGGCAAGGGTGGCAAGCCAAGCAAGGGACCGGCCCGGCGATGAACATCATTCTTCTTGGCCCGCCGGGGGCGGGCAAGGGCACCCAGGCGCGGCGCCTCATGGACAAGCGCGGCATGGTGCAGCTCTCCACGGGCGACATGCTGCGCGAGGCGCGCGGCTCCGGCTCGGCGATGGGCAAACGCGTCGCCGAGGTGATGGATCGCGGGGCGCTCGTCACCGACGAGATCGTGATCGGGCTGATCGAGGAAAAGCTCGCCGACGGAGCGCCGGGCGGCTTCATCTTCGACGGCTTTCCGCGGACGCTGGGTCAGGCGGACGCGCTCGAAGGGCTGACCGAACGGATGGGGCAGGAGTTGTCCGCCGTGATCGAGATGCGCGTCGATGACGACGTGCTGGTCGAGCGTATCACCGGTCGCTTCACCTGCGGCAATTGCGGTGCCGTCTATCACGAGCGCACGCATCCGACGGCACAGGCGGGGATCTGTGATGCCTGCGGGTCCGAGGATCTGCGCAAACGCCCCGACGACAATGCCGAGAGCATGCGCCAGCGGCTGATGGAATATTACAAGAAGACCTCGTCGCTGATCGGCTACTATCACGCCAAGGGTCTGCTCCACAGCATCGACGGCCTCGCCGATGTCGATACCGTCGAGCAATCGATCGCGCAGGTGCTCGATCGCGGCTGAGCAGGCTTGACGTTACCGCCCAAAGCGCCTAGGCGACGGCACTCCGTCGGGAGTCGCGCGATTCCCGGACAGGATCGCAGCCGAGAGATGACACCGTTCGCACGCATCGGCGTCGGACGGGCGTTGTGAAAAAAGGTTCCGGGACGACGGAACCGCAACGAAAGGATCGAACCGCGTGGCACGAATTGCTGGCGTAAACATACCGACGGGGAAGCGCATCCCCATCGCCCTGACCTATATCCATGGCATCGGCCCGAGCACGGCGCAGAAGATCTGCGACTCGGTCGGGGTCGACGCGGCGCGCCGCGTCAACGAGCTCTCGGATGCCGAGGTCATGGCGATCCGCGAATACATCGACGCCAATGAGAACGTCGAGGGTGACCTGCGCCGCGAAGTGCAGATGAACATCAAGCGCATGATGGATATGGGGTCCTATCGGGGCTTGCGCCATCGTCGCAACCTGCCCGTGCGCGGTCAGCGCACCCACACCAACGCCCGCACCCGCAAGGGCCCGGCGAAAGCCATCGCTGGCAAGAAGAAATAAGGGGGCATCATGGCACGGGACAAGACGCGCGTTCGTCGCAAGGAACGCAAGAATATCGCGGCCGGGGTCGCGCATGTGAATTCGAGCTTCAACAACACCAGGATCCTGATCTCGGACGTTCAGGGCAACGCGATCGCCTGGTCGTCGGCGGGAACCATGGGCTTCAAGGGGTCGCGCAAATCGACGCCCTATGCCGCGCAGCTCGCCGCGGAGGATGCCGGGCGCAAGGCGCAGGAACACGGCATGAAGACCCTCGATGTCGAGGTGCAGGGGCCGGGCTCGGGCCGCGAATCGGCGCTGCGCGCGCTCGCCGCGGTCGGGTTCAACATCACCGCGATCCGCGATGTCACGCCGATCGCCCATAATGGCTGCCGGCCGCCCAAACGTCGCCGCGTGTAAGGACGCGTACGAGTTGGCCGGACCGCACGCGCCGCGTGCGGTCCGGCACTGTCATTTGATCCTCGGGCGTCGCCGGCTTTCGGACATGGGCCGGCGACAGGAATGGAGGCGACACCCATGATCCACAAGAACTGGCAAGAACTGATCAAGCCGACGCAGCTTGAGGTCAAGCCCGGCAACGAGCCCACCCGTCAGGCCACGGTCATCGCCGAGCCGCTCGAGCGCGGCTTCGGTCTCACGCTCGGCAATGCGCTGCGCCGCGTGCTGCTGTCGTCGCTGCAGGGCGCGGCGATCACGTCGGTGCAGATCGACAACGTGCTGCACGAGTTTTCCTCGGTGTCCGGCGTGCGCGAGGATGTCACCGACATCGTTCTCAACCTGAAGGGGGTCGCGGTGCGCATGGAGGTCGAGGGGCCCAAGCGGCTCTCGATCTCGGCGAAGGGGCCGGGCGTGGTCACGGCGGGCGACATTTCCGAGTCGAACGGGATCGAGGTGCTTAACAAGGGCCACGTCATCTGCCATCTCGACGAGGCCGCTGATCTCCACATGGAGCTGACCGTCAATACCGGGAAGGGCTACGTGCCGGCCGACCGCAACCGGGCCGAGGATGCGCCGATCGGGCTGATTCCGATCGACGCGATCTATTCGCCGGTCAAGCGCGTCTCCTATGACGTGCAGCCGACCCGTGAGGGTCAGGTGCTCGACTATGACAAGCTCACGCTGAAGATCGACACGGATGGCGCGATTTCGCCCGAGGACGCCGTGGCCTATGCCGCGCGCATCCTGCAGGATCAGTTGCAGATCTTCGTCAACTTCGACGAGCCCGAGTCGGCGGGCCGGCCGGATGATGATGACGGGCTGGAATTCAACCCGCTCCTGCTCAAGAAGGTCGACGAGCTTGAGCTCAGCGTGCGCTCGGCCAACTGCCTCAAGAACGATAACATCGTCTATATCGGTGACCTGATCCAGAAGACTGAGGCGGAGATGCTGCGTACGCCGAATTTCGGCCGCAAGTCGCTCAACGAGATCAAGGAAGTGCTCTTGGGGATGGGGCTGCATCTGGGCATGGATGTCGAGGACTGGCCGCCGGATGACATCGAGGAGCTGGCGAAGAAATACGAGGATCAGTTCTAACCGGGCCACGCGCCCCAAGGGGAGCGGCGCCTGCGCAGGCGCCGCCGGACAAAGCAAAATCGACCAAGGAGACACGACATGCGCCACGCAAGCGGATACCGCAAGCTCAACCGCACCCACGAGCATCGCAAGGCGATGTTCGCGAACATGGCAGGCTCGCTCATCGAGCATGAACAGATCAAGACGACGCTGCCCAAGGCCAAGGAGCTGCGCCGCATCGTCGAGAAGCTGGTCACGCTCGCCAAGCGCGGCGATCTGCACGCCCGCCGCCAGGCCGCCGCGCGCCTCAAGCAGGATCAGCATGTCGCCCGGCTCTTCGACGTGCTCGGCCCGCGCTATGCCGAGCGCTCGGGCGGTTATGTCCGCGTGCTGCGCGCGGGCTTTCGTTATGGCGACATGGCGCCGATGGCGATCATCGAGTTCGTCGATCGCGATCCCGACGCCAAGGGCGCGGCCGATCGTGCCCGTCTCGAGGCCGAAGAGGTCGCCGAGCAGTGATCGGCCGATCGATCGGACGCAAACAGGGTCGCGCATTGCGCGGCCCTTTTTCATGCTGCGACGGGGCGCTTGTTCGCGCTCCGGCCGCGCGCTAGGTGAGGCTGATGAAACGTTTCATCCCCTTCATGACACCCGATCCCCTGGTTGCGGTGATCCGCCTCGATGGCGTGATCGCCGGGGGTGGTCGGGCCGGCCCGCGGCTCAACGATGCGACCCTCGCGCCGGTCCTCGAGCGCGCCTTTACCCGCGGCAAGCCCAAGGCCGTGGCGCTCGTCATCAACTCGCCGGGCGGTTCGCCGGTGCAGAGTTCGCTGATCGCGGCGCGGATCCGGCGGCTGGCGCAGGAGAAGTCGATGCCTGTCCACGCCTTCGTCGAGGATGTCGCCGCCTCGGGGGGCTACTGGCTCGCCACGGCGGCGGACCACATCTGGGTGGACGATGCCTCGATCGTTGGTTCCATCGGTGTGATCTCGGCGGGGTTCGGCTTTCCCGACTTCATCGCGCGCTACGGCGTCGAGCGCCGCGTCTACACCGCCGGCAAGTCCAAGAGCATGCTCGACCCGTTCCAGCCCGAGAAGCCCGAGGATGTCAGCCGCCTGCGCGCGTTGCAGGACACGGTTCACGAGCGTTTCATCGCCGAGGTGAAGGCGCGGCGCGGCGATCGGCTCAAGGGCGGCGACGAGCTCTTCACCGGCGATATCTGGTCGGGGCAGGGGGCGGTGCAGGTCGGGTTCGCGGATGGCGTCGACCATCTCGTGCCCAAGCTCAAGGCGCTCTATGGCGACAAGCTGCGGATGGTCCCCTACGGCCTGCGCCGGCCCTTCTTCCAGCGGCTCGGGGCGCAGATCTTCGCGGGCGCCGTCTCCGGCATCGAGGAGCGCGCGCTCTGGGCGCGCTACGGGCTGTGAGGAATGCTTAACGTCGTCTTCCTGTTCCTGCTCTTCATCGCGGTGCTCGGGGTGATGGGCAAGCTGCGGCTGATCAAGCCGGGCGGGCGCACGAAGCTGCCGCGACCGCGCAAGTGCCGCGCCTGCGGGCGGTTCATCCTCGGCTCGCGCGGGTGCGATTGCGGCGGGAAGAGCTGAGCGGTGGCGGGGCAGGCCGCGCTCGTCGTGGCGGGGCTCGCGGTGCTGTTGCTGGCGGGCGATCTGCTGGTGCGCGGGGCCGTCAATGCGAGCCTGAAGATCGGCGTGCCGGCGCTGCTCGTCGGGCTGACCATCGTCGCCTTCGGCACCTCGGCGCCCGAACTCATCGTTTCCGTCAACGCGGTGCTCAGTGACGCGCCGGGGCTCGCGCTCGGCAATGTGGTGGGCTCGAATATCGCGAACATCCTGCTGGTACTGGGCGTGCCCGCACTGATCGCGGGGATGCGGCCGCAGGCCGATCGCGAGACCCAGCGCAGCTTCACCATCATGCTCGCCGTTTCGATCCTGTTCATCGCGGTGTGTTTTGTCGGGCCGGTGCGCTGGCCGCATGCGCTCGGGCTGCTCGCGGTGCTCGGCTTCGTGATGGTCGACTGGTGGCGCGGCGCGCAGCGTCATCGCGACGGTCCGGCCGGGGCGCTCGCGCCGGAGGGCGCCGATCCGGCGCTGCGCTGGCGTGGCACGGTGCTGTTTGTCTTGGCGGGGCTGATCGGGCTGCCGCTGGGCGCGGAGATGCTGGTGCGCGGCTCGGTTTCCATCGCGACCGAGCTCGGCGTGAGCGATGCCGTGATCGGGCTGACGATCGTGGCTGCGGGCACATCGCTGCCCGAACTCGCCACGACGCTGATGGCCGCGCGGCGGCGCGAGGCGGGCGTGGCGCTCGGCAACGTGATCGGCTCCAACATCTTCAACCTTCTCGCGATCATCGGCATCGCGGGGCTCGTCGGCCCGCTGCCGGTGCCCGAGGCGATGCTGCGGGTGGATCTTTGGGTGATGCTGGCGGCGTCGCTGGTGCTGCTGCCGGTGATCGCGGGGCGGGCGGCGCTCTCGCGGATCTGGGGTGTGGGCTTGACGGTGGCCTATGCGGGTTATCTCACGCTTTTGTTTCTCAACGGAGGGCTGTGGTGATGCGAGGCAGGGCGCTGGTGACGGGGGCCGGCAAGCGGATCGGGCGCGCGCTGGCGCTGTATCTCGCCGGGCGGGGCTGCGACGTGGCCGTCCATTACGCGACGGCGCGGGCGGAGGCCGAGGCGACTGTGGCGCAGCTGCGCGCGCACGGTATCGAGGCCACGGCGCTGCAGGCGGACCTGCTCGACGAGGCCGCGGCGCAGGCGCTCATCGGCCGCGCGGCGGAGGCGCTTGGTGGCCCGCTCTCGCTTCTGGTCAATAACGCGTCGATTTTCGAGCATGACGACATCACCAGCATAACCCGCACGAGCTGGGACCGTCATCTGGAGTCGAATCTGCGCGCGCCGGTTGTGTTGTCGCAGGGGTTCGCCGCCCAGGCGCCCCGCGCCGTCACGGACGAGGGCGGCGAACCGCGGGCGCGCGCCGCGATCGTCAACATCATCGATCAGCGCGTGCGCAAGCTCACGCCGGAGTTCATGAGCTATACCATCGCCAAGGCCGGGCTTTGGACCTTCACGCGCACCGCCGCGCAGGCGCTCGCCCCCGATATTCGCGTCAACGCGATCGGGCCGGGGCCGACCGTTCAGGGCGTGCGCCAGTCGGCCGAACATTTCGCGCGCCAGCGCGCGGCGACGGTGCTCGGCCGCGGCGCGGGGCCCGACGACATCGCCGCAGCCCTCGGGTATCTGATGGATGCGCCGGCGGTGACGGGGCAGATAATCTGCGTCGATGGCGGCCAGCATCTGAGCTGGCGCACGCCCGATGTGCTCGGGGTCGAGTAGGATTGCGCCGCCACACCCGCCAAGGTTCCGCGGTTGTTCGCCTTGACTTGTCCACGCGGCGACAGAGCGTCACGTTGATGTCACGATTCTGGTCCTGATCTCAGTGGATTGCATGAAAGCGCAGAAAATACGCCAGAAAAACAGCACCTTAAGTCAATGCCCAAGAATTGGGCACTTCAATGAAACCGCCCGAATGGAAGGGAAATTTCGGGCTCCCCCAAAGTTTCCCCCAGCCTTGTCCACAGCTTTGGTGGACATATGCCGGCTTGCACTCGGGGCGTGCGCGAGGCAGGGGGAGGCTGATTCCGGGTTGTGGGACGATGGCTGAGAGACCGCCCTTCGAGGAGACGCCCGGCGCCGCGCAGCCGGGCCACGACGTGATCCGCGGCTACCTCAAGACGCTCGACAGCTCGCCGGGCGTCTACCGGATGCTCGATGCCGAGGGGCGGGTTCTCTATGTGGGCAAGGCGCGCAATCTGCGCGCGCGCGTGTCAAATTACGCGCGGTTGACCGGCCATACGCGGCGCATCCAGCGCATGATCGAGCAGACCGCCTCGATGATGTTCCTGACCACCCGCACCGAGGCCGAGGCGCTGCTGCTCGAGCAGAACCTCATCAAGCAGCTCAAGCCGCATTACAACGTGCTGCTGCGCGACGACAAATCCTTCCCGAATATCCTGATCACCGGCGATCATCCCTTCCCGCAGATCCGCAAGCATCGCGGCCGGCGCAGCGCGACGGGCAATTACTACGGCCCCTTCGCCTCGGGCGGTGCGGTCAATCGCACGCTCAACCAGCTTCAGAAGGTGTTCCTGCTGCGCAGTTGCTCGGACTCGGTGTTCGAGTCCCGCTCGCGGCCCTGCCTGCTCTACCAGATCAAGCGCTGCGCCGCGCCCTGTGTCGGCTATGTGGACGAGGCGGAGTATGCCGGGCTGGTGCGCGATGCGGAGCGGTTCCTGAAGGGGCGCACCACGAAGATCCAGGCGAAGCTCGCCGAGGAGATGCAGGCCGCGTCGGAGGCGATGGAGTTCGAGCGCGCCGCCGCGCTGCGCGACCGCATCCGCGCGCTCACCGAGGTGCAGGCGACGCAGGGCGTGAACCCGCGCGGCGTGGACGAGGCGGACGTGATCGCCCTGCACATGCAGGGTGGGCAGGCCTGTGTGCAGGTCTTCTTCATCCGCGCGCATCAAAGCTGGGGCAATCGCGACTTCTACCCCCGCACCGGGGCGGGCGCGGAGGAGGCGGAGATCCTCGAAGCCTTCATGGGCCAGTTCTATGACGGCAAGACCCCGCCGCGGCGCGTGCTGCTGTCGCATCCCATCGAGGATCCGGATCTGATGGGCGAGATCCTCGCCGAACGCGCCGGGCGCAAGGTCGAGATCGCGGTCCCCCGGCGCGGCGAGAAGGCCGAGCTCGTCGAGGACGCGGCGCGCAACGCGCGCGAGAGCCTGGGGCGCAAGATGGCCGAGAGCGCGGCGCAGTCGCGGCTCCTGTCGGGAATTGCCGAGGCCTTCGAGCTCGACGCCCCGCCGGAGCGCATCGAGGTCTATGACAACTCGCATCTGCAGGGCACGAACGCGGTCGGCGCAATGATCGTGGCGGGGCCGGATGGCTTCATGAAAAGCCAGTACCGCAAGTTCACCATCCGCCCCGACAGCCTCGCCGCGGGCGACGATTTTGCGATGATGAAGCAGGTCCTGCAGCGGCGCTTCGCGCGGCTCGTCAAGGAGGACCCGGACCGCGAGAGCGGCAACTGGCCCGATCTTCTGCTCATCGATGGCGGGGCGGGGCAGGTCGCGGCGGTGGCCGAGGTGCTGGCGGAACTCGGCGTGGACGACATCCCCATGGTCGGCGTGGCCAAGGGCGTCGATCGCGATGCTGGCAAGGAGGAGTTCCATCGCCCCGGTGCGCGCCCCTTCGCGCTGCGGCGCAACGATCCGGTGCTCTATTTCGTGCAGCGCCTGCGCGACGAGGCGCATCGTTTCGTGATCGGCGCGCATCGCGCCAAGCGGTCGAAATCCATCGGCGGCACGCCGCTCGACGAGGTCCCCGGCGTCGGCGCTGCGCGCAAGCGCGCGCTGCTGGCGCATTTCGGCTCCGCCAAGGCCGTCAGCCGCGCCGGGCTGGCCGATCTCAAGGCGGTGGAGGGGATCTCCGAAAGCCTCGCCCAGACGATCTACGATCATTTCCATGTGAAAGGCTGACGGGGCCGGACATCGCCGGACGGCCAAACTTGCAAATGATTTGCAACTGCACTAATTGCGGAGGGACCGAAGGATGGAGCCGAACATGATCCCCACCGCCTTTCGCCGCCTCGCCCTGCTCGTGGCTGCCACAGTGCTCGCCGTCCCGGCGCAGGCGGGCGAGCCGCCGCGTGTCGTCGCAACGTTCAGTGTGCTTGCCGACATGACGCGCCAGGTCGCCGGTGACCACGTCCGCGTCGAGACCCTCGCCCCCGCCGGTGCCGAGGTGCACGAGCACGAGCTCTCGCCCAGCGATTTCGTCAATATCGAACGCGCCGAGCTGATCCTCGCCAATGGCTACCGCCTGGAGCAGTGGATGGACCAGCTCGAGACCGCCGCAGGGGCCGACGTCCCCATCATCGCCATCGCCGAGGTGACGGGCGCGGACACCCTGCCCATTACCGTGGGTGATTTCGAGGGCGATCCGGATCCGCATCTGTGGATGAATCCGGCGATCGCCGTCGCCTATGTCGAGGTCATCGCCGAGGCCCTCGCCGAGCTCGTGCCGGATGCCGAGGCGGCGCTTCGCGCCAATGCGCAGGCTTACGCGGACGACATCGTGCTGGCCGCCGAGGAAGCCGCCGGGATGCTCGCCGACGTGCCCGAGGATCAGCGCCTGCTGGTGACGTCGGAGGCCGCGTTTCTCTATTTCGCCGACGCCTTCGGCTGGCGCCATGAAGGGGTCTGGGGCTCCAACGCCGAGACCGAGGGCACGCCGAGCCAGATCGAGCGCATCGTCGATCTCGTCGAGGCCGAGGGCCCGCGCGCGATCTTCTTCGAGAGCACGATCTCGGATCGTCATGTGCGCGCCGTCGCCGAGGATACCGGGGTCGCCGTGCATGGCCCGCTGCATGTCGACTCGCTGGGGCCCGAGGGCACCGGCGCCGAAACCTATCCCGGCATGTTGCGCGTCACCGCGCGGACCATCGCCGAGGCGATGGCGTCGGAATGATCGCGATGCGCACGCCCCGCAGCCCCACACCCGCACCCGCGCCGGACACGGCCGTGCATGGGCGCGGCCTCGCGGCGGGGTATGGGGGGCTGTCGGTGCTCACCGATTGCGATCTCGATGTCGCGGCGGGGTCGCTCACCGCGCTGGTCGGGCCCAACGGGGCCGGCAAGACCACGCTGCTCAAGCTCGTCACCGGCGCGCTCGCGCCCTGGCGCGGAGAGCTGCGCATCTTCGGCGGCCCGGTCGCGGCCGCGCGCCGCGCCGGCACCATTGCCTACATGCCCCAGCACGAGGCGATCGACTGGGAGTATCCGCTCACCGTGCGCGACGTGGTGCGCACCGGGCGGCTGCCGTCGATCCGGGCGCGCGGCGGCTGGCGCGCATGGCTGCCGATGTCCTTTCAGCCCGTTGCCGAGACCGAGGCCGCGATGCGCGCGCTCGATGCGGTGGGGCTCGCGGAGCTCGCGCGCCGGCCCATCGGGGCGCTGTCGGGCGGGCAGAAGAAACGCGTGCTTCTGGCGCGGTCGCTCGTGCAGGAGGCGCGGCTGCTGCTGCTCGACGAGCCGCTCGCCGGGGTCGATCGCGAGAGCGAGGCCGTCATCCGACGATTGCTTCAGGAGGCGCGCGCCGCAGGGCGCACGGTGATGATGGTCACCCATGACCTTGACGGCACGCGCGGCTTCGCCGACCGGGTGCTGCTTATACGTGGCCGCGTCGTGGCGTCGGGAACGCCCGAGGAGGTTCTGGGTGTCGTGCCGCCCGATCCCGTCGCCGCGGCGCTCGCGCGGGTGGAGAGCTGATGGCGATGCTGCTCGCGATCGTGTCGGATGGTGGCCGCGTGGTGATCGACGCGCTCATCGCGGCGCTGCTGGTGCCGATGGCGCTCCTGCCGGGCGACTGGGCGGCGATGTTCGATTACGGCTTCATGCGCCGCGCGCTCTTGTCGTCAGTGATGGTGGGCGGCATCTGCGGCCTTCTGTCGAGCTTCGTGGTCCTCAAGCGGTGGTCGCTTCTGGGCGACACGATCTCGCACGCGGTGCTGCCCGGCGTGGCGCTGGCCTATCTGTTCAACCTGCCCTTCGTGATCGGCGCTTTCGTTTCGGGCGCGCTGGCCTCGCTTGCCGTGGGCTTCATCGAGCGCACCACCCGCGTGAAGGAAGACGCCGCGATGGGGATCCTGCTGAGCGGCGGCTTCGCGCTCGGCCTCGTCATCATCGGCCAGATCGCGAGCGCGACGCATCTGACGCATATCCTGTTCGGCAATGTTCTCGGCGTGAGCTATGACAGTCTGCTGACCACGCTGATCGCCGCGCTCATTGCGCTGGCCTTCGTCGCGCGCTTCGTCAAGGAGCTCACGCTCTACACCTTCGATCCGATCCAGGCCGCGACCATCGGGCTCAACACCGGCCTCTTGCATTACGGGCTGATGCTGGTGCTCACCCTGACGATCGTGGTCAGCCTCGACACGGTCGGCATCGTGCTCGTCGTGGCGATGCTGGTGACGCCGGGGGCGACGGCCTATCTGCTGTGCGACCGGCTCGGGCCGATGATGGCGGTTTCGACGACCGTCGGGGTGGCTTCGGCGGTGCTGGGACTGGCGCTGTCCTATCATCTCGACGCGGCCTCGGGGGGCACGATGGTGCTGGTGGCGACGGGGATCTTCCTGATCGCGCTGATTGTCGCGCCCGGGCGCGGCCTGATCGCGCGCGCCCGCGGACGCGCCGCGCCGCGCTGAAAGGGCCGCGCCGGGGGACCGGCACGCGGTTGCCGGGGCAGGCGAAAACGGTTTCCCCGCCACCGCAAGGTGGTCTAAGACGGGGCCATGCGCTGGACCGTGCCCAACATCCTGACGACGCTTCGGCTTCTCGCGGCACCCGGCGTGGCGGTGATGTTCCTGTACTTTCACCGGCCGTGGGCCGACTGGCTCGCGCTGACGCTGTTCGTGGGCGCGGCGGCGACGGACTGGTTTGACGGCTATCTGGCGCGTCTGTGGAAACAGGAATCCAGGCTCGGCGCGATGCTCGATCCGATCGCGGACAAGGCGATGGTGGTGATCGCGCTCTTGGTGATCACCGGCTATTCGGGGATGGACCCGTGGCTGATCCTGCCCGCGACGATGATCCTGTTTCGCGAGGTGTTTGTCTCCGGGCTGCGCGAATTCCTCGGCGACAAGGCGGGCTTGTTGCAGGTCACAAGGCTTGCCAAGCTCAAGACGACGGCCCAGATGATTGCCATCGCGGTGCTGTTTCTGGGCACGGGGCTCGAATATGTCCGCCATCGCGCCGAGGCGCGGCTGAGCGAACGCGACTACGAGGCGCTGATGGCGTCGCAGGACTGGACGATGGGCTGGCTTGCGACCAATGGCGGGGAGATCGCCTGGACGGTGGGGCTGGTGCTGATCTGGATCGCGGCGGTGCTGACGCTCGTAACGGGTTGGGATTACTTCGCCAAGGCGCGCCCGTTTCTCAGGGACGAGGACGCAAAATGACACTCGATCTGGTCTATTTCGCCTGGGTCCGCGAGCGCATCGGCGCGGCGGGGGAGCGCATCGAGACGCAGGCGCCCACCGTCGCTGCCCTCGTCGAGGAGCTGCGCGCGCGCGATGCGCGTTACGCCGCCGCCTTCGCCGATCTCTCGGCGCTGCGCTGCGCGGTCGATCAAGAACTCGCCGATTTCGATGACCCGCTCGAGGGCGCGCGCGAGGTCGCGTTCTTCCCGCCGATGACCGGGGGCTGAGCGATGGATGTGCGCGTTCAGGAGGCCCCCTTCGATTTCGGCGCCGAGGCTGCGGCCTTCGCCGCCGCAGGCGCGGGGGTTGGCGCCGTCGTGACCTTCACGGGCCTCGTGCGCGACGACAGCGGCGACCTGCGCGAGATGCATATCGAGCACTATCCCGGAATGACCGAACGCGCCATCGCCGCGATCGCCGAAGAGGCCGCCGCGCGCTGGGCGCTGGGCGATGTTCTCGTGATCCATCGATTCGGTGCGATGACGCCCGGCGAGATGATCATGATGGTCGCCACCGCCGCACCGCATCGCGCGGATGCCTTTGCGGCGGCTGAATTCCTGATGGATTACCTGAAATCGCGTGCGCCCTTCTGGAAGAAGGAGGTCACGGCGCGCGGCGCGTCCTGGGTCGCGGCCACCGAGGCCGACGAGGCCGCGCTCGGGCGCTGGTGATCAGTTCGACCCCGCGTCTTCGAGCCGGCGGCGCATGTATTCGGCATCCTGGCGCGCCGCGCGCAGCCCCTCCATCGCCGCGCTGAGCTCGGCCTCGGCCTGGTTGAGCTTGCCCTTGAGTTCGTCCTCGCGCTGGCGCAGCTGCCAGATCGCGGCGTCGCGCGTTTCCTCGGCCTCGTGCAGCGCCTGCGCCATGCGGTCGAGCTCGCTCATGTCCGACTGGGTGACGCGCGTGAAGCGGTTCAGGAGCCAGTAGGCGAACCATCCGAGCGCGAAGGCGATGAACAGCACGATCGTGGTCACGATGATGAATTCGCTGCGGTCCATGGGCGTCCTCTCCGCTGGTCAGCTGTCGCCGGGGCGCGGGCTCGGGCGCACCGTCTCGTCATCGGGCACCCGGCTTTCGAACTGGATCGTCGCCTCGAGCTCCGGGTCGCGTTCGCGCGGCTGCAGCTCGTCATGGCTGCGGAATTCGATGCGGCGATTGGCGGCGCGGCCCGACGCAGTCGAGTTGTCGGCGATCGGGCGGCTCTCGCCATAGCCCCGCGCCGTCAACTCCGAGACCAGCACGCGCCGATCCATCAGCGCGCTGATCACGGTCTCGGCGCGCGCCTGGCTGAGCTGCTGGTTGGTTTCGGCGGGGCCCTGGCTGTCGGTGTGACCGCCCACCTCGAGCGCGAGCCGCCCGCAATCGCGCATCACCGCCGCGACGTCGTCGAGGGTCTCCTCGCCGCTTTCCGAAAGCTCGGACGCGCCCGATTCGAAGCCGATCTGCCGCTCGTCGAGGATCGCGTCGATCGCGGCGAGGCAGGAGTCCGGCGTCGGGTCGGCGCCCGCCGGCATGAGGGAGGCGTCATGGTCGACATCGATGGCGAATTCGGCGTCGCGCCCGAGCTTTTCGCCAAAGAGCCGCGCGATGACGCCGCTCGAATCGGGGTTCGCGGTCACGCCCTCGAGGACGATCTGATCCGGGCTGACGCGCACCTCGCCCTCGTGAAGCTCCGCGAGCGCCTCGAGCCCGGTCAGCACCCGCAGCGACCAGCCCGCGGGCAGCTCGGGTTCGAGCCGGACGGCGTTGTAGACCGCGCCGGAGCCGAAGCGCGAGCGCGCATAGCTTTCGGCCACCTCGCGCAGGCTCGCATCCGTCAGGTGGCCGCGCAGCTCGATCTCGCCCGCGTCGGAAAGGACGGCGCGGAATTCATGGCGGACGCGGTCGGCATCGTCGTCATCGGTCTCGGGTTCTTCGCGGCGTGCGCTCAGCGAGAAGACATCCGGCAGATCGGCCTCGAGTTCGCCCATCACGCGTTCGAAATCCGCCTGCGCCACGCTGGCGGCGGCCAGAAAGGACACATCCGTGTCCGAGATCGTCACCCGCCCCGCCCCGAGTTCGGCGAGCGCGCCGATGACGGTTTCGCCGGCCGCGCCCCAGCTTGCGCTGGGCGAGCCGATGCCGACCGTGCAGCGCGCGTGATCGGGAGCGCCGGCCTCGATGGCGGCGGCCAGGATGCGCGCCTGCGCCTCGTCCGTATCGGCGGCGCAGGCATCGAAGCGCGCGCCGTCCTCGTCCATGATGAAGCGCAGCGTGAAGGGCGTGATCACCGGGCGCGGCGCGGCGATGTCCAGCGACAGCTTGAGCGCGCGCGGCGCATCGCGGCGCAGCCGTCGCTCGAGTTCCTGGCGGTCCTCGCGGTCATCGGCGAGCGCGGTGATGGCGACGGTGTCGGAGGCGATCGACACCCGCGAGCGCGGCAGAGTCTCCAGCGCGTCGAGCCCGAAGCTCACGGCGCTCTCCCAGCCTTCGGGGATCGGGTGATCGGCCGTCTCGAGCATGTCCGCGACCCCGCCATTCCCCGTCAGACGGTCCATCCGCCGGAGCAACACCTCGCGGTCGTACTCCGCCGGGATCAGCCCGATAAGCGAAACGCCCTCGGCGTTGCGCAGGAGCTCGATGGAAAAGCGCGGCGGCTCGAGCCCGTCGGGGTCGGTGACGTCCATCGCGTCGATGACGCGGGCGGCATCGACGGTGTCGCCGGCGATCGACAGGGCCTGGAAGCGCTCGGCTTCGCTCCCGGCGGTGCCGGTCAGGGTGATGCGCAGCCCGTCGGTCTCGATCTCGACCCAGTCATGCCCCGCGGCTTCGAGCGCGCCGCTCACCTCGGCCTCGGTGCGGGTCTCGATGAGTGTGGCTGCGCCCGTGGCGGTCAGCCAGGACACTCCTGCGGCAGTGGCAAAGGCGGCGGTCGCGATGGCGGCGTGAAGATGACGCATGTGGTGTGCGGGTGGCCCCCAGTCGGCTTGTATGCGACGCGTCTACGCCCCGGCGCCGCCATGTGCAATCACACGAACAGCGCGGCGGCAAGAAACAGCGCAGGGATCAGCCCCGCATCGCGATTCGAACGAAACAGCCGCAGGCACAGATCCGGGTCGTTGGTGCGCAGGAGGCCCAGCTGCCAGACCATGTGCCAGCCGAACGCCCACGCCCCCCCGAGCGCCAGCGACATCGCCAGCGGATTCGCCAGCGGCGAGAGCGCGAAGATCACCGCGAGCGACATCAGCACCACCGAGGCCACGATAAAGCCGCGCAACCACTGATGCGTGTTGTCGCCGAACAGCAGCGCGGTGGATTTCACCCCGATCAGCGCGTCATCCTCCTTGTCCTGATGCGCGTAGATCGTGTCGTAGAACACCGTCCAGGCGATCCCCGACAGATAGAGAAACACGGCCGGCAGACCGAGCGACCCGGTCTGCGCCGTCCACGCCAGAAGCGCGCCCCAGTTGAAGGCCAGCCCGAGAAACACCTGCGGCCAGTAGGTGAAGCGCTTGGCGAAGGGGTAGATCGCCACCAGCCCGAGCGCGAGGATGCCCAGAAGGATCGCGGCGTTGTTGAAGGTCAGCAGGATCAGGAACGCGACAAGCGCCTGCCCCGCCATCCACAGCGCCGCTTGCTTGAGCGTGACCTGCCCCGCGGGAATCGGGCGCGACGCCGTGCGCTCGACGTGACCGTCAATGTCGCGGTCGGTGATGTCGTTCCAGGTGCAGCCCGCCCCGCGCATCAGGATGGCGCCGAGCGCGGTGGCGGCAATGATCCAGACCGTCAGCCAGCCCGCCTCCGCCCGGTCCGACGCCGCCGCCAGCATCACCCCCCACCAGCACGGCAGCAGCAGCAGCCAGGTCCCGATCGGCCGATCCGCGCGCGACAGGCGCAGATAGGGGCGCAGCGGCGCGGGCGCGTGGCGATCGACCCAGTTGCCGGTGGAGTCCGCGACGCGGCCCTCTGGCGTTTGCGGTTGCTCGGTCATAAGGTCGGCCCCATCACGGCGCGGGTGGTTCAGTGGCGAAGGTCAGGCTGTATGTAGAGCACCCGCTGGGGGCGGGGCAATCGGTTCCTGTGAACCGGGCGCAGGCGCAGTACCTGTTCACGGTGATGCGGCTCGGCCCCGGCGCGACGCTGACTCTGTTCAACGGGTGCGACGGTGCATGGTCGGCCGAAGTGGCGCGCGCCGGCAAGCGCGACGGGGACCTCGCCTGTATCGAGCAGGTCGCGCCGCAGGACACGCCGCCGGATCTGTGGCTGCTCTTTGCGCCCATCAAGAAGGCGCGCACCGATTTCATCGCCGAGAAGGCGACCGAGATGGGCGCGCACCGCATCCTGCCGGTCCAGACCGATTTCACCAATTCCGAGCGTGTGCGCCGCGACCGGCTTCAGGTGCACGCCGTCGAAGCCGCCGAGCAATGCGGCGGCACCTTCGTGCCCGAGGTCGCCGAGCTCGCCCCGCTCGCGCGCGTGATCGACGCCTGGGACCCGGCGCGGCGGCTGATGATCTGCGACGAGGCGCTGGCCGGGCCCGCG
>LFIK01001330.1_pt1 | contig 19531 bp, 28 predicted proteins | sample 643401 | NCBI WGS metagenome assembly LFIK01 (sample SAMN03777447, study PRJNA286221) | soda lake metagenome | biome: soda lake; feature: Kulunda steppe; material: water; isolation source: sample T5-Br brine of Lake Tanatar-5 | place: Russia: Kulunda steppe | collected 2010-07
GCAGATGATGTTGGATAGGCTGAGCGCCTACGCTCTAAGGAAGGGACTGATTGTGAACACATCAAAATCAGAGGTGGTGCACTTTAACTCTCGACGCACAAGGGTACCTGTGTTCACGCTAGGAGGGGTACAGCTTGGCTGGCTGAAGGTCAAACTTAAACTTGTAAACTTGAAGGGCTTTTCTCAAAAACCTCCCAACTGGTTGGTTCAGAAATGCTCCAAAAGGCGCACTCCATGGATTGGCCGAGCTGCCCTCAAAATGCAGAAACAGCTTTGAAGCCTTAAGCGTATTAGTAAAGTTTACAGTTGTAAACTTGTAAAGAGAAGACAACACCAACAAGGTTACCCCTGTTTGCGTGACTTTAGGAAGAAGTTTACATCTGGTGCAAGCTCCAGGCAAACCTCCACCATCAAACTAGGAAGGTCTAGGGGGTCAGGAGGGTTCTTCAAAGAGCCATGTGTTCTTCCCTTAATTTTCTTTAACACCCTTCCTGTATTTATGAAATATTATTATTAATTATTTATGAAATTGCATATTGAATAGAACTGAGTGTTTAGATTGAGAGACACTTCTCTTATATAATCCAGTGTGAACCATAACCCGATCTTACAGAGACGCGCCGAAAGAGAATGACAGTCATCATAGCATACAAGTCCATCAGAGACCGACCATCAGACACTGAGAACATGAAGGTGCATTATCATGAGTAACGGCACGCAATTAAATTCGGGGGAAGACCACTTCAGATACAGGTCATAAGAACTGTAGGATCCCGTGCAGGTGCACATTACAACTACACGCATCACTAGATGCTTAGGTCCTCCATAAGACCAACATTCACAGTATAGTATACCAGGTACACAAACTCCGCAAACTTCCTGCATTTTGGTATCATGAGCTTGTGCTTCAAAACCATCCAACGATGAATTCGATAGGTTCTTCGGAAAGAATGGGCAAGTCAGCAGGAGTACAAAGCCATATGTACGAGGGTGGGTTCGGTGCCAAACGCAAGAGACCTCTCAATACAGTGAGAACAGACAGCACCACTTTGTTCAATCCTTTGTCACTTTGCAGGAAGCACAACCCAGTCACGCTTGCCTGACTGACAAGGAGACAATCATGCTCAGCAGAGGGCAGCTTGTGTATCTGGATATGGCGCAGAGATGAGGTGAGCCACCAGGACTCGACCAGCAACACCAGCCTCTGGTCACCGTGGGGCAGCGGGCGCTTAGTAGCCGCCACCGTAGCCACCGCCATAGCCGCCACCGCCGTAGCCGCCGCCACCATAGCCACCGCCCATGTCTGCATACAACAGAGATGGCAAGCATTGGTCAACATTACACAAGCACTCAATTGACACTCTAAATGGCACTGCCAGCTGCGCTGCTCCGCCTTGGACCTGAGAAGGTGAGACAAACAGGCACAACAGGTACACTCACCACCACCATAACCGCCGCCGCCGTAACCTACAGCAACAAGGAAGGAAGGGTGCAGGACAGGTGAACCGCACAAGAGCAGGTTAGGGGAGGGAGCAGGAGCAGTTTCAGCATGGGCTGAGACGATCAGGCACAGGCTGTTGCATGCGCATCTGACCCACCGCCATAACCGTAGCCTGAACAAATATTAGAAAGAGGTAGGAGAAAGGGGGTTGAATCGAGAAGGGGGTTGGGAGGGAGGGACAGCAGAAGGAAAGGAGGAAGTGAGATCATGGCTAACAACAATAGATTTAGGTTCCCAGGATCAAAGAATGATCATTAATAGCAGGAGGGCCCTGTCAGCATCCATAAGGTAACAATCACAACCCCTGCACCCTCGCGGGGATGACTGGCTGACCAGGCCAAGGGAAGCAAGCTGCTTACAGAAGGGATACCAGCTATATATAGGGGCACGCGCAAAAATTGTATCAGGCAGAATGTTCAAGGCCTCCGAGACACATGCAAACCGGTACCTGATTTGTACCGGAACATGGGCCCTAATCGTTCTCATCCCAACTCACCGCGCCCACGGCCACCGCCGTAGCCACCACCACCGTAGCCACCTCCACCGCGTCCGCGGCCTCCCTCGCCAGGGGGAGCGGCCTCGTTCACGCGGATGGTGCGGCCCATGAAGTCAGTGTTGTTCAGCTCAGCGGCCGCGGCCATGGCCGCGCCTGACTCCATGGTCACGAAGCCGAAGCCGCGGGGGCGCCCGGTCTCACGATCTGCGCGATGGTGGGTAGGGTAGGTATGGGACAGGGGAAGGAGAGAGAACCCAGTGATAATGGGGAGGGGTGTCCCATCAAACACCGATAGGGTGCTGCCCCATCAGCACCGACGAGCGCGGCACCATCCCCGTGCGCGCAGAACACCGGGCAAAGTCAGCAAGGTGAGGGGAAGCAAGTGGAAGGCGGAGGTGGTTCTGGCACACGCATGGAGCGAGCATCTTTCGGGACCCCAACTGCCATGGGGCTTCCTTAACGGGACCTGGGCGTCTCCTCCCGTGCAGCGGGCAGCCCGCCCCATCCACCCACAGCGGTAGCGAGCAGGATCACGCACGCAGCTGCGGGTGGTGGGGACCAGACAGGTGGGAGGACGAGGCAGAGGTCCCCATTGCCTGCATGGAGCCCCTAAGTCACCCCATGTCGTTGGCCCGACCCCGACACAGCGATGCTCACCGGTGGGGATGAAGGCATCCTCCACAGGGCCGTACTGGGAGAACATGCCGCTCAGGTCCTCGCGGGTGGCGGACCAGGGCAGGTTACCTGGACGCAGGAGCGGGTGCAGGCAAAAATATCAGACCGGGCACTCATGCAGGCCCACGCCCGCACGCGCGCGCGCAGGGAAAACAGGGGCAGCGAATCGGCAAGGGGGCTGGCTTGCTAGGCACGGGTTGATGGGGAGGGGGGACCGCCCGGAACGGCAAGACACAGACAGGGCAGAGCCGCCCCCTTGTCAGACACAGCCTGCTTCCGAGAACTCACCGACGTACAGCTTGGTGGTCATATTGGTGGATGTAGGTGGTGGGGGAAAACAACTCGAAATGAAAACGAGAGGCAGAACTGTCGGCGACAGTGGACAAAACCAACCGTTGCGGAGGTTGGGCGGTTGCGTATCGGTTAAGCACTGATCTCCTTCGTCAGGATGTTCGACTATGCATTAAGCATCTTAATTTCATGAAATCAAAAGACTCAGTCGCAGTGGGACCACATACTTACACCCGATGGACGACAGCTGGCTGCTAGTAATTCCTGAATTCTTTAAGCATTTCTTTTCTTGTCAATTCCACGGTTGGAAAAGGTGCACAGCAGGACAGGCCGCTAGAGCGTGAGGCGACCTTCAGATTAGAAAGTTAGCGAATAATATTAAACCATACCAGAATTTGGTGCAGATGGATCATGGCTGTGTCGACATGCAATGCTGATGAAATTTTCAGGCTTTTCACTCTTCCACCCTCAGACTTTCACAAGCAGTTCCTCATCATTGATGTGAGGGACCACAAGGTCTTCAACAAGAAAGGGCATATTAACCAGGTGCATGTTAACGTTGTGCGTGCACGCACACGCATGCTCACAAAGGCCACATGCACTTGTGCGCAGTGCTTGCCTGCAGTTGCTTATTTACCTGGTTGCATGCGTGCATGAATGAGTCAATACACAAAACTGATTTAATGGCGCACACCTTGTTGTGTCATGCGAAACGTTTGCTAGTGTCATCTTGGCTTTGGCTTGATGGGGCCCTTGCGAATTGTGAATTGCCAGTGTTGAGAGCTGCACCCCATTTCCTGTGGTGAATACTTGGTCATTAGTCAACGCTTAGCTGAAGCTCGCAATCACCTCCCATGTTGAGAGCCTTAGTCTTCAATCTGCCCTGCAGGCTTTTTGTGTGAGGCATGCAAGCACTGGAAGGGCATTGCTAGATTACAGCAAAGCCGAGTATCACACGCGATGGAGTGACAGGGTGCGCCCACGTGATGCCTCTCCTAAGTTAGAAAACAGTCAGTTGTGTTACTGCTGGGGTAGCCAGGCCACCACAGGTATAGCTCCTGTGCCTTTATCAGCCTGAACTGAGAGTTCATTTCTTACACATCTTGGCTCTCTTCATGATACTGAGCGTCACACCGCTCTGTGTGCTGCTCTCTTGATCACACAATTCAGGTTGCCTGCCGCAGATCATGCCTGCAAAACAAAAGGGAAAGCCTTGACAGGTTGCATTATGGGTGCCTGATGCTGGAGAGGCGTGAGCAGCTCGTTGCTGCGACAGCTACGTCCATGGGTCACGCTGTGTGCTCTGGTCCACCGCACTAAACCACGCATGCGCCCCCTAAACCCTGCTCGTACCCAGGTGTGGGAGGGGCGGTATGTGTATGTGTATGGCGATGCTGGGCTGTCCAAGAGCCACAAAGTGATTGACTTCTTGAGCAGTGCAGGTGGGTTGATTGCTTTGACAGTGGACGTTTGCTCACACAAGTCAGAACTCACGCGACTGGACGCTTGCTCACACAGATGTGGAGCCATACAACAGTGGACGCTTGCTCACACAGATCAGGAGTCATGCGACAACGAATGCTTGCACATACAGATCAGGAGTCATGCGATAGCCATGGAGATGCCATACTAATGCAAGCCCCTAGCTCATTCCTGGCCCGGTGGGCTGGCTCATGCAAACAGGTTGCGCGGCCGTGAAGTACCTCAAAGAAGGCTACCCGGCGTTTGAGAAAGTGTACCCTTTCCTGTGCACCACCTCCATCAAGGCAAACAGCATCAAGCTCTACCCTTCGCAGGTGCTGCTGGCAAAGTCTTGCTCATGATGTTGTCAGCCGCCCTGGCACGTTCAGGCCCATTCACAGACAAGGGCACGCGCATGTTGCACCCATCCCCTTGCCAACCAGCTGATGCAGACCACAAACACCTGACTCCCACGGCCACATGAGCGCTAAGGGACGAACCATCCTGTTGGGGCAAAGATCCACCCGCGCTCTGCATCCGTCCTCTCTTGGGCTGGCTCGCACTGACCATGAGCTCTTAGTCACGACAGTCATGTGGGGCTAGGCCCCTGAGGCGCACAAGTGCTTTCTACAATGACCTGGGCAAGACCACTGCACAGCATAGCACTGTGTTCCTTGTTTCTACAATGACCTGGGCAAGACCACTGCACAGCACAGCACTGTGTTCCTTGTTTCTACAATGACCCGGGCGAAACCACTGCACTGCACAGCAGGGTGTTTCTTGTTCCTACAATGACCCGGGCGAAACCACTGCACAGCACAGCACTGTGTTTGTTGTTCCTACAATGACCTGGGCGAAACCACAGAACTGCACAGCACTGTGTTCCTTGTTCCTACAATGACCCGGGCGAGGCCACTGCACTGCACAGAACTGTGTATGTTGTTCCTACAATGACCCGGGCGAGACATCTGCACTGCACAGCACTGTGTTCCTTGTTCCTGCGATGACCCGGGCGAGACATCTGCACTGCACTGTGTTTCTTGTTCCTGCTGCAGATCATAGCAGGGCATCTGTACCTGGGTGACTGGGGCCATGCAGAGAACGCTGAGCGGCTAAATGAGCTAGGTAAGGGGATTGTGAGTTCCTGGGCGTGCGTATGTGAGCATTTGAACAACCTGTGCGTGACTGTGCATGCACACACACATACATGCACACGCGTAGCAGCACGCATTGCAAGGCAACTCTGCTTCCTTTTTTTCAACGCTATCTTGGGCTGTATTTTTCTCACTCGTTGCCTTGCTTGCTGGCTATCATTTGTAAGCAATAGGCAGATTTTGTTGGTAAGCGTTAACAAAACGAGCTGTCCGTCTGTGTGCATGCCCCGATTGCTGTGAGACGCTGCACAAATAGCTAGTGCACATGGGAGGGAAAAAACTGGCAATGCTGCCCCTGAAGCCCTCTCGCTGTGCGCTGTGCATGCATGCCGCTCTGTTCGCACAGGCGTGAAGAACATTGTAACTATCCACAACCACCCTGAGAACCTCCGTCCCAAGTTGTCCAAGGGCGTCAAGTGGCTCCCGTGGTCGCTTCCCGTGAGTGCAAGTATAGTTAAGAGTGTTGCACAGCCCAAACGCTGCCTATGCGAGTCGTCAGGCTCAAATCTGCTCCTTGTGCCCCAGGACCTCCATCTTAGAAGGGACATTGTACCCTCCAGACCCTCAAGTCCAAACCTAAAGCATGATCCCTTCCAGATCATACCTAAACCATGGTCACCTCCAGATCCTCCAGTCCAAACCTAAACGACCCCCCAACAAGCTTCCCACACAGCCCCATTGGTGCATTGGCCTGTGCTCAGCCACTGATGGACAGTGCCTGTGGTGCCAATCACCATCCAGACCCAGGTCTCCCATGGGGCTCATGCGTGTGAAGCATGCACTTGCCTTCAGGACGTGGACACAGCAGACATCGCGCCTTACTTTCACAAGACGTATGAATTTGTTGAGGAGGCGCGCACAAAGAACCAAGGTAAGGGAGACGCTGCGGTTTCCCTTGCCGCGTTGTGGGTGTGTTGGATGGGAAGCAATCATATTGTTGCTCTTGAAGCTTGGCTCTCAGGACACTGATGTCTGGATCTTGTTTCACCCTGTTTCAGGGATGCTCACATCATTCGAGTCACATGTTAAGTTGGGCTGAATGCAACATGGGCTGCACCGGTTGCACAGGCTCAGCATTGAATTATACTTCACCCCCTCCTTCATAATTGCACGAATCTTCATTCATTGTGGCTTCTTGGTAGCACTGTATTGTTGGTTCACTGGGGCAAGCTTCTTGAAAGTGCTGTGGCAGATATGTGTGTCGGGGTGGTTGAGGCTCTTCATGATTACGGCCATTATGAGATGGCCAGGCTTGCTTGCCACCTCTTACAATAGAGCTCATATACTTTTGCAGGGCTGTGTGCACTTTAATATGCACAGCGCAGCTCAAAGTCAACATGCAACAGCAGTGTCGGAAACATGCAGGAGTGAGTGTCCCTGTCTTCCCCTTGCGCCTTGGTCTGCAGCTGTGCTTGTGCACTGTGGTGCGGGAGTGAGCCGCAGTGCCACGCTCGTGATGATGTACCTAATGCGCAAGTTCTCGTGGAATGCGCAGAAGGCTAAGGAGCACTGCTTGGAGCGCAGGTATGTGGAGCAGCTCGGGGGCATAATGTGTCCTCGACTGCCTGAGAATGCTGCATTTCGTGGAGCAGCTGATGTGCACAGGCGTGAACGCTCAGTGTGGGCTGTCCTGGTGCAGTGGCAAACCTGCTTGATGTTCTGGGGCCAGCCAAGCTCTGATCTTATTTGCTCCTTAGTCATTGCTGCTGCTGCTGCTGCTGCTGCTGCTGCTGCTGTTGTCACTCTCAGCCCCCAAAGCCGCTTAGCAATTCCATGTGACATGCACTTACCATTTAGGCATACGTCAAGGCAAGCTCACAGGAAAAAATCCAATAGTTAAGAAGCCAATGCTTTTGGTTTGCAGGCCAGTCGTGTGCATAAATGACGGGTTCTGGCGCACGCTGTGTGCTTTGGAGCCGGCGCTTGGCATCACGGCAAGGTGTGTTGCTGCTGCTGCTGCTGCTGTTGCTGTTAACGCTATTATTGTTGTAGTTGCTGTTATTGTTGTCTCTGCTGCTGCTATTGTTACTACTGGGGTCTTAAGGGGAAATGGACAGCACAGCCAGGCGCATAAGTGCACTCACATGCATGGCCAATAAGCCAATGCTCTTGTTGCCCCGAGCAGAACCTTTGGCGATGCAGCGAAGCATTTGTGCTAGCACTTTACATCGCTGTCCAGCCTTTGTTGCACCCATCAAGCAAGTACACTAGGAAAGGCAGGGTTTGATAGGCAGCTTTGACCTGCCTGCATCGCCACCTCTCTCCACCCTCCTCCACCTCATGTGTGCACTCAATGCATGACCAGATGGCTGATTGTGAGTTAACCTTGCTCCACCATTGCCACGCCTGCCCCGCACACTCTCAAGAGCATGCTGTCCTTGACTTGGATGCACCTTGCGCTGCCTATTTGTGGGGTATGAGGGGGGAAGAGCTGCTGATGGGGTGCAAGGGGAAGGAGTGTTTGAAGGCCCTTTGGGCCTTTCCAGCCAGCTGGCAGCGCTTCAGCTGCAAGAGCAGCTCTGAGGCAGACAGTGTTTGTAGCTAGGTAAAGTAGACAGGTTGGATTTACTCCAGTCCCATGGTCTCACTATGCATCCAACTCCTCTTCCTTGGCATCAATAGGAGCGACCCTGAGGCCGGATCCGGCTTCCGAGGTGTGGATGCCCCTCCCATCGCGCCATTGACGGAGGTGCGTCAGCAGGGCAAGCAAGGAAACCTGCTTGCCACCCTGGTGAGCCCATTGAGAGGCCACTGCGGCCCTGGGAAGTCGTGCATACCTGGTCAGCAAGGTTGGCTGGTGGTCAACCAGGTTGCGGTCAGGCAGGCCAAATGTTTGGTCTGCCCCAAGCAAGCATGCTGCGGTGCCTGCGATCACCTGCGACTGCTTTGGGTCCAGCTTGGCCTCAGCAGCCAGCACATCCAGTGACTGCTTGGCTCAGCAGCTTTCACATTCAGTGCCACTGCCTGTGCGTTGGCTCGTGGAGGGGGGGGAAAGGCGTGCTCATGCAGGGCTGCTGTGACTGTTTGTGGATTCAGGATGCGGTGGGCGGGAAGGTGCCCGTGCAGTGGCAGGATGCAGCGAGCCTGAAGCGAGCAAAGAAGGGGGCAGCCGGCGAGGATGGGGTCCCTGCCGGCAAGCGCGTGAAGACAGAGGAGGGGGCAAAGGAGGTGCGTCATTTTGGCTGGCCAATTGCCAGGGCATGGGCTGGCAGGGGCATGGCAACCTGCCTGGCTGAACCGATGATGTCACACACGCGCGCGCATGCACATATGTATGCATGTGATGGCTGGGCGGATGCAGGCTTGCTCTGGCCTGCACCCTGGACAGTGCACACTTGCTTCCAAAAACAGTCCCGCCAGATGTGCTGCCAAGGCCAAGCGTGCCCCGGCATGGAAGACAGAGGCCTCTCCAAGGGTGGGAGGTCTGGCCCTCTTGTTTCAGTGACCCAGGCTGGTGATCATCCATCCTGCACTTATCCTCCACCTCGCGGAAGCGCATGGGGAGGGCATGAGGGGCGATTGAGCCCACTCTGTGCGTGGCAGCACTTGTGATGGGCTTGCAGAGGCAGAGGTGGCCTCTACTACCGGGCATGCCTCAGGGCCTGGCAGGCCATGCCCACACCAGGCTCGCGTGCCCCAACACTTCTGCCCAGGGGTGTGGGCCCACCGTGTCCATGCCCTTGATCAGCTCCCCTCCGGACACCTGCCCCCGCTGGGCGCTGCCGTCTTCACGCGTGCAGACGGGCAGCGCAGCTGGGCCCGTGAAGGGCTCGAAGGTGGGGGCCACGGTGACAATAGAGGTCCACAAACCAGAGGGGCTGTTGGGGCAGCTGACAATCGGCCCGATTGGGGCGCACCAGCGCTGCATCTACGGGCGGCTGCCGACGAATGACGTGGTGCGTGCTGTAGATGGCGGGGTTGCGGACGTGGGCGCTTAAATCCAAGCCAGCCAGCGTGGCTGTGGCTTTTGGTCGGCACGGCTGGGGTTTTTGTAGTACGAGGGGTTGGGGTTGTGTGACAAGGTGTGGTATACGGAGGGGGGGGCCTGCTTGTCCCTGCCAAGCATGCAGCCCCTCCAGCTGGAGTCTGTATTGTGCCGTGCCAAGACGACGGTATGCCCCACCTTTGAAGGGTAGCAGCATTGAAAGTTTAGGGCAAGCAGCCAGATCAAGCTGCAGGTGCGCGCCCGCGGCTGTGCAGCTAGAATGTCCATGCTGTCCGTAGCTAGAATGTCCGTAGCATGAATATTCATGCTGTCCGTAGCATGAATGTCCACGCTGTCCGTATCTAGAATGTCCATGCTGTCCTCTGGCTGGCACGCCTGTTGCACGTGGATGTCTGTGTCAGTGCAAGAACTCCCCATGTGAGTGCCATGCCATGATGGGCATCCTCATAGTCGAGCTGACTGGGACTTGCTTGGGCAGGCTCGTCTTATGCATGAATTCAGTGGGCAGCCCTTGCTTTTGAATGTCTCTCCCAGCCCTTACTCTTGTCTGCTTCTATCAGGTAGTAGAGCATGCGTCTGTGTCGCGGCAGCACCTTGCCCTCACCTTTGACGTCGCTTCTGGAGGCGTGCTGCTCACAGATTTGCAGTCAGGTCAGTTTCATCATGTTGTGTACTTCAGTTTGCTTCTTCTTGCAGTCGGAACGAATAAGGCTTGTTCAAGCTTCATTGTGTGCGCCTGCGGGATTTTCAGAGGATTTTCAGCGAGCAAGCTTGATTGTGGGCAACAGACAGCGTTGACCCCGCGTTGGGCTAATGAAAAGGACTTATCTCTTCTCTCGCACTCCACAGGGCACGGAACACAATTAGATGAGTGCTGGATCAAGCCCCACGTCGCAAAGCAACTTCGACTGGGCTCTAAGTTCAAGCTGGGTGCCTCAACGCGCACTTACAAGGTCGCATCAATAGATGTGCACAAGAGCTGAGTGCTATATTTGGAAGCCTTAAAATGTTGGTGCGCACACTGATGTTTGTGGATCTTTATGGGTCTGGCGCCAGCATTCACTGTATGCGGCAATGATACATTTTTGCTTGAACCGAAGTCACCCAAAGCTCCAAATGCTTGTTTTAGAGCAATTTCTGCTAGATAGGATTCTGACAGTTGGGATTTTGAAATACTCGGATCTGCACTAGGAGCTTTGTTTAGACCACATTTGTACCTTCTAAGCTTATTTTGACCAGGGCATTGGCATTCACTGTGCGTCATGAGTTTGACAAAGTTGATGCTGGTTTGAAAAGGCTTGGCTTCAACCTCATGGTTTTTTTTGTCGTACTCTGTGTTTGAGAAGGGCTTTTCTCGCTGAGAAGCAGGCAAGCCCAGCTACTGCAGTCAGCCTACCTGGCTGAGCAATAAAGCACCGTGCTCTGGTGTGACACCAGAAAGCTGGAAATCCGCTGATTCTGTCCCCGTGTCTGCTATGTTCTTGTCTTGTCGACAACATAGGTGGCCTCATCCTGTATTGTTGTGTGCATTGACAATGCGTTTGCCGCATTTTCTTGGACTGTACACTTTTCAAACACACCATGTACAAGGTTAAAGCCGTGAAATTCAAACAAATTACTCGTAGCCATAGCACACAATGTGCGAACGTCATTCAATCAATGTGGCAATCATCAAAAACAAGGCTTGGTACAAGCAAGAGGCTGAATCAAACTTTGATTGTTGAACTACAAACGTAGCACATGGCTCATTTTAGAGCCTTCCTAACCCTCACTGATATTCCTCTTCCAGTGGGATGGAGGTTTGTCTGGTGCTTGATTTTAAGCTGGTTCGAACCAGCTGTAAGTTTAAACCAGCTGCTCGAAGTAGAATCTTTCTCATGTATGGTATGAGCATGCCTCTGCAGTTCCTTTTCTAAAAGTTTCAATCATCTAACACATTATCAATCATTCGTTCAAAGCCTCGAAATGATCCATAATGTTTTGAACATTATCAAGTCAAACTCGAAGTCAAACACGGCTGTGGCCCACGTGCATGCAAGCCGTATGTTTTGATGCATGAAAACTTTTGAGAAATACAAAATTAATTCTGATGTACGTCGGACCAGGGTGTACCCTAATGAAATGTTTGAGCTAGGAAGTGAATCTCAGTAATGGAAGTAAGGCAAGAGATCTCTGATGGTGTACTGAAAGTGAGTATATACCTAAACTACCATGACATTTCATCAACTCCTGAGGTTGAGGTGATCGAAAGCAGCACCCTTGCAATAGAATATGGTGGGCAAAGCGACAGCTTTCTATTACAAGCTGCGGTCAATCCAGGTGAGTGAATGTTAAGGTTGCAAGCACGTAATACTCAGGCATGTGTACGCACACACGCGAACACAGGCAGGCAAAAACGCGTACAAACACACACCAACTACACACCTCAATCAAACACGCCCGCACAAACAAACATGCGCACACACTCACCAACACACACGCACGCATGCATGTATACACTTGCTCGCACAAGCACGCACACGCACACACACACACACACACACACACACACACACACACACTCTCACACAAGCACACACACACTCTCAAACACATTCACACACACTCGCACAAGCATACACTAGCACGCACGCGCAAACACACAAACACACACACACAAGCACACACACTAGCACGCACGCGCACATACACACACACAAACACAAACATGTCGCGCGCGCACACACTTAAGCATGCACACACACTCTTCACGATCACGTCCCTGCACTATGCACACACCAGGCGGTGCCAAGGTGAAATGGAACAGAGGGCGGCGCACTCTCACGTTCATAGCCCAGTGCGACAAGCTGGTGGAGGAGGGGGGCGGAGCAGCGTCAGGCAAGGGATCAACAGCCAGCAGGTGCAGATCTGGGGACTCATCAGAGCCCTCATCTGAGCCAGCCCCTAATGAGTTGGCGGCGGCGGCCCCAAAAATCGGGCTGTGTCCGCCATCCGCAGCAGCGCCTGCATCAGCCCTGGCAGATGACCGCTACGACACAGGGTTGCAGGAGATGTACGGCCCCGAGATGTTTGGCGCGCTCAAGCAGCATCCACAGCTGGACCTGGGGGCAGGCCGGCCGCCTGGCGACGCTGCTTGCGGGCTCGACAAGCCTTGCAGCTTGCAGCACCCACCCCACCGCTCATCACAGCCACCTCCCGAGCCCCCCCATCGCAACGCCCCCAGCACCGGACCGCATGCCCCTGCCTCTGCTGCCCCTCCCGACGCACCACACCTGTCAGCACAAAGACCAAACGGCGCGCCACACCCATCAGCGCACAGACCGAACGGCGCACTGCCTGACCCTGCCAGCGCTCAGGCACATGCCAGCCAGCTGCACGCGCAGGCACAGGCACGAGCAAGTGAAGGCGCGCACTACGTCTCGCCAACCCGGGTCCCCAATGGGAGCACCCCCGCTGACCATCAGGCTGGCGCGGTTGGGGGCCACCCCCGTGGGGACACGCAACTCGGCACCACCAGCAGCCACCCCAGCTCGGAGCAAAAACCAATGACAGATGGCGCAGCTGGTGCTGCGGCAGCATCCAGCAGCCATGTCCCCCCAGCCCAGGGCATCGACTGCTCGAGCCTGGCCCCGCCACTGCACGCCCACACCACTGCAAAGGCCCACAAGTCCTGCAAGAAAGCCGCCAAGGACGATAGGAGGCGGGTGCGTGAAACCTTGGGTTTGCTAGCCCTACTGTTTGACAAGGGGTCCAACGCGTGCGCGGGCGTGGGCTGCAATCCGCGGTTGCCTCTTCAGTGTAATGGAGTGAAGTGGGCGCACAAGCAAGACTGTGTGCACCGGCTGCTGTGAGCATGCCAAAGGCCCCCAAGCAAGTGGTGTGTGGGCATGCTTGCCCCACCTGGCGTTGCATGGCGCAGCGGTGATGCGTGCTGCTGCGCCTTCCAACAGCTCTCGGCTCCTGACGTGCAGGTAGGCAACAGACACGTAGTTGTTACACACCACCATCAAGTGCGGGAAATGGTGGATGCCATACCTTTGTGCACTGAGCAAGGGCCTCCGGCCTATGGCCATGTGTGTGCAGACCCGGTTTTCAGTGTTATGAGTGTGTGTGTGTGTGCACTTGACTTCCAAGCCTGGCTGCTGCATCCAGGCGGCCCCGGTCCTGGATGCGATTGCCAACAGCTTGGCCAAGAACAGCTGGGCGGTGTGTGACAACTACGTGCCCATCGACCAGGTGCGAGGGGTGGCGAGGTTTCATGGCAGCTATGGGCTAACCCATAAGGCCAGTTCCCTCCTTGATGGGCTATGCGGCTACCTTGAACACAGACCCCCCCTTGCTGCAGCTGTTTTGGTGCCCCACAGAGGAGCTGCTGCCATGCGCAAGCTAGCTGATCCCAGGCACTCCCGGGCACTCCACGCGGTAGGCATGACCACCCTTGCAGACTGGGAGTATGGGGTGCAGAGTTTCCACACCTCAAGTCACTGTTGCAGCAAGTAGGGTCAATGTGTTCACTGGCTCTTGTTCTAACGTTCCTCACCAAAGCTGCGCCTGAGCGCCCTGCAATCCTGGTGCCTTCATGAGGGATCCCTGCAAGCCAGCCCCCGAGAATGTAGTGGCTGTTACAATGCATGTGTTGCGACTCAGGGGCACCATCCCCGGACACACTGGTGTGTGAACCATACCAGGCCGCACAAACACGAGGAGCATGCGCACCATGCAGGTCATTGAAGTGCGCAAGGAGATGAAACGCTTGGAGGAGCATTACGTCGAGGGCGAGATCTGGGTGAGGATGCTGACATGGGTGAACACTGTGCGTGTGCGTGTGCGGGTCTGGGTGCGGGTGCGGGTGTGTGCGGGTGTGTGCGTGCTTGTGTGCGTGGAGCTTTGAGGCCAGAGGCTTGAAGGGCCACGGGAGCACCTCTGTGGGGCACCCTGTGCAAAGGGGGGCTATCTTGCGTGAGCAGCAGAGAGTGTGCTTGCACAGAGCATTTGTTTGTGCATGCAGCTCTGTGTTGGCATGCTTTCGGCAGATGATTTGGAACTCCCGCATCTGTGCACGCACGGAGGTGTGGAGGCACAGCATCGTCCCAATGCACAGAGCCTTATGTCAAACACGGTGTGCCCTCAGATCTTGCAGGCCAGGGTTACGTGGAGCCACCCTACCTGCCCACAAGTGCGAGGCTTAGCCGCGCTTCTGTCCTGTGCGGCAGGCACTGACTGCTGACTCAGGACCAAAGGGGCAGGATGCCGTATGTTCACCCTGCTAACTGCCAAGACAGTGTGCTTCAGTCTCCGCCCGACTGCCCCTCCAGAGCTCGGTGCTGTGCTTGCAACCTGTGGGCTGCCGCCAAGAGCCTGCACAAGCCAGGCCACCAGCAGCATATGCATTCACAGGCCACCAGCAGCATATGCATTCACAGGCCACCAGCAGCATATGCACTCACAGGCCACCAGCAGCATATGCATCCACAGGCCACCAGCAGCATATGCATCCACAGGCCACCAGCAGCATATGCATTCAGGGAGCGCTCGCTGACCACTGACCACAGGGTGGGTCCGTCCTTGTGTGCTCCTCTGCAGGTCGGCAAAGAGGCCGATTCAGGGGCCACGATCGCAAGGAAGGACGTGAGGGGTGACGTGGTGCTCTGGTGCGTGCAGTGCTCGCCTCTGCCTAGGGCGGACACTCTAGGGCAGACACAGCAGCAGCCGCCGCCCAGAAGCCAGCAGCAGGCCACCAGGCTGGCCCCCAGAAGTGCACTTTCTGAGCCCTTCACTTGAGTTGTTCACTCTGAGCCTGCTTTGAAGCGCACACCGAGCCTTCACAGCCAGACCCTGAGGCCTGTGTGAGATTTGTATGTGTGTGCTGTGCCTGGGGGGTGCCTCCCCTTGCCTCAACACATCTCCCTGTTCTGTTCCCGGGTTGAATGTCCCGCGGTCCAAGCTCCCGTCCTCAAACCCACACTCAGGAGCATGGCAGGCGTGCCGGACGCCAGCTTTGGACACCAACATGCTCAGCGCATACTGACTCCTAACCCCAACCCAGGACATTGCGCACTCAGGACACCAGCATGCTGACTGCACTCTGGAGCATGGCCTGTGCGGGGGGCATCATGGACTTTTGCTGGGATGGGTGGGGCATGAGGGGCAGCAACCAGGCAAGGGACACAGCTGGTAGCCCTTAAGCCTGGCAACTGATTGCCATTCCAGTTCAGCATTGGCTGGAAGCGCCAGGCAGTTCGCGACATCGCTTGGTCCAGCACCTGGTTGCGGCGCTGGGCCAGAAGCAGCACGGCATCCCAGCACATGATCACACATGATCGCACATGATCGCACGTGCTCGAAGTGCTTTAATGTGCACATGAGCTGCAGAGCTTCAATGCGCACATCGGTGCAGAGCAGCTCGCCTCCAAGGCTAGCTTGTGATTGCAGCACTGTCTCCCAGCGCTTAGGCTGAGGCATTCATTGGCAAAACAAAAGGCCCTGAAAGGGTAGCGCCAACCAATGGGCCGTTCCAGGCTGGATGCTCAAACCTCAAATACCACGGAAAAGTTTGGCTGCACAAGGCCTTGAAAAAGGACAGCGCCACATGCAATGCCATGCAGGCTGGATGCTGCAGCCTTGGACGCCACAGCGTACATGAAGGACGGCGAAAGGCACAGCTGCAGCTTCAAGACACTGAAGCGGGTGCGCCGCGCCGGGGGCTGTGCAGGTGTAGGCTGAAAAACGGGGGTGGACCAAGGGCTGGGGATCTGGCTCAGATCGGTGAAGGGCCGATTGAGGGTGGGCCACAGGTCTTTGATTGGCAGAGGGCTGTGTAAGAAAGTGCTGCACATGATAGGGCAGATGGGATTTTGGAGAAGAATGGTAGACAGGGTCAAAGGTGGGCCAGGCTTGAAGAAGGCAGGAACAGAACGGGAAGGGCTGCAAAGGACAGGGCAGAAGGGACCAGGAAAAAAATGGTGGACAGGGCAGAGGGTGGGCCGGGCCTGAAGAAGGCAGGGAGGGAACGGGAGGGGCTGCATTGGACAGGGCAGAGGGGACCTGGAGAAGAAAGCTGGCCAGGGCAGAGGGTGGGCCGGGGCCTGAGGGGGTGACAACAGCAGTGCTGTTACAGCACCTTTGCAACGTGCGTCCTGCCTGCAGAGCTTGCATGCTTGCAGCAGCTGGAGGGCCTTCTGTAGCCTGCAGCAGCCTATGCTCAGGCCTCATTCAAAAAAGAGGACGTGCATGGGGCCTTGTGAGAAGGCGGGCTGCGTTCGGCTGGCATCTTGGCAGAGCCTCATGCGTACAGCCTCTGTGTGGGCACAGCCAGAACAGAGGCCCAGCACATGAGCCATGCTGCGCTTCTCCAATCAATGATGCACGGGTTGCCTGAGACCATCAAGGTCAGCCACCACCACGGAGTAGGGGCGGCGGAGCACGCGTGCTATGCTCTCATGAGCCATATGCCACGCCTTGTGCGCTATACTCTCATGAGCCATGCCGCACCTTGTGCGCTCTGCCTCCCTGCTTGCGGTGCGTGACCTGGACTTGGGTGTGTGGTTGGTGCCGCATGGCGTGCTGCTGCTCCCAAAACCCTGACTCCCTGTGTGAGCATGCGTGCTTGTGTGCACGCGTGCGGCGCAGCTGCTGGAGTCCATCGACAGCCTGGTAAAGGAGCAGCTGCCCAGCCGTGCGCCCTGCCTGGCCAATGTGCGCGAACGCTCAGACGCGATGATGGCGATCTACCCCGGGCGCGGCAGCCGCTTTGCCAAGCACATAGGTGGGCTGATTGGGGCGAGCGTGCAGGTGGGCTTGTGGGCCTATGGAGGTTTGGTATGGTGCGCGCGGGAGCTAGGAGTCTTGACAGGAAGGCGCCTCAAGTGGAAAGTCTGGGGGTTGTGGGAGCAGGAGTAGTTGCAGGGAGGGGGGGCAGAAGGATATGCCAGGCTCGGTTTGATAGGAGTCAAACCATCGCTTTGTCCATGGCAAGCTGGGCTTGGTATGATAAGAGAGACCCGTCATCGCTGTATCCATGATTTGATTGGCTTGGCATGTCACAAAAAGCAGTCTGCTGCTGTGTCCATGAGTGCTACTTAAGCTGCGGCCATGTCCTGCTTTGGCCTCCTTTGGGGTGCATCCCGCCAAATCAGGACCAGCTGGCATGGTTGCAGCAGCCGTTCCCACCCTTGCGTGCTTGAGCAAGCGCCCCTGATCTGTTTTAGAGTGGGATTCTTGCGCTGCTTGGGCAGCTCAGGCCTGCATGGGGCCGCACCCTGGATGGGCCTGTCGCACGTGCGAGCAGGTGCGAGCACCGGCTTGCCTGCCGGTGTGGCCGGGCCTGCTCAAGCAGCTGTGCCTGCAGGGATGGAAGGGCCTGCCTGCATGCGCTGCATGCACCTGTGCATCACCCCTCTCACGCAAACCTGTACAAATGGCGGGCGCATCCCTGCAAGGGCAAGCTTGACGGCAAGGCAAGTGCGTCCGTGCATGAGCCACACCCTGGCTGCAAGTTCGGTGTGTCTGTGTATGGGCCAGCTTGCAGGCAAGGATGGGAACGCCACCTAAGTTTGCCAGAACCGTTCGCTTGCAGACAACTCCGCCAATGATGGGAGGCGACTGACTTTGCTGTGTTACCTCAACCCAAACTGGTGAGAGCCTGTGGCATCCTCTTCAGGTTTCCCGTCCCTCTCTTCCCTCTCTTCCCTCCCTCCCTCCCTCCCTCCCTGCCTTGTTGCCTTGCATGAAGGCTCTCCGTCCCCACGTGTGACGCGCATTGGGACTGCCAAGCAACACGCATCCAGAGCTTATTAGATCCTTGTCCCGACCTCAAAAATCAGGAGGTTTGCTCAGGCATGGGGCAAATTGGATACATTAAACTGTTCGACAGCCTTGTGTGGCGACTTGAGCTCTGGCTGTCATGACTGTGGTGCTGTGGCTGTCATGACTGTGGTGTTGTGTGGCTGTATGTTGGACTTCAACAGAGTTATTGGTACTGTCTTCCTTCGGGGCCAATCCTGGTGTGTTAGCTATTGCAAGCCATCTACCTGCACCCAACTTCAGAATTGTAAACCAGGCGCAGTGCAGGCAATGGAACCCCGCTGCGGCTGTGTGTGCAACTCCTGCGCTTAGGTGCTCAGCTGCGTGAGCACTGCCAGCGCCCCTGACCGCACCATGACTCAAGAGCCTGGGGTACATGACCATGGGACATGGGAATGACGAAAGTGCATACGTCTCCTGAGCACGCTTTTGGCATTCTGCTCTTGATGCCCTGTCCATCAAGACAGAGAGCAGCAGCAGGTCTTGTGCAGAATGCCGCTGGCGCTGCCCGCTGTGTGTGTGTGTGTGCGTGATCCTACCAGGCCGGAGCGCAGCGGCATCATCCCCTGTGCACACACAGTTGGCATCCTCTGCTGGTTGTGTTCTGCTCAGGCGGGAGAGCAACGGCGGGGCCCTCCGCCTCACACCCCCTTCTGGCCAGGTCGTGGATGTCTTCCCGCACGCTGGACGCTTGGCCATGTTCCTGTCCAAGACTGTCGCGCACGAGGTCATGCCAACGCACGCACCTCGACACAGCTTCACGCTTTGGTACTACGGTGCGTGTCTTGGGGCACTGCGAGCACACATGCGCATGAGCAAGGCGGGAAGAATCCACATGCCATGAGCACGTGCCAGCCTCTCCTGTAATACTTTCGACCCTTCGACCAGGAAGAGTGTGCCCATGGGTGGGAAGGCAAGATCTCCGAGCATCAGGCTTGTGAGTGTCACATGTTATGTGTACTGATCATTGAATGATGGTGATGATTACGACAATGACAATGATGATGATGATGATGATGCACCTTATTGAGCGTCCAGGAGATGCACTTAGCTTTGCTGCTTTTGTCAAGACTGAGCATGCAACAAGCTTTGTAATTTACTGTGTCACTGACCATGCGCCCAGTGGTGTGACTGATTTTGTGTGACTGATTTTGTGTGGTTAACTCTCCTACCACCTGCGCAGACGCCCTGGAGAGGGCAGAGGC
>LFIK01001331.1_pt1 | contig 19530 bp, 19 predicted proteins | sample 643401 | NCBI WGS metagenome assembly LFIK01 (sample SAMN03777447, study PRJNA286221) | soda lake metagenome | biome: soda lake; feature: Kulunda steppe; material: water; isolation source: sample T5-Br brine of Lake Tanatar-5 | place: Russia: Kulunda steppe | collected 2010-07
ACGCACACACACACACACGCACGCGCGCACGCACGCACGCACGCACGCACACGCGCACACGCGCGCACGCACATGCAACGCACTCACCAATGGCCCTGCTTGATAGACATGTCACATTATTGAGTCGATAAGTGAATGGGCATGCAGCAGCATGCTTCTTAAGAAGCCTTGCCAGTGATGATAGCAGTTTGACTTTGAAAAGGGGCGCTCACTTGCGAGCGCCTCTGCGTATGTAAGATCAAAAGCAGGTTCCCCCGCCAGATTGGCAGCATGCCATGCATTCCGCTAACGCAGCTCCATGGCCACCTCATTTGAGTCTTTACGTGTGTGAGTTGTACACATGCTGAGCATCACGCCTCAAGGAGCCCTGCGCAGTCAGCTGCAGGTGACCTTGCGCTCCTCATGGTGTGCTGCCCGCCCTGTGCCCCACAGATGCCGTGTCCCTCTCCCAGCGCTCCCGGAAGTACGTGCGTCCTGCGCTGGACCTCAGTAAAGAGGCGGTCGTGGCTGTCCAGCTGGAGGCAAGTGTGAGCGAGTTGCAGTGTGTGGACACAGGAGGTGTCTTTGTTGCTGTCCAGCTGGAGGCAAGTGTGAGCGAGTTGCAGTGTGTGGGCACAGGAGGTGTCTTTGTGGCTGTCCAGCTGGAGGCAAATGTGAGCGACTTGCAGTGTGTGTGGACACAGGAGGAGTCTGACTGCATGGTTGGCCACCTTGCCTCCGAAGTGTTGGGTGGCAGAGGGGGGGGGATTCCAGCCGGAGGCATGGTACTGGGCAAGCAGTGGGCTGGATGCGGTGGCGTGGCGCCAGCTGGTGGCGCATGGGTGCATGGAGATGCTGATCCTTGCTTGGACAAAACGGTGCCACGATCTCATCCAGCTCAGTCCCCATCCCAGCAGCGCTCAGCCGTGCCCAGCAGTCCTCCAGCCCAGTGCCCTGCAGAGCAGGGGCTGCTGACCTGCGCCACCAAACCCTGACAGCTGTGCCGGAATACGAGGTGGAGAGCGTGACTGTGCAGTGCTTGCGCGCGCATGCGTGGCAGTGGTGTGGCTGCTGATGCTTGGGTCTGTGCGCTGTGCCTGCAGGCTCTGGCCAACAACCACATGCCCTACCGGGACCAGGGCATAGAGGTGCTGTACCGTTTTGCGTCCTTTGACCCCTTCCTGCGGAGCAACTACTTTGGGTGCGTGCTCCTGCCTTGTTTGGGGTGTGTGCTTGGGGTGAGGTGCTGCGCCTTTAGTGTTTTGGGTGGGTGCTTGGGGTGAGGTGTGGTGCTCCATTTGTGTTTCGGGTAGGTGCTTGGGGTGAGGCGCTGCGCCCTTTGTGCTTAGGGTGGGTGCTTGGGGTGAGGCGCTGCGCCCTTTGTGCTTAGGGTAGGTGCTTGGGGTGAGGCGCTGCGCCCTTTGTGCTTAGGGTGGGTGCTTGGGGTAAGGCGGTGCGCCCTTTGTGTTTCGGGTAGGTGCTTGGGGTGAGGCGCTGCGCCCTTTGTGCTTAGGGTGGGTGCTTGGGGTGAGGCGCTGCTCCACTCGCATTTCGGCAAGGCGCTTTGGCCCTGAACACTCTGCTTCATTCGAGATGGGGTGAGTGCCTGCATCAAGCCTGCCTGCAGGATGGCGTGGCATTGTGCTGGAGCGGCTTGTATTCACAGGGCTGGGCTGCGCCTCCTCAAAACCTCAACTCAGCATGCGGCTGTATGAGCATGAGCGCACTACCCGCTGCTTTCTGCTCCTTGTTCCCCCTCCCTCTTGCGCTCAAGGTTGCCCCCTCGGCCCCCCGCTGCCCCCTGCCTTGGGGCACATGTGTGGCATGTTGTGGCAGGTCAACAGGGAGGGCAGCGAGGGTGTTTGGTAGCAGGTGAGGGGATTTGAAGGAGACAGCGGAGGTGGCTTTGTGGTTGAACACGCTGCGCGGGCACGCCTGCCCACCACTTACCTGCGCAGACGGAGCTTTGACCTCGGCCAATTTGAGCGCTTCCGCCGGGTCATGCACACCCATCCGCACTCCATCCTGCTGGGCCATGAGAGCTCCACGGTGCTCTCGTCCCTCGAGGTGGGTGTGCATTTTCATACGTGTACGACATGCATGTGCATCATGTATGTGGGTGTACGTGTGGCCCTGTCTTCCATGCTGCTGGGCCATGAGAGCTCCACAGCGCTCTCGTCCCTCGAGGTGTGTTGAAGTACGTGCACGTATGTGCACGCTTGTATGTGCAGCGCTTGTGTGTGCGCGTGTGGCCCCAACCTCTATGCTCGGATCCACCGCGCTCTTGTCCAAGGTGTACATGTGCGTGTGTGTCCAGGTCATATGTGCACTCGCGCCTGTATGTGTGCGTGTGTGTAATGACGCGCAGCTGCGTGCACATGTGTGCGTGTGCATGCGAGTGTGCGTATACGCCTGCCTGTGCGTTGGTGCACATGCAAGGTTGCGCGCGAGGCGTGCCCCCCACGAGCATCCCATGCGCAGGTGTCTGAGCGCCTATGGAAGCAGCGTGTACTGATCACCGGGCCAGAGCAGGGCGGCCAACGCGAGGAGTGCGTCTTTGAGTTCACTCTGTCCCAACGGCTAGGGGGGTGCTACGACGGCTACTGGGTGGGTTGGCCTGTGCTTCCCCGCCTGTGCGCTCACGCACGCCGCCTTGCCGAAGACATGCACATGCACATGCACCACTCTGCTTCTTCTCTGAGCATGTTTTTTTCCGGAGGTGGGTGCCCATGCACCACCCTCCTGCTGAAATTCGCTGGCAATGAATTTCCCACCACGGCGTGGGTCTCAAGGGTATCCTTTGCCAAAAGGCTTTTGGCAAAAGCAAACAGCAACACAATGTCAAGCAGCATGTCATTCTGGGTGCATCTTTTGCCCCTGGCATGGCATGCCTTGAACACCCTCTGCTGAAGGTGCATCCTGATAACAGAGCTTCTGCTGAGGGTGCATCCTGATAACAGAGCCGCCCTTCTCCCTGCCCCCTTAAAACACCTGCAGTTCACTGACTCAATCACTGCTGACGGAAATGAGTGGGAGTGTATGGGCGGCCTGCCTGGTGGCCAAGCCATGTGAGCAACTCTTGACATCCGAGCGCCTTTGCTCCAACCTCCTCCATATCCACGCGGTGCCAACAACTTCGACCTTGTACCACCAGAGAAACGATGCAGTGTGTAAGCATGTCATGCTTTGTCATTGAATGGTGTGTGTATTCCGCGCCTTCCAGTTTATGTTCATGCTTCATGCATCGGCATGCATGCTGACAGGTGTTGTAAGTTGATAAAGCTTTCTGCCTTGCTCTCCTCGGTGTTTATCCATTATATTTTCATCCATTGTACAGTCAGTGTTCTTGCGCAGCTCATGCAACTCCATGAGTCGTGCGCGCAATTTGCAAGACTTACACAGCCATGCAGTGGCGTCTTTGTCACCTGTTGTACAATATTATTCTATGTGCACCCTCCTTGTATGATAATGTGCTAGGTAGAAGCTGCTTTCAGTGTTGTGAGTCGGTGTTGAATCTGGTGATGCTGATTAAATTGTACTTCTGGTTGTATTATTTCCTAAAACACGAGTCAGTGCGTGAGGTGGCCGCTTGGATTTGAGTGACAGCATGCTCTCTGACAATATTGATGTTACTAGGTCTATCAACAACATGTATGCCTTCAGTTAAGAAGCAAAAGTGGCCACTGTAAGGGTCCCTATTATTCGGGCTGGAATGTGCCGGGTGCTTGCACATTGTTCATGCCCCTCCTTCTAAACGTGCCAAATGGCTCCCTGCGCACCTCAATGTGTGCTTCCCCCATCCATTCATCCATTTGAGAGCTGCACTTTGGAACTTGTTGGAAAAAGGCTGAGTCACGCCGCGTGACAGACGCACCCCAAGCGCAGTTTCAAGGGGTTACAAGGGGTTACAAGAAAGAAGGTCTTCAGTCAAGAAGTGTGACTGCTAGCCTGCCCATAAAACGCTGTAAGCACATTGCCGTTGCAGTGGCTGAGCACCTTGTTCAGATTGCCAGCTTAATTGTGGTAGTCTTTTGAGACAAATTATGCTGACACTGTTGCACCACACTTGATTATGGTAGAAATGTGAAATTTGGAATGACCAGAAACAAAGCCTGCCAAATGGCCTTCGACGTGCCTTGCTAGATCTAAGGCAGAGGACTTTCAGAACAAGAGCTACTAAGTGGAACACAAAGCCAACAACTGGTATGTGCAAATTAGTCTGCTCAAGCAGGTCAGCAAAGCATAACCTCGAGGTCCACCTGCAAAGAAAAGGGCAATTAAACATTTCTTGCTGTTCCTCGTCTCCTGGCGCTGGACCATCATGCTTCCCTTGGACGCAACAGCTTCTTCAGATAGCCCACCAATGGGCTGCCCTCCTAGGGAGCTGGCCCTAGTTTGTGTTGCAGAGCTTGAGCATGGGGCACGGGACTGATGCACAGTGCCTTCAAACCTAGTCAAGGTATGGTGTGGGAAGGGCAGCATAACACACACGCACACTCATAAGCATAGGACCCTTGAGCATTAATGGCCCCACCTCCTGACAATCGCAACACATTGCGCAGAAATGTTGGCAAATGTTAACATTGTTTGAGGCCCTGTGTACAACATTGATCCCTGAGGGATCAATGGGTGCAGGATGCAAATGCACTGAAGTCTTGCTGCAATATATCTTGCTGCATTATATCAATGGGTGCACGTTGCAAATGCACTGAAGTCTTGCTCCAGTATATCTCGCAAGCCCTCACACAAGATCTGATGCACGTGTCGAGAGGATGAAAAGGTCCAGGTTCCTGAAAGGGGACTTGCATTTGGAGCATGTGAGCCAGCTGCGCTACCCCTCGGCAAGAATTGAGGAGAGGTCACATGCTTGCAAGCTTGTCAGTCAAGGTGATAGGTGAGATTGGAGCGTCAGTGATCTCTTTCTTAATGTTTGGTTAGGAGGTGCATCTGTGATGTTTTCCCAGCTTGAGCAGCCCTTGTTTAAACAAAATTGTTGAATGCATGCTCACCTGGTGCGTCGGGATGAACAGCACCCTGGCTACAAGTACAACGGGTTGCCCTCATCATCTTTGTAAGCACAGCTCTCTCCACTCTGCAGCCAAATGAGCAGTATGGCAAGTGTGGCAATTATGTGCATGCAGTAAGCGAGCCTGGTCAAACAAAAAATAAAGTGGCTGTCAAAACATGCAGGTCCCAATAGCAGCAGCTTAAATTGACAATGGGGTTTTGTGTTATGCTCTGCAGCAGACCTGCAAGACACTCCAGTACCGGCCTGATGTATCCCTTACAGCATCATCTGTCAGCGCATCCTCACACGCAGGGGCGCCCTCAAATGTTGGGCCAGCCTGCATTGCATGCACGACACGAGTTCCATTGATTTATACGGGAAAAGCAGGCCACATTCCCGAGCTGCATGCATCGCATCAATGTTTCCGCAAAATTTGGGATCGGTTAAGCAGCCCAAGGCTACTGTTTGCTTGCTACTGGAAAGGATTTGAGTAGCCTCTTTGCATCCCACATCAATAAAGGGATCTATACACTTGCCGCTGAAATGATTTGGGCTTCTTTGCCAAGGGTATTGGATGTAGGCTGCAAATTCATCCCTGTCAATCAATGCTATCACGCACAAGGCAGTCAAAAGCACGTCTTTTGCCCATGGCCTCCAATTGGATCTGGATTTAAAGATTTTACCTTTGCTCTGGCCTCTCCTTGTGCCGTGGCATTCCCTGTCACGTCCCCCTGCTCTTCAAGACTCTCTGCATATATGGGCTCCCCAATACATTCCTGATGACGGGATGTTGGTAAGGGATGATTGGTTACGGCTCAGATTGCTGGTTTCAATGAAATCAACAAAAACAAAAAGGGTACTAAGTTCTGACTCAGATTGCTGTTTTCAATGAACAAACAAATGCAGAAAGCCACAAGGCCACAAGGCCACAAGGCCACAAGGCAAAAGAAGGAATGCGAAGCTAAAAAGCTCTGCTGATCTTATGAATTGCTGCGCCACATTTAAGGAAATTGCATGGAAAACAAGCCAGTGTCAAGTGCCCATCAAATGTCAACAGTACGTGCAGTAATAAACTGCCAGCCAGCTCACCTTGTACTCAATGGTGTCTTTTGCAAACACGCTGCAGTCTGCACAAACAACAACACGTAAGGAAGAGCATGAGAAGCCATTTAACAGACATAAAATATGAAAGCCAATAATGAGCAGCTAAGGCACCTGTGACCACAATGGCCCCGTCCACAGCCTCGCCTTTGGCATCCACTATGGCGATGGTAGGCTGGCCTTCAGAAATTGCCTCTGCAAGACAATATTTTTATCAGCATGCAGCATTTGTGTCTGTCACATCAAAGCGCGGCCCAAATTTTGCAGCGCTGCGGCTCATAGGCTTAGGGGCCCTCGCCTGCGTCTGCTCGGACAATGGCCGTGCCGCCTCGCTCTGCTGTGGCTGTGGCTGTTGCTTGAGCGACTGCCTGCTTCATGGCCCTGTGGTGCTGGAAGGATGAGCCTGCAGCAATGATGACCGTGTACAAGATCACCCAGCTGCGCATCAGGATCTCCAGCGAAGAAGGTCAGTAAAATAACAATAAGACGCACTTATAGCTTGGGTCCTCCGAGGTGAAGCACAAATCGCGAGGGAGAGCGCAAGCAACCACAAGGGGAAGCGCAGCCCGGACATTGTTCGCGGTGCCTGATCTTTGAACGGAATAATTTGAAATATGTAGGATTATTCGATGGATGTGCGTTGTAGCTGATCACGCTCGTTGTGCAACCGATTTCAGCAACAGACAATTTGCCATTTGGCGATGCTCATCTGAAGCATAATATTTTATAAATCATTAAATATGAATATGTTAGATATGAAAGGACGAAGTGGACCGGTAAGAAAGTGGTTGCAACTACTGATTCACTGCATATTTAGAAAGAGGATGACTCTGTGCAGAAAAATAACAATATTTCCACGTGTGCAAAATACTGGCTTGTATAATTGCACTCATAGTGCTTCCTAAAACCGAATGATCAGCATGATATACGTATTAATGCATGCATTGTATGCACAATTGCCATGCACACCTGGTAACCAATTGGTTGCCAGTGTTTGCGCTGGCGTCTGAGCTCCCAATAATCATGGACAAACAGCCATTGACAAAACGGCTTCCTATATCTTTGGGTGAGAAATTGGAGCTAGGAGCTAAAGATGTTTAGCTGGTGTGACCGGGGCCTTTAAGGGGGGGACGTAAGTTATTGATCTAGATATCTCATCGATATCTGATCGATCTTTTCCAGGACCACGCCAGTCAACATGTAGATTTGTGTACACAACTTGTTCTTGAGAATCTCTAAACCTGTTTCATCATATTTGTATGGTTACTATGTCGTAATCTTTAAAAAGACCCAATAGGCCTATAGCTATAGCCTAGGCTTAACAAGGAAATTCAATTTGGATTTTTCTGATCCAATCCCCGTTTGGATCAGCACTCAACAGACCTTCTCGAAGGTCCACCTCTGTAGGCCTAGGGCCGCTTGCATGAGGAATGCTTTGTATGTTCACTTAGCATATGAAATGTCTACTACATTTCCAATGAATGAGCCTTGGTTACAGAGCCTCTGCATTGGCTAAGGCTGTATACTTGGTAAAATTGAAGACTTGAGTTTGAAGTTTTGGTTAAGGTTGCAGTGGTGCCATAGGTTGTCAAGAAGTCACGCTCATGGACATTCTTGATTACAAGCATTTGTTGTGACTGTGATTTCTGTACCGTGAATCGCACCTAGGAATACATGCCTGCCTTGCGTATATACGTACATGTATGATACATATCCTCTCATGACATGATGATTAAACACTGAATGGATGAAGTGAAAATGCTGCCGCTGAAAAGTGGCTCTTGAGCTCTGATGATGTTACCTTGTTCCACTTAATTGCTCACTTCTGCTGCAGTATGCAGCATGAGGATACCTCAATATGGTTCAGACCTAGTCATGTCACTAGGGAGCCACTGAATAAAGAATTAAAGGTCTCATCACCGAATGTTCCCAGGCAAGTACTGATACTGACGTGGCGTAATCACAAGAGAATCAGCTACCCGAAAACCTCACAAGACTACACCCCTGGACACATAGGCTGAAGAGCACAGGTCACCCCAGGCCTCTGAACAGCTGTGGCGCAGGCTATGCCTAACCTCTGAACAGCTGTGAGATTGTGCCCACCCAGCTGTTCACAATATTGTTGATCCCCTGTGTCACCACATTTCTGATAGTCTCGCCGAGGAAGTTCCCAACCGCCTCCCCAAACACCCCGCTCTCAGCGGTATCCTGCAGGATGGCCTGCGTGACCCCACCAGTGAACAGGCTGCCCTCATCCCTGGCGTTCTGTATTGCATCTCTGACTGCTTGGCTGAAGATCTCCTGGGCATTGGCGGCCCCATCCTGGAGGGCCTTCTGGGCATTCTCAAAGATGTTGCCGCTGCCACCGCCGTCACTGCTGCCGGGTGCTGCAAGTGCAAAGAGGATCCCATTGTGCGCACACGTGTGTGTCCATGCCAATGTGTGTGTATGTGTGTGTATGCACACGCGCTTGTGTGTCTGTGAATGTGTGCGTGTACGTGTTCGTGTGTGTTTGTGCATTTAGGCGCGTGCACATGTGACTCCTTAAAGCAAGTGTGTGCTTGTGCTTGGAAGAAGAGGGGCAGAGATAATAAGGTTGGGCAATTGACTTATGTTGGCGGGACCCAGCACCGCTCCATGCCCTTTTTACATTTATGTAAGAGAAGGTTGAAAAGTCAAGCCAAAAGATCCAATGGTCATCAAAGTATTCTGGTCCTTGCCGGCTCCAGAATTGGTTTTTCCTCTGATGACAGCGGCTAAGGGCCACGAGTCATAGTATTGATTATGGGCTTGACAAGTAGCCAGCCTCTATGTAAGGGAAAGCAATTATTCTTCCTCAAGCACCCTCGTGAAGCCCTCAACACCTGAGCACTTGAGCACTTCTGCAATGAGGCAGGCACATGTTTTTGGCCCACTAGGGCAGATGCTGAAGATACGTGCACAAGGCATGCATTCATTGTATGTTGAGGCCTTTGTTGAGCATATGCGCTCAGCGAGTTTTGAGAAGCATTAGGATGTAAACACCATGTTCAGGCACGCCTTGAGGGTTTCCATAAGCCTTGGTGCGTGCCAGGGGACTAAAGGGACGCACTTTGCAGGGCTGAGTTGAATGTGTCCACAATGTTGCTCAGGTCTAAGGACTCTGTGAGTGCGCTGAGGGCACCGGTCCGGCCGGGCATCCAAGTGAGTGGCACGCTTGTGTCACAGCCACACTCATCCCCGCACCACTGATCAACCTGTGTGTGATCATTGCGGTTGCGGTGCTCACCGTGATGTAGATAGGCATCATACACATGGCTGACTCAATAAGCATGGCCCGTGCGCACAGTTTTCTTCCAAAAACTCACATGATTCTAACGTGGAGTATGTGTGGCTATTTGACTCGAATTCATGGCAATGATGTCATGTGCCTCTTATATGATCAATCACAGCTGAGGCTATGTTCAATGGAAGTCTGTGCGGCCACGTACTGAGTTGGCTTGCCTAAAATGCCAGCGTGTGATGCTTCTGGCTCAGGTCTTTAGTTTGGAAATCATGGCAAGGATTTAAGCAAAAGAAGATGCATGCTCAGGCGGTGTGTATGCAGCTTTCTGCCTGCGCTATTATCGTCCTGCTTGGTAGGAGGTACAAACTTCAACACCTTACAAACAATTTTGTTCTGATCTTTGCGGTAGTAAAAGCAATAAGCATGCACAGCTTTGCCACTGAAAAACTGCCATGAATCCCTTGACCCACCTCCCGATTAAAATAATCCAGACTGAACATCTGCCAAGAAGTACACAGGCCCAAACGGCTAGCGGTGGTGCAGCCAAAAAGAGAGCATGCGCTTGTCACATCTGGCTGGCAGCCAGTGAATCGCTTGCATGTCCATCCATTCCTGCTTGGAGCCAGTTTTTTGGAAGCAGGCACTCAATGTAGACAATGCTGCTGCAAGGCTCCCCATGTGCATGAATAAAACTACAATTCTGTTGCATTCAAATCCATTGGCCAGGATGGATGCATGCACTCACAAATCTCTGATACCGGAAGCGCTGCCAACCACGGCTGTTGTAGTGGCTGCCTCAGATTCACCGTACTCATCGCTTATAGCCACCACCTCAAATTCACTGCATGCACAGTCAGATCAATGTTCGTTTCATGCATCAGACTTTGTTTGTCTGTGTGTGCAATAATCCTGGCATCTCACGCGGGCCAGTTCATTGGAACAGGGCCACAGGGCCACCAAGATGGTAGAGCACAGGATCATTCACGTGAACAACTTTCCGCTGCATGTTGCTTGCTTCTTTGCTTCTTGCCAAATTTTGCATTCAACTTCAAGTGCGTATCAGAGTGCTTGATCCAATCATGGAGTGGCGTTTTTTCTGTATGTATCTCTTGATATATTTCAGAAGGCAAAACAAAGACTGTGGCTTTAAAGGCGTGCTGAAACAATAGAGTCGGGGATCAGTACCTTTGCCGAGAGTAACCTTTATCTGCCAGTGACCAACCAGCAGTGCATCATTACCCCACAAGGTCCCACAATATGTCAGTATGGTGTCAGGATCTATCCACATCAGCCATGATCACTTCCACACTCACTACTCCACGTTGTTGGCCAGCCGAGAGATGGTTTTGCACCCTATCTCCCTCACTGTATTTGTGTCAGAGCTGCGGAATCTTGAACTGCGATCCCTGTTGTCAACTTGCTCGTATGACAGCCTGGAATTGAGGGAAAGCAAACAGGGGATTGAACAGCAATATTAAGGAACCCTCCAGGTCTCCTGGCAGCATTTGCTGACCTGGCAAAGTAGTGCATGCACACACCCTAGCAACGCAATATTGTTTGCCTTGCAGCGTCTGCATGGCAGCCCATCCAATCAACCAGATTTTGTCCAGGGCAAGCAGAATGAACAGCCAATCCCCATTGCAATTATGCTGCCTTAATTGTCCACTCACTCATATCGATCAACGCATCCATTGTTGTCAACACCATCCCAACAGAGCTCCACCAGCTTGTCATCAGGGGCAACCCGAAGGTTCTTGATGCGGTCAGGCTTGATGTCAGCGCACCTTTGATTGGGTTGCAAATAGAAGTGACCGGGGCTTGCATCATGTCTGCTCACTCCCTGAGAAAGCCCCATGCTTGAAGGAACGCCACGAAGCAAGTCACAGTGCTTTGCTATGCAGGCACATTGCTTTGCTATGCATGCGTAAGGTGACATGATTAACGCTACATGCGGGCACACCTGGTGTTTGGACTTGCTTTCTGCTGAGCAGGCTCTGATGATCCATGCTTATTTGAGAATGCCTTCACTTGCACAGTGTACTCCTGGTCATTCCGGAGACCCTGCATGTGAGGGACGATCAAAGGGTAGTTCATATGAACAACCTCTTGCTGTGCTTTACGAAGAGGCCAGGTTGGCTGTTTCAAACAGAAATCAAACACATTCTCATACCTCGATTGTGTGCTTCCTTCCTTCTGCAGATGTGGAAGAGCTCTGCAAAAGTGCACAGATGGAAGCTGTGAGGCAAGATGTACCCCATGAATCCATTATATGGATTTCATATACAGTAAAGAGGGCACAAGATTGCCTTTTGGTAGAGTATGGACCTGTTTTGCCAAAAGCATTCCTCATATGGTATGCCCACTTGACACCTACCCTCTTTGGCTGATCATCGCCTGGGAGGAAGATGTCAATAAGGTAAAGATCGACGCACTCATTGCCTTCAGGCGGGCTCCAGCTTATGAGCAGTGTCCTGCTCTGTGTGCGTGTTTGTGTTGATGTGTGTAATGTGTGTGTGTGTGCATAAGTGTGTATGCATGTGCATGTGTGCATCAGTGTATGTGTATGTGTATGTGACTGCGTGTGTGTGCATGTTTGTTGCACAAATGCCAGCCAACTTAAGTAGACTACCATAGGGGCCTATCCCTGCACAGGCGCACATTCATTTTTTGGCACGATTTGATTGTCACAGAACATAGGTAACATCATGCTATCAGAGATGGGGTAAAATGGATGAGCCTGCTGGCAGACAAGCACGCAGATCTGGATCATCTGGCTAAGATTTTGCACATGCCATGAGCTGCCGTGTCCTAGAGCTATTAGTACCTTCAAACATGTACAGCCGCTGATTTAATTAGAATCAATTGCATAATTTACTGGCAATTTGAAAATGACCACTTATCGGCTGCATGGCTGGCAAAGAACATGGTTGCATACTGCTGCAACAATTTGACGTGCTCTCTACTTATGCACGAGTCATAATTTCATAAGCTTGTGTGTCTGAGGGCTGCATGCCATGGGCCAGTTTGCTAGAGGAGGAAAGAAAGTAGTTTGTGGCCTCAAACCCGCACAATAGGATTATGTGGCAAGTCCAAGCCCAGTGGATTGGAATCATTTCATGAACACAGTAACCCTACACAAGGTTGGACATGGCCATGCATTAGTGATGTTTCAATTGTAATGGTATGCCCTGAAAAATTGCATGGAAAGTTTATTGCATGGAATGTGCTACAAGGTAACTAGATCTGGCTCTTTCATTCTTACATCCCTTTTTCAGTCCCCACCTACCTTCTCAGCAACTTCTAAGTTTTTAGGGGGAGATGGTGTACTCTCTAGGCAGCCGCCACTTCCTCCTCTTAGGGAAAATGACGGCTGGATGCAAGAAATGCATTGAAAAAATTTGATTGAACGTGCATGTGTGTGCATGTGTGCAGCACTTACTAGTCAATTGAGCTAACTAGAAAGCCATTTGGTACATTATATGACTGATCTGCCCCTTTTGGCGCTCACCTGAGCAGCAGCACCTCTCAAGGACAGGGCAATTACCAGTACCAGGACAGAAAAGTTAGAGCACGATCGCAAGTACATTCTTATTCTGTTGCCAAAAAAACTAATAGGATTAAACTTTGAGGATCGACTGCCACTCACGGACGAGTTTGCGTTCGAGACTGATTTTTAAAAAAATCAAATAATCATGATTGATTTTTCAAAGCGCACACTTTTTTTTGTAAATTTTGATTTGCTCTTATACTAAGCAAAAGCACTTGCAAGAACAGCAGAGTGAGCATGCTACTATGGCTGAAGCATGCTTTGATGATCTTATTCAGAGATGCAAAAGACAGGTAAGGTCCTTTTTGGGGCCTACAGGCTGCACTCTTTCCAGCTTTTAAAGATATCTTACTTTGCTCACGAACGCAACCTTGCAAAATCTGGCAAATTGCCCTATGTCAGAGGCAGGAGGGTTGGAAGTTGGGGAAAGCTGTATTCTTGCACATTTGTTTTAACAAGCGAGGCTTAAGCAAGCGACCAGGAGCACCAATAGTTGGCCATTCCGCACCAAAAATGCATCATTGCAAACCCCCCTAAGTAGGTCTGGTCATCAAATAAGATCATGTTTGGCGGAGCCCAGTTTTTGGCCCCTCCCGCTGAATTTACTCAAGGTTAATGACCAAAACACACGACTGTCCAACCCCTGCACCTTTCAACCCTTTCTTTGATGTGATTGAATGCCACAATACGAAAAAGGAAAGCATGGCATGATTTGGTGCTCTGAATAATCCACAATGTTGGAATTTCTAGTATTCCCTGCCACTCGACCTCAAACCAATTTTACGGAGCTTTTGCTTGTGTGTGTATGTGTGTTTGCGCGCGTGTGCGTGTGCGTGTGTGTGTGTGTGTGCCAGGATGCAAAGTTGCGGCATTTGTTACTTTACAATGATGTGTCGAGCATCCTGGCACACATTCGCAAACCTGCCCAGAAGTGTACCCTTAATTCCACACATTGGTGACATGGTTTCCTACCCTGCTCAGATGTCCAAATAGAGACGTCACATTTCTTCCTTTCTTTCAACTTTTTGTCACTTTTGGTTCAAAACACCTGTTAAATCATTTAAAATGTGCCTGCTCACTTTCAGGACTGTATAGTGCTTGCACTGGACACATGCCTTTATATCATTATCATGTGCCACCAGGGGAATATGCTACAAAAAATCGTGAATACAAGTAGAAGGTTTAAATATAGCACAGAAAGAGCGCATGCCTCTTCCCAAAACCCTCCTGACACCACTACCACCCCTCTTCCTGGTTTGATCGGATAGTGGAGTTTTTCCTAATTGCTCCAGATGTAAACCTTTCCCTTAATTCACCGTGATGCAAACAAGGGTCACTGATACAGTATCACTGCTGGCATAGTATTTTTTTCTTTTTCCAGGTTGGTAGGCTTCAGCTTATCTGTCCTCGTTCGGCAGATACAGCCATGTGATCTTCTACCGCCTCATAAGGCCTGATTTTTCTAGATAGATGCAGTCTTGCTGCTTGCCTATTTTTGTTTCTTTTGTCGGCTTTTTGGATATGATCAAGTGTAGTATCTGCTCTGATCAGTTTAATACCTGTTACAGGGAGCATTGTGCCCTGTGCTTTTAACCTTATGACCTTGCGTGCCCTTAGACTTGCCTTGCTTGAGGAGTCTTTTCCTTGAACTTCCCTTTGAGCGACTTTTATTTTGATTCTTTGAGTTTCGCTTTTTCACCATACCCCTAGCTTTCAGACTCTAACTTTCTTCTCATGTTTGCGTCTCTCTATATAAGGGCCAGGTTGCAGGCCTTCAAGGTTTCAGCTCGGCTGCCCTCGTTCGGCGGATACAGCTATGTGACCTAACCTATTAACCTTATCTTCTCGGCAGGCATAGCAATATACCCTCTTCATGCATACACACCTTTCTTGCTGAGATTTGGCTGAATACTACGCTATCCCTGCCAGTGTGTATGCTTGCCAGGTCTGGGGCACACGGTTCATGAAGAAGGGCAGTGAGTTTGACAGCCCTCTTCAAACTGCACTTATGTGTTTCCTCAAAGGTGCACTTGGTGTGAAAAGAATGAAAAGAACCACGCCTAACCGGGCTGTGTTGCAAGAGTGTGGACAGGAGCCTTTGCGGTTTTATTGATTCCGAGCTGCTGCCAAGTTCTTTTTCTCTCTGCTTTATGGCTTGCTCAAGAAGATTGTGCGTGCAGATATTGCTCTCAGTGCTTCTCACAAAAAGCGTCTGACAGCAGAGTTTATAGAAGTGTGTGGGGGGCTGCGTGCGTCAAAAACTATTTGACCTAGTACGTATACCTATTGCGTTTAGGCTGCTATCCCCCTTTCATTACAAGACTTCGCGGTCGATCTGTGTGAGCGGTTGCGTGCGGTATGGAGAGAATTGGATGGCGCATACCCTAGGACACTTGCTCACAAATTGGTAAGCAAATTCAATGCAATACTTAACTACTTATCATGCATGGATGGCCTTGCCTCTCAAGCCAAGCACTGTGCAGGGCCCTCCCCGTTTGCTGCCTAGATACCTGCAGCTGGAACTAAGCAAGCATGTGCTTTGTAACATTGCTAGTCTTTGCTTGCGTGCCCATACCCAGACAGTTGAGATTGGATGTTGTCAAATCCAATATAGACCCTGTGACAAATGTGACTTGCATGACGTCCAGGATGAAAAACATGTCCTTTTTCTTTGCCCTTGCTTGGAAATGTGCTATCTGAGAAGGAAATTCACAAAACTATTCTCTGACTACACTGGTACTGATAGAATTAACATCGGAGACGCAAGGGCTTTTTACTTTGACAACATCAGTGCTGAGGATGTGAAATTGCTTCTCTTGAAGCAGACGTACAAATCACTTCTTTTTCTCTAAGAAACTGCTAGTCTGAGTATGAAGTAGTATCCATAGTATGGATATTTTTGTCTGGCTGGCAGCACCAAGCAAGCCCAGCAGTCAACCCATTTGGCAGAAGGTCTAAACCCATTGTAACTTAAATTGCTGAGATTTGATGGCTGAGCTGCCTCAAGTTGCATGGTCAGCTATGCACACTCATGTGTATGCAAGAAGGGGGGCCGCACGGGACCCTCCGTGGTTCTCTAATGAGTGTGCTATGCTCCGCTGTCATTTCAGGGAGATAGTGCGTAGTGGGCAGGCAGTTCATGCTTGTAAGGTAGCTCCCAAGCTTTACAGGGCTTCCGTGCGGCGATCTAAATGTGCCCACAGTAAGCACTTGAAGGCTGTGTTTTTTGGACAAGCTGCACTCAAAAAAGGTAGACCTGCATTCCATGTTTTGCTACCCCCAGCGCACGCACCAATCCCCGCTTACTGAACAAGCATGGCATACTTACCCTAGATGATCATTTTTGTCCTCCTCGGGAGGTGCAGGACTCACGCCCCTCACCTAGTGGCATGGCTGTCCCCTTGGCAGAGGCCACCCTTCCTCGGCTCAGCTGCTTGCAGACGGTGCTGCAACAAGCTGGTTCCCCCTTCCTGACTCCATGCCTGCACCAGATTTAGGGACCGTGTGCTCTCTCCTTGCCGAGCACTTGAAGCGCTTGAAAGGTAGCTCCTCCTCTGGTTTGGATATGGTGACCACACCTTTCTGAAGTATATATGTGCAGTTTGTTATGTGCCTAGGGCTGAGGGTTGTGGATTTGATGCGGTGCATGTTCTTTTGCCCCTCCTGGCCCAGCTCTTCCTACTGTCTTTTGAGAGTGCCCGGGTTCCAGCTGATTGGAAAGTTGCAGAAATAATCCCGCTGGACAAGAAGGGCCCCATGCTTGACCCCAACAGCTATCGCATGCTGGCAGTTAGTGGCACCATGTACAGACTGTACGCAAATGTCATTCGCTCCCTTGCTTACAACTTGGTGCATTTTAAAAAGCAAAATACCAGCCACACAGTTTGGTTTCTACCCAGGCCGGAACACCCTACAGCCCATGTTCATCCTCAGGCACCTGCAGCACACTGCCCGCATCATTAAGCCAAGCAACTCCTCCAGGCTGCACACTGCTTTCATTGATTCTGAACAAGCCTACGACACTATACCCAGACAGGCTTTTTGGTCACATTTCCATCGCATGTGCATGCCTGTATTTCTCCTCTCTGCTCTTCAAAGCCTGTATGCTAGTGACGAGTACCTCATACAAGATGGGCATAAAGCTGCAAGGTTTAAGCCTACTGTGGGTGTGACACAAGGGTGCCCTTCGTCTCCTCTGCTCTTTTCATTGCACGTTAATGACATTGGTACCATTGCTGAGGGAGTGCAAGGAGCAGTTACCGGGTCAGAGGATGTGCGGGTTGTACTACCATGTTGTACTACCGTATGTGACATAGTATGCTGATGACCTGACTCTACTGGCTAATGCCCCTGATGCCATGTGAACCATGCTAAATAGGCTTGTGGTCTATGCACGCTCCAAACACCTGACCACCAACACTGCAAAATCAGAGGTGGTCCATTTCAACTTAAAGCGCGGCGCTCAGGTGCCCACATTTAAGTTAGCCAGCGCTGCTTTGAAGTGCTCTGACTCCTTCAAGTACCTTGGCATGACATATCACCGAACACTCAACATGACAGCCTCGTCTGAGCATGCAGCCATACCAATGCTTGCAGCAGCTCATCGAATACGTGGGTTTGTACGGGACACTGCCCTATGTGACAGACCTGTTGCTTCCCTTTGGCTAGCTAAGGCATACGTAGTGCCTGCTGGTATGTATGGCAGTCAGGTTAGGAGCTCAGGCCCTGGTTTTTGTGCAAAGGTGATATATTTAGACCTAGCCTCCAGACATTGCATTTGAATTTCTTTAAGGGCACCCTAGGTGTGAAGCGGTCTGCGCCTAAGTGGGCTGTACTACGTGAGTGTGCGTTCGAACCTCTGCAATTCTATTGGTTTAGAGCTGCCATTAGGTTTTACAACGGGTTTTTGTCCTCTAATAGTGCCATTCTTAAGCAGACCCTTCATGCAGACCTGAAGCTGGTGCCTCGGGCTAAAACATCTTGGGCTTCGGATAATTTGCGCGCCTTTGAGGGATTGCGAGGCTGCAACACCTATACATAAGCTTTCTTGCAGGGGCTCCCCATTTGTTACTCAGATTTCACTGCTGACCTGAGGTTAAGGACGAAGAAAGTGTGGAGGGACTCCCAGGTGCTGACATGAACCTTCTGGAAAGTCGCAACAAACTGGCGACTTATCATTCTTGGTTTGCTTGTCCCCTCCTAGATTATCAAGCTGATTCACAAGCTCAAGTGCGGAATGGGGGGACCCCTTTCATGCCACCTCAATATCTGCACCTCGAATTCCCTAAGCATGCTGTGAGGAATGTGAGCAGGTTTCGCTTGCGAGCACATACTCTCGTGGTGGATCCCTCCATCTGGCGGTGGAAATGGCCACTGTGACAAGTATTTTTGTGCTGCTGTTCAAAATGAGGTGCATGCTCTTTTTCACTGTCAAGACTTGTTTGTTTGCCCTCTCAGAAGTAAGCACTCGTTCCTTTTCTTCCCTTTCTGCCAATCCTTTTCTATGAAGGCCCCTTATATCTTACCAGGGGGGGGTACCTGAGGCCCAAAACGGGAATGGTCTTGGCACGATCCCAGGGCATGGGCCCCGCGACGCACAGTTTTCAAGCTGAGTGTTAGATGGTAGCCCTGGTTGCAAGCTGAGTGTTAGATGGTAGCCCTGGTTGCAAGCTGTCCACCTGAGCTTGAAAACTGCGCGCCACGGGGCCCATGCGCAATGGGCCGCAGCGTGAACCCTACTTTTCACAGCCAGATGTTCACAGCAGTTCAGCCACTGCACCAAATTAAATGATTTTTGGTGTTTTGATGCTCTTGTAATAAACAAACATCATTGCAAGAGAATTGGAGTGAAAACACCCAGTGGTTGGTGAGATGTTGATTTTTGGTCATTCTCTTTAAAAAAATCAGCATAAGGGGTGCCAAATTGGTCAAAATCCGCCCCCCTCCAAACCTGAGTTTTAACATCCAATATCAATAAGCAGCATATATGAAGTATATTGATGGTGTTTTGGGGGTAAAATGCGCTGCGTGTCGAGACAAGAAGCTGGGAACATCATGATGGTACCTGTGATAAGTGTGGCTTGCTGGCAATTCAAGACCAAAAACACGCTCTTTTCGTGTGTCCTTGCATGCAAATGTGTTGAGGCTTCAATTTGCAGACATGATTCACGATTTACCGCTGGCATACAAAATTACTGTCAATCAGAGTGGAGCTTTTCATTCTTCCCAAGCCTGTTCTGAGGAAGTTTAAAAATTTTCCAGAAACAAACTAATGATTCCTATCGTTTTATCTCAGATCTTATGGATGTTTTCTGTATGGCTGGTGTTCACCAGCAACCTGAACAGTCAAACTACCTGGCTGAAGGTCAAACTTAAATTTGTAAACTTAAGGGTAAAAAGATGTGTGGTTGGGTCGTGTTTATGCCAAAATAGGCCAAAAACAGAGGCTGAGCACCTTCCCAGGCCACCAGGGGCGTCCATTTCACCCCAAATTCTGCCAGTAGCCTAGTAATATTGTCACGCCAGATTTATGCAGTGCCAGATTTATGCTGCATTGTGAGCCTGAGGTTGGTTGAGTTAGTTGGAGGAGTATTTGATCCCTTGCTCAGTTCAGCTATAGCTGTATTTGAG
>LFIK01001333.1_pt1 | contig 19530 bp, 34 predicted proteins | sample 643401 | NCBI WGS metagenome assembly LFIK01 (sample SAMN03777447, study PRJNA286221) | soda lake metagenome | biome: soda lake; feature: Kulunda steppe; material: water; isolation source: sample T5-Br brine of Lake Tanatar-5 | place: Russia: Kulunda steppe | collected 2010-07
ATGACCTCTTTTATGCAATGGTGTCACTTTGGCTGCCTTCCACATCTCTGGAATCTGAGCTTTTTCCATCATCAAGGCAAAGAAGCGGGCAAAGTAGGGTGCAAGCACGTTCATTTTTTCAACGCCATGCCCATTAAGGCACCTCTCTCTCAGCATACTTGATAAAAGGGGCAGCAATACAGTCAAAGCCAGGTGACGCCCGGACATTCAGCTTGCGCATGAACTCGCACACAACGGGGTACAAGTTCAGGACTTGACCCAAAAGCCTGTGAGCCTGCTTGAGAAAAGAAATGACAACACCAGCAGGATTGACCCTGTTGACGCGTATCAAGGGAGAGGAAGATCATGAATATAATAAATAGTTCATTGTTCAACAAAGTTATTATTGGAGAGGTCTGCTGGCTTGTCTGCCCGCAATCCACTTAATCCTCACCGACCGCCTTTTTCTTTGCTGGTGAGGGGCTTTTCAAAAAGAACTTCTTCCCAAGTGGCCCCCTTTTTCTTGAATTATGTGAGGAGCTTTTTTGCTGTTGCGTAGTTCTTTTGTTTTGTTGTTCTGAGCCAGAATGTTCTAGCTCAGAAAAGCTGACACATCATGGGAAACTGTGGGCAGAAACAAAGATGCACAAGTCCTGCAGAGAGAAACAACGTTGGGATGGGCACAGTGGAAAATGACGCGCTGTTCATCTTGTTTATCATTAGCATTGCACAGGTAGGGGAGGTACTGTGGGGCCAGATCATAGTTTCAGCCCGAAAGATGTGGGCACAAAGTCTTAAGCGTGCCACGCTGTGACTGACAGCACCAGGGTGGTCAAGAAGCATGAATTTGAGAAAGATATATGGTGAATGCGTGACCAGGGCCCTCTTCAAAACGAAGTTTGTCGGGAGGGCTCACCATTGATAAGTAAAGCTTGGTAAGGTTACATGGCCATATCCTTTCTAGTTTGACGTTCTGGTTGCAGGCCTGACAGGCTTCAGCTAATTTGCCCTCTTTTGGCAGGTGCAGCTAAGTCACCTCTGTGTGACGGTCACAAAGCTGCACCCAGTGCAAGGGTAGAGTCGTTGCATCTTACCCAGGCGCAGGGTGACAGCCAAGTCCAAAACTTACGCTTGTCAGCAACACAAGATGCCCCTTATATCTGCCGAGGTCAGGACCACAGTGCGGATAAGCAGGCAAGCATGGTTTTACAAGTCCGAGGGTGGGGAAGCAGGGCAAACAGCAACAATTTGCGATGCAAGCATGAACACTCTCATAAATGGCAGCTTCTGATTTGAAGCCTCGATGCACATGCCTGGACGTGCAAGGCTAGAAAATGTGAATGCGGAGAACATCAATGCAAGCTGGAAGAATCTGACATTGAGTATCTCAGGGCCAAGATTGATGCAAGAATGTCATGGGTAAAGCGTTTGGTGTTTCGGCAAAATTGTCATTGGTAAAGTCATCACTCTCAGCGGGACTGGCATATTTGCGAGATGAACATAAGCTACCTGGGGACGTAAGCCTGACTCAAGAAAATACTGCCCTGTCTTGAACCAGTCAGGCTCCCTGGCTGGGGGTTTCAAGCAGTCACAAACAAATTGCAAGCAGCATTTCTTTACCTTGTGCACAGCCTACCATCACTGAGGCGCACGCACAGATTGCCACAGCCTACAGCAATTCGCCAGCAAGACATGTGCCTTGCTCTACATGCTCTATACAAATCCAAGGCAAGCTCCCACCCCCACTCCTCTCTCTCTCTCTCTCTCTCTCTCTCTCTCTCTCTCTCTCTCTCTCAGCAGGTAACACAAGCATAACAGTGCGTAGCTACGCGCGTACAAGGCAGGTCATAAACCGACCGACAAGGTGATTTACATCATGGACCTGAAATAAGCCCATAAGCCTGCTCCTTTCTGCGTATGACAGGGGTGACTCCTGATCAGTTGGCAGCGTTTACTGTGACGTCGACCTTGGAGCTTGACTTGGGCAATGGCTGCTTCACAATGAAAGGGAAGTCCCCTGCAGCGGCATGCGAATTGCCCTGTTAAGAATAACCAATGCCAAGTTACAAATGTAATACCGCGATTTTCATTTTTGAAAGCAACAGCATCGGCAAAAGAACAAGCAAGGGCATTAAATTGTCAAGTGATCAGTTATTGCGTGCGCTAAAAGTAAGCTCAGCTTGCTTTTCTGCAAAACTATGCTAGGGACTGACTGAGCGTCGACGCGTAATGGTCGTCCAAATAATAATGCTGTACTTGTCAATCAAGCAGCACACCACATTTCCAACTGCACTATTCATGCATTGAGTGAACACCTGCACCTTTTACGCACCACCATCTCCCTCCTCTTGCACACCTGTGAACTTGTCGCCTTCGCGTACTTGGGCGCCTGCCACCCACACCTGCAAGACAGATCAGCAAGCTTTGACATCTTCCCTGCAGACCTGATTCCTGATTTCATCCACATCAAAAGCAGCTACCGTGCTCTAATGCAGTGTCTTCCCTGCTGCCCCAAAATTTGATTCCGACCACCAAAAGCAGCAGCCAAGCTCAACCACAGCGGCAAGTGTGCGCTCTGAGCCGGCGCAGGAGTGTGTGGAGTAAAGCAAACACCCCTCTCGCCCCTGTTTCCACCAGCCCCCTTCCTTTTGCGCACCTCCGCAATATTGCGATCGTCTCCCAGGTTGATGAACTTTTCCAGCCGCTCGTCAAACGAGTCGCCTGCAAGGGAGGTGGGTGGTGGACGGTTTCTGTAAATGGACTCTGGATGTTGGGGCTGCGCACCCTCTCTTCTGTTTCCTTTGCCTCAGTGAAGGCATGGCCAACTTTTGGAGCAGAGCTAACTCCGAGGCACAGCCAGGGCCATCCAATCACATGAAAGCGTATGTGGCCATAGCAGCGTGTACCACACTTGGAGCAGGGAAGCTCTCACAGAGGAACGGGTGCGCAAGCAGGGCGGCGATGTTGAAGGTAGTAAGTGCAGAGCAGCAGTAACAATTATGGCGCAGCACGGATGAAGCTCCTGAGGGAACATGAATCATGTCACATGATCCATCTTGATGAACTTGACCGGCTAAACAGACCGGCTTGGAGCAGCAGTTGTTTGCTTGCTGTCGCGTACCACAGGCGATTTGCATCATTCAAAGCGTCTATGCTAGCTAACCCTGAGCATCTCACACACAGGGCGCATGCTTCAGGGCATGACGATCTCCATGGCAGACCCAGCAGGCACTTCAAGACTCACAGTAGAAGACATCAAATGGCCCATTGGGCACCTCGGGCTTGATGAGCAGCGCATCAAAGTCCTTGCCCACTTCAAAGCTGCCAATTCGGTCCTGCATGAGTTCAGCACACACGCTTGCCTTGAGTGTGCACTTGTGATCGCGCGTGTGTGTATGTGTGTGTGTATGTGTGTGCGCGTGTGGGCGCATGCAGCGTCCTGGCCAAGGCCCCTTCTGCTCGCTGCGGGCTGAAGCCAACAGAGTTTTGGTTTTGTTCGCTGCGTCTTCAGCGTCAGCGGACTATGGTATGATAGATGGCGCCATGTGGCTGTGGCTTTCAGACAGGGCCGTGGCAAGGCTGGAAGTCACAGGAGCTTGCTCTCAAACAAGGCCGGCACCAACAGAGGCTTGTGCGCTAGGCTGGGAGGCAGAGGCAGAGCCAGTGGCTGACAGCAAGTTCGGGTGGCACAGGTGCGGGTGCGCTTGGACTTGAGGCTGGGGCAGCAGCTGACGGCAAGTTTGGGTGGCACAGGTGCGGGTGCGCTTGGATTTGAGGCTGGGGCAGCAGCTGACCGCAAGTTTGGGTGGCACAGGTGCGGGTGCGCTTGGATTTGAGGCTGGGGCAGCAGCTGACGGCAAGTTTGGGTGGCACAGGTGCGGGTGCGCTTGGATTTGAGGCTGGGGCAGCACAGGGGAAGCGGTCCACAGGGGCCCGGGAATGAACGTGCGCAAAGGAGGCTGAGCAAAAAGGGCCTCTACAGGTAAAGCAGTCCTGAGGAATGGGGCTCTGGCAGCAGCTGGGGTTGAGGGAGACCTTGTCAAGCTGCGGGGCTGGAGAGAGTGGGGCCTTGCAAGAGTATGGGGATTGAGAGAGGAGGTCCTTGCAGACCTACTGAGGATATGAGAGAGGGGCCTCCACAGCTACAGGAGTTGTGCAGCAGAGGCATCAGTAAGGTTCAGAAGTTGTGCAGCAGGGGCATCAGTAGGCATCAGGTCCATGAGCTGTGAGGAAGGAGCCAAGAAACTGTCTGCTTGCACCAGCAGGCGGCTCCTCCTCCTATCCCAGCCAGCTGTCCACCATCCGGGCCTACAAATCCCTGCGCCGCAACTGCAGCTGTTCCCACGTTATCAGCCAGCAGCCTACTGAGCGTGCCCACAAATCCCTGCGCCAGCGCGCAGCTGTGCCAGCGGGGTCAGCCAGCTGTCCAACAGCCGGCCCCACCCATGGCCCCCGCTGCAAGCAGAAGGGTCCCACAGCCGGGCCCACACATGCAAGCAGAAGGGTCCCGCAACCGGCCCACACATGCAAGCAGAAGGGTCCTGCAGCCGGCCCCACGCACATGGCCCCCGCTGCAAGCAGAAGGGTTCTGCAGTGCAACAGCCACATAGGGGCAGCCCCCAGCCAAGCCTCGGCGCCATTCCATGACAATGCTGGCAGCGCGCACCTCAAGGCCCAGTGCGTGCGCGCCGCCCATGGTGGCCAGGTACAAGCCCTCCTTGTAGGTCAGCACATCCACTTCCATGTCGGGTGTGACCTCCAGGCCGCCCTGCACACCAATAAAAATACCCCCCCCCAAAAGCCATGCAGGCGTGGTGAGTGTGCATGCAACAGGCCACATTTGAACCACGAGTCCAAAAGCGTACACGTGCCCATACCTTGCCCATACCATGCATCCGCAAACACAAGGCCATCCAGGGATGCGTATGTCTGCAGGGCCAGCTTGTGGTCCTGCTCGACCCATGAAAGCACAGAGGTGTGCACGCACGGGCACACGCACGCACATGCACACACGCAGACCCTCCCACGCCGGCTTGCGTTCGCACGCGTGCCTCATAGCATGCGCACCTTCAGGGCCAGCTTGTGGGCGCGCAAGCACCGTCCGTTGACGACGGCCATGCGGATGGCGACGAGCATTGAGGGCGAGTAGCCGCCGGCCACGTCAGTGCCCAGGCCCACCTTCAGGCCCAGCTTCATGGCGTGGTTCACCCTGTGGAGGGGAGGGGCAGCTTCATGGCGTGGTTAACCCTGTGGAGGGGAGGGGCAGCCAGATTAAGCAGCCCCAGAGGCAGATCACACAACAGCCTTGTAGCTTGGCCCTCCTCAGCAAGGGGCCAGGGGGGGATGCCACAAGTTGAGGAGCAGGCATTTACAACGGCTGTGCCCGGTCCAACTTTGCATGTGGGCAGGGGTCGCCGCAGGTTGATTGATGGACAACACAACAGCGGCTGCGCACGGTCCAACTTTACAGGTGGGCAGGGGTCGCCGCAGGTTGATTGATGGACAAGACAACAGCGGCCCTGCTCGGTCCGCTCTCCAGAGGAGACACAGCGAGAGGCAAACACCTCGGCATATTTTGCGCGCAATCTCCCAGTGCTCCAGACAGCTTACGGCCTACAGGTCTTCTGCAAAAAACAGCAGAGATCAAGATCGCCCCGCACGTGTGGCAGGTGGGTGGGTGCGGCAGGCAGCAAGCCCAGGCACATCCCAGCCCAGAAGTCGGGATCTGATCGTGCTTCTGCCCATGGATACGCGCCACGGATTCTACCTTCCCATCCAGAAGCAGGGGGACCAGCACAGTGAGGCGGGCCCCTCTGCACCAGCAGGGTTGCAGCGCTCCCAACAAGTTCAGGGTGAGACGCTCGCCCATGGCATGCACATGCCTCTGGCTAGAGCACGAATGGATGGCACTTGTGAACACAGACATTTCTGTAAGCAGCTGCATGGTGCTGTCTGGTCCAGCTTGTGATGTTTTTCAAGGGTGCCTCTGCATGCCATGGGCTAGCACATGGCTCTGGCTTGAGCACGAATGGATGGCACTTGTGAACACGGACATTTCTATAAGCAGCTGCATGGCTGTCTGGTCCAGCAGACCATGTTTCTTACAAGTGCCTCTGAAGAATCGAGCGCTGACGCTTAGCGCTGCAGTGGCGGTGCATCGTGGCAGCCGCAGAATGACGGCTGCTACCCCAACATGCCGACATGGAGAGGCATCTGATGCTGCAGCAGCCACGTGCGTCAGCCACCCGGCCACCCACTTGAAGCACGCGTCCCCGACAAAGAAGTTGCTGAGGGGGCAGTGTGCGATGCCGACATTCTTTGACGCCAGGAACTTGATTTCATCGTCTGTCAGCAGCGTGCCATGTGCCATGAAGGTCTGCAGGGCAGGGTGGGGCCTCCACAGTGAGGAGCGAGCAACACTCGTGCTGCGCGCCATCCAGGTCTGGAGGGCACCTGTTTGCAGCTCAGAAGCACTTCAGCGGTGGCAGCTGGCTGCAAGTACCATAAACGTGCGTGAGTGCACGCACGTACGGATGCTCATGGGATGTGCACGCGTGTGCATGTGTGTGTGTGTGTGTTACTTCCGGCGTGGATTGTTAGAGGATAGGAGAAGGCAATGGGAGCCCAGGTTGGTCTGGTGGCCCAAGGTCTGCGTATGGCCCCCGCATCTCATGGCAAGTGGCACGCACGCACGTGCCATTATGGACAAATGCATTCACGTGCACGCCATTATGGACTATGGCATGCATGCGTGTGCCATTATAGACAACTTTGCACTTTGCAGACCCTGATGCTGGCTGTAGGGGGGGATGCAGGTACACAGGCAGGCGTCATTCCCAGGTATGGTAACCTCAACCCTCATGTCTGCTCCCTGGTGCCTGACAGAGCTGAAGATGCACAGAGGCTCCTCTCCCCAGCACCCCTTCTCAAGTTCTGTAAGTCGAGCCACGCTGGAGAGCTGCAGCTCACCTTCCTCCCGGAGTCCAGCAGGCCCACAGAGTCAAACACAGCAGCATCCGTGGAGAACTCGGGGTGCAGGTACCGCGAGAAGGCCACTTCCCCGCAGCACTCGCTGATGTGGCTCTGCACGTGCACGTTGTACTTGCGCGCCAGGCCAGCCAGCGCTGCGTACAGGCAGGCAGGGTCGTGGCGCTTGTTCAGAGAACATGCTGCCGCGACCTGCGATGCGCACTGCTGCGTGGTGACCTGTTAGTGGGATACCTGGTCTCATTGGCCCAGACCCGTCAGGAGGAGCACCTACAGCTGTAAATACTCTTTCTTGTAGTTGTGCAAGTCAGATCCCCTTTCATCTTGCCACCCCAGATGGCGGACTGCTCGGGGAAGCACTCTCTCAAGGTTGCTAGTCGGGGCAGCTTGGAGCTGAACAGGCGCAGGTGCTGTTGACCGCCAAGGGTGTTGAGGAAGAGGGACGCGGCAGCTTTCGCGGTTGGCCCCTCTCAGGCTTTTGCAATGGCGCAGACTGAGATGCCGCAACACTCGCAGAGCCCTAGCAATCGCAACAGCTCGGCATAGGCGAGCCTGCCTTGCCAAGGGCTTGGCTGGTGCCCCCTTTCCTGAAGTAAGTTGCAGAACTTAGAGGAACGCCGTGTATGCACTTCATGTAATTGGACCCTGCCCAGGGTTCAATGCGTACAGGGGGCACTCAGCTCCCTGGTGCACAGCATCCACCTGCAGAATCCAGGCAGTCCCGTCCTCCAGACAGGGGTAGAGGAAAGTTCTTGATGTGCCCTGCCACACTCCAGCCTGTTACACCCAGCCACGTCAAAAACGGACCTTGTATCCCGTCCACAGCTTAGCACACTGCTCCAGCCCAGTACGCCCTTTTGTTCCTCTGCCGCTTCGCTGCTCTCCTACATGCAGGCCCCTCCCCTACAGCATCTGAAATGCCTTGCGGCTGCACCTTTCACTATAGCCCAGACACACCCTGCCCATAGTGCACAGACGCCTTGTGGGCGTGCCTTACGCCAGATCCTCGGCCACTCTCCGCCTGCAGTGCACGAGACGCCTCACTGCCGCACCTTTCATCATTTCCATGGTGCACGTGGGGATGAAGCGGGGCGTGATGCAGGGGTACACTCGGCTGCATTGCTTGGACAGCGCGTACTTCACAAACTCCTCAGCCTCCTGGATACCCTGCGTGTCACGATGCGACAGAACGCAGCTTGCTGGGTGCAGGGTCCAACACTTCGCCACTTTCATAAATGGTAGCCAGTGGTGGAAGAGTGCCCAGGGCCACCAGACATCTCAACCTGCTGACTGTGCAGAGCACCTAGTTTAAAGGCCATTCCAGGTGAGCGCTTTTTCCATTGCTTGTGCCATGCCGTCTGCCGGACCCCTGGCGGGTAGGTCTCACACAAACTGCGCGATGTCAGCCAGTCTAGCGTGCTGCGGTTCCCCTCTCAAGCAAAATCCTTGCTGCAGCTCCACTGCCGTGCGGTTGACCGGGTTCTGCGCATCTCTGCAGCTCTGCCTGCATCCACCAACCCCGCTTCGCGCTCTACCTGCCACTCATGCTTCGTCAAGGGCCAGCTGCCACCACCCTCTCCCGTTCGACCGCCGTTCCATCTCTCTGTGTAGCTCGCACACGCCTGCCCTGAAGCCTTGCCCCTCTGGCAGAGCGCAACACGCCTGCCCTGTCCTGCAGGCCCCCACTTGACTGACCTGCTCGAAAGACTCCACATAGTGGTCCGGAGACTCCCTGTCCATGTTGACCTGCAAGCAAAGGTGGGCCGGATGGCTTTGGCTCAGAGGCTTCTGCTTGGACCCGGCTGCTTTTTGGCGCAGCTGTGCCAGTTGCTGAGAGAAGCAAAGGGTGGCTGAGGCGACTGAGCGAGCCGTAGAGTTGGCCATGGTTGCGCACCTTGCCCACCACTGCCCGCTGCCCCAGCCGCACAATCTCGTCCACCAGCACTTTGTTGGGTTGCAAGTGCAAGGAGCCGTAATACGCGACCGTGGTGGTGCCATTGGCTAGTAACCTCCTCACCACCCTGTGCATAAAACAAGCATTGCTTGAGTGTGTGCAGGCCCAAGCAAGCATACAGCATCAAGAACGCACGCACACACAAAGACTCGGTGCATGAGTGTACTGCGACGTGCATCAATGCATTCAATTCTGCACATCTTGATTTTGGACTCATCGCTGCTTCAGTGCATTGCACCTTGGACAAGAGCACAGCCTCCTCCGAGCATACTGAAACCACTGCGCTGGCACACCTGCCATAGCGGTAGAGGCTGTGTTCCGGGTCAGAATGGCTGCTTTCGATTGGGAACGTGTACTTTTGGAGCCACTCCATGAGGGGCAGGTCCGTGCCCGTTCCTGCAAACTTGTACTGCAGTGCAGCAACAGCGACAGCTCGCGGGTGATTGTGCTGAAGAACGCTAGGGTAAAGTGAAGGCAGCTGAGCATGTCCGTGGAACAAGTGTAACTCCTACTGCCTATTTTTGGTATGCACAAGCGTGAAAGCATGGAGAATGAGTTCCAGGAAGAGACTCTGTGCAGCATGAAACCCTAGTTTGCAGCAATGGGCGCGCTAGATCCGCCCATTGCCTTGGGCACTTGTTATGTGTGATGCAGCCTTCAAGATGCAGCTAAAGGGCTTTTGGTGCAAGCAAAGGCAAAAGCTTTTTGGCTGAGCGGAGAAACTAAGCCGCACCAAGCCCATCCAGTGGTGCATATTGATACGCAGGAATAATGCCGAGCTGTCAGAGCAACCACGACAGGACCCACCTGGGGCGCGTGGACATGCGTGTCAATGAGACCTGGCATGAGGAACTCGCCCTCGCCCAGCCTGCGGATGGCACCCAGGCCCAGCTGCGCGGGGATGCCGTAGCTGTCCAGCACCGCGGCCACCTGCTCGCCTGGCGCTATCCTGTCTATCTTGCCGTCCTTCACCACGAGCAGGCGGTCGTGGAGGACCTCAATCTCGCCGTACACGGGCGCATGCACCAGGGTACCCCTGAAGATCGTTAACGGGGGCGCCTTCGGGCCATCCATAGGGCCTGCTCCATTTTGGTGGGGTGACGGTGACATTTCAAGACAAGAGGGGAGAGCACTCTCTTACGTTTAAAGGCTTTTGGAAAGAGAGACAAAATAAAGCCTATAGTCCCGTCCTCCTGCTTGGCCCCCTTCGGCACATCGCTGCAAAAAAAACACGTGCAAGAAGATGACGTCAGGCGGGGAACACGTGTAGTCGAGGCATTCAAAATATCAAATTCAAACTGCACGCTTGCATGCAAGCCCATCTTCTTACTCAGAACAATGTGGCTGACCACATGTCCCTGCCGGCGACCTACTGCTGCTGGAACGCGTAGACCAGGACCCAGCACATCGTTAGGCCCCTGAGAGCCCCTGGAGCCGCCCTCTTCCATTTCCTGGCCAGTATGCTGCCTTGCCTGTTGATGAAATGGGATGATAGGGCAGCAGCAGCTCACACTTGAGAGCAGTCCCTTGTGCAGAACTGCAAGAGCTTATAAACAAGAGCTAATCAGCTAAGCTCCCTGATTGGGGAAACCTGAAGGGCTGTTCCTTCCATATCGGGTGCAGCTCCACTCATTCTTCTGTGCCACTTCGCACACTTGGTGTACACCAGCGCTTGCAAGCGTTGTACTGGTTTCAGGATGCAGGCGCACTGCGCCGGATTTAGTGCGAAAGTGCAGAGCAGCATAAAGAGGTTGCATGCGCCTGCCTCCTGGCTGGTATGGACAGACCATTCAACACTTGCAATTGCGCAGACCACCTTGGCAACTGCGCTAAGTCAATCATAACAGCACGTTATAACATTCTCCAGATAGGGTTGAATTCACAACACATCTGTGAAAAAGGAAGCATGCAGCCAATGCAGTGAGCTGCAGCTTAAGCTAATGAACAAGGAACATACGTGCGTGTTGGCATTTACCGGCACGCCTGGCTCAATGAGGCAAAGTTCCTTAATGCACATTTGTCAAACTGGTTCCACAGTTGCATGCAACACACAAAGAAAGCTTGCCCATTTGCACGCATCATGTTAGGCATTGCCACTGGCTCAAACGTTTCCCTATCGATTGCTTGCCTGCACACGTTTGTGGCATCCATGTGTGCTGCTCGAGAGTCTACAACAAACATTTCCAAGCCTGGCACCCTGCTACCAATGTTTGTTAGCCTCACTGGTTGAATATGCCAGCTAAATTTGGGCCTTCAGGCTAAGTTAGCTTGGTTCAAAAAGGAGGTTTGTTTGAAATACATACTTTCTTGGGTAGCAGGCTTAAGCAAGCAGATCTTCGCGTTGCTCCCTAGCATCTGAGGTTGCCTAAACATGACCAATCATCTTCGCGATGATGTTGTTAGGAAAGATTTGTCCTTAGTTTAGCCTTGATATTCCAGATGGTCAACTTTGATTTTCTTTTGTCTGGCACTGTCAACCAGCTGTTAACACGCAGTCATGGAATGAGACGCCCGTTTTTAGCAAAATCTGATCACGGGCTCCATTTTCATCATAAATCCACTTATTTAGAGCACGTGGCTTCCTTGTTGACTTGTGTCTGTCGTTATCTGGAGTGGCACCCACTAGGAGCTGGTACCTCGGTGTGAGTGCCAGGGTTTATGAGGAGAATTGGGTGGGTGAATGCTCTTGATCAACAACAATTATGAATGTGGTTATAAGGCACACATAGAAGTTGACAGGTCTCTACAGACATACATGATGATGCATTTACACCAGCAAAATTTAGCTCCCTCCTTCCACAACAGCCAGTCTATGCCTTGGATTGGAGGTCCTTCGCCATCTTTTGTGTTTGATGAATCAATTGATTGTGTCTTTGGCAATCCAAGCAAACATGCTCTAGAAATATCAGCAGTCTTTGATCTGGATGCTTGAAGATCCTGTTGCCTGCCCACTCCTGTCAGCACCCACTCAACGCCAGAGCCCACTGCCCCTTATCTTCCAAAAGTATAATCCCATCTACTAGCCAGCTATCCTCCTTCCCCACAAGGCGATGGACACAGTGGACAACGTGTGCCAGAGCGAGCAACAGGGTGCTGCAAGATGCGAGTGCATGCCAAAGAACAGCCCTACAAGCCAGCACTAGTGACCAGGATGCTTGGCAGCTTTACAAGAGCAGCAACAATTGAGGCAGGCATCTTGGTGGCTGCAGAAGCCATGGATCCGGGTATGCGCACAAGCGTGCCCACTGCACTGCCAAGAGCACGGACCAAAGCGGCGATCGCCCTGCACAATATTTGCCAGAAATAATCATTACAGAATGATACGCATGCCACAAGCAACTCATCGCATAAGTGTGCAACTTTGGGATTTGTGGAGAGGAAACACGAACAATTAAGCTTCTTTTGAGATGCGCACAAAGTTTGCATGCCTGACATGGGCATCCACCGAATGAACTGTCCGAAATCATGAGATTATTAAGATAGTAGGACAAGTTACACCAAAGTTCTATTTTTGCACATTAACCTCTTCTTCAACTTGGTAAAATGGGCCTTTTTTCAATTTCATCGCTTGGTTGCCTGACAAGGAGGCAGAAAGAGCCTGGTCAACCTTTTAATGCAACATTTTGAATGTCCAAGAGGTCCAAGAGGTCACAGGGCGTGTTTCATGCAACAAATTATGTCCTTCTTACATATGCAAATTACGTTATAAAATTCAGGCCTGCAATGACGCATGCTAAGGAAGCAGCTGCTCTTTGAAATAGAACTGCGTGGAAATGCATATGGCAGGCAATGCACGTGTTCTCTTTTTTAGTAACGATCAATTCCAGTCATAAGGGAAAGTTATCATCTAATGAGCTTACCTTGATGGCCATGATACCGCCGCGGAGATCGTGTTTGCAGGTGCTGTGATGAGGGCGCTGATGATTTTCGCGGGCAGGCGGATGAGCAGCGCGGCAACAACGGCGGGTGCGGCGATGAGAGCTGCTGCTAGTCTGGATCCAACCCATGTAACCAGCTGCAGTATCTGGAAAGCCAGTGTCAGCAAACCAGACAGGAGGAGTGCAGGCGTGCGCACGGCTGCAGCCGCCAAGCTGGTGGCGGCACGGCTAAAAATGCTTATGAGACCCATGGCCTTGCTGGACTGCCTGATAAAGGAGATTACCCTTGAACCTCTCCAACACTCCTGGAAACCGAGTCCTGCGTGCGCAGCGAGCTCAATCCCCTGGACTTGTGAACTCACGCAGGTGATCTCATGGGATGACTACATACAATGACTAAAACGTCTACCTATTAATTTCAAAGGAAGTTTGTGTTTCCAGATGATGCAATGCACAAATCTGCAGGAGCTCTCTTGCGTCTTCACCTTTTTGGATAGTTGTAAGGTTGTTAATTTAAATCAATTGTAATAAAATTTGATTATTTTGCTTAAGGTTCCCTTCAAAAAGGGTTTGCCTGCGCAGGCTCGATCAACCTCATAACTTTTTTTCAAACAGACGTTTAAAAAGATTTGTTTGGGGCAATGGACACATAGTGCACCCAGGTCTGTGCTGAGCATTTGCCTCTCAGCACAAAGTTATGGGGAAAGTGAAGCTGAAGAAGGGGTTTGAAACCGTGAGTATATGATCCAAGTGTCCAGTGGGGCTGCAGCTACTCTTTGCTCAACAGGCAGCTGGAATTTGCGCTCGTGTGCCTGGCCTAGTCTTTCAATCCCCATCTGTCATGCTCTCCCACTGTGCAGCCCCCCAGCATCCAGGCTTACATTGACAGGGTGCTCCAGATTTCTCCTCTGGACAGCCCTGCATTTGGCCATGCCCTGGCAGACTTCCGCTGGGAGTACGACAAGGTAAAGCCTCATGCACCTGTGTTTTTACAGCTATGTTGCTGCCATTCCACGCCTCTAAGCCCCTGGACTGAATAAGATGCAGCTGGCAGGAAAGGGACGGCTAACTGGGCATTGGGTTGTTAAACACAGGCTTTTCCTGGCAATGACGACCTGCTGTATCCAAAACCCTGTGCAGGGCGACTTCTTCCACTGGATCCCCTTGTTCAATCGCTTTGAGGATTTTTTTACGGAGCACATCAAGCCTCGCCAAGACCTGCAGCTCAAGCATGCCGCCCGGTTTGCGGCAGATCCGGCATTCCCTTTGGACAATTGCCTGCAAGTGCTGCGCGTGACGTCCGTGCTGCTGGAGAATTGCAGCAACAAGCATGTCTATGCATCTTACGAGGTAAACCTGGGCTGGGGCTGTGTTTGATGCTGCTAGGTGTTGTCATGCCATCCAGCTGCACTGGGGATTTGCCTTTCTACTGCTCTCTGCCTTTTCACCCCTGACAACCCCTTACTCGCCCCGTCCTCCATCCACAGCACCTGGGCAGCCTGCTGGCTGCGCCACATGCGGAGGTGGTTGCTGCAGCGCTGCAGGCCCTCCTGTCCTTCCTCAAGAAGACGCACCATGCTCACATCCGTTGGCACGGGTACAAGGACCTGAACGCGCGCCTCAACATCCTGGCCCAGGGGTGGGGAGGAAAGGAGGAGGTACGCGCTCAGCCAGCCACTGGGCTGTGCAGCAGCTGCAACCTACTCAGCAGTCTGCCCTTGCTGTTGGCCTTCCGTTTCACCCCATCGCCCCAGCGCCCAATCGCCCCAGCGCCCCAGCGAACACCAACATGCCCTATGCACCTCGCGCATGTGTGTTGCAGGGCCTGGATCTCTTGGCGTGTGTATCTGACGATCAACGCATCATCCAACAGGTATGGGTCAGGGCGACCCTCTGCTGCCTGCTTTTAGACTTCAAGCGTAAGCAACGCCCCAGAGGCGCGCCCGATGGCTTTCATGTGCTGCCTGCCTGTACTGTTGTGCAGAATCTAGCCAAGGCCACCAGCCTGAAGTTTGAGTTCTTCCAAGAGTATACTGACACGGGTGGCCAGCAGCCTGGGGGCGCCTCGGGGGGGGGCAAGGTCAGCATCGTGCAGCCCCGCGTGGACCTGCTGCCCCAGAGCGACCATGCCCTGCTCGCTGAGCTGGTGCAGCGCTACCACGTGGACGAGCAGCACAGGTGAGTGCCTGCTTGCCTGTGATCGCATGCCAGGAACTTGCCTGCTGTGGTGTGCGTGCGCGTGCAGGGCTGACTGGGATCACTGTAGTACCGAAGTGTGTGCAATGGTGCGCCTCGGCCCAGGCAGATGCAGGCTGTGTTGCGCCCACTGTCCCACTCACTTGCACATGGATTTCCCCCCACGCCCTCACCCCCACCACCTTCACCCTGCGCCTCTCTTCCGAACCTCTCAGGTTCAGCCTCCTGTGCAAGATCCGCCAGGCGCGCAGCTTTGCTCGCCTGGAGACGCGGCGGCTGCTGGTGTCCATCCGCCTGAGCGCATTTGTGGTATTCTCACAATCCAGCCCCGCGTCTGGTGGGTGGTGGTGCTCCCTCGGCACTGGTGTGTGCCCTGCTGCACAACCCCTGTGGCACATGCCCAGTGACATTCACTCAGCACATGATGCCTTTGCAGTCAAGCCACGCGCCCGGCTATTGCCATCAAGCCCGACCAGCATGACTTCCAGCTCAGCTATTGCATTCAAGCATTCAGCATTCAGCTCAGCTATTGCCATCAAGCCGGACTGGCATGGCTTTCTGCTCAGCTCTCTCTCAAGCAACTGTCTGTCTTTGGCGTCACATGGGCCTGTAATCAGACATCAACGCAAAGGGAGGTGCAGGGAGGCAGCCTGGCTCTGCTGTGTTGCCTTTGTCTGAGGAACATGATATCACATTTGGCAATGCCGTAAAGTCTCCACCTCTCCAAGTTGGCAATGACACTGATCTGGCATGACAGGCCCTTACAGCAGTGGAAAACAATGTCTTGCTTTGCACCTCATTTTGTACAGCACCGCTGGCAGCACAAACAGTATGACAAGTCACAATCGCCAGGCGTGCTGCTGGGCGGCAGCCTCAGCCAGCATTTCACTGCTGTCTCTTTTCAACCTGGCTGCATGCTTGCAGAGGTGATGCTGAGCATGTACAATGCAGAGCCGGAGATGATCCCTGAGCTTGTGGCGCTGGTGCAGACAGAGGCGCCCAGCCTGGATGGCCTGCGCGCGCTGGCGGTGCGCGCGCTGAGTGCACAGGTGCAGGACCGCTCGCGGTACACAGCCGTGATTGCGGGCATCAGCGGGGGTGCAGGCCAGGGCAGCGGGTTGCTGTCGGTGCTGCTCCACAAGGTGCGTTGGGTGGCACTTTTACTGGTGGCGCGCAAACATGTTGTCGCATGGATGCATTCTGTCATCTGTGCAGCATGAGGCCCCAAAGCGCGGCGCATCTTCCTACCCTCCAGTCCTTCGCCCGCTGGGTCTCAGTATCAAGAGGAAGCACTGTGTCAGGCGGGACATGTTGCAGGCTGACCATGCACCATAGATGCACTGCCACACTCTTGCTCACAATGCCGCGGGGGCGCTGCATCCTGCACGCAGGCTGTCGCCGCCTACATGGCCACTGGCTCTCAACCCCCTGCGCCCTCCCCCTCCCACACCGCCGCGCCGCCCGCCATCACCTCCACCCCATCCATGGCAGCTGCCGCCTCCACTGCCGCCGCTGCGGCTGCCGCCACAGCGGGCAAGGCCCCTGCCAACCTGACAGCCGCGTTCGGCGCGCAGGCGGAACAGGAGCAGCATACCGCAGCGGTGGCGGACTTTTTAGATGCCATGCTGGCGCTGGTCAGCACGCTGGTGAATTCCACAGCGGGCTGCCAGGTGCTGACGGATGCGGGCGTGCTGCAGGCGCTGCTGCCGCTGCTGCAGGACAGGAGGTGCGGGCGCGCTTGCAAGGCAAAGCGCTGGTTTCCTGCTTCGCACATGCGCGTATGTGTTAGCATATTTGTTTGAAAATGGAGCACTTGTGTGCGTGCATGTGTGTGCGCACGCAAAGGCACAACGTTTTACTGAGCTCCATGCAAAGCTGGCTCCGTGGAAAGGTCGCCAGACCTTGAGAGGATGACCGGTACACCACCACGACATGCGCTGCTTCCTGTCAATTATGCTTGAGTAGGGATAGGTAAATAAGTTCGGATCAAGATGCTAAAGAGGCTCTGAAGAGGCTCTACAGAGGCTCTACGAGGGTCTGCCAATCCCTATTTACCCATCCCTCATGCAGCGTGAGTTTGTCAAGCAGGCACAGCAAAACTGTGCCGGCCTGGTTTGGATAGGGCACTCTGGGTGACCAGCTCAACCCCAAATGACTCCCAGGCGTAATAGAAGTCGTGCCGCCGGGGTCAAGCACTGCAAGACGTGCTTGCTTGCTCGCCTGCTTTTCTGCAGCCCCGAGCACCTGAGCCTGGTGGCCACCACGGTCAAGGTCATCGAGCTGTACATTGACTTCAGCCAGTCCGCCAGCACCGTGTTCAGGGACCTAAACGGCCTCCAGGAGATGATCAAGCGCCTCGCTTACGAGGTGTGTGCGCACGCGCATGCGCGTGTGTAAATGTCTGTAACTGTGCGTGTACATGTGTGTGTTGACGTGTTTGTGCGTGTGAGTGTGTGTGCTTTGACGTGTGTGCACTCGCGTGTGCTCTTATCTGCACACCAGCACACAGAATTGCAACAGGGTGGGGCGCTGGGGCATCCCCGCTGCCAGTGTCCTGCGCGCCTGATGCCGATGTCTCGCTCCCGTGGACAGGGTTGGCGCCTGAGTGACAGCTGCATTGCGCCGCTGTGTGCTGCATCAGTGGTACATGTTCAGGGCAATGCTGCCATGCCCCCACGCGCCCCAGCTGCTGCTGCCGCTGCCGCTGCCGCTGCCGCTGCTGCTGCTGCTGCTGCTGCAGCTTCCAGCGCCTGAGCTGGGGAGAAAGGCCACCTGCTCTCGTTCGTAGCATGCAAGCTGAAAATGTGTGTTCACCTGCTGTTTTGCCCGCGCATGCATGCCAGCATGCCCACTTGCAGCTCATTCTCCAAGCATGCAAAGAGGTGCAGGGGTTCAAGCCCTTGTGCAGTGCCCACCACCTGCGCTCTCTGAGCACATTGCAGGTGCACAGGCCCTTGCTGCACTGACTTGCTGGCGCCAGGAATTAAAGTTATGGCCAGGCCATGGGGGGGCCTCGAGAGCGGGGCGTGGGTGACAGCACAGGGGGAGAGTGTCCCCAACAACGTGACAGAACATGCAACTAGACTGCCACTCACAGAGGGTATGTGTTTGTGTGTTGTGGTGTTCCTCTGGCTGCAGGTCGGCCTTGAGGGGGGCGAGGCGGCTGCAGCCTCGGGCCCAGCCGCTCCCAGCCCCTCCCAGCCTGCGCCTGCCGGCGACGTGTCCATGGAACACAGAGGGCTGGAAGAGGGCCCAATGGAGCGGCCCAAGCTGGAACCGCTCGCGTACTCACGCAAGGTGCTGGTCAAGTTCCTGCTGCGCGCACTCGCGGTCTCCAGCTACGCGCCCACCAGCGGCGTCGCCAGCCGGCCACAGGTGCGTGGCAGTGGGGTTGTTCTTATCATTCCGTTCCACCATGCACAGTGTGGCAGTGTGCATGTGTGTGTGTGTGCGCACGCGCGCGCCTAGTGCTGGACGAGCACATGTTTGAGGTCTCACGCCTGCCTACGCGATTAATTGTCAGTGACTGTGAAAAGGTGCTATGTGATACAACACAGCCCAGCTGCTGCTCGCACACCCATCTCATGTTGTGTGCCCCTGGTGCTTGCGCGCCGTGCAGGACGCGGATGCCAAGCTGCTGTACCACTGCCTGCGGGCCATCTTCCGGCAGGCTGAGCGCTTTGGGGGCAGCCTGTTCGCGCTGGCCGCCAGTGTCGTGACCGACCTGCTGCACCACGAGCCGCTCAGCTACCGCGCGCTGCAGGAGGAGGGCCTGCCTGATGCGTTTGTGGATGCTATCAAGGTGCGCTTGCAGATCACCGGTGGCGTTGACAGGTGTGAGTGCCTGCGTAGAAGCTGGGGGGAGGGGGGGGGGGTTGAAGGAGGGGGAGAGAAAAAGGTGTGAGAGGGCTGGGGCTGCTCAAGTATGCTGTCGGGCAAGTAGGGGTGCAGGAGTGCTGTGCGTATGCTCAAGTGAAAGTGGGGGGCTCGAAGTGGGGGGGAAGCAGAGGCACGTGGGGTTGATGAAGAGAGCAGTTCTTGTTTAAGTGGAGGCAGGGCAGGAGCCCTTGTCACGGCTTGTTTGCGCCCTGCTTGCTTGCTTGTTGGACTAGATTGTCATGGCGATTGACAACCCTTTTCATGGGCGAGAAGGCGCTCACCTAAGATATGTTAGCGGGCGTCTTCCCTGCTGCCGCACTCTATCCTATCATCTGTGGGATGCCTAAGTTCAACTCCCTCCTCTCCCCTCCATCTGCTATAATTGTTGCCCCTTATGCCCAATACCTGTCTTCCCCCGCCGTGCGCTGCACGCATGCGTGCCCTGCAGGCGGGCGTGCTGCCCTTTGGGGAGGCCCTCATCTCCATCCCCAACACCATCGTGGCGCTGTGCCTGAATGTACACGGCTTTGAGCTGGTCAAGTCGTCGCGCGTCTTGGACTGCCTGGTGCCCATCTTCACCCAGAAGCAGTGAGTCTCGCAGGCACAAGCATACGTGACTCACTGCTTCTGGGTGAAGATGGGCACCAGGCAGTCCAA